>OGDF01002541.1_pt1 | contig 24431 bp, 21 predicted proteins | sample 1570141 | NCBI WGS metagenome assembly OGDF01 (sample SAMEA4370581, study PRJEB24528) | human gut metagenome | reverse complement strand
GTTTAACTCCGAGAAATAAGAAGAAATTCACGAAAATTGCTTTTCAAATTTTTGTGAATTTCGGCTTATTTAAGAAGGAGTTGCTTCTGCTCCCACCGTTTATTCGTTTTTAAAGAATGAGACAAAAGTGTTTCTTACTTTTGTCCCACGCTCTTATTCATGCTCAGAGCGCCAATAGATACAAAATCATAGCCAAAGTTTCACGAACCCTAGCTGTCAAAGAATCGATATTTTATTTTAATATAGGCTATTTTAAAATAAATGGTTTAAGGTATTCCTCTACAAAAGCCACTCTATCAATTATCATGGGTTTAAAATAAGAAGTGATGGAGATAACCAGATTGTTCTTAGCGTCAATATAAAGAACATTTCCACTATTACCAATTGCTGAATATATTTCGTTCTCAGAATCTAATACCCACCATAAATAGCCATATCTCATATTTTGTAAGTCTTCTAAAGCACTGGTTCTAGGTTTGAACATCTCGTTTATCCACATGGGTGGTACGATTTGTTTTCCTTTATACATCCCTTTATTTAGGCATAATACACCAATTTTTGCCAGATCACTTGCCGATAAACACAAACCATATCCTGCCGTCCCGATATTTAGTGGATCACAAAACCAGACATTGGTTTTAGGAGACTTATCCATTGTAAACTGCTTATGTTCTTCAGCTGTTTCAGCATAATAATTGACATGGTTTGGTATCCCTATAGGATCAAATAGATACTTATTGGCAAAATCAACAGTTGTTAGCTTACTTGTCTGATACAACAAGCCAGTTAATATGTGTAAACAGACAGTTTGATAGTTGAATTCGCCGGTTATACCTTTTCTTCCTCCCAATAAATCTAGTGATGTCTTTGTCCAATCTTCACTTGAACAGACTTTTGTCCATGGATCGCCTTTACATTTGTAGGGTGCTTTCATTGTTAGCAAGTGCTTGATTGTAATAGCGTAAATAGTTTTCTCCCCGCGTTTCACTTTATACTCTGGAAAATAATCTAATACTTTATCATCGATACTTTTGATTAATCCTTGCTCTAAAGCAATGCCAATCAGCAAAGATACAATACTTTTCGTTGCTGACATGATATGACAAGTATCGTCTTTTTTATAACCATTCCATTCATCTGTATAAACTTCTACCCCATCCTTATATGCGACAATTTGACATATATTTGGTTGTCGAAAACCAATAAAATCATGCAACTCTTGTTTATTCATAAGATATTACCTCACTTTCTTCTATAAGCATAATGTCATTAAAAATCGATTTCAATTTTTTCGATTCTTCACGTAATACAGGTATTCTTATGGACTAGACAGCGCTTTGGGAAGATGGATTCTCTGAAAAATATAAAGGTTCACTTTATGAGTGGATAAAAAAAGCAGCAAATACTTCGACTTCTTTAATTTACCAACATTAGTGAAAATCGATTCATCTGGAGATTTGTAATTTAGAGTCCTTGTCTTGATTAGAGGTGTATAAAGCTTTTTATTAGACATTTTTAAATTCCATTACAATTTGCTTATAAACTAGGTTTTTAAAGGTGACTATGGTAAGATAATAGAGGTATTATTTTGTGATTAGGAGTGTATATATGAATAAAAATGGAGAATGGAGTGCTGCACGACGGATATTCATTATATTAATGGATGTTATTGTATACAATGCAGCAATATATAGTAGTTTCTTACTGAAGTTTCGTGGAGAGATCCCATTACGAAATTTAGAAACTTTCCAACACTCAGCAATTATTATTTCAGTGATTTTTATTGCGTTGAACATTTTGTTGGGTGCATATGTTTTTTATAATCGAATGATCAGTGACATCGTGTTTGTCACAGTCATCGGTCAGGTATTGATGACACTAGGGATCATGGTAGTGACTTTTGCGGGCCGCTGGTTTGCTTTTCCACGTCTTGTTATCTTACTTTCATTTGTTCTCGGTACGCTTTTCTTAAGTATCTATCGTATTCTCGTATATAAACTTTATTTACGCGTAAGTCGAGATAAAAAGGTCGTCATTATTGGGTTAGAAAAGGATGTCGCACCAGCAATCCAAAATTTTGGTTCAAAGAAAAACAACAAACATAAAGTCGAAGCAGTCATTCTTGATAACTATTATGCAAACATCAAAAATATGATTAAAGACATCGATATTGTCTATCTTGCTTCTCATATCGAAGAAACTGAAAAAATCAAAATCTATCAATTAGTTACTAAAAATGAAAAAAAATTGTTTTTGAATACAACATTTGAAAACTTGACATTGATCAATCCAAATATTATGAATTTCGAAGATGAAAGTATTATTGAAGCATCTGGATTTAGAATCCAACCTGAATATGAACTATTCAAACGTTTGTTTGATATCATCGTTTCACTTGTTTTATTAGTTATTGCTTCACCATTTATGTTATTCACAGCAATTTTAGTCAAAGTGACATCACCGGGACCAATCATCTATAAACAAGTGCGGATCACAAAAAATCAAAAGGAATTTTCAATCTATAAATTCCGCTCGATGACCGCCACAGCCGAAGCAAAATCTGGACCAGTTTTAGCTAAGAGCAATGATGCACGAGTAACGCCTGTAGGTAAATTTATTCGAGCTGTCCGCTTTGATGAATTACCACAAATCTTCAATGTGCTGAAAGGCGATATGTCGATCGTAGGACCACGTCCTGAACGTCCTTTCTTCGTCGATCAGTTCAATGCAGAAAACCCTTATTACTACTTACGGCATAATGTTCGTGCTGGTATCACTGGGTATGCACAAGTCTATGGAAAATATGTCTCTGATTACAACAGTAAATTACGTTTTGATTTACTTTATATCAAAAAATATTCATTGATGCTTGATTTAAAGATCTTGCTGCAAACCATCAAGATCCTATTTGATAAAATGTCCTCTCAAGGACTTGAAGAAGACGAAAATGTGATCTCATTGGCAGAAATTGCTTTTCCGAATGAAAAAATCTTTCGCTAGTTGGGAGGCGTAAAAATGAACAATCCGAAATTCAGCATAATCGTACCAGTATACAATGCAGAAGCAACTATTGGTCGAACGATTGATATTCTAAAAGAATTGGATTATGAAGAGTACGAAGTCGTTTTAGTAAATGATGGATCAACAGATCAAACACAGGAAATCATTCAAGAACTGATTGAAAATGATGAACGTTTTGAATTGATTACTACGACCAATCAAGGGCCCGGATTAGCAAGAAACGAAGGAATAAGACAGTCAAAAGGAGAATATCTCTTATTCTTCGATGCAGATGACACGCCAGTAAAAACGATCTTGTCAGATTATGATCATTTGCTAGAAAAGAGTCCAAAAGCGGATCTTGTTGTTAGTTCGTTTGTTTTTCGTACAATGGACGAGGGAAGAATCGTTTCCGAAAAAGAAAACTTAGTTACAGAATGTCACTATCTAACTCACGAAGAGTTTATAAAAGACATGTATCAGTTAATGAATGAACAGTTGATGTATGTTGTATGGAACAAATGCTATCGTAGCGATATTCTGAAAAATAACCAAATTCTATTTAAAACTTATAATAGTTGTGAGGATCGAATATTTAACTTACATTATTATGAATACTGTCATCAAGTGATCATGAACCCAAAAGTAGAATATATTTATGAATTTGAAGGTGGGAAGGGGATCACTAATCAATACCGACCTAACAAGTTCGAAACATTTAAAGAATTCTATTCATTAGCAAATACTGTAACAGACGATATTAATAAAGACGGTATGGCGGCGCTTCTTTTAAAAGGGACAACTTCAGTTATTTTTTCTATTTATAGTACCTCTGCAAGAACTTCAAAAGAGAAGAAAGACGAAGCAAAGCAGATATTGAGTGATCCAGTGATCCGAGAAGCCAAGCAAATTGCTAAGACGGATTCTTCAGCAAAAAAAATAACAAAGTTGCTTTACAATATGCCAGCTCCACTATTTTTATCTGCTGTAAAAGTTGGAAGCTTCGTTGAAGTGAAAATGCCAGGGTTAATGGCTGCTTTGAAGCGAGTATATTAGTTAATGGAGGAAAATATAATGAAAAGAATTTTGCACTTTCAGGGACGAATGGGTTTAGGTGGAGCAGAGTCTTTCATGATGAATTTATATCGTAAAATTGATCGTACAAACTATCAATTTGATTTTTTGATTTATGAAGATTATGCAGATGTTCAAGACTATCATTCAGAGATTGAAAGATTAGGAGGCCGTATTTTTGTTGTACCTAATCCTAAGAAAAATATTTTTAAATATTTAATAGAAGTGAATAAGTTACTAAAAAAAGAATCTTTTTCTATAGTTCACAATCAGGTTTATTTTGGCGGGGGAATTAATTTATGGTTAGCCAAAAAGAATGGAATCAGACAGAGAATTGCTCATAGCCATGCAACTGAAGATGGAAAATCTCAAAATATTGTAATGAATGTATTGCGTAAATTTTTAACCAAATTGTTGTTACAAAATGCAACAGACTACCTTGCCGTTAGTCAAGAAGCTGGTGAAAGTCTGTTTCAAAACCATCCCTTTGAGATAGTTCATAATGGTATTGATTTAGAGCTTTATAGTAAAAATTCAGAAGCTAAGGTTAATAAGAGAAAAGAATTGGATATCTCAATGAGTACTTTTGTTGTGGGAAACATTGGACGATTAGAGAAACAAAAAAATCAATCTTATTTGTTAGAGATTTTTTTAGAAATACTAAAAATGAATTCTGATTCTTACTTGATTTTAGTAGGTGAAGGGTCACTTAGAAATAAACTGAAAGCCAAAGCAGTAGAATTGGATATAGAGAAAAGAGTAAAATTTTTAGGAGAAAGAAACGATATTCCCGAGTTATTATCTGTGATGGATGTTTTTGTAATGCCTTCTCTTTATGAAGGTCTGCCAATGGTTGGATTAGAAGCACAAGCAGCAAAATTAAAATTAGTCTTAGCAGATACTATTTCCAAAGATACAAAGTTAACAAATAATGTGGATTTTGTATCATTAGATGAAACACCACAAGAATGGGCAAAAAAAGTAATAAAAGAGCCGTATGCTAATAAAATAACACAAGAACTAAAGAGTTATGATGTTTCGTACACTACTGAACAAATGGAGAGTATATATAGTAGAGATCATTAAAAATGTTCAAGATATTTTAGGAGTGATTATTTTTGAAAATATGTTATTTGATATTGGCATACAATGATATTGGCAACTTAAAGAGATTGGTCAATCGATTGAACGAAAATGCAGTTTTTATTATTCATATAGATAAAAAAACTGATATAGAACCATTTATTGAAGCATTTAAATCATATGATAATGTTGAATTTTTATGTAATAAAAACCGTGTTAAAATTTATTGGGGTGGTTTTTCCATTGTACAAGCAGAAATCAATTTAGTAAAGAGAGCATTACAAAATGAGAAATATTTAAAATATGTATTATTATCTGGTGCTGATTATCCAATCAAAGATAATGAGTATATTTATAATTATTTTAAAAAGAATAGTTCAGTGGAATTTATTCGTGGAATAGATCTAGATCAAATTAAACATAAAGAATTTTATTATAAACATATAGATGTATATCAAAAACATGATTATCCTAGAATTAATAGGAATAACACAACTGCATTTAAAATTTTTAGAGCTATAATTAATCGTTGTCTGAGGATGATTAAACTTCCCCCAAAAATTAGACACCATAAATTTGATTTGTATCATGGTTCTCAATGGTGGGCTTTGTCGAAAGAATGCCTAACAGAATTAATACAAATGTATGAACAAAATCAACAAGACTACCTGAATTTTAAAATAGGTATGTTTGCCCCAGATGAAAAATTTTTTCATACACTTTTTTTTAATTCCTCGTTCAAAAATAAAAATGTTATTGGAGGACCAGATTTACCACTTGAATTGAAAAATATTGAAGAAACTACTTTACAAACTTCGAAATTAGCAAATATTCATATTATTGATCCTTCCATGAACAAATGGTTTGATGAAAGGGATATAGATCAAATAAAAGAAAGTGAAAAATTATTTGTAAGAAAAGTTAAATCGGATTACTCTGATAAACTATTAAATAGAATTGATAAAGAAATTTTGAAAGTTGGAAATATAGATGAATAGAATAGTACCTGTTTTAGAGAAGAGTTTATTAAGTCGAGATGCGTTTCGAGTAATAAATTTAATCATTTGTCTGCTTTATTTTATGCCTAGTACTTTTAATGTAACTAATATCCCGATGAAAATAGCTTTTGCTTGGGGTGGAATTATAGTTTTGTATGAGGTTTTTATAAAGAAAAATTTTTTTAAAATGCGTTTTTCTTGGCTACTGATTGGAGCAATGATTAGTTTTATCTTAACTATAATCATTAACAGAGAAAATTTTTTAATTCCATCTATTTATAATTTTGGATATTTGCTGATTACTTTGATAGTAATTTTTCCTGCAGACTTTTCACAAAGTGAAGAGGAAAAAAAGAAAAAAATGGTGTATTTTAATAATGTTTTCATTATCATAATTTTTTTAGCTGCGCTAATATCTATCTATCAATTTATTTTTTTGATTTCTTATCATGTCCCAACAGGAACGCCAGGATTACTTGCAAGACAAGGTTTTATTGAACATCGGTTATTTGGTGTCTATACAAGTCCAAATGTTGGAGCTATGTTTGGATATACTTCTATTATTTTAAGTTTAATTAGTGTATTAATTTCAAAAATAACAAAAACGATTCGTGTTTTTTATATGATGAATTTTATCGTACAAATATTTTATATTACACTTTCTTCGTCTAGAGGTGCCCAGGTAGTAATTTGTTCTTTTTTAGTATTATTTCTTTTGTTGTTTGCCAATTCAAAATTTAGAAAGAGCATTAGAGAAGTACTACCTGTAAAAATCAAATGGATGGTAAGCATATTATTAGTTCTATTGGTATATTTTTCTTTTGGTACTAATTATGCTAAGGATTTTTTAGCAACAATTCCTGTATCGATTGATAGAAAAGTAGAAGTTATAGAGTCAAATGAATCAGATAAAACTCCACTTCCAGAAAAAGAAGTAATATTACAGCATTCTAGTGATAACTCCGAAATTTCAGCTGGTCGTTTTACGATTTGGAAAGCTGCGCTTAAAGTTATAAGACCAACTTTGTTATTTGGTTATGGAGAGACCGATTTCTATGGGAATAGCGATGCAAAATTTTTGAAAAAAGTAGATCTTGATACTACAGATGTGAATGAACTAAAAAGAGCACATGGAAACATGCATAATGGATTTCTTCAAGTACTTGTATCAAGTGGTATAATTGCTTTTATATGTATCTATGCTTTCTATGTGTTAAATATCTTTAGTTTACTCAAAACATTTTTTAGAAGTAAAGTGAATTATGCGTTTCTTGGTATTGTTTTAATTTTTATACTATCTATTTTTATAGATGAAATGGTGGAGGCTCATGTACTTTTCAATAAGCGCGATGTCATTTCAATTGTTTTCTGGTATTATTTGGGAAGCATTTCTTACTTGTATTTAAAAAAGGAGAATTAATATGAAGACAGCTTTCATTGCTTGGACTCCTTTACATTTGATTAATATATTAAATGTTTATCAAAATTTTTACCGAGAATCAAAAGGAGATTTATTTATTTATTCTGAATTTGAAAACGCTAGAAGATATAGTGAGCGTATAAAAGAATTAGGGCTATTTAATGATGTTGTTTTTGTGAATCACCGGAAAATCGGTTCTTCCTTTAAACGTAAAATTAACTTGTTAACTAACCATAATCAATTTTTCTCGGATGATTTATCCGTTTATGATGAAATTTTTATACAGGGGGAAAATTATTTCACAAAAATACTTTTCTCCAATGTTTACAAAAAAAATCCAGATGTAAAACTAAATTATATAGAAGATGGTTTGGGTACTTATTTGAAGAAGAGTATATTTTCAACAAGTAAAAACGTTCAAAGAGTTTTTAAAATATTAAATAAAAATAGCATCTTCAAAAAAAAAATTGACGATTATTTTGTCTATTGTCCGGAATTGTTACTTTATGATGTAAAAAATATAAAAAAAATTCCCAAAATAGATGAAAACAGTAAATTGATGAAAAACATACAATCAATCTTTGGGATAGAAGAAGTTTTTGTCGGAGATAAATGTATCTTTTTTGATCAACCTTTATTATCTGATGGTTATGGCATAGATGAAACAGATATTTTCGCTAAAGTAAATAGTATATTTTCTGGAAAAAAAGAAACTTTAATTAAGCTTCATCCTAGAGCAAGGACAAATCGTTATGGTGAAAAAAACATATTGAATTCCAGTTTACCGTTTGAAGTCTTGCTACTTGAAAATGACTTCTCTTCAACACTTTTGATTAGTCCTATATCTACAATTTCTTTTTCACCATCTATGATGTTTGAAAAGACGATCAACTCTATTATGTTGGCTAAATTAATTTTAAATGAATATACAGCATTATCTGAAGATAAAAAAGAAACATTGACAAATATTGTTCTTTTCTGTGAACAATATAACCGTCTATCAGAAGAAAAAATTTTACTCCCAGAAAACTGGGCAGAATTAAGAAAGTTGGTAGAGTATGGGATTATTTAACACACTTTCCAAGTCAAAATTAGTTAAGTCCAGTTTCTGGTATACTATAGGGAATTTTTTTATTAAGGGAATTTCATTCATAACTATTCCTATTTTTGTAAATATTACTACTCAAGCAGAATATGGTTTGATTAATAATTTCACTTCATTTGTATCAATTTTTTCGATTCTTGTTGGGCTAAGCCTAAATTCGGCAATTAATAATGCAAGTTTTGACTATAAAGATGACATAAATGAATTTATGTCATCGGTACTTTCTCTAGCTACACTTTCGTTAATTGTGTTCTTATTAATAGGGAACATATATTTTTTGTTTTCAAATGCTTTTTTTGATATGAACCAACTTGTATTTAATTTGATGTTATTACAAAGTTTTGCTAGTTTTGTAATTAGTTATATCCAGTCTTATTTTACGATTAACTTTAACCATTTTAAATATTTGATTTTATCTTTTATATCTACTTTTTTGAATATTGCAATCTCTGTAGCTTTGATGCAGACATTATATTTTGATGATAAATATGTTGGCAGAGTAGTCGGCGGAACACTGTCATTTGTGTTGATAGGTTTAGTAATTTATTTAAGAATAATGATAAAGGGTGCTCATTTTTTTGATAAAAAACAGTGGAGATACGCTTTAAAAATCTCTTTGCCGCTAATCCCACATTCCTTAGCAAATATAGTTTTAGCACAATTCGATAGAATTATGATTAATTCTTATTTAGGTCCTGCTGCGGGTGGAATATATTCCTACATTAGTAACATAGGTATTATTCTAAGCGTAATATGGATGTCTACTAATAACGCCTGGGTTCCATGGTTCTATGGTGAGATGAGTAAAAATAATGAAAAAAAAGTGAAGAAAGTTAGTAACTATTATTTAGTAGTCTTTACTTTGATTACGATGATTGTAATGGTAGTTTCGATTGATTTAGCAAAATTTATGGCTCCGAAAGACTATTATTCTGGGTTATCTTTAGTGGTTCCGATAACCTTAGGCTATTTCTTTCAGTTTTTATATAGTTTACCAGTTAATGCTGAATTTTATGAGAAAAAAACATCGTTTATTGCGATTGGTACAGTAGCAAGTGCTATAGTTAATATACTATTAAACATGATTTTCATACCTAGGTTAGGAATAATTGCTGCTGGATACACAACCGTATTTACGTATTTTTTACTTTTTATTTTTCATTATAATATCGCTAAAAAAATTACGAATAAACAATTATTTGACACAAAAAAAATATGTATCATAATAATTTTTGTATCAATTTTTTCTTTGATACTTCATATTTTAATCAATCAAATGTTGATTCGTTACGTTTTGACATCATTATTGATAATTAGTTTAGTTATATATTTTTTAAAGATTAAGAATCGAATTATAGATGACTATAATTCATAGGAGGAGATATAAGTGTTTAAAGGAAAAACAATATTAGTAACTGGCGGAACTGGTTCCATTGGAAGTGAAATTGTTCGTCAGCTTTTAAAATATGAACCAAAAGCTATCAGAATTTATAGTAGAGGTGAAGAAAAACAATTTTATATGCAACAAGAGCTCTCAAATCACACTAATTTGAGATTTTTAATTGGTGATATCAGAGACTCTCAAAGGATTGATTATGCATGTCGTGATGTGGATATTATTTTTCATGCTGCCGCAATGAAACACGTTCCAGCAAGTGAATATAATCCTATGGAAGCTGTAAAAACAAATGTGATGGGAACTCAAAATGTAATAGATGCAGCGATCAAAAATAATGTAAAACATTTTGTAGGTATCAGTACAGATAAAGTAGTGAGTCCTACTAACACCATGGGTGCGACAAAGTTATTGAGTGAAAAATTAATAATAGCTGCCAATCAGTATAAAGGAAAAACAGAAACAATATTTTCTTGTGTAAGGTTTGGAAATGTCATGGGGTCAAGTGGATCTGTTATTCCTCTTTTTAGTAAACAAATAAAAAACAATAAAGATATTACTTTGACAGATGTTGATATGACACGATTTATGATGTCAATACCGGATGCTGCAAGATTAGTTCTGTCTGCTGCTATGAATTCAAAATTTGGAGAAACATATGTCTTAAAAATGCCGGCAATCAATATTTTAACTTTAGCTCAATCATTAATAAAAATATATAATGATACACATGATGAAAAATATAGAGGTGAAATAAAAGTTGTAGGTATCAGGCCAGGAGAAAAATTATATGAAGAGCTAATGACTACAGACGAAATTGAACGCTCATATGAAAATGATAAAATGTATATCATTCCACCACACTATCATGCTACTGACGAACTGTACAAAGATTATGAAAAAATTAAAATCACTGCATACTCTTCAGATGCAACAGAATTAATGAGTGGACAGGAATTTATTAGAATCGCAAAAGAGAATAATGTCGTGACTTGGTAAGGAGTTTTATGATGAAATCAGAAGTATATGTAATTGCAGAAATTGGTGTAAACCATAATGGAAGTCTAGATTTAGCTTTAGAAAGTATTGATAAAGCTAAAGAATGTGGAGCTAACGCGGTTAAATTTCAAACATTTAAAACGAATAAGCTAGTTTCCAAAAAGGCTCCAATGGCAAAATATCAGAAGGATAATCTTAAAGAGGACAGTTCTCAATTTGAAATGCTAAAAAAATTAGAATTATCTCAATCTGATTTTATTAGAATAAAAGATTATTGTATACAAAATAAAATTGATTTTTTGTCTACTCCTTTTGATGAAGAAAGTGCAGACTTTCTAAAACAAATTGGTGTACAAGGATTTAAAATTGGCTCAGGAGATTTAACAAATTTACCTTTTCTTAGAAAAATAGATATGTATGGGTTGCCAGTTTTATTATCTACAGGTATGGCTGATATTCATGAGGTCAGTGAGGCTGTAGATTGTTTCATAGATAGTCCAGTTACTATTTTACATTGTACTTCAAATTATCCGGCTAGTTCTGAAGATATTAATTTATTGGCGATTAACACATTAAAAGAAATGTTCGGGATACCCGTTGGGTACTCCGATCATTCATTGGGATATGATGTTGGTATTTGTGCTGTTGCGATGGGTGCTAAGGTAATTGAGAAACATTTTACCTTGGATAAGGAACTACCTGGTCCAGATCATAAAGCTTCTTTAGATCCTCAGGAATTTGCAGATTTTGTAAAGCATATTAGAAACACTGAAATATTTTTAGGTGATGGTGTTAAGCGAGCAATGCCTTCTGAACTTAGTACAAAAGAAGTATCAAGAAAAAGCCTAGTGGTCACTGAGAATTTAAATGTGGGAGATATTCTTACAGAGAAATCTCTTACAATAAAACGTCCTGGAAATGGAATAGCTCCTAAGTTTTTATATCAATATATTGGCAAAAAAGTTAAAAGACCAATAAGTGCAGATAGTGTTCTGCTTGAGGAAGATGTTGAATGAAAAAAATACTTATAGTAAGTGGAACACGAGCTGATTATGGAATATATAAACCTGTTGCTGAGAATTTACTACAAGATAATTGGGATGTATCATTTGTTGTTTCTGGAATGCATTTATCCCATAAATATGGATTTACTAAAGAATTGATCTTAGCTGACGGATTTAGAATTAGTGGAGAAGTTCAAAGTTTGTTTTTAGAGAACAATAAGGGAAACATGGCTCGGTCTGTGGCATTAGAGATAAATGGTTTCACAAATATATTTGAACAAACTAGCCCTGATTTTGTATTATTACTAGGGGATAGAGGAGAAATGTTGGCAGCTGCGATAGCTTGTTTGTATCTTGGAATCAAAACAGCACATATTCACGGAGGCGAAGTGTCTGGTACTGTAGATGAATCAATAAGACATGCCATAACGAAAATAGCATCTGTTCATTTTGCTGCTACGGAAAAAAGCAAAGAGCGTTTAATAAAAATGGGGGAAGATTCTTGGAGAGTTTTTCCCGTCGGAGCTCCTAGAATAGATACTATTTTAAATAATAGATTACCTAGTTTTAGAGATATAAAAGAAAAATATCATCTAAAATTTGAAAAGAAAAAATACGTTTTGCAAGTATTTCATCCAGTTGTAACCGAACTAGAAAATATAGAAAAACAAATTTTAGCTTTGATCAATTCAATGGAACAACAATCTCAACCAATTATTTGCATTTTACCTAATAGTGATGCTGGTAGCGAAATTATCAGAAAAATGTACCAGAAATATTTAAAAACGGATATTATTTATATTACGAATTTAGAGCCGGAGGAATACCTGACTATATTAAAAGAGTGCAAATTTATGATCGGAAATTCTTCTTCTGGGATAATTGAAGCTGCATCATTCAAAATACCAGTAATAAATTTAGGAACCAGACAAAATGGACGAGAACAATCTAAAAATATTATAAATGCAAATCTAAATGAAAATGAAATTGAAACTGCTTTGAATAAAATACAAGATCCTCAGTTTATAAAAAGCTTGAAAAATGTTAAGAACATCTACGGTGACGGCAACAGTTCTAGAAGAATAACAAAAACATTGAATCAAATATTGAATGATGGGGAAGATATTAAGTGGATTCAAAAACAAATAGCTTATTAAAATATACTAGTGATCCATACATTATTATTGGGGCTGGCGGACACGCAAAAGTCATTATTGAAACCTTAAGATTAGAAAATAAGTTAATATATGGATTTTTTGATGATAAGCAAAATAAAATGCAAGATCTGAAATATCTTGGGAAAATAAACGAATTGAATAGCTGGGCGGATAGCAAAAAAAAAATCTATAAATTTATTGTAGCTATTGGTGACTGTGTAGTAAGAAAAAAGATTATAAAAAAATTGAATATGCCAAGTGAGCAATATGGAATAGCTGTTCATCCAAGTGCTATAGTGGCAAAAGAAATTTCAATTGGTTATGGAACTGTTATTTTTGCGAATGCTGTAATTAACCCAGATGCTGTAATTGGAGAGCATGCTATAATAAACACAGGTAGCATTGTTGAGCATGATTGTAGAATTAATAACTATGTTCATTTATCTCCAGGTGTATGCTTAGCGGGTGGAGTACATGTAGGTGTAGGAACTCAAATAGGAATTGGTTCTCAATGTATCCAGATGAAGAAAATTGGATCTTGGTGTATGATAGGCGCAGGGAGCACTATTGTTAAGGATATTCCCTCACATTCCTTAGCTTATGGCAATCCAGCTAAAATTAAGAAAGAAGGAATTAATTTTGAATTCTAGAATTTTATTATCAAGTCCTCATATGGGAGGAACAGAAGAAAAATATGTTGCTAAGGCTTTTAAAGATAATTGGATAGCGCCATTAGGTGAAAATGTGGATAAATTTGAAGAAAGTATTACAAAATATACTGGTTCTAAGGGCGGAGCTTCTGCGTTAAGTTCAGGTACAGCTGCCATACATCTTGCCTTAAGACTGCTTAATGTTGGAAAAAACGATATTGTCTTTGCTCCTTCATTTACTTTTATAGCTACAGTAAATCCTATTTTATATCAAGGGGCTGTACCAGTGTTCATTGACTCAGAACCTAATACATGGAATATGAGCCCTGTTGCACTAGAGAGCGCATTAGAAGAAGCTGAAAGAAACAACCAATTACCTAAGGCAATCATCGTAGTGAATTTATATGGTCAAATGGCTGATTATGAACGAATTTTAGCTATTGCAAACCAATTTAATGTTCCAGTGATAGAAGATGCAGCGGAATCGTTAGGTTCTACTTATAAGGGAATTTCGTCAGGCTTATTTGGGACAATTGGGATCTATTCATTTAACGGTAATAAGATCATCACAACCTCAGGTGGAGGAGCTCTAGTGTCTAGTGATAAAAAATATGTTGAGCATTCAAGATTTTTAGCAACACAAGCAAGAGATCAAGCACCGTATTATCAACATAGCGAAATAGGTTATAATTACCGTCTAAGCAATATTTCTGCCGGTATCGGACGTGGACAAATGGAAGTATTGAATGATAGAGTAGCTAAACGAAGAGAAATTTTCAATCGATATAAGGAAGCTTTTTCTGGAATTGATAGAATTGAAATGATGCCAGAAGTGGATGGCATGGTGCCAAATCGTTGGTTGTCTACTTTAACGATCAATGATTATAATTCTATTGATCAAGTAGTTAACGTAATAAATAAACTAAATGAAAAAAACATTGAAACAAGAGCTTTGTGGAAACCACTACATTTGCAACCAGTATTTCAAGGGGTAAAAATGTATTACCATGATAATAATCTTAGTGTGTCAGAAAAGTTATTTAATAGCGGCTTATGCTTACCTTCTGGAAGTAATATGACAGATAGTGAACAAGAATTTGTTATTGATGAGTTTAAAAAAATATTCAAGTAGGTGTGATATTTTATGAACATAGGAATTATTGGTTTAGGTTCCATGGGGAAAAGAAGACTTAGACTCATTCAAGAACACTTTAATGATATTTTACTATGTGGTGTTGATACTAATGAGGCGAGACGAAAGGAAGTTGAAAAGGAATTTGGAATACCAACTTATAATAGTCTAACAGAGGCAAAAAATTTGTTTGAAATAAATTCAGTTTTTGTTTGTACATCCCCTATAACCCATGAATTTATTATAAAAGAGGCTTTAAATTTAGATTGTAATATCTTTACGGAAATCAATTTATTAAATGAATATTATGATGAAATAATCGAAGTAGCTAAAAAGAAAGATAGATTACTTTATCTATCTTCTACATTTTTGAAGAGAAAAGAAATTCAATACATTAAGTCTAAAGTGACGCATAATAAAAAAATTTCTTATCAATACCATGTAGGACAGTATTTACCCGACTGGCATCCTTGGGAAGATTATCGCAATTTTTTTGTTTCAAACAAAAAAACTAATGGGTGTAGAGAAATATTCGCTATTGAATTACCTTGGATTATAGATACATTTGGGAAAGTTAAATCGTTTACTGTAATGACCCAGAAATTATCCAATCTTGATATTGATTATTCGGACAGTTTCACTCTTATTATTGAGCATGAAACTGGTATAGTTGGAACTTTAAGTGTAGATGTTGTTTCAAGAGTAGCTAAAAGAAATTTAACTATAATTGGTGAAAAGATTTTAATAGAATGGGAAGGTAACCCGGATTCTCTATTTTCATGGAATGAAGAAACTTCTAGTATGACAGATATTCAATTGTACGATGAGGTTATGCATGATAATAATTATTCACATACTATTATTGAAGATGCATATTTAGAGGAGATTAAAGAATTTTTCACGCTTTTGGAAAAGAAAATGGAACCCCAATATACTTTTGAAAAAGATAAGTATATTATTAACTTAATTAACGACATTGAGGTAAATTAATGATGAAAGTAATTTTTTTTGGGTTAGGGTCAATTGGAAAGAGACATCTAAAAAATCTAATAAGCTATGGAAAAAAGAATTCTATTAATTTTGATATAACAGCTTATAGTAGCAGTGGAAAAAAAGAGTTTGAAGAAATAACGTATATTCAAAATAGAGACGATTTGGATACACATTATGATATAGCTTTTATTACAAATCCGACTTTTAAGCATCTGGAAACACTAAATGTAATTGTTGAAAAAGTTGATTACATATTTTTAGAAAAACCTGCTTTTTCTGAGAGTATTGATCTTACTCAATATAATTATGATTACAAAAATATTTATGTTGCTGCTCCACTGAGGTATAAAAATATCATGGAAGTTGTTCGTAATAGTATTCAAAGTAAAAAAGTATATTCTGTAAGAGCTATTTGTTCTACTTATCTTCCTGATTGGAGAAAAGGTACTGATTATAGAAATAATTATTCTGCCTTTAAATCTATGGGGGGAGGAGTAGAATTAGACTGTATACATGAATTGGATTATATTATAAACCTATTTGGTTTCCCTAAATCAGTAAAAAAACAGTTTGGTAAATATTCGAATCTTGAAATTAACAGTAATGATTTAGCAACATATATATTGAGATACGATGATAAAATTATAGAAATTCATTTAGATTATTTTGGAAGAGTTCCTACAAGAAAATTTCAATTGTTTACTTTAGATGAATGTATCAATGTTGACTTATTAAATAATAAAATAAGTTTTGAAGAAAACATTGTTAAAGAAATGCCTGAATCTGCTAATGATATGTATGAGAAGGAGTTGAAATATTTCTTTGAAAACGTAGTAACAGGCAAAGAAAACTGGAATGATTTATATCATGCAAACGAAGTATTGAAAATAGCTGAGGAGAAATAAATGGAAATTTTATTTACTATTTGTGGTAGAGCTGGGTCTAAGGGGTTTAAAAATAAAAATTTGAAATATTTGGCAGGAAAGCCCCTAGTCCATTTCGCTTTAGCAATGATAGATATCTATCAACAAAAACATCCTGAACATAATTGCACGACTTGTTTGAATACGGACAGTAATGAGTTAGTAGAATTGACGACTAAGTTAAATCCGTCTGTGAAAATTGTAGAACGTAAACCTGAATTAGCTACAGATACTGTAGGGAAAATTGAAGTGATACGTGATTCATTCTTACAACTAGAAAGAGAAGATAATATATTTGATTTAATTATAGATTTAGATTTGACTTCACCTTTACGTGAAGTTTCTAATCTTGAAGAATTAATAGATGAACATCTAAAAAATTTAGATAAAGACGTCTACTTTTCAGTTGTTTCTGCAAGACGTAATCCCTATTTTAATATGGTAAAAAGAATTGAAAATGAAGTTACTATAGTTAATAAATCAAGATACACATCTAGGCAACAGACACCTGAAGTTTTTGAAATGAATGCCTCAATGTATTCTTTTAAACCTGAATTTCTAAAAAAAAGTAATTATATTTTTGATGGGCAATGTGGGATAATAAAAATGAGAGATTATCTAATTTTAGATATTGATAGTGAAGAAGATTTTAAATGGTTAGAATTTTTGTTTCCTAAATTTTTAGAAGATTCTTCGGAGCTTCAAGATATCTATAATTATTTATATCGGAGGTAAAAGGATGAGCTGTTATCTTATCACCGGTGGGGCTGGCTTCATTGGTTCTACCTTAGCCAATCATTTAGGAGAAGAACATGTGGTAATCGTCGTCGATGACTTATCAATGGGAAAAGTAGAAAATCTTGATATGACGAAAAATATCACTTTTATTGAGGGAGATGTCGCTGAGAAATCCTTGATGGAAGAGATCATGAAAGCTAATAAATTTGATTATATCTTTCATTTAGCAGCAGTTGCTAGTGTGGCAGATTCAGTTGCCCGACCAGTAGAAACACATCGTGTGAATTTTGAAAGTGTATTAATGATTTTAGAATTGATCCGCAAGTATCAACCTGATTTAAAACGGATCGTGTTTAGTTCTTCAGCGGCTGTTTATGGGGATGAACCGACTTTACCAAAAAAAGAAGAGTCCGTGATTCGCCCATTGACGCCTTATGCGGTTGATAAATTCGCTGCAGAACAATATGTGCTAGATTATTGTCATTTATATGATGTACCCGGTAGCGCAGTTCGTTTTTTCAATGTCTATGGTCCAAATCAAAATCCGAATTCTCCATACAGTGGTGTGATTTCTATTCTCGTAGATCGCTATAAGAAACAAATCGTAGGAGAAGCAACTTCATTTACATTATTTGGTGATGGAAGCCAGTCTAGAGACTTTGTTTATATAGATGATGTAATCCAAGCATTACTTTTAGTTGCGAATGAGGAAGCTGCACTGGGGAAACAATTCAATGTTGGAACGGGTAAAGCAACCACACTTTTGGAATTGATTCATGCAATCAATGAAATTCTCGGTGTAGAATTGACACTTGAATACAAAGAAGAGCGTTCGGGTGATATCCATGACTCTCTAGCAGATATTACTAAGATCCAGTCAATTGGCTATCAACCGAAATATGGTATTTTAAGTGGAATGACTAATTATTTGAAAACTGAAATCAATTAAAACATACTAAGATAAGATTAGAGGGTAAATTCAGGCTCTTTGTCAATAAGGACTGATGAGTTTTGTAAAATCAAATCTGGGATAGAAGGACTGACCTTCTGTCTCAGATTTTTTTGTTATTTCACTTGAATCAATTGATTGATCAAAAAAATCCTGATTTTCATGTTCTCAAATGATTTAAATCCATAAGATAATCGTTTCAGTGTCTTGATATGGGGAATCTTGGCCTCTATTTTGCCATTAGAATACGGGTAAATCATAGCATTGTAAATACCTTCTTCATACGTTAAAAGGTTTTGAAGTTTCGTGCGAAGTTGTGCATCAAGTGTTTCAGGAAGATTTTTTAATAAGGTAAAAAATAAGTCTGATTCCTTGTCTCTAAAGGCTTCGGTCAGCTCATGGAAAAAAGTATAGGCGTCCTTTAAAGGCGTTGAAAATGCCAGCAATCGATCAATCATCATTGCTTCAGTGAGTAGCGGGTATTTAGGTGCACGAAAACTGCGCCATGTTTTGTAATCATAGTGATTGATTTTTTGACGGTTTTTTAGAAGAAAGCGCCAGTTCTTTTTCACTTTCTCGGCTTCCCGTCGTTGCCCTAACTGGTGTAATCTTTTCATTTCTTGTACACGAAAATCATTGAACGCCTGATTCAAATGTTTGATGATATGAAAACAATCAATGACGACTTTCGCATTTGGTAAGACACGTTTTGTCAGTTGGAAGTAGGCGGCGTTCATATCTGTCACTAAATATTCCACCGCTTCAGGATTTGCACAGCGACTAAAATAGTGTGTTAATCGAGACAATTTTCGTGTAGGCAAAATATCAATGAGTTTTCCAGTCTCGCCATCCGCACAAATAAAGCTCATTTTATCCACAATTGAAGCGTGCGAACGAAATTCATCCACCATCAATACTTTTGGCAGGGTCCTTTTTGACGGCTTCGGAAGATAGTTTTTCAACTCTTTCAATGTACGAATCATATACCTAAAATAACAATGGGACTGAAGAATCAATTTTGATTCATCAGTCCCATAAATTATAGAGCCTATATTTTGCGAATTGCGCTACGGTTTCTTCTTTTCTTTTGTCTGTAATATGAATATATAGATCCATAATGATTTGAATAGAAGAGTGGCCTAAACGCTCTTGCACATCTTTAATATTTGCACTAGCTTGCTAAAAGCAAGCTAGCATGTGTGTGTCTAAGACCATGAATAGTAATTCGTTTAAGATTGTTTTTCCTGATGATTACATCTAACCATTTTCGAGATTTAGATAATTGAAGGTGTTCATTTCTTTCTGGTAAAAATTTAAATATATAACTACATTTTCTCTACTAACTTTGAAACACTACTTTTGTAATATAAAAAATATTTTATTAATAATAAAATTAATCACATTTTATATAGTGACTAATCTAGTGTTTTAAAAAAATAAATGATACTATATGTAATATAAAAAAACATGAGGTGGTATATGAATTTGAAAAAAATTTTTTCTGTAAAAATATTTATAGTTTATGCATTTGTTAGTTTATTATATTTATTTCCAGCATTTAAAAACATGGAAATATTTGGCTTTTATGATACGGCATTTCACATTAATCGTGCGTTAAGTTTAGAATCTATTTTTAGCTCCCCTATTAATTTTGAAACGTTTAGATCATATGGCATGCAAGTAAATAATTTTTACCCATGGTTAACTCTATATCCTTTATTTTTATTGATCAAGTTTACTAATTTAGCAATAGGCTATAACCTTTTTCTTTATATTGTTACGCTCATTACTCTATTTATATGTCATTATGTAATGTATGAAATTACCAAAAAACATGTTACTAGCTCCTTTTTCGCTATTATATATACAACATCTTCTTTTAGGAGTGTAGAAATATTTCTTCGAGGGGCAATGGGGGAATTACTCGCAATGTCAATACTTCCTCTTATTTTACTCGGGTTTATAAAGCTTTACGACTCAAAAAAAGAATCTTGGGTTATGTTGGCGATTAGCATGACTTTATTAATTTACACTCATGTTCTTTCTGTAGCTATGACTATGGTAATGATTATAATTGCTTTAATTATTCAATTTTATCGGAAAAAGAAAATAGAAATCTTCTTAATTATTAAATTAATAAAAGCTGCTATAGTTACTTTACTTCTTTCACTAGCGTTTATAGGTCCTATGATTGAGCAGACATTGTATCAAGATCTGAATAGACCTTATGTGGATATATTACAAAAAAGAGCAATTTATCTGGGTAAAGAGTTTTTGATTGGAAGTATAGATTCAGAATTACTATCATTTGGTATTGGCTTAACTTTGCTTATTTGTTTAATTATACTAACATTTAACTTTAAAAAATTAGGAATCTTATCTAAAATCACTTATATAATGGGTATAATATCTATTCTACTTTGTACAAAAATATTTCCATGGTTTGCCTTACAAAATACTCCTTTAAATATTATTCAAGCTCCTTGGCGTTTTATGATATTTTCAACATTGTTCATATCTTTTTCAGTATCTCTATTTATTTCTCCACAGTTGGAAAAATTTTCTTATACAAGGAGAAGAAATTTTATACTATTATTAATATTAGCTATTTCAATTTTAAATTATTCATCAGTAGTTAACATGGTGAAAGAAATGAATTTTCAAGGAACTTATTCTAATGAACAAATGGAAAATAAACTTGAAGAATTTGAGAATTTTGATTATGTACCTATAGGCTATAAAAAAGATCAATTGCTTTTGAAAAACCATCAAGTTACAGAAGATGGTCAAGTTATTTATAGTAGCTTTTCTCCAAATAAAGATGAAATTACATTTACGTTTAAATCTTCAAAAGGCAAAACAATAGTTTTACCTGTATTCCGGTATAAAGGATTAACGGTTACTGTTAATTCAAAAAATGCTACAGTACTAAAACAAGGAGGTCCTTTTGTTACAGTAAAAAGTGAAAGTGGAATAAATAAAGTAACAATCAGGTATTCATACACATTTTTTTCTAAAATCTCATTATTTATTTCTATAATCACGCTAATTGTTCTTCTTTTTTATTGCATAAAATTAAAAATAAGAACAAGCCATGAATGATTTGCTAGCACATATTTTAGCAATCTAAAGATACTATTTTAGATTTAATAGGCCCTTTGTCAAATAATGTTGGTAAAGAGAAATCTTAGAATAATTTGGACAGAACAGAAAGAAGAACACCTCTTTCTGTTCTGTTTATTTGGAATTAAAGTCTGTAGCAAAAATTGATTTTTAGATTTGTCCCACACTCTTTCCTACGTTTAGTCGAGTACTTTTTTTAAGCAAATGCTATTCAAAGAAGTAGTATTTGCTATCTTTTCATCATATCAGCTATTTGCCAACTTAGTAGTTCCTTCCATCAGGTCATAGATTTGGTTTCTTAGATCAGCAGTAGGCAGTTTGATAGTTTTGTCAGCTTTTATATTGCTTTCCATGATGATAGCATCCTGTGAATCTTTGCTAAATATAGCAGATGTATCAAAAGAGTCGATATTTCCTTGCGACAGGATATAATTATCTCCGCTATATACCCCACCACTATATGGATGTCCATTCGCATTTTCACGCCATAATGAGAAGAGTAAGTCTTTGGAAACTAGTTTTCCAGATAAAACTTGTGTAAACAGCGTATTTAAATCATAGACGGACATACTGATATTACCAGTCCCTAATTCGTTATGGATCTCTGTTTCAGATTCTGTCAGTGGTTTAAAGTAATCATCCTCTTTAGACATTTGATAGGATAGTGCATGATTGGATGAATTTTTGACTTGGTCATAAAATTTTGTATGCTGTAATCCTAAAGGTTCGATGATATCATCGGTCAATAATTTTTCATACGGTTGATTTGTTAATTTGATCAAAATTCCAGTCAATATGGTAAAGTTCAATGAATCATAATGAGAGGTCTGATAATCTGTAAATTTTAAGTGCTGAATCGCAAATTGAACGACTTCTTCATCAGTCATCGGTATGGTTGGAGAAGCAGTTCGGTGCAAGCCTGAGCGCATATACAGCAAGTCACGGATAGTAATTTGCTGGCTGCCAGCAATTTGTGGATAGAATTGAGCCAGCTTAGTATCTAAAGAAAGGTGCCCACGCTCGACTTGTTTTAAAATCAAAAGAGTAGTCAATGCTTTTTGAACCGAACCAATCTGATAATAAAGAGAAGGATCATTTGGTTGTTGCGTGAGTTTATTCGCATAGCCATAGCCTTTTTCCATGATGATGCGATTATTTTTCTTTACGTAAATTGAGCCAATATAATCATTTTTTCTTAATAGTTGATCGATTTTTTCAACGAGCTGTTGTTCATTGGTAGTCAGTATCAACTTTTTTTGAGCTGATTGAGCATGGGCAACTATCTGAGAGTGTTCATTATTGTAAAATTGCCATCCAAGAATAGTTCCTGTAGAGAACGCACTAAGGCTAAACAACACGACAACGATCATTAAAAATGAATATTTTCTTTTTTTAGCATGTTTTCCTTTTTTCATAATAGTTTATTTAGTCTCCTTTCTTTTTTACAGAAAGAATAAAGCTAAAATAGCTTGTATCTTGATAACATTTATTTTAATCTTATAGTAATGGATTTACTACTTACATTTTTGATAGAATATTTAAATAAAATCATTCACGCCAATTCAAATATCATGTATAATGAATAAAGTTACGAACTTGATAGTAAGGAGGAGTTGTTTTGTCAGGAAACAAACAACACCCAAGTAAAGATAAAAAAGAAGCCAGTAAGGCAGCTACAGCAGATATAATCGACAAGCGGAGAAATCTGCGTAAAAAAGAAGATAAGATTGTGAGGAAGATCATTTTAGTGATTGCTCTTACATTATTGATTATTGGCGGATTTCTTGGATTTACCGTGTATCGTTATGTAGATAGCGGGTTGAAGCCTTTAGATAAATCAGATGACCAATTAGTCCAAGTCGAGATCCCGAGTGGCTCTTCTAACAAGCAGATTGGTGAGATTTTGGAGAAGGACAATATTATTAAAAGCGGGATTGTTTTCAATTATTATACAAAATTTAAAAATTTAACTGGCTTTCAAGCTGGCTATTATCAGTTAGCGCCTAATATGACTCTTGACGAGATTGGCAAACAGTTGCAAGAAGGCGGTACTTCTGAGCCAACAAAAGTTGCAGATGGGAAAATTGCCATTCCAGAAGGGTACGATATCGATCAGATTGCTGAACGGGTAGCGAAGGTAACTGGTAAAGACAAGAAAGAATTTTTAGATTTAGTGAATGATGAGACTTTCTTTAACGAGTTGCACCAAAAATTCCCAGAACTGTTGGAAAGTGCATCTAAAGCTGAGAACACAAAATACCGTTTGGAAGGTTACTTATTCCCAGCCACATATGATTATTACACGAGTACTTCGCTTAAGGATCTAGTGATTGAAATGGTGAACAAGACGAATACGGTCATGCAAAACTATTATTCAGCTATCAAGCAGAAAAATTTGACTGTACAAGAAGTTTTAACTCTAGCTTCTCTAGTTGAAAAAGAAGGCGTAAAAGAAAATGATCGTAAAAACATTGCACAAGTCTTCTTTAACCGAATCAAAGCAAATATGCCACTTCAGTCAGATATCTCTGTTTTATACGCATTAGGTGAACACAAAGAATTAGTGACGTATGAAGATACAGCTGTAGATTCACCATATAATTTGTATACCAATACCGGCTATGGACCTGGACCTTTTGACAATCCAAGCGAAGAGGCAATCAAGGCAGTATTAGAACCAGCAGAAA
>OGDF01002522.1_pt1 | contig 24588 bp, 21 predicted proteins | sample 1570141 | NCBI WGS metagenome assembly OGDF01 (sample SAMEA4370581, study PRJEB24528) | human gut metagenome | reverse complement strand
GCGCGCTTGTCGGCGAGCCGGGGGTAATCCATCGCCTTCGGGAAACCGCCCTCGAGGATGTAGGCGTCGAACTCTGCGACCGGGTTCGGGTTCACGGGCAGCCCCAGGAATCGTTTCATCTGGCAGTACTCGCCGAAGTCCAGCGTCTGCATCTCGAATTCGATGTAGCGCCCGGTTAGCTTCGTGGCCAGCTCCCCTGAAAGCAGGTAGGAGTTCGACCCGGTGATGAAGATGGAGAATCCGCCTTCGGTGCGGAGCCCGTTGAGTACGTCCTCGAAGCCGTCGACGTTTTGTATCTCGTCGATGAAAAGGTACTTCGTCCCCGGAATGCCGAGCAGGGGCTCGATGAGGGCCTCGAGCTGCTCTGGGGTCTTCACGGATCGGTATCCGTATCGGTCGAGGTCGAGATACGCGATATGGTCGTCATCGATGCCTTCGGCCCTGAGCTCTTCGGCGATGCACTGCATGAGGCAGGACTTCCCGCAGCGGCGGACCCCGGTGATCACCTTGATCATCCCGTCGTCATGGTAGAAGCCGCGGATCTTTTTCAGGTAGTTTTCTCTGGGAAACAAGCGCATACTGACTCCAATCTTCATTGGAGTCAGTATATCAAATCTTGTGTTTATAGGGGTATATCTTGCTGAAGATGCGATTTATACCCCCATAACTTAGGAATCTCTTATTCCCACTCAAGAGTCGATTCGTGACTGCTGGTGTTATCTGAGCACCCTGATTGCGCTGATGTGCATTTATGTTTTATGCTACCTTGATATCGCCAAGCAGGTAGTCTCCACGTCGTTGTCAAATTTTATTTCGTGAAGGCAATTGTGGTAAGCGAGATGATGGTTCGTATGTATTAACGACTTTCAATCAAAATTAGACTTTCCAACGAAAGGAATGCTAAGCATGTTTGGTTCTCAGCCTGTTTATTGTCTCGTTGACTGATTCCCGATCCAGCCCGAAATAATTAACTGCGTCAATATGGATCCCTACAGCACGCTTTCCGACTCCTTTTTCATAATGTGGTAGCCCTAAGCACCAAACGAAAAATTCTTCTTCCGTCAATTCGGAGAAATCTTTCTCAAACAATTGCTTGAAAGTCGAACTGTCTTTCTTGGGATAGCAAACCGTGTCACCAATCTTAACCGAGACAAGATTGAGGTAGCAGTTTAAAATCCATTTCTTGATATTCTTTCTTGCTGGTGAGTTTTTGCTCAGTTGGTTGATGTAGCTATTGAAAACGGCTTGAGAGAATAGAAGTTCAAACAGCTTTCTTCTAGCGGTCAGACGATAAGAGCCAAAATTAAGTCCTGTATTTCTGATGATTTGCATCTCGATAGTGCCATAGCCGCGGATATAGCGGCGAAAAGAACCAATCCTGTTTATGCTGTTTCTGATTAGCGCAAGCCCATTTCTTTTAATGCGGCAAATTACCCTTGATGCCAAATATCTTGCCGTAACTATATGAGTTTGCTCGTTTCTATAAAGAAAACTTCCGTCTTCCATATAGAGGAGAATTTGCAACTTTTGAATGTCGCGCTCGTCAAATGAGCAGCTTGCGGGATCGCCGCCCAACTCTTCAAGCTCCCTGATAATGTTCGATATCGGTTTGGTTGAAAAATGTCGTCTGGAAGTGATTGCTGCTAATGCAATGACGAGTGTCAGGAAAACAATCTGGAAAATAGCTGATCCTTTAGCAAACGGAGTTACAGAAATGAAAAGAAGGAGATAGAAAAACGCTCCGTAAAATTCAAATATCAGATGGAATAAAAAATCGAGGAACTTATACTTGAATGAAAATAAGTGCACCAGCATTGTGTCGCTGCTGAATACTTCAAAAATCAAAAAGAATACGATTAAGGACCCAAAGGCGATTGAATAAAAGTCGATGAAATTAAAATACGCAACAATCAGACAGTATGAATACACCAGTGCGATTCTTTGCCCCGGTTCCATTTTTGGCCACTAATCGCAGAAAAGAACAAGGCGACTACAAAGACCAGCAGTTCGTTTCCGTTGATTGATTGTTGTAGAAGTTCTGGCATGTTTTCCTTCAAATACGAGGTGCTTCAATCGGCGCTAATTCAATAGCGACTCATGGCGTCTTTTGGTTTTCTGACTTTTATACGAGCTTATTTCGCCCTTTCTGAATCGCTGCGGTTCTCTAACATCGAGCGAATCGCCTCCCAGTCGCTCTCGCTCGGCAATTTCGCCAGCTCCTCTTCCATCCGCTTGGGACCTATCTTCGCTTTGTTCCAGTCGAAATGGCCGTTGGCGTCCCCGCTCGCGATGCGTCTTTGCGCGCCTGCGGGGTCGTAGGAGGCCTTCTAGCGGAGGTGCTCCTCTTCGCGGATCTTCTCGAAGCGCTAGTCGAGCTGCGTCATCCCCAGCTCCTGGCGTCTTCGTCTGATCCTCGCGCCGCAAGTAGCCCCCCATGAAACGCTTCTTCTCGTCCAAAGTTATATCTTTCATTATATTATAGGGTTATCTCTCATCTTGCCTGCGCATTGTCTCTTCGTGTCTTTATTGATTCATTTGGTGACCTGCGGCTGTATCCGATAGGGGATAAGGCACTCTCATTTGTTAGGAAAAGAAGAGCCGCAGCGATGCCACGGCTCAAAACATGTTATGAAAAGCAAAAAAGGATGATTATGCTATTCCCACTCTGTGCAGTGTGCTTTCTACTTTGTTCACTCATTTTACCTGGTTTGCAGTCACCCGAACATGGCAACCCGTTGCGATATGCTGCGGCACAATGCTGGGACAGCACTGGGACAAAAATCGAAACTCAAACGCAACTCGGCCAGCCTGAGTTTCGATTTTTGTCCCAGTGGGAAACGAGGCGGGAGCGAAGGGATTGAGGCTTCTCGGGCTTTGCAGAATCTTAAGAATTGGCTAATATCCTCCAATTGATCGTCGATTGACAAAAGAGCCTTATGCATGCATTTACTCTGCTGATTTCTCGATGTCTTTTGAGGCAAATTCGCAGCATGATGCTGCTGGGTTGGCGTTTGTTGAGCATGACCCGCAAAGCAACAGTTTCGCCGCATTCGATTGGAGCCGTTCCGCTTCTTCGGCGCTCAGGTTGAAGCAGTAGTTCTTTTCGAAAGTTCTGTTTGCATCAAAAAGGAGTTTGATGCTCAGGTTGTAGCGTCCGCGGCGCCAAAAGCAGAGCTCTCTCAATCTTTGTTCGTGCGCGTGTAGGTTCTTGCTTCCGAGGATGATCTCGGGGTGCTCTCAAAGTTTCTGCCTTTCGGTGATATCGGGCAGCTCATCGCCTCTCAGAGGGGGTAGGTTTTTATGCGCAGTGAGGAATCTTTCGTTATTAAGGGGCTCGAAATGCAAAGAGAGCGGCGCCATGGTATCGGCGTTGACCAGCAGGGGGTGAACATGCGTTAAGCTGTTGAGGTTGATAACGTTTCCCATGCCGTTCGCCCAATCTAAACGGATGGGCTCCATGACGACCCAACGCATCTCCATCCGGTTGCCATTGAGCTCAGAACATACATTTGCCTCAATGCTTCGAATCACGCACGAAGCGTTTTTACTCATTATGGAGAAGTTGGATCTTATTCTATTTCCCAACTGTGAGTACATGATGGTCAAAGGTCGATATTCAAATTCTTGGATTTCGACTTTCGGCCTCCGTGTCTTCCTGTATATATATCCAGCTAGGGGGATTCCGGTGTATGAGATGATGGCGGCACAAGAGATAATGAGTGAAAGTGTTTCGAACTGAGTCATCGATTAGCCTTTCAAGGTGAATCAAATTTAGCCGTTTGAATTGATGCTGCGGTGTTATTTCAAGCGTAGTGGTGATTCCTGTATTTCGCTTGCCTCTTACTCCAGCTCGTCCAGCTCCGCGAGTCTCGCAAGCTCGAGGGCCGAGTCGACGACGTCCTTGAAGTCGATCCCCGCTGCATAGGGAGACCCGGCGACGTAAGAAGCCCAGATGCCCTGCATGATGGCGGATTCTCTGACTTCTTCAAGGATGGCTGCGTAATCGGACATCCTGCCGGCCGACCCGCGCTTGGACGTCGTGGCTGCGATTGCTTCGCGCAGCGATCGCCGATCGATGTCTTTCGACTTCAGGCGCAGCAGCGTGTGGATGTCGTAGAAGTCGCGACCGCGCGTGTTCGCGATGCCGCGCGACACCACCGTCTCGAGCTTCTCGGCCAGCACTGTCTCTATCGGGTAGGAGAGAATCTGCACCGAACCCTCCTCGAACATGAGGGGATAGCTGTATTCGATGCGCCCCGGGACGATCTCGTCTCCCGTCGTGATGTCGATCTTAATCGGCGCGTCGATCTTGCCATACCTTGCGCGCAGATGGGCTCTCCAGTTGGCGTACTCGTCGTCTGTGCGGATCGGCTCCAGCCGCTCGAAGGAGTATTCCATTCCGTCGCCGATATCGACAGAACAGATGGATGAGATGGCGGCGCTCACCGTCTCCGCGTCCATATCCATGCCTACTACCGTGGCATCCATATCCATCGTCGTCCTTTGGGCGACGCCTGTCATCGACGAGATGGGCAGTCCTCCCTTCAGGACGAACGTTTCCGCGTAGTCGCTCTTCTCGAGCCGTATCAGAAGGCGCTCGAACAGGTACATCTGCAGAAGCTCTTGCGGCTTCAAGCTGTGCTTCTTTGCCATTGCTTTGACCATGCCCTTGAGGCTCGCGTCGCTTCGCGTCATCTGAGCACCTCCAGATACATCCTGAACTCCTTCTCGACGCCGAGCGCCGTGCACATCCGCGCAAGATTCTCGAGGTCGGCGTCGGCCCTCTTGAAATAGCCCGCGACCGCGTCGTGGACGAGCTGCGGATCGGCCCCGCCGGATGCCCTCTGGGAGATTAGGTCCGCCACCGCGCGCTCCGCGCAGTACGCCCTCACCATCGCGCCGCCGGGGGATTTTGCCTCGGTGATCCCCAGCTCGTAGACATCCCTGTTGACCCTGTGGACCCTCACGTCGGGATGCTCGAGGGAAAGCCCCCGCGGGTTGTATCCGTGGGGGACGGTGACGTCGAGCGCGCCGGGCACCCTGTCGGAGAGCCCGGCGAGGTACAGCGCGCTTCCGTGCGAGAGCACGCACTTCCTCCACCTGTAGGTGACGGCGGCGAGCTCGTCGTCGAACACCTCCGGCAGGCAGTAGACACCCCTCGTGAGCTTGTCTATGGCGCCCGATTTCAGGGCATGGGAGATGGAGCCGGGCAGGAAACCCGCTTCGGTGATCTGCGCCGCGCTAGCCACGCCGCCGGCGTCCCGGACCAGCCTGGCGATTTCCTCGCTTCTCCTCATTGTCCCTCCTTTTTGATTTACAGACACATATTATATCGATATTGTGTCTAATAATCAAAGATGACGAACCGGGTCATTTCTCTCTTCATCCAATGCTACTTCCCGTTGCTTGCCGCAACGGCCCGCTGCTGCCGATAATGAGGCCAGTCGAAGGAAGGAGACCGCAATGCTGAGCGAGAACATCCGGTCGATCCGCGAATCGCGTGGCCTCTCCCAAGAAGAGCTGGCAATCAAGTTGAACGTCGTCCGACAGACCGTCTCCAAATGGGAGCGCGGCCTTTCGGTTCCCGACTCCGATATGCTCATCTCGATATCCGAGGCGCTCGACGCCTCCGTAGGGACGCTGCTTGGCGAGGGCGTCTCGGAGCCTGAGGCGGATGGCCTTAGCGCGATTGCCGAGAAACTCGAGGTCGTCAATCTTCAGCTTGCCCGCGGGAGGGAGTCGCGGCGGAGGCTGGTTTGTGGGGTCCTGCTCGCATTGGTCATTGCGATCGTCCTCGCCTTCGCGTGCCTGGTCGTGCTGGGAAGCCCGTATTCGCATTGGGACTTCGCCGATCCCGAGCTCGCGGTGGCGGGAGCCCTTTATCACGGATTCGAGTGGGTTTTCGTCCGAATCGCGCCGATTGCGTTGGTCGTCGCGATCGGCGGGCTCTTCCTCTTGCGGAAGCGAGGGTGAATCGAGAGCATAGGGTAATTCGCTCTTCGATTTACCCTATGCTCTCGATTCGCCAGCTGTCGCGGATTAGGAATGCTCCGACAAAATGTCATGGACCTGATTCTGAAGATTCGCCTTTAACGTTCCCCAGCAGCGTTCTCCGGCTTTCTCGTGAAAGCAGATTTTGGCAACCTTCTCGAGTTCGATGATCTGGGCGGCGGTATATTCATGCAGCTTTGAAGTTCTTACGATTAGCAGATGCCTTAAATCGTCGACATTGGCGAACATGTTCTGGGGTGGCAGCGCTCCTTGAAGCTGCAAAGACTGGATTTCGAGAACTTTCGAAAGGATGCTCAAATGCAGAATCTGCAGGTTGGCCGATAGATTCTGCAGATTAAAAGCAACTTGCTCGAACTCCTTGAGCCCCATTTTCATTTTACCGATTCTGCCTCGCTTGCAGATTGGCGAGAGGAGGGCGGGGGTCATGTCGCCAATGAGCTCCACATTAAGTTCAGCCAAGCCGGATATTCTCTTTATTTGCGCTTCGGCGGCGTCTGGTGCTTGCTTCGTCAACGGCAGTGCTTTTCCGATGGTTTCCTTGAGGACTGCCATATTGATGTAGAGGCTTTTCATGCCGAAGTCGATTTTCTCGAGAAGGACGGCCCTTTCGTGGAAGTAGCCGATAGTCGCAATTACGAGCGATACGATGAATCCCGTAAATACGCTTATGGCAATATTCTTTGCCAGATCGTTGCTTGTAAACGCGATAGATATGCCGCTTAGAAGGACAATTGCCGCGCAAATGATCATCGTAATCCTATTTACCTTCATACGTTTCCCCTAGCTATGTTCGACTCGAAAGTCGTACCGAATTGGACTATTTTCTTGGACGCTCGATGTTTTTCGGTTGACGCGGAATAATTGAAACCTCATGTCCAAAGCTCCATATTCGCCATCGCGTACAGCGGGACGTTTTTCATCCAGCCCTGCTCACGGCACCCCGACAGACTGAAGCGCACGGCTTCGACGTCCGGGTGCGACTCCCTGAACGCCCGCAAGCTCTTCGACCGCAGGTTCTCTTCGGCCTTCACTTCGATGGCGAACACGCTGTTGCGCCTCTGCACGAGGAAGTCTATCTCGCCCGAGGAGTTCTCCGCCGACCAGTAGTAGGGGACGAGCCCGCAGTCGGACACGAGCTGCTGGCAGACGTACTGCTCTGTGAGGGACCCCTTGAACTCCTCGAAGATCCCGTTTCCCCCGACGACCGTCTCTTTGTCCAGCTGCGCCATCGCTCCGAGCAGCCCGACGTCGACCAGGAAGAGTTTGAACGCTGCGTCGTCAGCGTAGGGGGCCAGGGGGATGCCGGGTTTGGAAATCCTGCGGACGATCGTCGCGATGCCCGCCTGGGAGAGCCATGTGATGCCGGAGCGGTAGTTCCTCGCGCGGGCCCCCTCCGCGATGTGGCTGAACACGAACTTCTTATTTTCCCGGCCCAGATGCGCCGGTATCGACCTCCATGCAGCGAGCGCGTATTCGGTCTCGGTTCTGCCGAGGTGTTTCGAGATGTCGCGCTCGTAGCCCTGCAGTATCTCGAGCTGGACCTCGCGCGCGTCCTCGAGAAGGCCCCGTTCGAGGAAGGCGCCCACCGCCTCGGGCATGCCTCCCACGTAGTAGTACTGGCGGAGGAGGGGGACGAGCTTGCCGGAGAAGCCGTTTATCAGGTCGGCGTCTCCCGAGTCGATCAGTTCGCAGAGCCTCCGGTTCCCCGTCGCCGCGAGGAACTCCCGGAAATGGAGAGGGTGGAGGTTGAGCGTGTTCACCTTGCCCACGGGGTATCCGCTGCCCTCGTGGACCGTGATGCCCAAAAGCGACCCCGCCGCGGCGACCGCGTACCCAGGAGCGTTCTCGCAAAAATACTTAAGGGAGGTGAGCGCCTTCGGGCACGCCTGTATCTCGTCCAGGACGATGAGGGTGCCGCCTTCCGAGACGACCTGGCCGGTCTCGAACTGTATGGCGGAGATGATACGAGGGATGTCGTAGCAGGCCTCGAACTGCTCGCGCATGCCTGGGTTGTCGTCCAGGTTCACGTACGCGACGTTGTCGAAGCACCGTCTCCCGAACTCCTTGAGCAGCCACGTCTTGCCGACCTGGCGCGCCCCGTTGAGGATGAGCGGCTTTCGGCGGGGGCTGTCCTTCCAGGCGACGAGCTCGTCCATGAGGAACCGGTCCATGCTTCCCTCCTCGTAAATAGGTTACGGCCTTATTTTCGCACGAAATGGCGAAAACAAGGCCGTAAAAAAGCCAGAATTGGAGAAAATCAGGCGGAATTTTATTCCCACTCAATAGTTAAAAACTCTCTCCAGTTTGTTCCAGTTTGTCGTAGTTTGTCCCAGTTCGTCCTATTTACACCCAGTCTCAAAAATTGCCGAGAATCCATGGGGTCAAATCTGGGTCACGGTTTTTCAGGCAATTCTGGACATTCTCTGGGGTCACGCTGGGTCACGACAACATAAGAGATCATGCCTAGCCCATCATGCTGGCGAGAGTCGCCTTTGCTGTAGCGCAGCAGTCCTGAAGCAAGATCCCCTTCGCATAGGGGTTCTTCCGCACGTACTTTGCCCACTGAGCGAGCATGGCTTCGTCACTGGCGACGTCGTCGAGGACTTCGGCCCAACGGGCGATGACGGCCTGGCTGCCCCTCTTCTCGCATGTTGAGTCGAGTGCCTCGCGGAGCGTGAGCATGTCGACACTCTCTCCCATCGTCCCCATAAGGACGTGGATGTCATAGAAGTCACGCGGGCGGGTGTTGGCGACGCCGCGAGTCACAACGGTCTCGAGCTTCTCGGCCAAAACGGTCTCGACCGGGTATGCCATGAGCGTAATCTCGCCTTCACCGAAGAGCAGAGGGTAGCTGTACTCGACGGCCTCGGGCGTGATCCTGTCCCCAGTGGTGACATCAACCGTCAAGGGCGCGGACATCGGAGCGTAGTTCGCTTTGAGGTGCACGCGGATGCCGGGGTAGTCATCGGTCTCCCTGATGTCTTCTGTCCTGTCGAACTCGAATTCCCAGTCATCGTCTGCCTGCACCGCTGCGATCTCACGGAACGCCCTCTCCGCCGACTCGTGGGTGAGATCAAACCCCCTGACCGTCGTGTCCAGGTCCATGGTGGTCCTGGAACCCACGCCGACGAGGGAGGAGATGAGCACGCCGCCCTTGATGACGACGTTATCGCGCCACGGAGATTCCGCGAGACGTTCGAGCAGCCTTTCCAGCAGATAGTTCTGCATCATCGCCTGGGCAGGGATGCCAGCCTCCTTGGCCATGTTGTTAATGCGGGCCTTGAGCTGCATCGCATTCTTGGTTCTCACAGCAGTACCTCCAGGTAGTTGCGGATCTTCCTCTCGACGCCGAGGCTGCGGGCGTACCCGACGAGCTTCTGCACGTCCCGCTTGGGACTTTTCGCATAGGACTGCATCGCCGGGATCACGACCTGCGAGTCCACCGTTCTCTGGCCCCTTACCAGGTCACAGAGCGTCCTCTCCGGGTCGTAGACTCTGACAACGTTTCCATGCTGGGTGGTTAGCTCCATGATCCCGAGGCCCAGCACGTCGTCGGCGCAGGTGCGGCAGATGACGCCCGCCTTCCTGGCGGGCGTGGCGTTGTATCCCCTCGGGAACGTCATGGTGAGGGAGAAGGGCGCACGGTCGGTCATCCCGTGCAGGAACAGCGCGGTGTCATCGGAGAAGACTCCGCGCGCGAACCTGTGCTGCGCGACGAGGTACGGGTCCTCCCAGGTCTCGGGCAGCGCGTAGAGACCGCGGGCGACCTGGATGAGGTTCCCCTTTCTGACGGCCTCGGTGAGCTTTCGCCTAGGAATGCCGGCCTCCGTCGCCTGCGAGGCGGTCACGTAGCCGTTGCCGCTTTCTGCCATTTCAACCAGAACCATCGCGTGCCTTCTTCGCGTGCTTGTGTACTTTCATGCTGGATATTATCATATTTTAAGCATGAAAGTACAGATTTGATATTAACGTTCAGCGTCTTTATCTTGCCCATGTGGCGTAATTCCTGATGTGAAAGATAGCTTGGCTCAAAAAATGAATGCTCCTCGGATAACCGGGGAGCATTCCAAATTATTGATTCATATGGTTATGAGGGCATTTCTGCTCGATGTTGCGATTTATACCCCCATAACCAAGGATTTCTTACTCCCACTCGACTGGAAATTCGAGGACTGCTGCAGCTTACCGTATCTCTACTTACTCTTTCATGTTCTGTTGCCTACGCAGTATCCAATTTGTTTGCACTCATTCCGTACTCACGAACAGGATTACTCCCAATGCACTTAAGAGGAAGCTTTCCCGGTGTTTGGGCCTAGGGTTTTAACCAGGTTGCCAGCCAAATCTTAGAGCGAATTCTTACCCTGATCGTTGCCAGCGAAATCTTCAATGATCTCGTCACTTTCCTGACGAACTCGTTGTCCAGTTTCTGCTCCTTGAAGTCGCGAATCGCATCAACGTCCTTCGCGCTCATTTCGCCCAGACACACCTTCTCGAAGGCAAACGCCGAGCCTTCGCCAATGGCTGCGACGATGGCTGCCGCGACGATGGCGTTTATAACTTCTCCTGCAAGGTTGACGCCGGGTATCGCTTTCAGTGCGCGGATCGCGGCCTTGGCCGCAATGCTTTTGTTTGGCTCCGATATAGACCGCGCTTGTCCCAGATGCTCAGCTCACGGCCGCTTATTTGGCAAGCAGACCTATAGCTGCGTTGAAATATTGGTCGAACCATGGTCACGACGATTCCGACATCGAGCCCGCAGTAGCCATAGTACGAAAAGGCGCCCGTGGGTTTTAAAAGGTTGCTATCTCATTTTTCGGGCAGCAAGTTACTGAAGTACTCGGTGCGGCCTGCCAGTACGTCGTCGTAGAAGCCCTGCTTCCAATCGATGTATTCCACGCTGGCCTCTAATTCGGCAATTTGCTCGACAAGCCTGCTGCGTTTTTCGGCCAGCATCGTTTTTCGTTGAGGAATCGATGTCTCACCTTGCAGGCATAGTGCTAGGTATTCCTTCATTTCTTCGATGCTCATGCCGCATCTCTTTAGGCAAATCAGGCTTTTCACCCATTCGACGCCGCGCTTGTCGAACACGCGACGATTGTTTTTATCGCGTTTCACGTTGGGCACGAGCCCCTGGTTACAGTAGAACTTCAGCGTTTGGTACGTCATGTCGGCTTCGCGACATACTTGCATCATCGTGAACAGGTCGCCTGTTGCTTTTGCTCGCTTGGGCGCGTGTTCGTTTTCGCTCGCGTTCGCCATCTTCACGATTCCTTCAAGTTCCAAATAACAATGCTTGACCGTTAGTAACTATCGGTTGTTATAACAGCATCAGATCAATAAAGCAAGGGGGTTGTGGTAAGGAGTCGCCGCTCCCGATACGCGAGGAAGGAATCAGTATGGCAAACGACATGATGTACGTGACGCTTTCGAACGGCGTGAAGATGCCCCAGCTGGGCTACGGCGTGTACCAGGTGACGCAAGACGAGTGCGAGCGCTGCGTGCGCGACGCGCTCGAGGTAGGGTATCGCCATATCGATACGGCGCAAAGCTATTTCAACGAAGAGCAGGTGGGCTCGGCCATCGCTGCCTCGGGCATCGACCGCGGCCGTGACCACGTCCTCGCCGCGCAGGCGCTGGTAGGACTTGTTTATGCGCAGCTCCGACGTCTCCATCAGGAAGTCCGAGGGCGTGAGCGCCATGAGCTCGCCGCAGCGTATGCCCATCCAGTAGAGCACCTCGAAAGCGTAGAAGGCGAGCGGTTTGTCGGAGATGGCCTCCGAGAAGCGGAGGTACTCGTCCTTGGTCCAGAACTGCATCTCGCCGGCCTCCTTGCTGCCCATCTTGTCCACCTTGTGGACGGGGTTCTTCTCCAGGCTGTAGTAGCGCTCGGCGTGGTTGAAGATGGCGTTTAGCTGGTTGTTGATGATCCTCAGGTAAGTGGGCTTGAAGCCGTCGCCGTCCGCCCTTGTTGATCCAGTGAGGGAGTTCTGCCACCTGACGATGTCGACGGGCCGTATGTCGCACATGCGCATGTCGCCGAAGAACGGCAGGAGCTTGCTCTGGATGATGTTCTCCTTGGTGAGCCAGGTGTGCTCGCGGACCCTCGGCCTCACCTCCGCCTCGTAGACCTTGCAGAAGTCGGCGAAGGTCATGTCCATGGCGTCGTCCTTGAGGGCCTTGAAGTTCTTCTCCCACAGAAGCGCCTCGAGCTCGGCCTGGAAACCTTTCTTCGTCTTGTGCCGCTTGGCCCCGCGCGCGTCGCGGTAGTAGAACTGCACGTAGAAGAGCCCCGTCTTCTTGTCCTTATAGGCTGGCATCGTCCACCTCCGGGAAGTAGCGGGCATCGAACAGGTCGCTGCGGACGCGTCCGCGGATCACCACGCGCCCGAGGGCCTCCTGCTCCCTGTTCATCTGCCGGATCACCTCGTAGGCGCTGCCTTTCTTGATCTTCAGGCGCTCCGCCACCTCGTCGGCGGTGAGCATGCTCGGCCTCGGTGTCTTTGCCACCGGCTGTTCCATCTTGGACCTCCTATCTATCCGTACGTATGCGTACGCTCGTATTCCCGAGAATAATCGTACGTATCTGTACTGTCAATAGAATTGCGTACAAACTCGTACGCTGATAGAATGGTCGCCGACGAAATCTATAGGAGGGCACATGGCGACAGGCGACAACATTCGGCGGCATCGCAAGGCGAAGGGCTTTACGCAGGCCCAGCTCGCCGATGCCGTAGGGCTCACCGAGGGTGCGATCAGGCACTACGAGAGCGGCATCCGCGCGGTTAAGCCCGAGCTGCTCGAGAAGATCGCAAAGGCGCTCGAGGTCTCCGAGGGCGCGCTCAAGGACTACGGCGTCGAGACGTCTCGAGACCTCATGGCCCTGCTGCTGCAGCTGGAGGAGGGCTACGGCCTCGTCCCCAGCGAGGACGGCATGGGCCTGACGGTCGACCCCAGGGCGCCGCATGCCCCCAAGCTCGCGCAGTCGATCAAAACCTGGGCCGAAAAGCGTGCCGAGCTCGAACGCGGCGAACTCGACGAGGACGCTTACGCCGGCTGGAAGGCCTCTTTCTGACATCTTCCCAGGTGAATTGACGTTTTCTTGCGAACAGCCTCCGGTTCTCCGGAGGCTGTTCCATTATTCCCGTATGAAATCGGCACCCCTGAAGCCCCGTTCGAGGAATAATTGCGCGCTAAAATACAGCAAGATACGCGGCGTTATTCGGCGGCATTCGGGGTCACCGAAACTGCGGAAACCGATTTTCGCGTTTCTTTATTCCCGTTTGTTGACCTGGGCAAATGCAATTGAAAGGGGCTTGAATCCGCCTCGCAGTTTCAACTCAGTTTCGACCGTTCTAAATCGGCCCTCGGGGGACCCGAAATGTGAATTATTCCCGCAGGGTCTAATTATTCCCGTACCGCCGCGTGCTCCGCTGTACCGCCCAGTAGGGACAGAAGGGAATAATTGGTTCGTTTTCCCAGGTAGAGATGCAAAAAGAAAGTCCTCGAACCAGAGGGTTCGAGGGCTGTTATTCCCGTTATTTCGCTGGTGGCTTTGCGCTATGGCGACGCCGAAACAGCATCAGGCGGTACTCGGCAGCACCAAAACGCGAGTTCAGAAGCCAGTTCCCGTTATTCCCACTCTATAAATTTAGTTTTTCACCTGGTGTATAGATTGCTCTAGTTTGTATCGCCATTTGGACGTGGCGGCACGTTGCGGTACATGGCGACACGTTACTGGGACAGCACTGGGACAAAACCCGAAACTCAAGCTAAACTCAGCCGGATTGAGTTTCAATTTTTGTCCCAGTAGACGAGAGGGCGGGGTAGGGAGACCAAAACCCTCCCCTAGTGTCCAAAACCTGCAAGCCACTTGCAACTAATCAAAAGGAATAATTACAAGTGGCTTGCATGACGGGCAAGAAACCGCAGGTCAAAGATTTGTTGAAGCGTCATCTGCTCAAAGAATAGTCACAGGCGGCTTCTTTCAATCATTAATGCTAAAGAGCCGATACCCTTGGAGTCTCTAAATCCTCGATGCTATACGAACCGTCGTTGATTTCGTCGAGCCGTTTCGTGAGCCTGCTAAGCAAAGTGAGCATCTTATCCTTATCGGCTTTTTGTTGATCCTCGTTGAACCAGCAAGCCTGGTCATGGGAATCGAACTCATAATAAGAGTCGAAGATGTCTTGGATTTCGTGGTTAAGCCGGCGGAGTTCCTCATCGTTATCGATGGCATCTGTCCCTGTTTCAGGCTTGCCTGTCTGGGGATCGCTCTCCCAGATGGGTCCTTGAAGATAGTCGAGCATGATTCGAACGACCTTCTTTTCCTTCGGATTCCTGCTCTGCTCTTTCCGCTTTAGGATCCTGAGTTCACTAGCAAGATAGGTTATCTATTTCGGGCGGTTGGCAAGCCAGACGCTGGGACAAATTGTCCAAGCGTTTATTCATCGTCGATTTCCTTGAGCCTCTTCATCCACTTGAGCATCATTCCGTTGCCCAGGTAGCGGAGCAGCAAGCCTTCGCAGAACCTGTCGCTGCGAACGATGGTGACAATCATGGCAAGGGTACATTTTCCGTCGCATTTTGATACGTCAGCTGCAAGGACGGACTCCTCATCAGGCAAACCGTAGCTGTCCAGAACGCCTCGATAGTCACGTACGCCAAGATCCTCATTGTCGTCAACGCACTCGTGGACCATCTTGATCAGTTCATGAGCAGCCCTTCCATATTCAACAAAGGGAATAAGAATGAGGCTTCGCTAGTTTGTGTGGTTGCTAACCCCTTCCCGGCAACGTGATCGACAGGCTCGAGCAGCGCAGCATGACGAGCGCGATGAGATTGTCGATGTTGCGGAAGCCGCCTAAAGGTCCTCGTAAGGCCCCAACCCCTATGCGTCGCTTCCCGTGCATGGTCATGCACACCTGCCAGATGCCAGAGGTCATCAAGCGCATAGCGCTCAACACCGACACCAACCAGTTCGACCTCAACGTCTTCTTCTCGGCGGAGGGCGAGGGCGAGGCCGCGCAGTTCAAGTTCAAGAGCTATGTTCAGATATGGCTCGACCTCATGCGCGGCCAGCACATGCCCACTACGGTCGACGAGCTCAAGCTCGGGGAAAGCCAGCCATGTTGTTCTCTGACATGCGCCTGCTCTCCGTGCCTGGCCACACCCTGTGGTTCCTGCCCAACGTCGCAACTCAACCTAGTCTTCATCAAAGATGCCCGACATCCCAGTCTTGCAGAGCCTGTTTATGAGGCATGCCATATCTTCGGGTGAGCCTTGCGCCCCCTCGGAAACCCAACGTTCGAGCAAGGCCATGGATCCTCCTGCGGCAAATGCAAAGGCATCGGCATGTCGGGGATTTCTTCGGATTCGTTCTGCAGTTGAGTCCATGACGAGCTTGTAAGCGGACAGTATCTCGCGCTCTATGTAGGTGCGTCCGTCGCTTGTCGCGAACAGCATCTCATATGCATGTTGGTTCTCCTGAACGTTCTCGCATAGCTCGGTTAGCCATGCCACGCTTCCGTGTCTTCTGGTCACAGCAAGAGAATGCGCCACCGCGCTTCCAAGGTCGGCCATCAACTCGTCAAGAACGTCTGCCGGTGAACCGTAATGAGCGTAGAACGTGTTCCTGTTCACGTGGGCGCTGGCGCAGAGAGCAGTGATGGATATGTCAGCGAAGGGCTTGTCTTCCATCAGGTCAAGCAGCGACTCCCTCAAGCGCTCCTTGGTCTTCGTGACGCGCGCATCCTCCTTGACCGGCTTCTGTCGCCGCTTTACGTATTCAGCCATCTCGCACCTCGCTGTCATACAAATCGCATAGAAAGCGTTCGATATCTCTTGTTATACAAGAACGTATTGCATGGTAATTCACTCACCCAGCTAATATAGGCCAAAAATGGATCAGGAGATTTCGGAGAAGCCAATGATAAATGAGACGGTCGGCAACGAGCGCGGAGTTGAGTCGAGGAGCATGCTTGCCGCTCGCTGGATCGCTGCGGCGCTCTTCATGTTGGCGTTGGGCCTTATGTTGGGCCTTGCAATCATGGGTGTGTTCGACTTAGCGTACGCGGTCATCGAGCTCGTATGGATCGACTGGAACGGCATAGCCGACGTTCCCTTCTTTCCTCTAATCCCTGCCACGCTTGCCGGGGCCGCTCTTACCCTAATCGCCTCCAGATACGGAAAGCCGGAACGTCCCATGGATTCGATGGGAGCCGCCGCGAAGGAAGCGGCGGACGAGGGCGAGGGGAGAGCTGCCGCTTCCGATGGTTCGGTCGGGCCAAGGCGCCCTCTTCCCGTGCGGATAGCCGATTTTCTACTTCCCTTCGCAGGGGGAGGGCCTGTTGGTGTGGCGATGGGCCTTGTCGGATTCATTATGAGCGGATGCGCCTGGGCGAAGAGGCGCGTGATGTCCCCCTGCGGAAAGTTCGGAATCCTTGGCGGGGAGAGGGACTTCAGCAAACGCCAAAAGACGCTGCTCTACACCATAGGCATCGTGGGCGGCTTTGTCGGCGCTGCTGCCGTCGTTGAGCTGTTCGGGCTCGGGATGGTGATCCCCCGGGTGGAGGCCGCTCCAATCTCTCTTGAAGCTGTTGGAATCGGCGCTCTCGTTGCGGTTGCGGGCTGGGTGCTTGGGCTTGCTTATGTCGCCTGCGCCAAGCTGGCGAAAAGGCTCTGGGAGCATGCGGGAAAGGCGCAGAGGCTTTTGCCCCTTGCTTGCGGAATTGCGCTCGGGGTCTCTATGATATTCCTTCCGCATGTCGGGTTGCCCGGGTCGGACGCTTACTCGAATCAGCTCATAGGAAACTGGCAGGAAGTCGGACCCGCCGTGCTGATTGCGACGGCTCTGGTGCGTACCGTGCTCGTCGCATTCCTGCTCAATATGGGATGGTCGGGAGGACCGTTCTTTCCCATTGTCTATTGCTCGATATGTCTCGGGCTCGGGATAGCGGGTGCTTTCGGGGCAGATGCGGGAACGTGCGTGGCGGCCGCCGTTGGCGCCGCCCTGGTCGCATTTTCAGGTCAACCCTTGATGGGGGTTGCTGCCCTCATGTGCTGCCCGGTAGAAAGCATTCCCGTTATAGCTGTGGCGGTCGTCATTGCTGCGGGCATTCCTCGCCCGAAATCGCTCAAAGGGGACTTCGCCAGAAGGAGATAGATTGACTCCTAGGGAAATGCCGATTAAAGTGCCTTGAATACTCATTGCTAGTGCAACGCCTCTAATGAAACACCCCATCGAGCCACTCTAGAATGACGTCTGCGACAACAACATCTAGAGAAGGGGGCATCGATGGGGTGCTACGGGTATCTTAGTGCAGAAGCGCCATAAGAATAGGGTCGTCGGGCGTGCCCTTGTGCTCGCGGTCGATAATCCACTCGCCATGAGTTTCCTCGGATTCAAGCAGGGGGATCAGCTTCGTTATCTTCTCGAACCTCTTCATAGGCCTCCTTCCAGTGCCACTGGGACAAATTGTCCCAGCAGCTAAAACTCCTTTTCGCAGTCGTTGCAGTGCCACTCCGGATCATCGCCGGTGACGCAACAGCCACCGATATGCACGCGGCCCTCGTCGATGTCCTGGATTAGGCCGTCGTAGAAAACGGGATCGCCCCAGATGATGCGCGCAATGTTCCTCCTAACATCGTACGCTTATGTACGTTATAGGACTGCATCATAATCGTACGCTTTTGTACTGTCAACAATTTGCGTACACTTTCGTACGATGGTAGAATTACGACGTTTGCATTTCATTTAGGAGGGACGATGTCGACCGGCGACAAGATCAAGCATTACCGCAAGCTTCGTGGCATGTACCAAGGGGAGCTTGCTGAAAAAGTGGGGCTTACCGAAGGCGCCATCCGCCATTACGAGAGTGGTGCCAGGACTCCGAAGCCGTTTCAGGTCGAGGACATCGCAAACGTCCTTGAAGTATCTCCTCTCGCGCTAAAAGATTTTGGTGTTGAGAGCGCCAGGGATCTGCTTGCGCTCATGCTGCAGCTAGAAGACGAGTTCGGAATTGCACCAGCCGAAGATGGCGCTTCTATCGCCATCGACCCGAAGGCTCCTGCCGCGCCGAAGGCAGCGCAGATGCTGAAGGTTTGGAGCGAGAAGAGGGCAGAGCTGGCCTCTGGCAAGATCTCCGAGGAAGAGTATCTGGAGTGGAAGTCGCGCTTCTAGTTTTATTCTTTTCAGACACGGTGGCTTGCAGGGCTGAAATCGGCCGAAGTTAGAATAAATCGGGGCTCCTGGGACGATTGATCTCAGGAGTCTTTCCTGTTTTCTGGGCCCGAAAAGGCCAGAATAGAATAAATTTTTATTCTTCAACTTGACCTGCGGTTTTGTCTGAAAGCCACCAAAAATCTCCTAGCTGAGTTTCATTTGAGTTTCAGGGCTGTTTTTGGGCTGGTGGGACAATTTACTGGGACAATTTATTCTTCGAAATTTTCTTTATTCTTCGTTCGTTGGGTATCGCCATGTCCTCGGCGTACGGCAACCTAGAATAAATTTGGCGAAATCGCAGGTCAAAATGCAAAAAGAAACCCCCTGAAACTCGTGGTTTTCAGGGGGTCCCGAAGATTCTTATTCACCATTTATCGCCGGTGGCTTTGCGCTTTTCCGAACATGGCGTCATCAGGCGGTACGCCACGGACGGAAAAATCGCAGTTCAAAAGGCCTTTGTGGCTACTCCCACTCAATAGTTAAAAACTCTCTCCAGTTTGTTCCAGTTTGTCGTAGTTTGTCCCAGTTCGTCCTATTTACACCCAGTCTCAAAAATTGCCGAGAATCCATGGGGTCAAATCTGGGTCACGGTTTTTCAGGCAATTCTGGACATTCTCTGGGGTCACGCTGGGTCACGACAACATAAGAGATCATGCCTAGCCCATCATGCTGGCGAGAGTCGCCTTTGCTGTAGCGCAGCAGTCCTGAAGCAAGATCCCCTTCGCATAGGGGTTCTTCCGCACGTACTTTGCCCACTGAGCGAGCATGGCTTCGTCACTGGCGACGTCGTCGAGGACTTCGGCCCAACGGGCGATGACGGCCTGGCTGCCCCTCTTCTCGCATGTTGAGTCGAGTGCCTCGCGGAGCGTGAGCATGTCGACACTCTCTCCCATCGTCCCCATAAGGACGTGGATGTCATAGAAGTCACGCGGGCGGGTGTTGGCGACGCCGCGAGTCACAACGGTCTCGAGCTTCTCGGCCAAAACGGTCTCGACCGGGTATGCCATGAGCGTAATCTCGCCTTCACCGAAGAGCAGAGGGTAGCTGTACTCGACGGCCTCGGGCGTGATCCTGTCCCCAGTGGTGACATCAACCGTCAAGGGCGCGGACATCGGAGCGTAGTTCGCTTTGAGGTGCACGCGGATGCCGGGGTAGTCATCGGTCTCCCTGATGTCTTCTGTCCTGTCGAACTCGAATTCCCAGTCATCGTCTGCCTGCACCGCTGCGATCTCACGGAACGCCCTCTCCGCCGACTCGTGGGTGAGATCAAACCCCCTGACCGTCGTGTCCAGGTCCATGGTGGTCCTGGAACCCACGCCGACGAGGGAGGAGATGAGCACGCCGCCCTTGATGACGACGTTATCGCGCCACGGAGATTCCGCGAGACGTTCGAGCAGCCTTTCCAGCAGATAGTTCTGCATCATCGCCTGGGCAGGGATGCCAGCCTCCTTGGCCATGTTGTTAATGCGGGCCTTGAGCTGCATCGCATTCTTGGTTCTCACAGCAGTACCTCCAGGTAGTTGCGGATCTTCCTCTCGACGCCGAGGCTGCGGGCGTACCCGACGAGCTTCTGCACGTCCCGCTTGGGACTTTTCGCATAGGACTGCATCGCCGGGATCACGACCTGCGAGTCCACCGTTCTCTGGCCCCTTACCAGGTCACAGAGCGTCCTCTCCGGGTCGTAGACTCTGACAACGTTTCCATGCTGGGTGGTTAGCTCCATGATCCCGAGGCCCAGCACGTCGTCGGCGCAGGTGCGGCAGATGACGCCCGCCTTCCTGGCGGGCGTGGCGTTGTATCCCCTCGGGAACGTCATGGTGAGGGAGAAGGGCGCACGGTCGGTCATCCCGTGCAGGAACAGCGCGGTGTCATCGGAGAAGACTCCGCGCGCGAACCTGTGCTGCGCGACGAGGTACGGGTCCTCCCAGGTCTCGGGCAGCGCGTAGAGACCGCGGGCGACCTGGATGAGGTTCCCCTTTCTGACGGCCTCGGTGAGCTTTCGCCTAGGAATGCCGGCCTCCGTCGCCTGCGAGGCGGTCACGTAGCCGTTGCCGCTTTCTGCCATTTCAACCAGAACCATCGCGTGCCTTCTTCGCGTGCTTGTGTACTTTCATGCTGGATATTATCATATTTTAAGCATGAAAGTACAGATTTGATATTAACGTTCAGCGTCTTTATCTTGCCCATGTGGCGTAATTCCTGATGTGAAAGATAGCTTGGCTCAAAAAATGAATGCTCCTCGGATAACCGGGGAGCATTCCAAATTATTGATTCATATGGTTATGAGGGCATTTCTGCTCGATGTTGCGATTTATACCCCCATAACCAAGGATTTCTTACTCCCACTCGACTGGAAATTCGAGGACTGCTGCAGCTTACCGTATCTCTACTTACTCTTTCATGTTCTGTTGCCTACGCAGTATCCAATTTGTTTGCACTCATTCCGTACTCACGAACAGGATTACTCCCAATGCACTTAAGAGGAAGCTTTCCCGGTGTTTGGGCCTAGGGTTTTAACCAGGTTGCCAGCCAAATCTTAGAGCGAATTCTTACCCTGATCGTTGCCAGCGAAATCTTCAATGATCTCGTCACTTTCCTGACGAACTCGTTGTCCAGTTTCTGCTCCTTGAAGTCGCGAATCGCATCAACGTCCTTCGCGCTCATTTCGCCCAGACACACCTTCTCGAAGGCAAACGCCGAGCCTTCGCCAATGGCTGCGACGATGGCTGCCGCGACGATGGCGTTTATAACTTCTCCTGCAAGGTTGACGCCGGGTATCGCTTTCAGTGCGCGGATCGCGGCCTTGGCCGCAATGCTTTTGTTTGGCTCCGATATAGACCGCGCTTGTCCCAGATGCTCAGCTCACGGCCGCTTATTTGGCAAGCAGACCTATAGCTGCGTTGAAATATTGGTCGAACCATGGTCACGACGATTCCGACATCGAGCCCGCAGTAGCCATAGTACGAAAAGGCGCCCGTGGGTTTTAAAAGGTTGCTATCTCATTTTTCGGGCAGCAAGTTACTGAAGTACTCGGTGCGGCCTGCCAGTACGTCGTCGTAGAAGCCCTGCTTCCAATCGATGTATTCCACGCTGGCCTCTAATTCGGCAATTTGCTCGACAAGCCTGCTGCGTTTTTCGGCCAGCATCGTTTTTCGTTGAGGAATCGATGTCTCACCTTGCAGGCATAGTGCTAGGTATTCCTTCATTTCTTCGATGCTCATGCCGCATCTCTTTAGGCAAATCAGGCTTTTCACCCATTCGACGCCGCGCTTGTCGAACACGCGACGATTGTTTTTATCGCGTTTCACGTTGGGCACGAGCCCCTGGTTACAGTAGAACTTCAGCGTTTGGTACGTCATGTCGGCTTCGCGACATACTTGCATCATCGTGAACAGGTCGCCTGTTGCTTTTGCTCGCTTGGGCGCGTGTTCGTTTTCGCTCGCGTTCGCCATCTTCACGATTCCTTCAAGTTCCAAATAACAATGCTTGACCGTTAGTAACTATCGGTTGTTATAACAGCATCAGATCAATAAAGCAAGGGGGTTGTGGTAAGGAGTCGCCGCTCCCGATACGCGAGGAAGGAATCAGTATGGCAAACGACATGATGTACGTGACGCTTTCGAACGGCGTGAAGATGCCCCAGCTGGGCTACGGCGTGTACCAGGTGACGCAAGACGAGTGCGAGCGCTGCGTGCGCGACGCGCTCGAGGTAGGGTATCGCCATATCGATACGGCGCAAAGCTATTTCAACGAAGAGCAGGTGGGCTCGGCCATCGCTGCCTCGGGCATCGACCGCGGCCGTGACCACGTCCTCGCCGCGCAGGCGCTGGTAGGACTTGTTTATGCGCAGCTCCGACGTCTCCATCAGGAAGTCCGAGGGCGTGAGCGCCATGAGCTCGCCGCAGCGTATGCCCATCCAGTAGAGCACCTCGAAAGCGTAGAAGGCGAGCGGTTTGTCGGAGATGGCCTCCGAGAAGCGGAGGTACTCGTCCTTGGTCCAGAACTGCATCTCGCCGGCCTCCTTGCTGCCCATCTTGTCCACCTTGTGGACGGGGTTCTTCTCCAGGCTGTAGTAGCGCTCGGCGTGGTTGAAGATGGCGTTTAGCTGGTTGTTGATGATCCTCAGGTAAGTGGGCTTGAAGCCGTCGCCGTCCGCCCTTGTTGATCCAGTGAGGGAGTTCTGCCACCTGACGATGTCGACGGGCCGTATGTCGCACATGCGCATGTCGCCGAAGAACGGCAGGAGCTTGCTCTGGATGATGTTCTCCTTGGTGAGCCAGGTGTGCTCGCGGACCCTCGGCCTCACCTCCGCCTCGTAGACCTTGCAGAAGTCGGCGAAGGTCATGTCCATGGCGTCGTCCTTGAGGGCCTTGAAGTTCTTCTCCCACAGAAGCGCCTCGAGCTCGGCCTGGAAACCTTTCTTCGTCTTGTGCCGCTTGGCCCCGCGCGCGTCGCGGTAGTAGAACTGCACGTAGAAGAGCCCCGTCTTCTTGTCCTTATAGGCTGGCATCGTCCACCTCCGGGAAGTAGCGGGCATCGAACAGGTCGCTGCGGACGCGTCCGCGGATCACCACGCGCCCGAGGGCCTCCTGCTCCCTGTTCATCTGCCGGATCACCTCGTAGGCGCTGCCTTTCTTGATCTTCAGGCGCTCCGCCACCTCGTCGGCGGTGAGCATGCTCGGCCTCGGTGTCTTTGCCACCGGCTGTTCCATCTTGGACCTCCTATCTATCCGTACGTATGCGTACGCTCGTATTCCCGAGAATAATCGTACGTATCTGTACTGTCAATAGAATTGCGTACAAACTCGTACGCTGATAGAATGGTCGCCGACGAAATCTATAGGAGGGCACATGGCGACAGGCGACAACATTCGGCGGCATCGCAAGGCGAAGGGCTTTACGCAGGCCCAGCTCGCCGATGCCGTAGGGCTCACCGAGGGTGCGATCAGGCACTACGAGAGCGGCATCCGCGCGGTTAAGCCCGAGCTGCTCGAGAAGATCGCAAAGGCGCTCGAGGTCTCCGAGGGCGCGCTCAAGGACTACGGCGTCGAGACGTCTCGAGACCTCATGGCCCTGCTGCTGCAGCTGGAGGAGGGCTACGGCCTCGTCCCCAGCGAGGACGGCATGGGCCTGACGGTCGACCCCAGGGCGCCGCATGCCCCCAAGCTCGCGCAGTCGATCAAAACCTGGGCCGAAAAGCGTGCCGAGCTCGAACGCGGCGAACTCGACGAGGACGCTTACGCCGGCTGGAAGGCCTCTTTCTGACATCTTCCCAGGTGAATTGACGTTTTCTTGCGAACAGCCTCCGGTTCTCCGGAGGCTGTTCCATTATTCCCGTATGAAATCGGCACCCCTGAAGCCCCGTTCGAGGAATAATTGCGCGCTAAAATACAGCAAGATACGCGGCGTTATTCGGCGGCATTCGGGGTCACCGAAACTGCGGAAACCGATTTTCGCGTTTCTTTATTCCCGTTTGTTGACCTGGGCAAATGCAATTGAAAGGGGCTTGAATCCGCCTCGCAGTTTCAACTCAGTTTCGACCGTTCTAAATCGGCCCTCGGGGGACCCGAAATGTGAATTATTCCCGCAGGGTCTAATTATTCCCGTACCGCCGCGTGCTCCGCTGTACCGCCCAGTAGGGACAGAAGGGAATAATTGGTTCGTTTTCCCAGGTAGAGATGCAAAAAGAAAGTCCTCGAACCAGAGGGTTCGAGGGCTGTTATTCCCGTTATTTCGCTGGTGGCTTTGCGCTATGGCGACGCCGAAACAGCATCAGGCGGTACTCGGCAGCACCAAAACGCGAGTTCAGAAGCCAGTTCTCTCTATTCCCACTCGATGGCTTCGGTTCTGCCGTCCCGTCATTCCAGTTGCATGCAGTTTTCGGTGCCGTCTCGAATCGAGTGCCGTCAGGTGACGCCATGTCGTGCTTCGCCGGCTTCGGAGACAAAAGCTGGGACAACTCTAAAAACTTTTTTCAAACTCAGGGCTTTGAGTTTTTGTTTTTGTCCCAAAGGGCACAGCGAGCCGCCTTTGGAGGCTCGATATCGCCGAAAACGCCCGTTTTGAAACTCAACCGCCCTTTTGCCCGCAAGCCGCCAGCTGCAATCGCAAGTGAATCAACGCGGGCGGCTTTCATGCTGGTTGAAAAACCGCAGGTCGCAGCTCTTCGTCGTCCGCGGGTAAAGTGAGTAGTCTCAGGTGGCTTGCCCATGAGTTGGCGAGCGGGCTTTGAGATTCCGCCGACGTCTGGAAACGCTTCGAGCTCCCTTGAATTTCCGGACAGTACATGATATAAGGTAATTGGTTTTCCGTTAGGAAGGCTTCCAAGTGCCGGGGACGTTTTCCCCGGCTTTTTT
>OGDF01002517.1_pt1 | contig 24611 bp, 22 predicted proteins | sample 1570141 | NCBI WGS metagenome assembly OGDF01 (sample SAMEA4370581, study PRJEB24528) | human gut metagenome | reverse complement strand
CGGCAGCTATAAGCCGCTGGTGAAGAAGGAAAAGAAACTGAATTAAACGGGGCGGCGGTTTTTCTGCAACGGCGGAAAAGCGCCGCTTTTTTGGATGGAAAACGGGCGAAAGGGAGGCGTTAGCGATGAGCGAAAGAAAGGGCATGGCGCTGTTTGCGGCGCTTTTGATGATTGGGCTGACGACATGCGCGAATATGGCGAAGGGAGAGATTTCTACGGCGGAGTTTAAAGACATGCTGCAAAGCAGAATCCTTGAGGTGCTGGACAAATGGCCGGTCGAGGATCAGTACGCCGTCATGTTTTTCATTTACCCGAACGAGGAATACGAATACAGGGGTTACAGCAACATCCCGGAGTTCAAAATGCTTTACAAAAATGAATCGGAAATGGAGCACAACGTCAACCCGTTCTTTCGCGCATCCGGGGATGATGAAGAACGATGGAATCCGGCGTTCTGGAGCTATGATCGGCAATGGCCGGTGATTGAATTTGAAGAGCCAAATCCGATGGCGGACGCCTTGATTGACTGGTATGAATCCACGGGCGTGCAGGATATCGGAGGCGAAAGCGGCGATGTTTTTGACGAGAATATGCGGTATATCGGAACCGGCCCGAACGGACTGCCGGAGCTTTTGAAGCTGGTGACGGAGATCACGAAGGAATTGCAGACGGACGGCGTGATTGAAGCCAAGTTTGGGCGAAAGCTACCCGTCATTCTGGCGGATTTTGACTGCACATGGTACATGATTAATGCGACGGCCGAGGCAAACCCGAACGGCGAGGCGGAGGCGTATATACAGGCCTGCCTGCGTCACGGCGATATCAGCGAGGATCAGCTCGTGCGCAATAACTGACCCGGAAAGAGGATGGAAAGATTTGAACATCAAAGAAGTTCACGAAAGAACGCCTGAGCAGATTAAACGGCTCACGGCGGAGAGGAAAGCCCCGCCGCGTTCATGGGCACGGAAATAAAAATGCCGTCCGTTCAGTTTTTTGCTGAGCGGACGGCTATTTTGCGGTTTGAAACCGTTTCAATCGTAGACTGTTTCGCAGTTTTACGCCGCGAAGCCCTGCGCGGCGAGCGGCTTGCGCAGGCGCAGCGCGAGGAAGGCGGCGAGCAGAATCTTCACCACGTCGCCGGGGAGGAACGGAATGACGCAGTAGCTCATGCTGGTGGCCAGATTCAGGCCGGTGACCGCCATGAACCAGATCGTGCCGAATGCATAACAGACGGCGACGCCGAGCACCATGGACAGGCAGAGGGTTTTGAAATTGAACGCGAACTTACGGGAGAGTGCGCCGACGATCAGCGCGCAGAGGATGTAGCCCAGAATATAGCCGCCGGTCTTGCCGAAGAGCACCGCGGGGCCGCTGCCGAAGCCCGCGAACACCGGCACGCCGATGACGCCCAGCAGCGCGTAGACGACCATAGAGAGCGCACCGTATTTCCAGCCCAGCAGCGCGCCGCTCAGATGCACGGCGAACAGCGCGAGGTTGATCGGAACCATCGGCAGGGGAATCTGAATCTGGGAGCAAATCGCGGTCAGCGCGGCCATCAGGGCGCAGAGCACGAGGCTGCGCGTCGCTGTGCGGCGGGAAGAAGCGGCGTTTTCGGACATGGGACGAACCTTCCTTCTGTAAACTCAAAATCAAAATAAAGTTGACGAGGAACAGTGTACCATGCGGCGCACCGGCTGTCAACCGGGAAAATGCAAAAAGTTGACGGCGGCGCGGAGGGCGCGCCCTTGTGTTTTGGCCTTGCATCTGTTACAATAAAACGTAAACAGTAAAGAAAATCCACACCCGGACGGATGATAAAGGAGAATTGGTTCCATGGATATGAAACTCAAGGTCGCGGAATACATCGCCGCGGCGGCAAAGTGCTGCTTTGAAAACTGCGGTCTCGGCTGCGAGGACATCTGCGCGATGATCGAAACCCCGCCGGATAAAAAAATGGGCGATTACGCGCTGCCGTGCTTCCGCCTCTCCAAAGTGATGCGCTGCGCGCCGCAGATGATCGCGGGCAAGCTGGCCGAAAAGGTCGCCTGCGAGGAGATCGACCACGTGGAGGTCGTCGGCGGCTATTTGAACGTGTTCCTCCGCCGCGGCGGGCTGGCGCGCGATATCGTGGAGGCGGTGCTCGCCCATCCGGGGCGCTGGGGTTCCAGCGAGATCGGCAAGGGCAAGACGGTGTGTTTGGATTATTCCTCCATCAACATCGCCAAGCGCTTCCACATCGGTCACCTGTCCACAACGATGACCGGCAACAGCCTCAAGCGCATCTATGATTTCAACGGCTACACGACCGTGGGCATCAACCATCTGGGCGACTGGGGCACGCAGTTCGGCAAGATGATCTGCGCCTACAAGAAGTGGGGCAACCGCGAGGAGGTCGAGAAGGGCGGCGTGCAGGCGATGGTCGATCTGTACGTCCGTTTCCACCACGAGGCGGAGCAGCACCCGGAGCTGGAGGACGAGGGCCGCGCGTGGTTCAAGAAGATCGAGGACGGCGACAAGGAAGCCATGGAGATCTTCACGTGGTTCAAGGAGGTCACGCTCAAGGACACCCAGCGCGTGTACGACCTGCTGGGCGTGTCGTTTGATTCCTACGCGGGCGAGAGCTTCTACAACGACAAGATGGCGCCGGTTGTCGAGGAGCTGCGCGAGAAGGGGCTGCTGATTGAGTCTCAGGGGGCGCAGGTCGTCGATCTGGAGGCCTACGGCATGCCCCCGGCGCTGATCCTGCGCAGCGACGGCGCGACGCTCTACATCACCCGCGACCTCGCGGCGGCGTTCTACCGCCACAACACCTATCACTTCGACAAGTGCCTGTACGTGGTGGCCTATCAGCAGAACCTGCACTTCAAGCAGCTCTTCAAGATCATCGAGCTGATGGGGCACGACTGGTACAAGGGCATGGAGCACGTCTCCTTCGGCATGGTCAGCTACGAGGGGCGTGCGCTCTCCACCCGCGAGGGCTACGTCGTCTATCTGGAGGATCTGCTGAACAAGGCGGTCGAGAAGGCGCGCGAGATCATCGAGGAGAAGAGCCCGAACCTGCCCAACAAGGACGAGGTGGCGCGTCAGGTCGGCGTGGGCGCGGTGGTCTATTTCGACCTGCACAACGACCGCAACAAGGACATCGACTTCCGCTGGGAGCGCGCGCTGAACTTTGACGGCGAGACCGGCCCGTATGTGCAGTATACGCACGCGCGCTGCTGCTCCGTGCTGCGCAAGGCGGAGGCGTTCGCGGCGGCCGAACCGGATTACAGCGTGATCACCGACGACGAGGCGCAGGATGTGCTGATGCTGATTTCGCACTTCCCGCAGGTGGTTCGCAAGGCGATGGAGCAGAGCGAGCCGTCGATGATTACGCGCCACACGACCCAGCTGGCGCAGGCCTACAACAAGTATTACTTCGAGCACCGCATCATGGATGAGAGCGACCCGGCCGGAACGGCGGCGCGTGTGAACCTGACCCGCGCGGTTCGCGACGTGATTAAGACGGGGCTGTATCTGATCGGTGTGGAAGCGCCGGAGAGGATGTAAAGGGGAACGCCTATGGACATCGGACAGCTTCGCGGGCTTTTGCTCGATCTGGATTGCATGACGGCGCTGCGCCATACGCTCCGAAACAGGGCGATGGCGGCGCTGGTCGATCTGTGCCGCGCCTGCGCGAAGGACAACGCCGACGAGGCGGCGCTGACGGCGGCCTACTGCCGCGTTTACGACGCGTGGCTGGACGCGGCGGCGCACGGGCGCGGCGGCTTCGCGCGCGAGGCGCTGGAGGCGGTGCTGTTTGAGGAAAGCCCGGCGGCGCTGCTCTGCGCGCGGATGGACGTGCTGCCCTACAGCCTGACCAACGCGCTGGCCAACGATCTGGACGCGCTGGGGCGGCTGACGGCGATTGAACCGGCGATGTTCCTGCTGCTGTGCGAACGCGCGGGCATGAGCGGGCAGACGGCGGCGCGCCTGCCCGTCTGGGAACCGACGCTGGGCAGCGAAATGGGCGACCCGCGGCTATCCAAAATGATGCTGAGCCGGGAGGGCGTGACCATGACGGCGGCGTTTTTCCGAAAGCAGGGCACGGGGCTGTTTGCCCGCTGTCCGGGCAGCACGTGGGTCGGCGAGAGCGAAAAATATCCGCTCGGGCTGCGCGGCATCCGCGAGCCGGATCCGATCCGGCTGGAGGACATGGTGCTCTACGAGCGGGAGCGCGGCGCGCTGGTGGAAAACACGCGCCGGCTGCTCGACGGGCGGCAGGCCTGCAACATCCTGCTCTACGGCGACAAGGGGACGGGCAAATCCGCGACGGTTAAGGCGCTGCTGAGCAGCTTCTGGCTGGAGGGGCTGCGCATCGTCGAGGTGCCGCTGGCGCAGCTGACGAATCTGCCGACGATTTTCTCCATCCTGCGCGAGCAGCCGGGGAAATTCATCGTGTTTGTGGACGATCTGGCGTTCAACGATTCCTGCCCGGAATACACGGCGCTCAAGACGGTTTTGGAGGGCGGCCTCGAGGCGCGCCCGTCGAACGTCGTGGTTTACGCGACGAGCAACCGCCGAAACATCGTGCGCCAGCGCTTCTCCGAACGGCAGGACGACGTGAATGAACGCGACACGCTGGAGGAAAAATTCTCTCTGGCGGATCGCTTTGACCTGCGGCTGACGTTCTCCGCGCCGACGCAGGAGGAATACTTCACGATCTGCCGCGCGCTGCTGGATGCGCGCGGGGCGGAATACGACTGGGACGAGCTGATGCCGCGCGCCCGCGCGTGGACGGTGAGCCACAACGGATGCTCCCCGCGGATTGCGAGGCAGTTTGTCGATTATATCGCGGGCGAAGGCAAGGCATGAGCGGAAAGAAAAGGAAAAGCCGACTGACCGGCACGCTGATGGCGCTTTTGGGCGCGGCCTGCGCGCTGATCCTGTGCGCCGTGTTTTACGGCACGATGGTCTACCAGCTCGCGGACAGGACGGACGGCGCGCAGGCGAAGCAGGCCGAACCGGCGAAGACATTGGCGCTGGGGAGCGGCGAAATGGAAGGCGAAAGCCGCGAGTACGTTCAAATGGGCGGAAAGCTGTGCGACGTGCTGACGCGGACGTACCTTCTGGCGGACGGCACGCGGGCGCAGGCGATCACCGCCAGCCCGGCGGCCTACATCGAGCGGATGAAACAGGAGGGCTGGCAGGCGCAGCTCGTCACGGGCTTCGCCATCGGCGAAACGGACGCGGTATACGCGCGCAGCGGGGAAAACGCGATGCTCTGCGCGAAGGACGGCGAAACGGTTTACATGATTATCGCGCAGGCGGACGAGCAGACCCTGTACGCGCTCGGCGTGGACGCCGAAACGAAATGACGCATACAAGCCCCGGCGCGGCGCGCCGGGGCTTGTTTTATCTGAATTTTTTCGGGTGTTGGAATTAAAAAACAGAGAAAAACGGAGAAAACGGGAGAAAACAGAAGGAGACCAGAAGTATTCAAAAAAACTTGCAAAAAACGGTTGACAAGCATAGCCGCCGGGTGTACAATATGCAAGCATGTTTGACGGACTGAAGAAGTCCGCTTTTTGAGAAGGAGGTGTCTTGTATGGCTGCTGCTGGTGTGCGCGTGAAGATCACGCTGGCCTGCACGGAGTGCAAGCAACGCAATTACAACACGATGAAGAATAAGCGCAACAACCCGGACCGTATCGAAATGAGCAAGTACTGCCGTTTCTGCAAGAAGCACACGGTTCACAAGGAAACCCGCTAATTCACGCGACAAGACGGACAAGGATGTGAAAGAGATGTCTGAAACCAAAGGCGCGAAGAAAACCGAAAAACCCGGTTTCTTCACCCGCGCGAAGAATTGGATCGTCGCCCTGCCTGGCCGCATTTCCGATGCGTTCAAGAACATGGTGGCCGAGCTGAAGAAGGTCGCGTGGCCGTCCAAGAAGGATCTCATCAATTACTCTATCGTCGTCATCGCGTTTGTCGTGGTGCTGGCGATCGTCGTCGGTCTGCTGGATACCGGTTCCTCGTTCCTGGTCAAGAAGCTCATCGAGCTGTAAGACCTGACCACAGGAGGGTTAACATGGCGGACGAGAAGGCCCTTTGGTATGTTGTGCATACCTATTCGGGTTATGAAAACAAAGTCGCCAACGATCTCGTCAAGACGGTGGAAAACAACGGCATGGGCGACCTGATTCAGGAAGTCACCGTGCCGATTGAGGAAGTCGTCGAGATCCGCAATGGCAAGCCTCATACCATTCAGCACAAGCTCTTTCCCGGCTACGTTCTGGTCAAGATGATCAAGACGACGGAGAGCTGGTATGTCGTGCGCAACACGCGCGGCGTGACCGGCTTTGTCGGCCCGGGAAGCGAGCCGATTCCGCTGACGGACGAGGAATATGAGCGAATGACCAGCTGCCAGGGCACCATCCGCATCGATCTTGAGCCGGGCGACAACGTTCGGATCAAGACCGGCAGCGTGGAGAACGCCATCGGCACGGTCGAGGAGATCAACGCCGAGGAGCACAAGGTCAAGGTCTCCATCGAGATCCTCAACCGCAAGACGACGGTGGAGTACGACATTTCCGAGGTGGAGCGCCTGTAAGCCCCCGCTCCGGAAAGACGAAACAGACAACCCCCGGGCGATCCCCGGTTGTTGAAAAGGCTCATTTCGCCAAGAGATGGGCGTCAGCCCGGTCTGCTTTTAGCGGCAGGCCGGACGTGGGAGGAACATCATGTTCCGCGTGACCACAGATTGAGGAGGATTATTACCATGGCTAAGAAAGTAACTGGCATGATTAAGCTGCAGGTGCAGGCCGGTAAGGCCAATCCTGCGCCGCCTATCGGCCCGGCGCTCGGTCAGCACGGTGTCAATATCCCGGGCTTCTGCAAGGAGTTCAACGAGCGCACCAAGAACGATGTCGGCCTGATCATCCCGGTCGTCATCACCGTCTACTCCGACCGTTCCTTCACCTTCATCACCAAGACCCCGCCGGTCCCGGTGCTCATCAAGAAGGCGCTGGGTCTCGAGTCCGGCAGCGGCAAGCCCAACAAGACCAAGGTTGGCCAGCTCACGCAGGCGCAGGTCCGCGAGATCGCTGAGAAGAAGATGCCCGACCTGAATGCTGCCAACATCGAGTCCGCGATGAGCATGGTCAAGGGTACCGCCCGCTCCATGGGCGTGACTGTCGCCGACGCCTAACAGGCGGTGAAAAGCGCGGCTTGCCGCGCGAGGCGGCTTGCGTTAAGCAGGCCGGAAACTGTGGGAGGATTTTAAGCCGTTTGTACCACAAGGAGGAACATAAACATGAAGCATGGCAAGAAGTATCTCGAGAGCGCGAAGCTCATCGAAAGCAGCAAGCTGTATGATCCGGACGAGGCCGTGAAGCTCGCCCTGCAGACCGCGAAGACCAAGTTCGACGAGACCATGGAGATCTCCGTGCGTCTGGGCGTCGATCCGCGTCAGGCCGACCAGCAGGTTCGCGGCGCTGTCGTGCTGCCGCACGGCACCGGCAAGAAGGTTCGCGTCCTCGTGTTCGCCAAGGGCGAGCAGGCCAAGGCCGCCGAGGAGGCCGGCGCGGATTACGTCGGCGCTGAGGAGCTGGTTGCGAAGATCCAGGGCGAAAACTGGTTCGACTTCGACGTCGTCGTCGCGACCCCGAACATGATGGGCGTTGTCGGCCGTCTGGGCCGCGTCCTCGGTCCGAAGGGCCTCATGCCGAACCCGAAGAGCGGCACCGTCACCATGGATGTGGCGAAGGCCATCAGCGAGATCAAGGCTGGTAAGGTCGAGTATCGTCTGGACAAGCAGGCGATCATCCACTGCCCGATCGGCAAGAAGTCCTTCACCGCCGAGCAGCTCACGGCCAACCTGACCACGCTGATGAACGCCATCAACCGTGAACGCACCATTGCCACAATTCGCGAACGCTTAGACAAGAAGCAGTGCTGCCGCGTCATCTCCACCAGCCTGATTGAAGCGGGCGTTGACGTGGATTTTCCGACCGTATACCGCGAATTAGCCGGACTGGACAGCATTCTGCAAGCCGCCGGACGCTGCAATCGCGAGGGAAAGGAAGCGGCGCAGGACAGCATCGTCCACATCTACCAGACCGAACACGCGGTTCCACCCATCATGCGCCCAAACATTGAAAGCTGCCGCACAGTGCTGCGCCTATATGCAGAGGACATCGGCAGCCGCAAAGCCATCCACGCGTATTTTTGCGATTTGCTTTTCAAGCGCGGCGAAAATCAGCAGCGTTCACGACCCGTTTCGTCCGAAAATGATTTACTGGATACCAGCAAAACGCTGTCATCCGAAGCAAGATTTGCTTTCCGCGAAACCGCCGAGCATTTCCGCTTTATCGACACAGATACGATAACGGTGTACATTCCGACACCTGAAAACAGCGAGGACATCAAAGCCCTGCGTGATGGGCACTATTCGCGTGAGCTTTTCCGCCGCCTGGGGCGCTGCGGCGTGAGTATCTACCGCCGCGAGTATCAGGCGTTGTGCAGCATCGGCGGCGTCACGGAAATTGCCGATGCGCACTGCGGCATTCTGAGCGACATCAAATTGTACACGCCGGAATGCGGCTTGCAGGTCAGCTGCACGAGCGGACTGGGGCTATTCGCCTGACATATATAATGAAGGAAAACTGAAACGGGCGGCAAGCATTGCGCTCACCGCCCGCCCCGTTAGACGATTGTCTAGCTTAGTATTTCAACCCACAGATAGAAGCAGCGAATTGCCCGCCGTTTCCATCCGACTTTGGCATTTTATCATCTTTTCGCTGGCGTGTCAAACCATGATTGATAGTTCTGTTCAACCTCTAAATTATTTTCTAATTTAGTGAATTTTCTTCTTGACATATACGCTGTGCCGTGCTATACTGTTCTTGTCAAACGAAAGGAAGTGAGTTGCTGACGATACACCCATTCGTCCCCTTGCGAACTGTCACTTGCCCACATCGGCAAGTGTTGATTGAGAAGTAAGAATGAGGAGGTGAACCAATGTCCATCAAAATGGAGGTGTGGGGCGAGTACGCTTGCTTCACCCGGCCTGAAATGAAGGTTGAGCGTGTCAGCTATGACGTTCCCACGCCCAGCGCCGCCCGCGGAATGGTAGAAAGTGTATACTACCATCCAGGCCTAAAATGGCATGTGGATAAAATCTACGTCTGCAAGCCCATCCGCTTCACGAACATTCTCCGCAACGAAGTGGCATCTAAGATTTCCGCCAGCAACGTGCTGACCGAAGCCAACGGCAAGAAGCGCTCCTACATCGACCGAAACGCCGATATTCAGCAGCGCGCTACCACCATGCTGCGAAACGTGCACTACGTCATTGAAGCTCACTTCGAGATGACCGACAAAGCCAATCCGTCGGACAATCCCGGCAAGTTTCAGGACATCGTGAAGCGGCGTCTTCGCAGCGGTCAAGCGTACATGCAGCCGTATCTTGGCTGTCGAGAATGTACGGCGCATTTCCGGCTCTGGGAGGGCGGCGACATCCCCACCATCGACGAAACGCGGGATTTGGGCTATATGATTTTTGATATGGACTATTCTGATTTGGAAAACATCCAGCCGATGTTCTTCCGGGCGCAGATGGTGCATGGCGTGATTGACTTGACAGACTGTGAGGTGGTGAAATGATTCTGCAATCGCTCGTGCGGTGCTACGATTCGCTCGCCGCACAGGGCACGTTGAAGCGTCCCGGCTGGTCCGCCGTCAAGGTGCAGTGGGGCTTGTGTCTGACTGCTGACGGGCAGGTGTCGTCGGTAGAAATGCTCGGCGCGGCAAACGATAAGGGCAAGCTGCTTCCGGTGCAGGACTTTCTGCCAACGCCCGTCAAGCGCACCAGCGGCAGGGCAGCCTGCTTTCTCTGCGACAATGCCAAGTACCTGCTGGGCATCACCAATGAGCCGTACAACGGCACAGGCAAAAACCCCGCCAAAGAAGCGGAAGCCTGTTTCCAAACCAGTGCCAAAAAGCATCACGAGCTGCTGGACGGCGTATCCTGCCCGATGGCGCAAGCGATTCTCCGTTTCTTCGATACTTGGCAGCCTGAAAAGGCGGCGCAGTCCCCTGCCCTGCAGGAGCATTTCGATGACCTGTGCAAGGGCGGCAATCTCGTTTTCTGCATGATGGGCGCCTCAGGCAAACCCGAAATGGCGCACGAAGTGTCGGAAATTCGTGCCGCGTGGGAGGCGAGCGTTGCCGACGGCAAGAGCGATGCGGTACAAGGCCACTGTCTGGTTACAGGCGATGAGGACACCATTGCCATGCTGCATCCAAGCATCAAGGGCGTTGTGGGCGCGCAGTCTTCCGGCGCATCGCTGGTTTCCTTCAATGCCCTCGCTTTTGAATCCTATGGGCGGAATAAGGGGCAGGGCTTGAACGCCCCCGTCGGAAATCACGCCGCCTTTGCCTACGGTGAAGCACTCAATTACATGCTGCGCGAGAAGAATTATCACAGTCTGCTGGGATCTGCCACCCTCGTTTACTGGGCAGAAACGGCGCAATCCGCTTACAGCGACTGTTTTGCCGCTCTGCTGGGGACTAACGAAGACATGACGCAGAATACGCTGGACGGCATCATGAAAGCCATCCGCCTTGGACATGGTCTTCAGTGGGAGAATATTCCGCTGGATTCCCGTACACCCTTCTACATTCTGGGGCTGTCGCCGAATGCGTCCCGTCTGTCGGTTCGTTTCTTCCTGCAAGGGACGTTTGGCGATTTTGCCGCGAATTTGGCGCGTCATCAGGAGCGTTTGAACATCATTCGCCCATCCTATGACACGCGTGAAACACTTTCCGCCTATTCGCTGCTCAAGGAAACAGCGAATCCCAACAGCAGGGACAAGCTGCCGCCGTCGCATCTGGTGGGCGATTTGCTCCGCGCCATTCTCGGCGATACGCCTTACCCTGTTTCGCTGCTGACGCAAACAGAGCTGCGCATCCATGCGGAGCACAGTGTCAGCCGCGGCAAGGCGGCAATTCTCAAAGCGTGGCTGCTGAAAAACGGCAGCAATCCACAGTACAAGGAGGTCATCGACGTGCAACTCAACGAACAGACGAATTACGCACCATATGTGCTGGGTCGTCTCTTTGCGGTGCTGGAAAGCCTCCAGCAGAAGGCAAATCCCGGCATCAACGCTACCATCATGGATCGTTACTTCAACGCTGCCTGCGCAACGCCCAGCATCGTTTTCCCGACGCTGCTGAAGCTGGCGCAGAGTCACCTGAAGAAACTTGATACCGGCTATTTCATTTATTACGACAAGCAGATGACGGAACTGTGCGGGCGCTTGACTGACAGCTACCCTGCGCGCCTGAACCTGCAGGATCAGGGTATTTTCCAGCTGGGCTACTATCACCAGAAGCAGAAGTTCTTCACGAAAAAGGAGGAAAACAGTAATGTCTGATGTGATTCGCAATCGCTATGATTTCGTGGTACTGTTCGACGTGCAGAACGGCAATCCCAACGGTGACCCCGATGCCGGCAATATGCCCCGCACCGACCCGGAAACGGGTCTTGGGCTGGTGACGGACGTGTGCCTGAAGCGCAAGATTCGCGACTATGTGGCGACCGTCAAGGAGGGCGACCCACATTACGGCATCTATATTCAGGATGGCGTTCCGCTGAATCGCTGCGACCGTGAAGGGCTGGAGGCCTGCGGCTACGGCGACATCAAGGAGGACGACCTCAAAAAGAAACTGAAGTCGAATGACCCGGAGATTGACCGCAAGCTGCGCGATTATATGTGCAGCCACTACTACGACATCCGGACGTTCGGCGCGGTGATGACGACGTTTGTCAAGGCATCGCTGAACTGCGGTCAGGTGCGCGGGCCGGTGCAGCTGGGCTTTGCCCGCAGCGTTGACCCCATTGTGCCGCAGGAAATCACCATCACCCGCGTCGCCATCACGACGGAAAAGGACGCGGAGAAGAAGGGCACCGAAATGGGGCGCAAGTACATCGTCCCCTACGGGCTGTACCGCGTGGAAGGGTTCGTATCCGCAAATCTGGCGCGCAAGACCACGGGATTCAGCGAAGAAGACCTCGCCCTGTTGTGGGATGCCATCCTCAACATGTTTGAAAACGACCACTCCGCCGCGCGCGGCATGATGGCAGTGCGCAAGCTCATCATCTTCCGCCATGAGAAGGAACTGGGCAACGCCCCCGCGTGGAAGCTGTTTGAACGCGTGCGTGTAGCGCGTAAGGCGGACGTGACGGTTCCGCGCAGCTTTACGGACTACGAATGGACGGTGGATGACGCGAATCTGCCGGACGGCGTCACCTGCGAAGTGAAGGGGTGACGCAACAGGACACGACCCTCTCCGCCTTGCAGCATTACGCCTACTGCCGCCGCCAATGGGGATTGATTTTTCTGGAGCAGCAGTGGGCAGAAAATGCGCACACGGCGGAGGGGCAAGTGTTCCACCAAACGGCGCATCACGGCCCGGAAGCGGAATTGCGCGGCGATACGCTGATTCTGCGCGGAGTGCGGCTGGAATCCGCCCGCCTGCACCTGCACGGCGTCAGCGACGTGGTGGAGTTCCACCGCAGTCCCGACGGTGTTGCGCTGCACGGGCGCGAAGGGCTGTGGCTGCCGTACCCGGTAGAATACAAAAAGGGATCGGACAAAACGCAGGATGCCGACGAGGTGCAGCTGTGCGCACAGGCGCTCTGCTTGGAGGAGATGCTCTGCTGCGCCATCCCGGAGGGCAGCTTGTTTTATGGCGAGTCCCGCCGGCGGACGCGGGTTGCGCTGGATGAATTCCTCCGTGCGCGGACGCTATCTCTTCTTGCGGAACTGCTGGAGAATCAGGCGCGCGGACATACGCCATCCGTTCGGGCGCACAAGGGCTGCAATGCCTGCTCGCTCAAGGATGTATGCGTTCCGCGGCTCAGCCGAACTGGCAGCGTCCGCGCCTACATGCACGCCCGTATTGCGGAGGATTCGCCATGAGAAAGATGCTGAATACGCTGTTCGTGACGACGGAAGACGCCTACTTGTCGCTGGAAAACGAGAATATCGTCGTCCATGTGGGCGAGGAAAAGCGCGCGCAGTATCCCCTGCTGATGCTGGAGGGCATTCTGACTTTCTCCTACAAAGGCGCAAGTCCAGCACTCATGGGTGCTTGCGCGGCGCGCGGTATCGGGCTGACGTTTCTGACGCCGCGCGGGCGATTTTTAGCGCGCGTCTGCGGCAGCGAGCGCGGCAATGTTCTGCTGCGCCGTGAGCAGTATCGGCGCGCCGACAGCCTATCCGCCAGCTGCCTGATTGCACGGAATTTCATCTTCGGCAAGGTATACAATCAGCGCTGGATGCTGGAGCGTACCATCCGTGACCACGCCTTGCGCGTGAATGTGCAGGCACTCAAGAATGTTTCCGCTGCGTTAGATGCCAAGCTGCCGCAAATTGAATCAGCGGTTGATTTAGATGTGCTGCGCGGGCTGGAAGGCGACGCATCCGCCGATTATTTTTCGGTATTCGACGAAATGATACTGACTCAAAAGGCGGATTTCTTGCTGAACGGCCGCAATCGCCGCCCGCCGCAGGACAACATGAACGCCCTGCTCTCCTTCGCCTATGTGCTGCTCGCCAACGACTGCGCTGCCGCGCTGGAAAGCGTCGGGCTGGATGCTTACGTCGGCTTCATGCACCGCGACCGTCCGGGGCGCACGTCGCTCGCCCTTGACCTGATGGAAGAACTGCGCGCCCCGATGGCAGATCGCCTCTGCATCACGCTGGTGAACAACCGTGTGCTGCAGGACAAGCACTTCGACCGGCAGGAAAGCGGCGCCGTCTTCTTGAACGATGCCGGGCGCAAGCAGTTCTTGACCGCGTGGCAAAACCGCAAACGCGAAGAAATCACCCACCCGTTCCTGAAAGAGAAAATCATGTGGGGGCTTGTTCCCTATGTACAGGCGCTGCTGCTTGCGCGCACCCTCCGCGGCGACACAGACGGTTATCCCCCATTCCTCTGGAAATAACCCGAAAGTGAGGCGTTCCCGATGCTGGTTCTAATCACCTACGATGTTTCCACCGTCGATGCAGACGGCAAACGCCGCTTGCGGCAAGTCGCCAAGCGCTGCGTCGTTCACGGTCAGCGCGTGCAGAATTCCGTATTTGAGTGCTCTTTGGATGCCGCACAGTACAAGCTGCTTCAGGCGGAACTTCGGCAGCTGATTGACCCGGAAAAGGACAGTTTGCGCTTTTACAACCTCGGCAATCACTACGAAAGCCGGATTGAGCACATTGGCGTGAAGACGAGCTACGCCCCGGAAGGGCTGCTGATGCTGTAAGGGCGCGCCGCGCGAATCGCCCGTGCGAAGCGCAAGCCTCCAGCCTTTTGCAGGGAGGTTCGCACCGGATTTTGCGGTCTTTTCGGCAAAATTACCGCATTTTCGGCTAAGCTAATTCTCAAAAGGACTGTTTTGTGGTATACTTTTTGTGCAAAGCCTATGATTCTGATCGACAGAATTGTTACTTTGCGCTGTCGCTCCCCGTGCGGGGAGCGTGGATTGAAATGGGCAACAACTGTTGCTTGTATCATCGGGCATCTGTCGCTCCCCGTGCGGGGAGCGTGGATTGAAATGCTTACGCGCAGGAGCTTTTGCAGACAAACGGCGTCGCTCCCCGTGCGGGGAGCGTGGATTGAAATCATGACAGTTCCTTCTTTCCGCCGGATCATGTCGTCGCTCCCCGTGCGGGGAGCGTGGATTGAAATATGGTCATCGCGCCCACCTCGTCGCGGAACACGCGTCGCTCCCCGTGCGGGGAGCGTGGATTGAAATGTCCTCCCACGGCGTTCTCGCCAAATCAACGATGTCGCTCCCCGTGCGGGGAGCGTGGATTGAAATATATTTGCTGACGCGCATGGTTCCGTCGCGGGTTGTCGCTCCCCGTGCGGGGAGCGTGGATTGAAATAGGTTCCCGGCAGGAAGGAAACAGATGGCGCTTGTCGCTCCCCGTGCGGGGAGCGTGGATTGAAATCTCTGCGATACACGACGGTGAGCTGCACCACATGTCGCTCCCCGTGCGGGGAGCGTGGATTGAAATCGCGCGCCTCGTTGGAGTTTACACAAATATACGGTCGCTCCCCGTGCGGGGAGCGTGGATTGAAATCAAAGCCAGCCCATCACCAGCCATGCCCGTGAAGGTCGCTCCCCGTGCGGGGAGCGTGGATTGAAATGGTTCCCGTGACCGTCTGCTGATTCGCAGGCGGTCGTCGCTCCCCGTGCGGGGAGCGTGGATTGAAATAAAGCTGTCAGGCTCCACGAAGAGGCGGAAGGCGTTGTCGCTCCCCGTGCGGGGAGCGTGGATTGAAATGCCGTGGACTGGATAGCGGTTGGTGTGTAACAATGTCGCTCCCCGTGCGGGGAGCGTGGATTGAAATCTTTTCCGTGCGGCAGAACTTGCCATTGCCGCAATGTCGCTCCCCGTGCGGGGAGCGTGGATTGAAATTTGTACCGTCCGATGCGGACGATGTAGCCCGGCGTCGCTCCCCGTGCGGGGAGCGTGGATTGAAATGATGTAGCCTTCGCGCGTGTGAGCCGTAAAGACAGGTCGCTCCCCGTGCGGGGAGCGTGGATTGAAATGTTAAAATCATGGAAATAAATGCACCGAAATCTTGTCGCTCCCCGTGCGGGGAGCGTGGATTGAAATGAGGCTGCCGGTCTCGTGCCGATTTTTTCCAGTGTCGCTCCCCGTGCGGGGAGCGTGGATTGAAATCATATCAATGGGGCGTATGGGTTACCGCGTACGCAGTCGCTCCCCGTGCGGGGAGCGTGGATTGAAATGCGTTGAGATTTTCGGCGCGCCCGAATCCGCGTGTCGCTCCCCGTGCGGGGAGCGTGGATTGAAATTTTTCAAGGAAGCGCGCGGCATATTCCTGTGCTTGTCGCTCCCCGTGCGGGGAGCGTGGATTGAAATGCATGATCTCCCTGACTGCTTCCATTGCAAGCACTGTCGCTCCCCGTGCGGGGAGCGTGGATTGAAATGACGATCCGTTTGACCCGGTGGAGATGGTGGACAGTCGCTCCCCGTGCGGGGAGCGTGGATTGAAATATTCCTTCCTCCCCTGTTACGCTGGGGATGGCGTGTCGCTCCCCGTGCGGGGAGCGTGGATTGAAATATCGGCGGTCAGCTCTCCCAGCCGGATGCGCCCGTCGCTCCCCGTGCGGGGAGCGTGGATTGAAATAACAGTGAGCTGAAAAAGCTGCAAGAACATCCGCGTCGCTCCCCGTGCGGGGAGCGTGGATTGAAATGCTGACTGCTTGCGTTCGATGGGCGCCAACATTTAGTCGCTCCCCGTGCGGGGAGCGTGGATTGAAATTAGCATAGCTATCGCATTTTGCGGATTTTTGCGTGTCGCTCCCCGTGCGGGGAGCGTGGATTGAAATGTCGCCCTTGCTCAGGTCGATGTAGGCGATTTCGGTCGCTCCCCGTGCGGGGAGCGTGGATTGAAATGTGACGGAATCGGCAGTCAGGTTTTCGCCCAAACTGTCGCTCCCCGTGCGGGGAGCGTGGATTGAAATTGCTTATCCTGATGGTACGGGCGGAAGCGTTTCGGTCGCTCCCCGTGCGGGGAGCGTGGATTGAAATTTTTTGTCGCGCGTATTGAACAGGTTGCTTTTACGTCGCTCCCCGTGCGGGGAGCGTGGATTGAAATGCTCCACCGGGTCAAACGGGTCGTCGAAGTTCAGGTCGCTCCCCGTGCGGGGAGCGTGGATTGAAATCAGTCTTTATCAGACAAATAGTGTAGATGGCGTAGTCGCTCCCCGTGCGGGGAGCGTGGATTGAAATCCAGAAAAACCGCCGACGTCAGGCGTTGTTTCAGTCGCTCCCCGTGCGGGGAGCGTGGATTGAAATAAAGGGGCGCTCGCGGGTATCGGTTCGGGCGAAGTCGCTCCCCGTGCGGGGAGCGTGGATTGAAATTCGTATGGTCAAAAATTTCGCAATATAGCTGGGGTCGCTCCCCGTGCGGGGAGCGTGGATTGAAATGAGCTTCAGGCGGGTATAAGCATTGTCGGAGATTGTCGCTCCCCGTGCGGGGAGCGTGGATTGAAATGTCCACGTATTCTTTGCTTACATTACCGCTCGTTGTCGCTCCCCGTGCGGGGAGCGTGGATTGAAATACCAATTGTGCTCCAAATGCTGCTGAAATTAGGGTCGCTCCCCGTGCGGGGAGCGTGGATTGAAATCTGCGTAGTGGTTACACCGATGTTACCGTGCGCCCGTCGCTCCCCGTGCGGGGAGCGTGGATTGAAATGTCAAAACCATCGAAATAAATGCACCGAAATCTTGTCGCTCCCCGTGCGGGGAGCGTGGATTGAAATATTTTAATGACGGGTGCAAGAGGTACCGGAAAAGTCGCTCCCCGTGCGGGGAGCGTGGATTGAAATCTCCGCATTGCATCAATAACGCATCGACGAAATGTCGCTCCCCGTGCGGGGAGCGTGGATTGAAATAACGCTTACAGGGTTTACCACAGTTCAGCACCCCGTCGCTCCCCGTGCGGGGAGCGTGGATTGAAATCGCCTCTCGTTCGTCCTTGTGGCATCACGATACCGTCGCTCCCCGTGCGGGGAGCGTGGATTGAAATACCGTTGCCGATGTAAATTCCAACATGAGCGGCGTCGCTCCCCGTGCGGGGAGCGTGGATTGAAATTGGAATAAGGAGCGGGAACAGCACCGCGTAGAAGTCGCTCCCCGTGCGGGGAGCGTGGATTGAAATTGGAATTTGGCAATAGCTGTTTCCAACTCTGACGTCGCTCCCCGTGCGGGGAGCGTGGATTGAAATAACGATGATGGTTCCCCCTCGTGGGCGCCGTTCGCGTCGCTCCCCGTGCGGGGAGCGTGGATTGAAATCCACCGTTCCACCTTTTCGGGCGTGTCGTAGTACGTCGCTCCCCGTGCGGGGAGCGTGGATTGAAATGTCAATGTACGCAATTGTCCCTACGATGAAGCCGTCGCTCCCCGTGCGGGGAGCGTGGATTGAAATTCCGTGTCGGTTGCCATCGGATAGCGGCTTGCCGTCGCTCCCCGTGCGGGGAGCGTGGATTGAAATATGCCAGTAAGCTGTGCGGCTTCGACAATATTTTGTCGCTCCCCGTGCGGGGAGCGTGGATTGAAATTTTGCTCCGATTCTGATGTTGTGGCTCGCAGCACGGTCGCTCCCCGTGCGGGGAGCGTGGATTGAAATTCGGACAGCGCGGAGACGCTGATGTCTTGTATCTCGTCGCTCCCCGTGCGGGGAGCGTGGATTGAAATTCAATCTGCCCATCAATCCACGTCAACGTAACCACGGTCGCTCCCCGTGCGGGGAGCGTGGATTGAAATCGCGCTGATTGGCGCAACGCGCGGCGGCGGCACGTTCGTCGCTCCCCGTGCGGGGAGCGTGGATTGAAATCTCCAGTTAAATCAATCGTTTTTAGTGACAGATGTCGCTCCCCGTGCGGGGAGCGTGGATTGAAATAGATTCAGGGGGCAGTGTACCCCTTTGCAGAAAGTCGCTCCCCGTGCGGGGAGCGTGGATTGAAATATCCAGTGCCATATGATCCGCGCTGGATAGTATGGTCGCTCCCCGTGCGGGGAGCGTGGATTGAAATAGAAACTGCGTCGATTCCGTCAGCGTGACCGCTGGGCTGTCGCTCCCCGTGCGGGGAGCGTGGATTGAAATCTCCCTTCTCCGACTTTACAACCAGTAAAGTTTCGTCGCTCCCCGTGCGGGGAGCGTGGATTGAAATGAGATGCACTGGACGTGCTGGCAGATGCGCAGGAGCGGTCGCTCCCCGTGCGGGGAGCGTGGATTGAAATTACGGATATAGTTACTCCGTTCGGGGCATACACTTTGTCGCTCCCCGTGCGGGGAGCGTGGATTGAAATTTCTTAGCCGTTCGCCTTTCCCGCTTGTTTTTGGTCGCTCCCCGTGCGGGGAGCGTGGATTGAAATACGGAGACGGTCGCAGGGCTGCTGGCGCAGGGCTACCGTCGCTCCCCGTGCGGGGAGCGTGGATTGAAATATCTTCTGACAGACGCTTTGCGCGCGCCTTGACTTGTCGCTCCCCGTGCGGGGAGCGTGGATTGAAATTGAGACAAGCCGATCAGTAGACCAGTGACAAAAGTCGCTCCCCGTGCGGGGAGCGTGGATTGAAATCTCACAGATTTCGTAGCGGATGTCCTCGACGGTCGTCGCTCCCCGTGCGGGGAGCGTGGATTGAAATTCTATCCTTTCATTCGCGCTGGTTGCGCGTTTTTGTCGCTCCCCGTGCGGGGAGCGTGGATTGAAATCGGGACAATAAAGCCCGGAATGCACCCCCACTCGTGTCGCTCCCCGTGCGGGGAGCGTGGATTGAAATGCGCTGGGCTTGCTTGCCTTACACGACTATAATAAGTCGCTCCCCGTGCGGGGAGCGTGGATTGAAATGCCCATTCCGCGCGCAGCTGCTTGCGGTAGCAGTCGTCGCTCCCCGTGCGGGGAGCGTGGATTGAAATACGACGGCGCGCAACAATTCCTTCGGCGCGGTCGTCGTCGCTCCCCGTGCGGGGAGCGTGGATTGAAATCCTTCATCGTTGATAGTCCGGTTGTTCGGTACGAAGGTCGCTCCCCGTGCGGGGAGCGTGGATTGAAATCAGCATTTTGGACCTGAAGCAACTTACTGCCGATGTCGCTCCCCGTGCGGGGAGCGTGGATTGAAATATCAACATATTCTTTACTTGCGCCTCCGCTCTTGTCGCTCCCCGTGCGGGGAGCGTGGATTGAAATAGCAGGATGGCAAAGCAAATCATCGTTCTATTGCGTCGCTCCCCGTGCGGGGAGCGTGGATTGAAATGCTTGTAAAACAGAACAGCACAGCGGTTATCTCCAGTCGCTCCCCGTGCGGGGAGCGTGGATTGAAATTTCGCTCAATTCCCACATGCTGACGTAGGCGTCCGGTCGCTCCCCGTGCGGGGAGCGTGGATTGAAATATCAGCAGCGAACCGCTCTGCATCCTCCACGCCGCGTCGCTCCCCGTGCGGGGAGCGTGGATTGAAATGATAAGGTGTTTCAGCAGATTGCAAATCTTACAGTCGCTCCCCGTGCGGGGAGCGTGGATTGAAATGCGAATCGTGCAATCAGCCTTGCTTGCTACAATCGTCGCTCCCCGTGCGGGGAGCGTGGATTGAAATGGGGGGCGTTTCGCCATTCCGCCGCCTCGTTCGTGTCGCTCCCCGTGCGGGGAGCGTGGATTGAAATTTTCTCCGGGCCGCGCCCGGCTGTTCGCCCGGTCAGGTCGCTCCCCGTGCGGGGAGCGTGGATTGAAATAGTTGTTGACTGTCCGCAAATGCAGGAAAATCAGTCGCTCCCCGTGCGGGGAGCGTGGATTGAAATATCGCTGGTCTGCTTGTAGGGCGTGCCGGAAATGTCGCTCCCCGTGCGGGGAGCGTGGATTGAAATTTCTCGTGTCGGCTCTTTCTCCCAGCACCGCCACTTTGTCGCTCCCCGTGCGGGGAGCGTGGATTGAAATATTACATCGTCGATGCCACGGAACTTGAAGCCCTGTCGCTCCCCGTGCGGGGAGCGTGGATTGAAATGTATGAAGTGGAAGCTAATTGCAAGGGCGACAATACGTCGCTCCCCGTGCGGGGAGCGTGGATTGAAATAGCGTGGCAATATTGCAAGCGCACACCAGCCGGGTCGCTCCCCGTGCGGGGAGCGTGGATTGAAATGATTCTGCCGGTTTCGTGCCGATTTTTTCCAGTGTCGCTCCCCGTGCGGGGAGCGTGGATTGAAATTTTTTCGGAATACGTATAGACGTATTTCCATTTTGTCGCTCCCCGTGCGGGGAGCGTGGATTGAAATAGGCTGTTCGGCATGGGTGAACTCGACCCGGAAGGTCGCTCCCCGTGCGGGGAGCGTGGATTGAAATCATTCAGCGCGGTGAGCTGGGTGTTCCGCTCCGTGTCGCTCCCCGTGCGGGGAGCGTGGATTGAAATACGTTCTCCCGGCTGTATTGTACGCCGCCCAGTGGTCGCTCCCCGTGCGGGGAGCGTGGATTGAAATGGTTCCGTAGCAATTAGTGATTGCTGAAGTATCTGTCGCTCCCCGTGCGGGGAGCGTGGATTGAAATCTATCTTTGCGCTTTTTGCGCTGTTAGTCGATGAGGTCGCTCCCCGTGCGGGGAGCGTGGATTGAAATAGCCTCTACGTTACCTAATTCCGTAGCAAGTTGCCCGTCGCTCCCCGTGCGGGGAGCGTGGATTGAAATCGCTTTGTCGCCGTGCAGTATCTCCGTGCACAAGTCGCTCCCCGTGCGGGGAGCGTGGATTGAAATCAGAAAATGTTGTAATATTCGCCCTTCGCGTTCGGTCGCTCCCCGTGCGGGGAGCGTGGATTGAAATCAAATCAAGAGGGGCTACGTGCCCGGAAAGGACAGTCGCTCCCCGTGCGGGGAGCGTGGATTGAAATTGCCGCTCGTCGCGGTCGTCGCCTTGCGGCTGCTCGGTCGCTCCCCGTGCGGGGAGCGTGGATTGAAATATGGTTTACCTCTTTCTGCCGACGAATGTCAGCTTGGTCGCTCCCCGTGCGGGGAGCGTGGATTGAAATTCCTTCTGCCGGGAAGTCCGGCCGCTTAATTTGAGTCGCTCCCCGTGCGGGGAGCGTGGATTGAAATAGGTTCCCGGCAGGAAGGAAACAGATGGCGCTTGTCGCTCCCCGTGCGGGGAGCGTGGATTGAAATATATGCGTCGCAGTTCGCGCGGCAGCGACACGCCGTCGCTCCCCGTGCGGGGAGCGTGGATTGAAATAATTTGGGTCATTGACATTGCACCGCTGGATTGCCGTCGCTCCCCGTGCGGGGAGCGTGGATTGAAATCTCGCTGAGTAGGAAGCGGCGCGATAGCGTCGCGTCGCTCCCCGTGCGGGGAGCGTGGATTGAAATCAAATGCAGACGGGCGGCGCTGGTGTGGCGCATGTCGCTCCCCGTGCGGGGAGCGTGGATTGAAATAATGTAGTCCCGCACCGTGTGCAGGAGATTCTCGGTCGCTCCCCGTGCGGGGAGCGTGGATTGAAATTGAATCAGCGCGTCGTAGGCGGCTTTCGCCTGCTCGTCGCTCCCCGTGCGGGGAGCGTGGATTGAAATGCGCAGAGCCGAGCAAATCCGCAAAGGTGCTGGAAGTCGCTCCCCGTGCGGGGAGCGTGGATTGAAATCCGTGAGTAAATGTCAAATGTTGATAAATCCTCTCGTCGCTCCCCGTGCGGGGAGCGTGGATTGAAATGCCTTTTCCGCTTGTTTTCGGGCGATCCCATCGGTCGCTCCCCGTGCTGGGAGCGTGGATTGAAATTTCTGGGCAGACTGTTCCGAGGGGTTCTTGCCTGCGTCGCTCCCCGTGCGGGGAGCGTGGATTGAAATACTTGGGCGGAAATCCTTTCACGCTACGGCGGAAGTCGCTCCCCGTGCGGGGAGCGTGGATTGAAATCCGCCTCTCGTCCGTCGGTGAGCTTAAGATACCACGTCGCTCCCCGTGCGGGGAGCGTGGATTGAAATAAGATTTTTTGATCTTTTTTTTCGGCCTCTGCCGTCGTCGCTCCCCGTGCGGGGAGCGTGGATTGAAATTTCGATGCGGCGATTCAGGAACGCGCGGTCTTGTCGCTCCCCGTGCGGGGAGCGTGGATTGAAATTGCGCCACAAATTTCGTGCGCAGGTCGGTGGCAGTCGCTCCCCGTGCGGGGAGCGTGGATTGAAATGGGGACGTGCGGTTCTTCCTCGCCGATGGTTCTCGTCGCTCCCCGTGCGGGGAGCGTGGATTGAAATAGCTCGGTCAGGATGCCGCTGATAGTGTTCTGCCCCGTCGCTCCCCGTGCGGGGAGCGTGGATTGAAATACCTCTTGACATCTTGCAAGGGGTGACTTATAAGTCGCTCCCCGTGCGGGGAGCGTGGATTGAAATATCATAGCGTCTGCACCATCCATGCACGCAAGGTGTCGCTCCCCGTGCGGGGAGCGTGGATTGAAATCGATTGGAAGTTGCTGCGCTGGCAGATGATGTTCAGTCGCTCCCCGTGCGGGGAGCGTGGATTGAAATTTCCTTTCTTTCACTTTACAGCGACCAGCGGCGGTCGCTCCCCGTGCGGGGAGCGTGGATTGAAATATATTTGCTGACGCGCATGGTTCCGTCGCGGGTTGTCGCTCCCCGTGCGGGGAGCGTGGATTGAAATGCGGCGGGTAATGCGTTCCGCGTTTTCCGGCAGGTCGCTCCCCGTGCGGGGAGCGTGGATTGAAATATCCTGAGTCGGCGCAACTGGCTCAGGACGAAAACGTCGCTCCCCGTGCGGGGAGCGTGGATTGAAATACGATGCCGGAGGTGCTGACGGAGGCGGAGTATCGTCGCTCCCCGTGCGGGGAGCGTGGATTGAAATATCCAGCCCCATAAACTTGTCCAGCAGATCGCTGTCGCTCCCCGTGCGGGGAGCGTGGATTGAAATGTGTAGGGCGCACGACTGGAAATCGTGTGTGGGCGTCGCTCCCCGTGCGGGGAGCGTGGATTGAAATCCTATATTCGGCCGGCAAATAGTCTTTGTCAGCCGTATGTCGCTCCCCGTGCGGGGAGCGTGGATTGAAATAACTGCTCCGCCGACAGCACTTCCCCATCGCGGAAGTCGCTCCCCGTGCGGGGAGCGTGGATTGAAATTTCCTGATGCAGAACATAGTAACTCAGGTCATAGGGTCGCTCCCCGTGCGGGGAGCGTGGATTGAAATATCCTGAAAGATTTGCCGCTGCTGGTGGACGACGTCGCTCCCCGTGCGGGGAGCGTGGATTGAAATGGGGAAGAGCTGCGGCAGCTGACGCACAAGGATGGTCGCTCCCCGTGCGGGGAGCGTGGATTGAAATTGGGAGGAGCGCACGAAGCTGGCGGAAACGCTGCACGTCGCTCCCCGTGCGGGGAGCGTGGATTGAAATGAGGCGGAAAAAGTTGCTATTATTGCGGTACAGGGGTCGCTCCCCGTGCGGGGAGCGTGGATTGAAATCAACAAAAAAGACGCTTGCATCACTGCTTGCGTCGTCGCTCCCCGTGCGGGGAGCGTGGATTGAAATATTGATTGCAGCATCTGCTGAGTAGTTGTAACACCGTCGCTCCCCGTGCGGGGAGCGTGGATTGAAATCCGATGGTGCTGACTCTGCCGCCCACCGCCCTGTCGTCGCTCCCCGTGCGGGGAGCGTGGATTGAAATGGTACGCTGGAACCATCGACTTGATCGGCTATATTGTCGCTCCCCGTGCGGGGAGCGCGGATTGAAATGCGCAGGACGTTGAGTTTCTGAACAACGCGAAGCAGTCGCTCCCCGTGCGGGGAGCGCGGATTGAAATACGCCGCCTTCCAGCTGCTCATAGCTGGCGTAGGGTCGCTCCCCGTGCGGGGAGCGTGGATTGAAATTAAAGGGGAAGGAAAACCCTTAGGGCAAATCATCCAGCTTGTAAACGCCATCGGACAGCTCCTCCATCTGATCCACGAGCTTTCCGTCACGGTACACCTCAAAGACCGCGCCGCTCAGATGGTGGTCGGGATAGTCCTTATCCACCTTGGTCAGCTGAACGCTGCCGCGAATGAGCTTGTTGGTGATCTCGA
>OGDF01002516.1_pt1 | contig 24613 bp, 15 predicted proteins | sample 1570141 | NCBI WGS metagenome assembly OGDF01 (sample SAMEA4370581, study PRJEB24528) | human gut metagenome | reverse complement strand
AAAATGTTTATTTTCAAATAGGGACACCTGTGGTAAAAAACTTCCGCACTCCAGACCGTCCCCAAATCCCTATTTTGCAAGAGGGAAAAAAGGAACGTCCCCAAATCCCGAGGACCGTCCCAAAAATCACTATATGGAATTATATTACCAAGAGCTTCCGCCTCCGCCTCCGGAACCTCCACCAGAAAAGCATCCTCCAGAAGAGCCGCCAGAACTAGAGCTTGAAGGTCTAGATGTCATAGAAGTATTTACACTAGTCATTGTACTATTCATAAAAGTACCAAAAGAGTGAACTGAAAATGCAGTACTAGAATAATACCATGATGGTGGTTCAACTGCAATATTTTCAAATTGTTCTACCCATTTATCTGATACACCTAAAGCATAAGTATAAGGTAAGATATTATAGAAATATTCTGGTTCCTTTTCAACCATTGCTTCTAGTTGATCCTTTTCAGCAGTTTCTAAGAAACGTTTAAATCCTTTAATTTTTCCTAAAATTTCTAAACCAAAAGGAGTCCTTTTTAATATAATTTTTCTAAATACATAAAGAACTATTATGCATAAGATTCCTATAAGATATGTAATAGCAGATATTGAATTTGAAAATATAACCGGCAGTATGATTAAAAAAGTAGGTATACCACCAAATAATAATCCCCAAATAACGATAAATATCTTTGTTGATATAGGACCACTTGATGTTAATATTGATATCATAAGTGAAAAACCAATTCCTGGGAATATTAGAGCAACAGGAAGCTCACTTAACATTCCTGCATCATAGAAAGATTTTGCAGTTATTAAAACAAATATTATAAGCATCATTGGAATAATAAGTTTTTTTAAGCTTAAAGATTTTTTATCAAAAATCTTGGTTTTATTTTCTTTCTTATTTAAAAGTTTCTTTATACGATTTACTGTTATATAAAAACGATTAGTTAAATCTGAAGATGTAACAGAAGATCTTGTTCTAAATAGACCATCAAAGAAAAGTTTTTCTATTTCATTTGTTCCATCGTATTCTTTCAATTTATATATTGTAAAATCTTTTGTGCTTGCAAATAATGCCTTATTCTCGGTTTCTTTTATTGATAAATAGCCCTTACTTGCTAGATAAATTAGTAGTGAAACTATAGCTTTATCATCTGTTTCACCTTTATATAAAAAAGCAAGTTCTGCTGAATTGTAACCTTCTGGAGGATAAAACTCTACTGTTTCTATAACAGGTTTATCTTTACCAAATAATAGCCATAAAATAAATGCAATAAATACAATTACTAAGCTTATACCTATAATTATATAATAATCTGTATTATTATTACGAGCTCCAACAAAGTAGTTATCAGGTAAAGTAAGTCTAACAGTAAGACCATTTCCTGCAGGTAATGCATCTGTATAAATACCACTGATTGTATTACCATTTACAGAGTAAGAAACGCTGTCACTATCGGTATACCCATATCTGCCAGAAGAAAATCCCAATGATGAAGCATCAAATTCTTTTGGCATTGTGATAGAAAAACTAACATTAGAAATACGTGTATCCCATTCGGTTCCAATTAAATTATAATAAAATTCATCGGCATCTTTTACGGGGTCTGCACCTATATCATATGTATATTTAATTACATATTTTTGTAGCCCAGTTACATAAGTATCTTGATTTCCTATTTTTATAGCCAAATTACCATTACTATTACTTTTTGAATATTCATTATTTACTTGTAAATTTGTAATTTTGACACGATTAGTAGATGTAGAACCATCTAATCTTTCAATAGTATTTTTTAGAGGAATAGTTCTAATTATTCCATGTTTTCTCGTATAAAAATTAGCGGTAATTGTTTCTGTAATATCAAATGTATTATTTTCATTTACTTTTACGTTAATATCATAAGAATTTATTACATAATCTGTAACAGCATATGAATTATTAGGTAAAAAAGAAATTAATATAAATGATAAAATAAAAAGTATAACTCCAATAATTTTTTTAGTCATTTAAATTCACCCCAACATTATTTTTTTCTTCTGCATTTGCCTCAAACATTTTAAATTCTTTGAATCTGAATAATTTAGCTAGAATATTATTTGGAAACATTTGAATTTTATTATTAAAATTTCGTACAGTACCATTATAATACTTTCTACTATTTGCAATTTCATCTTCTATACTTATTAAATTATTACTTAAATTAGCATATAATTCATTTGCTTTTAATTCTGGATAGTTTTCTGAAACTGCAAAGATATTTGATAAACATTTAGACAATTCTTCATTTATATCAATTTTATTATCCATAGTTAACTCATCATAACTAGAACTTCGTAAAGAAGTAATTTTAGTTAGAGTTTCATTTTCATATTTCGAATATCCTTTTACAACTTCTATTAAATTAGGAATAAGATCCCATCTCTTTTTTAGATAGATATCCATTGTAGAAAAAGCTTCTTTAACTAAATTTCTTGAATTAATAAAAGAATTATAAGTTATTAAGATATATATTAAAAGTATTACTATAATTCCTATAATAATGTAGATATACAAAATATCACCTCCTATTTTCATATATATTATGACATTAAGTGAGGTAAACAGCAATAAAAAATCAAAAATTATTTTGTGATTTGAATTTGTATATTTGTGTTTGTATCTATAAATACATCTGAATTAATATATGTATTTACGGTATGAGTATTGGGAAGATTATATTTATTAGGAAGTGATTTAGAAGAATTTTTAGTATATAAATTGGAATTTTGATAAATATTTTCTACTAATAAAATATTTACAGTTAAAAAATTATATTCAACAATATTAGAATATTTAGCAATAGAATTAATTGAATTAAATGCTATGAAAAATAAAATAAGAAAAATGACTTTTTTCATAAAAACTCCTTTTATTAATATTTAATGATTATACTGTTCATATATAATTTTTAATTTAAAGTTAGTTAATATTGAAGTAGTAAAATTACCAGTATAGTTAATGATTATAGTAAAAATATGTTCTTCTTTAGTTAAATTATTTAATAAATATTTTTCTGACATGAAATTTGATAAGGTAATTTCTGTATTATCCATATAACATGATATAGAAAAATCAGGAGTTAGATTTTCTAAATGAAAGTAATAATAGAATGGAATATCAGAAATAATATTATCTTTAAAATTAGATATCTTAAAAGAGTACCTAGCAACAGTATTAATATTGTCTAAAATTACAGCTTCATTAAATGAAATATTAAAGATTGGTTCAGCAATATTAGAATAAATGTATACGTTTTGAGTTTTAGAGTAATTATTATGAATAATTACTGAAGCTAATAAAAAAACTATAGCAAATAAAAATAAAATTTTTTTCAAGACTAATTCCTTTCGAAAAATATTTGAAGATTTAAAGAGAGAGTAGAATTATAAAAAGTATCTGTATTATTAACTGGCCATTCCCAGAAAAAAGATATAATATCCACAGTATTTGTATTAGCTGTGTATAAACAAGAGTCATTTTGCGAAATATCCACAAGTGAATTATTAATATAAATATTCAAATTTGCTGGAATATTAGAATGTGAACTTAGAATTTTAAAATTAATATTTTTAGTGGATTTAACTATTAGAGAAAAGAAACCATATGAACCGTGGTATAAGTTTATTATTATATAGACTATTGGGATTAGCAGTTGAAATTAAGTTAATATTTATAGAACTTTGGGATAAAGTAAAATGATAAATGTAAAATATTAAAACTACGAATAAAATAAAAAATAGTAAAAATTTTTTCATGAATTCTCCTAAAAAAGCTTGAATTAAGTAAAAAAATTATAATAAAAAATATTAGACTTGTCAATAATAAAAATATAATAATTGTAAATAATAACGATATATGATAGAATTAGCATGATAATTTAACAAAAGATTGGAGGGGAGAAGATGATTTATACAGTTACATTTAACCCTGCATTAGACTACATTTTAGAACTAGATAAATTAGAAATCGGAAAAATACAAAAGTCTAAAACGGAATTAATACTTCCGGGAGGAAAAGGGATAAATGTTTCTACAGTATTAACTAACTTAGAGGTTGATAATATCGCATTAGGGTATAAAGCGGGTTTTGTAGGAGCAGAAATAGAAAGACTATTAAGAAATATGAATGTAAAAACTGATTTTATAGATTTAGAAGAAGGAAACTCGAGAATAAATGTAAAAGTTTCAGCAGAAGAAGAAACAGCGATAAATACTAATGGACCTAAAATAAGCGAAAGCAAAATTTTAGAGTTATTAGAAAAATTAAAAAATCTAACAGAAAATGATTTTTTAGTTTTATCTGGTAGTATACCAAGTTCTATTAAAGATGACATATATGAAAAAATATGTGGCATTGTAAGAGAACAAAATGTAAGAATAGTTGTAGACGCTACCAAAAACTTATTAGTACAAGCTTTAAAATACAATCCATTTTTAATTAAGCCTAATAATGAAGAGTTAGGAGAAATTTTTGGTGTAGAAATACATACTAAAGAAGATGCCTATGTATATGGTAAAAAATTAAAAGAAATGGGAGCGCAAAATGTGCTAGTTTCGATGGGAAAAATTGGTGCGGTTTTAATTGATGAAGTTGGTAAAGAACATTTTTTGAAATCTCCAGAAGGAAAAAGAGTAAATACTGTAGGTTCGGGAGATTCGATGGTAGCAGGATTTATAGCAGGATTTTTAAAATATAATAATTATGAAGATGCATTAAAAATGGGTGTATCTGCAGGTTCTGCTAGTGCTTTATCAAAATATTTAGCAACTAAAGAAGAAGTATACAATTTATTTAATAATATTTAACAAAGGAGGAAGAAAATGAGAATTACAGATTTATTAAGCAAAGATGGAATCGAGCTTAATGTAAATGCAAAAGATAAGAATGACATAATTAACAAGATGACAAAATTAATGTTAAAAACAGGAAGAATTACAGATTTAAATGCATATAAAGAACTTGTACTAAAAAGAGAAGAAGAAGGAAGTACTGGTGTAGGAGAAGGAATTGCAATCCCACATGGTAAAGGTGATTGTGTAACTGAACCTGGTTTAGTAGCAATGGTAGTACCAAATGGAGTTGAATATGATGCACTAGACGGAAAGCCAGTTAATTTACTATTTATGATAGCTGCTCCAAATAATAGTGATAATGTACATCTAGATGTGTTAAGTAGATTATCTACAATGTTAATGGATACAGAATTTAAAAATAAATTAATTTCAGCTAAAAGCAAAGAAGAATTTTTAAATATAATAAATGAAACAGAAAATGAGAAATTTAAAGAAGAAACAAAACAAGAGCAAGGCTATGAAATATTAGGAATAACAGCTTGCCCTACAGGAATTGCACATACTTATATGGCTGCAGAAGCTTTAGAAAATGCAGGTAAAGAAGTAGGACATCTTGTAAAAATAGAAACACAAGGACAATCTGGAGTTAAAAATAAACTAACAAAAGAAGAAATAAAAAATGCAAAAGCAATAATAATTGCAGCAGATATAGATATTGACTTATCAAGATTTAAAGGTAAGAAGATTTTAAAAGCAAAAGTTGCAGATGGAATTCATAAACCAAAAGAGTTAATAGAAAAAGCTTTGGCAGATAAAAACATTCCAGTTTATCAAGGAAACGGAAAAGATGATTCAGAATATGAAAACTCAGATGGTGTAGGAAGCAGAATATATAGACATTTAATGAATGGTGTAACACATATGTTACCATTTGTTGTTGGTGGAGGTATACTAATTGCAATAGCATTTTTATTAGACGATTATTCTATTGATCCATCTAACTTTGGTATGAATACGCCTATTGCTGCTTTCTTTAAAACAATTGGTGGTATTGCTTTTGATTTCATGTTATGTATTTTGTCTGGATATATAGCAATGAGTATAGCAGATAGGCCAGGGTTAGCAGTAGGCTTCGTAGGAGGAGCTGTTGCAAAAGCAGGAACAACATTTGCGTCTTTATCAAATCCTGATGTTACATTAGTAAGTTCAGGGTTCTTAGGAGCATTAATTGCTGGTTTTATTGGTGGATATGTAGTTCTTTTATTAAGAAAAGTATTTTCATTCTTACCAAAGAGCTTAGAGAGTGTAAAACCAATATTAATTTATCCTGTTGGAGGTATTCTTTTAATAGGACTAATAATGCTTGCTATTAACCCTGTAGTTGGAGCAATTAATACAGCATTAAATAATTTCTTATCATCAATGCAAGGAGCAAATAAAATAATATTAGGAGCTATTTTAGGAGGAATGATGTCTGTTGACTTAGGAGGACCTGTTAATAAAGCATCATATACATTTGGAACAGGAATGCTTGCAGAAGGACATTATGATATAATGGCAGCAGTTATGGCTGGTGGTATGGTAGCACCACTTGCAATTGCATTACTTGCAACATTTTTCCCTAAAAAATTACCAAAGAAAGATAGACAATCTGCTTTATTAAACTACATTATGGGATTCTCTTTTATATCAGAAGGTGCAATACCATTTGCTTCAGCAGATCCAATTCGTGTAATTGTTTCTTGCGTAATAGGTTCAGCAGTTTCAGGAGCTTTATCAATGTTATTTAATTGTACATTAATGGCTCCACATGGAGGAATATTTGTTTTACCAGTTGTAGGAAATGCAGCATTATATTTATTATCAATAGTTATAGGTTCTTTTGTGGCTATGTTTATATTAGCTGCTTTAAAGAAGAATGTTTGGGGTAAAGGAGATGAAGTAAAAAATGCTAAATAAAACTTTTACTTTGGAAAGCGAGACAGGTTTACATGCAAGACCTGCTACAGAACTTGCTAAAATAGCTATGAAATATCCATGTGATGTTAAATTAATAGCTAATGGCAAAACTGTAAATGCAAAATCTCCATTAATGATTATGTCAGCAGGAATAAAACAAAAAACAGATGTTGAAGTACAATGTGATGGAGAAAAAGAAGAAGAAGCAATGAAAGAAATAGAAGAAGCTTTTAAAAATAATTTTGGAGAATAATAAACAAAAGAGGAGATAAATATGGTAAAAGGTAAAGGTGTATCAAAGGGTATTGGGATTGGACATACTAAAGTATTAAAACACGAAGAAGTAAAACTTACAGACTTTAAAGTTGAAGATAAAGAAAATGAATTAAATTATTTTAAAAAATGTCTAAATAATGTAATAGAAGATACTAGGGAAGTTTTAGAGAAACTTTCTGGAACAGAAGCAGATATTATGAATGCTTATTTAATGATATTACAGGACCCTACACTAACTAAAGAAACAGAAAGACTAATACAAGAAGATGGCTATAATGCGGGATATGCAGCAAAAGTAGGATTTGAAACGGTTGAAGAAGTTTTTAAGAATATGGATGATGAATATATGTCTGCAAGAGCATCTGATATAGAAGACATGAAAAATAAAGTCGTAAATAAAATTATTAATAAAGCTGAGTTGGATTTAAGTAATTTACCAGAAAACACAATTTTAGTTGGAAAAGACTTATCTACATCAGATACAGCTAAATTGAATTTAAATTCTGTTGCGGGAATTATAATAGAAAATGGTAGTGAAAATTCTCATGTTTCTATTATGGCTAGAACTCACGAGATTCCAGCAATAGTTGGTGCTAAAGGAGCTTTAGATAGCATAAATAATGATAGTTATATTGCAATAAATGGAGCAACAGGGGAGATATTTTTAGAGCCAACAGAAGAAGAAATTGCTAAATTAGAAAAAATCCAAAATGAGTTAAAGGACGAAAAAGGAAGTTTAGCGAAATTTAGGAATAAGAAGAGCATTACTAAAGATGGATATAAAACAGAAGTAGTGGCTAATATAGGAACTCCTAAGGATATGGGTGCAGTTATCGAAAATGGTGCAGAGGGAGTAGGTTTATTTAGAAGCGAATTTTTGTATATGGATTCTGATACTATGCCAACAGAAGAAGAACAATTTGAAGCATATAAAGAAGTGCTAGAAAAATCAGAAGGTAAAAGAGTTATAGTTCGCACATTGGATATTGGTGGAGATAAAGACTTAAAATATTTAAATTTAGAAAAAGAAGATAATCCTTTTTTAGGATACAGAGCAATTAGAATTTGTTTACGCGAACCAGAAATTTTTAAAGTTCAATTAAGAGCTTTATATAGAGCAAGTATTTACGGAAAACTTGCAATTATGCTTCCTATGATTTCTTCTGTAGATGAGCTAAGAGCTGCAAAAGATATCATAAATGAAGTTAAAGAAGAATTAAAGGCAGAAAAAGTAAAATTTGATAAAAATGTTAAGGTAGGAATTATGATAGAAATTCCATCAGCTGCAATAATGGCAGATGAGTTGGCAAAAGAATGTGATTTCTTTAGTATTGGTACAAATGATTTAATTCAATATACTGTTGCAGTTGAAAGAGGAAATGAAAGAATATCAGATTTATATACTAAATTTCACCCTGCAGTTATACGTTTAATAAAAATGGCAATCGACGGAGCACACAAGGCTAAGATTTTCTGCGGAATGTGCGGAGAAGCAGCTGCTGATGAAAGATTTATACCTCTTTTAGTTGGATTAGGATTAGATGAGTTTTCTATGAATCCTACCAAAATATTAAATTCTAGAAAGATGATTAGAAATTTAAATCACAAAGAATGTAAGAAATTAGTTCAAGAGATTTTAAGGATGTCATCTGCTAGTGAAATTAAAGCGAGATTAGAAGAATATAAAGACAATTTATAAATTCTAAGATAGTAATAAATAAATAGTTTATAAACGGTGGAAAACTAATTAAAAATATATTAGTTTTTCGCTGTTTTTTGTTTTGAATTATTAGCAAATAAGTAATTTTGCTGAAAAAAGACATGTGAAATAGTTTAAAAAATATTTAGTTTTATGTTTAAATATCGTATATACTATTAGAAATTCTTTAATAAGCTATCAATGAATATTTAATTCAATGGTTCAAGAATAATTTAATTCAAAGAAATATATTTCTTAAAAATCCAAAATGTAAAGTAAAAAAGAAATACATAGAAGATTCCTATGTTTATTAATAATGCAAAATCAATATAATATGAGAGAAAGAAGTTTAGATTAATAGGCATGATTATACTATACTGGTTTAAAGAATGCAGAATAATATTCAGAAAATAAGAAAGCGATAACATTAACATAGTAAATAAGGATAAGGAATATAAATTTTAAATTTGTAATAAATTGCAAAGAAAAATCAAAAGTTTTATTAAAACAAAGTTATTAAATGATTCGGAAATAGAGGTGTTTATATATGATAACATAGCAGATTATATATATCAAAAAGATTTAGAAGTGTTTTTCTTAAGGGGTAAGCTACAAGAAAATATGAAAGTTGAAATTATAGAAATATATAATTTTAAGTTTTTAGAATAAAAAATGGTTTGATACAAAAAAAACAAGAAAATGTAAAAAAGAAAATAAAAAGATCGTAATTTGTATACCCGTAATAAAGTTTAACAATGTTTTTGTAATATAGAAAATACAGCCATTTACAGGTTATTTATTTATAAATAAAATAAATATATATAATATAAAATCTTGAAGGAGAAATGAAAATGGCTGAGAAAACAAGAAAGCAAATAAATAGAAAAATGGTATGCATAATTTGCGGAATATTAGCAGTTATAGTAGTTTTAACAAGTTTAATTTTTGCATTTTCTAAAAAAGAAAATAGCACAGTAATACAAGCTACAAAGACAACAGCAAATGCAGTAAATTTAGAAGATAATGAATATATGCATGTAGAAGAAGACGCAAGTGGAGATAAAGTACCAGTACCAAACGGATATGTAGGAAGTAGTGTAACAGGGGAAAATGAAATAGATACAGGATATGTAATATACGAAGGGGAAGAAGAAGTAACAGACAGCAATGTAGCTGATGCACAAAAAAGTAGAAACCAATATGTGTGGATACCAGTACCAGATATAAGTAAATTTTATGGAACAGATGCCAATGGAAAGAAATGGGGAAAAATATATACATTTTCGTCAAGTACGAGTAGTAGTTATGATGAAATAACAGGAACAAAGCCATATAATTGGAGCGAAAACAATGGAGTAATGACAATAAGTAGTAAAACAAATTATAGAGAGCCAGACGTAGTAGCAAAATATAGTAGTACAGGTTATGATATGGATTCAAGATTAAAAACATTAGGAATAGGCGCCAAAACAACTCATGAATTTTTAAATCAGTTAGAAAAAGAGTTTAATAATATGGTAGCAAGTGTTGAAAAATATGGAGGGTTTTATATAGGAAGATATGAAACAGGAAATATAAACCAAGAAACACCAGTAGTACAAAAAGGAAATACAAATATAAGTAGTCAAACATGGTACAACATGTATAAAAGATGTAAAAACATTAAAGGAGACAATACAAATGTAGAAACAGGAATGATATGGGGAAACCAATGGGATAGAACGTTGATGTGGTTAATAGAAACAGGAAGTAAAACAAAAGAGCAAATAGCAGATGACTCAACAAGTTGGGGAAACTATATCAATGCGACATTTGAATATGTAAATAATAGTGGAAGTACAGCAACGAAAAACAAAAATAGTAGTACAAGAATTCCAACAGGAAGTACAGAATACACGAAAGCCAATAACATATACGACCTAGTCGGAAACGTAAGGGACTGGACAATGGAGGCCAGCGGTGCCTACGGCAGGGTGTATAGGGGTGGCTATTACAACTACGATGGCGACAACGATCCAGCAGACAGTCGTTACTACTACAGTCCCACTGGTAGTAGCAGCTATTATGGTTGTCGTTCCGCACTTTATATAAAGTAATACTGAGCCCTGGTAGCGATGCACTATAACAAGCAAAGAAGTTTAAATAATAGAAAATTAATAATTTGTGTTTATGTGGAGGAAAATAAAATATAAAATTCGTCCAAGAAATAGAAAAATTACAAAAAGAAAATGAAGGTACGATAATATTAGCAAAAAATGGAATATTTTTTGTAGCAATAGGAAAAGATGCAATAATTTTAAATGAAGAATTAGGCTTAAAACTAACTTGTATGCGAAAAGAACTATGCAAAGTAGGATTTTTAGTAAAAAACGTAGAGAAATATATAGAAAAGTTAGAGAAACTAGGTTATTCATTTATTTTATATGTAAAAAACGAAAAAGATGAATTAGAAGAAATATATAGATACAAAGGTAAAAATACCGAGGAAACCAAAAGCTGTTTAGAATGCACAAGTTGTGCAAACAGAAAAGAACAGGAAGAAGATATATTAGAAAGAGTGAGAAATCTTGGAAAAGCTAAATAAAAAAGAAAATGAATTAACATTAATTCCAAAAGCCGAAAGATATATTGAATATATGCTAGAAGTAATATTAAAAATTCCAAGAACAGAAAAATTTAGTATAGGAACAGAATACAAGAATTCTATGTATAAGATGCTAGAAAGCATAATGTACTTAAACAAAATAGAAATAAAAGATAGGTTTAAAATTATCAATAAAATTGATGCAGATTTAAGTGTTCAAAGAATTTTGTTAAGAATCATGTATAAAAATGCCTGGATAGATAAGAAAAAATTCGAATATGCCATGAGCCTAATATATGAAATGGGAAAAATAATAGGAGGCTTAGTAAAATACTATGGCAAAAACAATAAGACATGAATTTGATAAATATTTAACTTATGACAATCTTATGAAAGCACATTTACTTTCTAGAAAAGGAAAAAACTATAAAAAAGAAGTAATTTTATTTAATCTAAAACAAGAAGAATATATCAGATGGTTATATGAACAGCTAAAAAACGGAACTTATAAACATGGCGGATATAGAGTTTTTTATATCCAGTATCCCAAAAGAAGAAAAATAGAAGCTTCACGATATATGGATAGAATTGTACATAGATGGATAGTAGATAGTTTCTTAAATAGATACTTTGTAAATCAATTTATAAATACATCATATGCGTGTATAAAAAATAGAGGAATGCATAAAGCGTCTATAGACGTACAAAATACAATGAAACATTGTAAAAGAATATGGCAAAATTACTATATTTTAAAAATGGATATTCGAAAATATTTTCAGAATATAGATAAAGATATTTTAATGAATATTTTAAAAAGAAAAGTAAAAGAAGAAAAACTAGTAAAACTATTAGAAAAAATAGTGTATTCAAATTCAGGTAAAAAAGGACTTCCAATAGGTAATTATACCTCGCAAATATTTGCAAATATATACTTAAATGAAATAGACCAATATATAAAGCACGAGCTTAAGGTAAAATACTATTTTAGATATATGGATGATTCGATTTTATTTGTAAAAACAAAGAAAGAAGCCATTGAACTTTTAGAAAAAATTAAAAATTATTTAAAAATAAAATTGGAATTAGAATTAAACGACAAAACCCAAATATTTAAAAGTAATCAAGGAGTAAATTTTTGTGGATACAAGATAAATGAATATCGTTTAAAGCTACGCGACAGAGGTAAAAAAGCTATTAAACAAAAAGTTAGATATTTAAAAGAAGAAGTACAAAAGGGCAATATGAGTAGTAAAGAAGCAAGTAGGTTTATATGTGGACATTTAGGTTATATGAAATATGCAAATACAAGGAATTTGGAAGAAAAACTTTTTTATATAAATTAGGGATAGACCAAAAGGCCAACAGTACCAACAACAGGGTGTATAGGGGTGGCAATTACAACAACAATGGCGACAACAATCCAGCAGACAATCGTAACAACAACAATCCGACTAATAGTAACAACAATTATGGTTGTCGTTCCGCACTCTAATATCAATCCAGATGGCTAGTTTTAAGGAAGTAGTCCAGTGAAATATTAGATATTAAAGAGGTTTATTCCTTCCTATTTTAGGTAAATATGAATCATTAAAATACATACCGGTAGGTATGACGAAAGTATGTATTTTAAGCCCTTTCCTAAGATATTAGGAAAACGTCTTAATTATTTATTGGTTGATAAATATGCTAAGAATTTTAACAGCATAATTATGAATGAATGTTTTTTATTAATTAAAAGGATAAGTGATATAAATTTTAAATTTGTAATAAATTGCAAAGAAAAATCAAAAGTAGTATTTAAAGCAAAATTGTTAAACAATTCGGAAATAGAGGTGTTTGCGTATGATAACATAGCAGATTATATATATCAAAAAAATTTAGAAATATTTTTCTTAAGAGGAAAACTACGAGAAAATATGCAAGTTGAAATTATAGAAATATATGATTTTAAATTTTTAGATTAATAAAATGGTTTGACACATAAAAAATAAGAAAATGTAAAAAAGACATTAAATAAGTCGTAATTTGTATACCCGTAATAAAGGTTAACAATGTCGTTGTAATGTAGAAAATACAGCCATTTACAGGTTATATATATATAAATAAAATAAATATATATAATATAAATTCTTGAAGGAGAAATGAAAATGGCTGAGAAAACAAGAAAGAAAATAAGTAGAAAAATGGTATGCATAATTTGCGGAATATTAGCAGTTATAGTAATTTTAACAAGTTTAATTTTTGCATTTTCTAAAAAAGAATCTAATGAAGTGTTACAAGCTACAAAATCAACTGCAAATGCAGTAAATTTGGAAAATAATGATCATATGCATGTAGAAGAAGACGCAAGTGGAGATAAAGTACCAGTACCAAACGGATATGTAGGAAGTAGTGCATCAGGAGAAAATGAAATAGATACAGGGTATGTAATATACGAAGGGGAAGAAGCAGTAACAGACAGTAATGTAGCAGATGCTCAAAAGAATAGAAACCAATATGTGTGGGTGCCAGTACCAGATATAAGTAAATTTTATGGAACAGATGCAAATGGAAAGAAATGGGGAAAACTATATAGTATTCAAAATCCACTGAATTGGGAAGAATTTGATGGAATAATGTCAATAAATAGTAAACGTACATCATTTAGAGAACCAGATATTGTTGCTAGTGATTCAGATAGTACAGGATATGATATGGATTCAGAGTTAAAGAATTTAGGTTTGGGAGCTACAACAACTCATGAGTTTTTAAATCAATTAGAGCAAGAGTTTAATAATATGATAGCAAGTGTAGAAAAATATGGTGGATTCTATATAGGAAGATACGAAACAGGAAATTTTAAAAAAGAAATTTCTGTGGTAAGAAAGGGAAATACCGAGACGGGTGTTCAAAATTGGTATGACGTTTACATCAAATGCAAAACGTTAAAAGGTAATAATACAAATATAGAAACAGGTTTAATATGGGGGAATCAATGGGATAGAACCTTAATGTGGTTAATAGAAACAGGAAATAAAACAGAACTTCAAATGAGCAACTCAGTAAGTTGGGGGAATTATTATGATTCCGAATTTGAATATATAGATAAGTATGGAACCAAAACAACTAAAGCTAAAAATCATGCTAAAGAGATACCAACAGGAAATTCTGAATACACAAAAGCGAACAACATATATGATTTAGCAGGAAACACAAGAGAATGGACAATGGAAACAAGAGGTCTTGAAATGAGAGCAATTAGAGGGGGAGATTGCTATGTATACGGAAGGGCTTTTTCAGTAAGTAATCGTGAAGAAGATTATCGTCCAACCGTAAGCGGAGCAGGATGCCATGCTATGTTATATATTAAGTAATGCTTAAAAAATCAGAAACATAAAACTAACACACAAAAACCTTAATTTTAGGAGGCAGAAAAATGAAAGGGAAACGAACGAAAAAGATAACATTATCAATTAGTGTATTAGCAGTAGTAACAGCAATAATAACCGTAGTTGCACTGCTGGTTAATACACAAAACCAAAAAGCTAAATTATTAGCAGACCCAGAAATACAAAAAAGCATGGAATATGAACAAGTACAAGAAGGTGACGAAAAGGTACCAAATACAGACTATGTTCAATTTGATGCGTTCTTTTTGCGTGACTTAGACGGAGATGGGTATGCAGAACAAGTACGTGGAATGTGTAGGGATATAAATAAAACAGATACACTATACATGAACCTAAATGTACTAACAAATGGTAAATTAGTAGATGGAAAAATAACTATAAAAACATCTAATATGAACCTATCTACAGCAATAGTAGAAGATAATGTTATAAAACAAAACTATATATCAAATAATACAACAGAAATCGCATTAAAAGATGTAAATAACGGAACACAAAAATTAATATATGGTACAGTAAATGCCTCAAATTTTGGAAATGACACAAATAAATATAGCCAAGTAAACAGTGTAGTACTTACTGGTAAACATATAGCAGATGACGGAACCGAAACACAAATAAGTAAAACAGTAGATTTTAATGTGGATTGGTATGGAAGTGTTACAGCAAGTATCTATAACTATACAGGTACACAAAATATAGAAGAAATAACAGACGAAAATAAAGAAAATATAACATTAAACTTTAGTGTAACAACAAGAGAAACAACAGATGATTTAATACTAAAAAAGGCAGTTTTAGAAGGAAATATACCAACAGTAAATGGATATAAACCAACAAGTGTAGAATTAACTTCTAGTGATGTAAATTTTGAATATGACGAAGAAACAGGAAACTTCACAATTACAAGAGAAGCATCTATAAACGAAGCAGGAATAGTTACAAAAACAGTATCAGACTATAATACATTTACTTTTAAAGTAACATATCCATACGAACTATACGAAAGCTTAACAGGAGATACATTAAGCTTACAAGTTCCAGTAAAAGCATATTATGAAGGATTTAACAATCCAAATGACGAATTCCAAAATCCAGTACAATCTAACATAGCAGAAAGAAATATAACATTCCTATGGAGAAAGCCAGAAGGAAGTGTAGCAAGATTTGATGTTACAATCGGAAAATACAGAGGATATGATGGAAACTACATAATATCTAAAGAAGAACCATTAAAAATATATAATGGAACAGCAGAAGAAACAGAAGATTTATACGAAGTAAGATGGTATGCTTACACAGGAGATCAAATAAATGTAGACTCTATCCAAATGAAAGAAAATAGCACACCATATACAGATAGATTTTTAAATACAGAAAGTACATATTTTAATATGTCTGATTATACAAAAAATACAGGTATATATTTTTCAAATATAGAAAATACATTAGGTGAAGATGGATATATAAAAGTTATAAATGATGAAACAGGAGAAGAGATACATACATTTACAAAAGAAGATTGGAATAATTATAGTAGCTCATCACCATATATGTATGCAGAACCAGTAAAACATATAAGAATAGAAACAAGTAAAGCAAATAAAAATGCTAGTTTCTATGTATATAATATTAAAGAGATAGATGATAATGTTTTAACAGCAACATTTACAAAAGAAGAATTTGATAAATTAGAATATGTATATACATATTTAACGGGAAATGTAAAAACAGAAGGAAGCGCAGAATATACAAAAATAAATGATGATACTGCAAATGCTCGTTACGAAGAACCAATATCAGTTGCAAGCATTACAGTAAATAGAGATACAATAGGAACTCAAAATACAGAAAAAGATATAGATTTAAAAATTACTACACGTAATGATTATTACAACATAAAAGGTTGGACAAATGGTAGATTTTTAGTAGAATTACCAGAAGAAATATTAGATGTAGAAATAAATAGTGTAAATATTTCTAACTCTAGCGTAAAACTATTAGCATATGAAATAATAGAAAAAGACGGAAAGAAATTTATTAAAATAGAAACAGAAAACGAAAACGAAGCAAATTATACAATTACAATTAATACAAATTTAACAGCAGATCCAAGATCTGTAACACAATCAAAAAGTGTAAAACTATATGCATATAACGAATTCTGCAATAATTATAAAAATACAACAGCAGATATATATGATGTAGATGGTGACGAAAATTTAACAGAAAACGTTAATTACTCAACAGATACATTAAATATTGTAGCACCTAGCTCACTTTTAACAAATCAACAAGCTACAAATTATAATGAAGCAGGCGAAACAGCAGTTGCACCACAAATTGCAACAATAGACAAAACAGAAGCAGATACAGCAACTGTAAATGTAAGTGTAACAAATAATTATTCTGGAACAATAAGCGAAGTTAGTATATTAGGAAAAATTCCATTCGAAGGAAATACATTCTCTATAAATGGAACAGATTTAGGTTCAAACTATACTACACAAATGGTAGATGGGGGAATAACAGTACCAGAAGATATGCAAGATAAAGTTACAGTGTATTATTCAGAAAAAGAAAATCCAACAACAGATTTAAATGATAGCGAAAATGGTTGGACAACTACACCAGACTTTTCTAAAGTAAAAACATATCTAATTGATTTAGGCGATTATGTACTAAATGTAAAAGAAAATAGAGTATTTACATATCAAATAAAAGTACCAAGTACAGTAAGCTATAATGATGTTTCATATAGTGCACACGCAGTATATTTCTGCCTAGATACAGCAGAAGGAAAATTTAAAACACAAACAGAAACAACAAAACTAGGATTTAGAATAGAAAGAAAATATCATTTCAATATGCAAAAGGTAAAAGAAGATACTACAGTACCTGTACAAGGAGCAACATTTAGTATAACAGCAGAAGGTGAGGACGAAACAAAACTAGGAACAACAAATAATTCTGGAACATTTACAATTCAAAATTTATTTGTTGATAAAACATATATATTAAAAGAAATTCGTACACCAGGTTCATACGAAAAGAACGAAACAGAAGTTAAATTCAAAGTAACAGTACAAGATGATAAGTTAGTATTACAAATTCTAGAAGGTCAAGATTCTTTAAAAGAATATAGCATTACACAAGCAACAACAGATTCTAGGGGAATACTAAACTTTAAAGTAGAAAACACACCAAAATATAAAGTAGTTTTAACAAAGAAAGATAATACAGATGGAAGTCTTTTAGCAGGAGTAAAATATAAGCTAGAGGGAGAAGGACTAGGAAATGGTATTACAGTTGCAACAAATAAAGAAGGAACTTTAACATTAACAGGACTTTCTCATGATGTAGAATATACATTAACAGAAACAGAGGCTAAAGATTACTATGTAAACGAAACACCAGTTAAATTTAAAGTTGTAAATAATTCTGGAAAATTAGAGTTTGTAGTTACAAGTGGAAGCTTTAATAGTAATTCTCAAGTTACGACAGGAACAGGTGTAACAGGGTTAGATGCACAAGACACTGTAACAGCAGAACTTACAAACGAGAAAATACCTACATATCAAGTTTCTGTAAAGAAATTTGCAAAAGAAGAAGACACAACATTAAAAGGTGCACAATATAAAATAACAGGAGAAGGAATTGATGAAAAAGGAGCAACTTATACAACAGATGAGACAGGAATACTTACAATTCCAAATCTTTACGAATATGTAGAAGGAAAGAATATTACTGGAGTATATACGCTTCAAGAAATTACTCCACCAGAAGGATATGCGCTAGATTCTAGAGAACTACAATTTAGGGTAAAAAGAAATACAGAAGGAGCTTTAGAATTAGAAATATTAGGAGACAATTTCTTGCGTAATAGTAGTGTTCAAGATAATACAATAAACTTAGAATTCGAAGATGAGCCATTATTTAAAATAACGAAAATAGATGGGGCAACAAAACTTCCAATTCAAAATGCTAAATTTGTTATAAAAGAAATAGATGAAAGTTATAATGAATTAGGATTTGCAAAAGATATTAATGGAAATGTTGTAGGTACATTAGAAGAAAATGTTGGAGCAGGTAGTATTACATTCCCATTAGATGAGGAAACATATCCATGGTCTAAATTAGAAGATGGAACATATCAAAGTGGAATCTCTGGTTTAACTAGTAAAACAAGCACAATGACATCAAAAGAATTTACACTAGAAAAAGACGGAAATATTAGCTTTGAATGGGCAGTATCTTCAGAAAGTGCAAGTTATGATTATGTATATTATACAATTACAAATACAAAAGATAATTCTACAATAGGAGGTACATCAACAAAAATTGGTGGAAATACAAATGTTACAGACTATAACGATTTAAGTTTTGAAACTGTAACAGAAGAATTAGAAGCAGGAACATACAAAATTGCATTTACATACAGAACAGACAGTTCTAACAGTTATGGATTAGATTCAGGCTTTGTAAAAAATATAAAAGTAGAAGGAATGAATACACAAATTCCAGTAGTAAAAACAGATGAAAATGGTGAGATTTCTTATGGGCTAAAAGCAGGGCTATATAAAGCAACAGAAATAGAAGCACCAGAAGGTTACGAATTTGCAGAAAATGAAGCAGATAGAACATATTATTTTGGTATTGGTGCAAGTAAAGCACAAGAAACAGAATTTGGAACATCATTTAATGCAAGTGTTGCAGGAGATTTGTGGAATAAAGTAGAAGCTGTAGAATCAACTACAGATAACGGATTTGTAACAAGTGGATACTTTACAAAAGAGGCAGATTTAAACAATGATGGTTTAGCAGATGTAAAAGGAAACGACTCATATTATTCTGGCTTTATTGCAAAATATAATAAAGAAGGTAATATGGAAATTGCAAATTCTGTATATACAGAATCAGGAGAAGTTATATTACATAAAGCAATTCAAACTAATGATGGTGGTTATGTAGTAGGAGGAAGCTATACAGGTACAAACCTACAAGTAGGAGAAGTAAGTACAGGTTTAACAAATACTACAAATGACTTAAAAGGTATAGTAATAAAATTAAGTAGTAGTGGAAGTTATGAATGGGCTAAAGAAGTTGCGCAAGAAGGATTAGACTATGATGTAACAGCACTAACACAAAATTTAGAAGGAAATATCGTTGCTGGTGTTACAACTGGCGAAAATCCAAAAGTTATAGAGTATACTAATACAGATGGAAACATAAATTATGAAACAACGATAAGTGCAAATGTACAAATAACAGATATGGATGGATATAATAGCCAAGATGTCATAATAGTAAGCCAAGGATTAACAGATACAACTACAGGTAGAATAGATTTATATTCAAATGGTAGTGTAACTGCAGGAAGCGAACTAGACTTTAATGCAAATGCAGTTGCAAGATTAGATAATGGAAAAGCTATAATTGTAGGTAATTACACAGGAACAGCGCAAACAGTAAAAACAAAGGGTAATTATGACGGAATAATTATAGAATATGATATAAACTCTAGTACAATTAATAGTAGCAAATTTATAAGAGGAACATTGGATGAAGTATTAACAAGTGTAACTAAAACCACAGATGGTGGATATATGATAGGTGGTTATACATATAGTAGCCAAGTAGACTTTAACCAAGAAGAGACAACATGGGAAATACCTAGTATTTCTGGTGACTCTGATGGATTTGTAATAAAATATGATTCTGACGGAAACCAAGCATGGTATAAACAAGTAACAGGTGATAATTTAGACGAAGTAACAGGGGTTGCAGAAAGAGATGAAAATGAATTTGTTGCAGTTGGATATTTTAATAGTACTACAGTAAAAGGAGATACAGCGGATTCACAAGGAGCAAGCTTATCTAAATATTCTGATGGATTTGTATTTAACTATGGAGAAATTATTACAGCTCCAGAAGTACCAGAATCATCAGAAATAACAATAGAAAATAATTTAAAGAAATTCCAAATTACTACAGATATAGAAGAAGTAGATGGAGTAAAAGGTGGAACAATCACAGGTGAAGATGAAGCACCATACGAGACAGTTGAATATGGAAAAGACAGTACAAAAGAAATTAAGATTGTGCCAGACGAGAATTACAAGATTGTTAAGATAACTGTAAATGGTGAAAATTATGAATTTACACCAGCTGAAGATGGTTCATTCACAATGCCACAATTTACAAATATGCAAACAAATAAACATATAGTTGTAACTTTCAGTAATACTGCTTCAAGTGTTTTAGTACATCATTATATAGATGGTACACAAACAAAAGTTGCAGAAGATGAACATATTGCAGGAACAATTGGTGAAAGCTATACAACAGCTCCACATATGGATTTAGAAGAATATGAATTAAAACAAGTTGATGGGGAATATGTAATTCCTGATAACGCAAGTGGAACATTTAAACAAGAAGAACAAGTTATTACATATTATTATGTTAAAAAACAAGTTCCATTAACTGTACACCATTATATTGAAGGTACAAACGAACAAGTACCACTAGCATCAGGCGAACTTGCACAAGATGTAATAACTAAAGGAGAAATAGGAACAGAATACACAACAGTAGCATTAACACCAGAAGAATTAAATCCTAAATATGAACTTTCTATAACTCCTGAAAATGCAAATGGAATATATACTAAAGATGGAGTTGTAGTAACATATTACTATAAAGCTAAAAAAGTAGAAGTAACAACTGCTGTACAAACCCATAAAGAAACAAACGAAATGGGAGAAGAGGTAGATGTAGCAGGAGGAACAATATCTGGACAAAATCAAAAACCATATGAAACAGTTGTATATGGAGAAGATTCTAAAAATGATATCGTTGCAATACCTGATGAAAACTACCAAGTAAAACAAATATTAATAAATGGAGAACCTCTAGAATTTACAACAGAAGAAGATGGAACAGTAATTTTAAATAAATTTACTGATATGACAGAAGATAAACACGTAGTAGTAGAATTTGAGAAGATACCAGCCAAAGTCATTGTTCACTACTACATAGAAGGAACAACTAATAAAGTTCCATTACAAGATGGTGGAACAGCAGAGGATGTTACACAAACAGGAGTTGTTGGAGATATTTATGCAACTAAACCAGCAGATAACGTAAATAGTATGTATGACCTTATATCTACACCAACAAATGCTAGTGGAACTATGACAAAAGATACAATAGAAGTAATATATTACTACAAATTAAAAGCAACATCAGTACTAGTACACCACTATAAAGAAAATACAACAGAAAAATTAAGTAATGATGTAACAATAAATGGAAAAGTAGGAGATAGTTATACAACACAAGTAGCAACAGATATTCCACAAAATTATGAGTTAGTAACAACTCCAACAAATGCAACAGGAACGATGACAGAAGACCAAATAGTAGTAACATATTACTACAGATTAAAAACACCAAATATAACAAACCAAGTAATAAACAAAACAGGAACAGACAGAATAACAGTAGCAAACCAAGAAATGAGCTATACTGTAATATATAGAGCAGAAGTAATAGACTATATAGGAAATGCAGAAGTCACGATAGTAGATACGCTTCCATATGAGATAGATGAAGCAAAATCAGACTTAGCAGGAGGAACATATGATTCAGCTAGCAAGACAATTACATGGAAAGAGAACGTATCAGACATAAATAGTTATACAGGTAATGGAACAGTAAATGTTACAAAGACATTTAAAGTAGTATATGTAGATTTAGATATGAACCAAGAAAAAGTTGTTAATAATGTAAAAGGAAATATTAAGTTATTAACACCGGAGAAAACAAGTGAAGATGTAACAGGAAGCCAAGAGAGCACAATATATAAAGCGATAATAAGTAGCGAAAAATTGGTAGATAAGACAGAAGCAATAGAAGGAGAAAAAGTAACATATACAATAAGAATAACAAATGAAGGAAACCTAGCAAAAACAGTAACAGTAAGAGATACATTACCAGCAGGAATAACATTTGATAATGATACACTAATACAGGTAGGAACAACAGGAACAGTATATACAGAACAAAACCTAAAGAATGGAATACCAGTAGAAGTACCAGCAAATGGAAGTATAGATGTAGTATTCGCAGGAAAAGTAGATAAGTTAGCAAGTAACGAATATAGTAAAACCTTAACAAACCAAGCAACAGTAGATAATGAGCCAACAAATGAAGTAACAACAAATGTAACAAAGGCAAATATAACAGCACATAAAGAATCAGACCCAGCAAGTGGAAGTAAAGTACGCTTTGGGGACGAAATAACATACAGAATAAGAGTAAGAAATGACGGAACAAGAGAAGGAACAGCAATAATAAAAGATACAGTCCCAACAGGAACAACATTTGTAGAAGGTTCAGTAAAGATAGACAATGTTGCAGACAGCACAAAAACAGCAACAGACTTACAAAACGGAATAAATGTAACAGTTGGAGTAGGAGCAGAAAAAGTAGTAGAGTTTAAAGTAACAGTAAACAAATTAATAGACGGAACAAAGATAAAGAATACAGCATATATAAATCAAAATGGAGAAGACAAGAAAGTTCCAGAAGAGCCAGAGCATACATATGTAGAACCAAAAGAGGAGCAACATATAAGTAAAAATGGAACAGCAACAATAGATAGTCTAAATGGTGAAATAACATATAATATTAATTACACTGCAAGAATAACAGACTATGCAGGAAGAGCAACAGTAAAATTAGTAGATACATTACCATATGCGATAGATGAAGCTAAATCAGATTTAGCAGGTGGAACATATGATGCACAAGCTCAAACGATAACATGGGAAGAAGCGGTAGAAGGAATACAACTAACAGAAGAAAAAGAAGTAACAATAAACAAAACAGTAAAAGTAGTATATACAGGAATAAGCCAAGAAACGACAGCGATAAAGAATGTTGTTACAGCACATATAGAATACGAAACACCAGAGATGACAAGTGATGAAGTAACAGCAAACTGGACAACTACAACAGGATTTATAGTAAACATACCAGTAAGTAAAGTATGGGAAGATGACTCAAACAAACTTGGTCAACGTCCAACAAAAGTAGTATTCAAACTACATGGAAGTGATGGAAGCGAATATACTTTAGAATTAGCAAAACCAGGAACAGCAGGAAGTACAACAACACAAGATAGCACAAATCCAAATAAATGGAATGATATATTCGAGAACTTACCAAAATATGACGAAAATAAACAAGAAATAGTATATACATTAACAGAAGAAGAAAAGACAGAAGGAGATTTAAGATACTATGACAGCATAGTTACAGATAAGACAGTAACAAACACAAATAAATATGGAAAAGTAACAGTACATCACTATATAATGAATACAGATGGAAGCCTAACTACAACAAGAGTACCAGACGTAAATGGAACCGAAATAGCAGATGTAGTAATAGAAGGAAAAGAAGGAGACCCATACACAACAGCAGAAGCAAATAACATAAATGAAAAATATGAACTAGTAGCAGAAAGATTACCAGCAAATGCTACAGGAACAATAGAAAAATACAACGAGGAAAAACCACAAGAAGTAATATATTATTACAGATTAAAACCAGCAAAAGTATTAATAAATTACTTAGAGAAAGATGAAGATACAGATGATTCAAACAACTTAGTACTAACAGCACAAGAAAAGATAGATGGACATGTAGATGATGTATACAATACAGATACAGACCACAGAAAAGAAACAATAGAGAAAGACGGAAAGAAATATACACTAGTTAGTGACAGTGGAAACAAAACAGGAAATATGACATTACAAGACATAACAGTAACATACTATTATCTACAAAATACAAAAGCAA
>OGDF01002514.1_pt1 | contig 24623 bp, 16 predicted proteins | sample 1570141 | NCBI WGS metagenome assembly OGDF01 (sample SAMEA4370581, study PRJEB24528) | human gut metagenome | reverse complement strand
CAAAAAAATTTGCTCGAAAATCCGCATATATTTCCTACGAACACAAGCTCTAAAATTGTTTTTCCGGAAGGCGATCTGTGCGGAGCATGGGTCGCATTCCTTGCATCTTTTTATTTTTGACGGAGAAATCACATTTCATAGGAGGAATATCAATGAGCTTTACCATGGAAAACGGTGTCCTGAAAAAGTACATCGAAGAAGAGGGCGTCACCAGCGTTTCGGTGCCGGCTTCTGTCACAGTCATTGGAAAGAAAGCGTTTGCCGGCTGCCAGCTGACCGCCGTAGAACTGCCGGAGGGGCTGACCAAAATCGAGGACAGCGCCTTTGAAAATTGCAAGAACCTGCGCCGTGTGGCACTCCCCCAGAGCGTCACTTCCCTTGGCGCAATGGCGTTTTCGGGATGTACTTCCCTGACGGAGGTATCCCTGCCGGACGACCTGACGAAAATCGAGGCGAGCACCTTTGCCGGCTGCACCAACCTGCGCAAAGTGAACCTGCCGGAGCACCTTACCGCCATTGATAACGTGGCATTTTTCCGCTGCGTCGGTCTGACACAGGTGAAGCTCCCCGCCGGAATTTCCACCGTGTCCTGGAGCTGCTGGAAGGGCTGCACCGGTCTGACGCAAGTCATCCTGCCGGACAGCGTGACCACCATTGCCGACCGTGCCTTTGAGGGCTGCACCCACCTGGAACGGCTGGTGCTCTCCCCCAATGTGACGAAGATCGGCGCAAGCGCCTTTGCCAGCTGCATCGGTCTGGAAGAGGCTGAGCTGCCGGAGCAGCTGACAGAACTGGGTAAGAATGTCTTTCAGGGCTGCCGCCGTCTGCGCCACATCACCGTTCCCGCCGGCGTAGCCGAGCTTCCCGCAGGCTTTGCCGAATCCTGCGAGGCACTGAATCAGGTAACACTGTCTGACGGTCTGAAAAAGATCGGCACATCCGCATTTGCCGGCTGCCCGTCCCTGAAAGCCATCTTCCTGCCGGACACTGTTTCCGAGATCGCACCGAAGGCATTCGCCGGCTGTACTGCCTTGACCGGCATCGAGATCCCGTCCGGCGTGACCGAGCTGTCCTATGACATGTTCTCCGGCTGCGCAGCCCTGACAGAAGCAGCGCTGCCGGACGGCATGACCGTCATTGGCGAGAGCGCATTCTTCGGCTGCCACGCCCTCACCCGTCTGGAACTGCCGGCATCGCTGGAGGAGATTCAGGATCAGGCGTTCGAGGAGTGCGAGAATCTGGAGGAACTGAACCTGCCCGCCGGCATCACTGTTATCGGCGAGCGTGCGTTCTTCTATTGCAAGAAGATCACCCGTGTTGAAGTGCCGTCCGGCATCTGCCGTCTGCGCCGTGGCACCTTCTTTGGCTGCGTCAGCCTGAACGAAGTCGTTCTGCCGGAGGGACTGGAGCGCATCGACTGGAGAGCGTTCTCCTACTGCACTTCTCTGACCGCCATTCAGATTCCGGACAGCGTGCGCCATCTCGGCGGCAATGTGTTCGAGGGTTGCCGCAGCCTGAAGGAAGTGCGCATGTCCACCCATGTGGAACAGATCGGCGAGGATGTCTTCCGTAGCTGCCACAGCACCTGCACTGTCATCGTGCCGTATCCCTGCCCCAGCGAGATGCTGGAAATGCTCCAGAAGCGTGCCGGCGCTGTGGCGCTGGAGATTCCGGAGGAGACACAGGAGATTCCCGCCGGCGAGTTCGACGAGGAGAAGAACCTGAGCGCTCTGCGTGTGGTCAAGACCAATGCGACCTACAGCAGCCAGGAGGGCGTGCTCTTCAATGCCGACAAGACCAACCTCATCCGCTACCCCAGAGGCAAGAAGAAGTCCAAGTACGTGGTACCTGCCGGCGTGGTTGCCATCGGCGGCGGCAACGGCTTTGAGGGACACGGCTTCCGGGGCTGCACCAGCCTGACCGGTGTCCAGCTCCCCGACTCGCTCCAGAGCATCGGCAGCTATGCCTTTGCCGGCTGTTCCAGCCTGACCATGATCCGGATTCCGGACGGCGTGACCTACATCGGCAAGAGCGCATTCGCCGGCTGTATCGGTCTGACCAGCCTTCAGCTGCCGGACAGCGTGGAGGTCATTGATGACGAGGCGTTCTCCGGCTGCGTGAACCTAACCATGGTACAGATTCCGGACAGCGTGAAGCGTGTGGGCGAAAATGCGTTCGGCAGCTGTACCGGACTCATCTCCACCCGTGTGCCGTCCGGCTTGCAGGAGATCGGCAGAGGCGTGTTCGCCGGCTGCGATAATCTCCACCGTGCCATTGTGCCGTATCCGAGAAAGGTTCTGAATCTGGAACTGCTCCACTCCTGCAGGGAGCTGACGGATATGATGGTTTCGGAGAACAGCCACGAGCACAGCGCCAAGAACGGCGTGCTGTTCAATAAGGAACAGACCGAGCTGGTCTTCTACCCCATGGGCAAGAAAGAGGGCGCTTACCTCATGCCGGAGGGCGTGCGGGAGATCGCAAGCCAGGCGTTCTACGGCTGCGAGCATCTGAAGCACGTGGTATTCGCCGACAGCATGGAGAAGATCGCACCGGACGCATTCGTCAACTGCCCGAATCTGGACGAAGCCACGAGGGAAACCCTGGAATCCTTCGGCTGCACGGTCAAGACAGAAGAAGCGTAACGGGAACGGCATACGGGATGTGTGCAGTGTCCGCTCTCGAAAAGCTGCCGCTTTTCTCACTCTATGGCAATCAATTTTCATGATAGCCTCCCCTGAAAGGGGAGGGGGACCGCCGTTAGGCGGTGGAGAGGTTCTTTCGAAAAATCTTTTTATGTTGTTTTTGGCATAAGTGGAGACCCCTCAGTCAGTGCTACGCACTGCCAGCTCTTACTGAGCGGTCCCCTTTGTCACTTCGTGACATTTCCCCATTCCATGGGGAATCACCCCTTTCAGGGGAGCCTCTCTTGTCAAACGGAGCCTCTCTTGCCAAACTTCATAATTTTGCATAATTTAAATCAGCATATTTTTGAAAATTGATTTCCGTGTTTTTCACTCGCCATCCCCTTGCCATTTCCCCGGAAATGTGATATACTGGAAACGTCAAACTATGGATCATGGGCGGCTGCGTGCCGTCCCATTGGAGGAGGCTCTTCATGGCAAAAAACAATCAGAAAATGGTGGAAGAAATCACCGCAATGGACGTGGATTTCGCCAAGTGGTACACCGACATTTGTAAAAAGGCAGAGCTGGTTTCCTATACCAGCGTCAAAGGATGCATGGTCATCCGTCCCTATGGCTACGCCATCTGGGAAAACATTCAGCGCATTCTGGACGGCATGTTCAAGGCGACCGGCCACGTGAACGTGAATATGCCCATGTTCATTCCGGAAAGTCTGCTGCAAAAGGAAAAGGATCACGTCGAGGGCTTTGCGCCGGAGGTTGCCTGGGTGACCCATGGCGGCAGCGAAAAGCTGGAGGAGCGCCTGTGCGTCCGCCCCACCTCGGAGACTCTGTTCTGCGAGCACTACGCCGACATCGTCCACAGCTACCGTGACCTGCCGAAGCTGTATAACCAGTGGGTCAGCGTGGTGCGCTGGGAAAAGACCACCCGTCCGTTCCTGCGCTCCCGGGAATTCCTGTGGCAGGAGGGACACACCATCCATGCCACTGCCGAGGAGGCAATCGAGGAGACCGAGCGCATGCTGGATGTCTACGCAGACTTCTGCAAGGACGCTCTGGCAATTCCGGTGGTCAAGGGACAGAAGACCGAGAGCGATAAGTTCGCCGGCGCTGTCTCCACCTACTGCATCGAGGCGCTGATGCACGACGGCAAGGCGCTCCAGGCAGGCACCTCCCACTACTTCGGCGACGGCTTCGCCAAGGCATTCGGCATTGAGTACACCGACAAGGAAAACCAGCGCCGCACGCCGCACCAGACCAGCTGGGGCATGACCACCCGCCTCATTGGCGCCATCATCATGACCCACGGCGACGACAACGGTCTGGTACTGCCGCCGGCAGTGGCACCGGTTCAGGTGGTAGTCGTTCCGGTGGCAATGCACAAGGCTGGCGTGCTGGAAAAGGCACAGGAAGTGGCAGACCAGCTGAAGGCTGCCGGACTCCGTGTCCAGCTGGACGACAGCGACAATTCGCCGGGCTGGAAGTTCGCCCAGTACGAGATGAAGGGCGTTCCGGTTCGTCTGGAGATCGGTCCGAGAGATATCGAAAACGGCCAGTGCGTGCTGGCACCCCGTGTGGGCGGCGAAAAGCGCACCGCTGCCCTGGGCGATACGCTGGCAGATACCATTCAGCAGCTGCTTCAGGAAGTACACGATAAGATGTACGAAAAGGCGCTGGAAAACCGGGAGAAGCACACCTACGCCTGCCGGACGCTGGACGAGATCACCAAGACGCTGGAGGAAAAGGGCGACGGCTTCGTCAAGGCAATGTGGTGCGGCGATGAGGCGTGCGAGGACAAGATCAAGGAACTGACCGGTGTCGGCTCCCGCTGCATCCCGAAGCAGCAGGAACATCTGGCAGATACCTGCATCTGCTGCGGAAAGCCCGCAAAGTGCATGGTATACTGGGGCAAGGCGTATTAATCACCGGATTCCCCGCATTTCAGAGCTTGTGTTCGTAGGAAATATATGCGGATTTTCGAGCAAATTTTTTTGCAGACAAGGCAAAAATTTGCAGGCATACTTTCGTATGGCAAGAATTTTTAACGCAGTATGCAACAAAATTTGCCGAAAAGACGTAGATAGACGCCTATGAACACGAGCTCTCAGAACGCAATATGAAATTCGAGCACGGATTGGCAATTTTCACACTGTCAATCCGTGCTTTTTTGCGTGCAGACTTGAAAATATTTTGTGCTTTTTTTGGAAAAAGCGCAGATACGTTTCCAGTCCGCAAAAAAACAACACAATTTCACAAGTTCCATCGGTTTTCACAAGATTTTCGCAAAATCGGGCCATGTTTTCACAAACTTGACAAATATACCAGAAATTGCTATAATAAACGTGAACTGTTGCGCTTATTTTCTGTATAATTTGCAATATGTCCCTGTGGAAAACTCCGGCGCACAGAAGAATGACGAAATATCATGCTTCCGGCACGTGCCGGAGCAGAAAGAAGGGTGGAAGAACTTTGGCAAATGTGAAATGGCACAAGAAAATCGGTGCGATCTTGCTGGCGTGGCTCCTGTCCGGCACCATTCTGCCGTTGCCTGCCGCCGCAGAACCGGCATCTGGCACAGAACCCGGCACTGCCGCTGCTCCTGCGGCTGAGGAATCCGCAGACACCGGCGGAAGCCTGTACTACGAGGAGCAGGACACGTACAGCGATTATTACGACACCTATGCAGATGCGGCGCATCCCGATGCGGAGTTTGTCCTGAACGGAGCGGATTATACGCAGGCGGACTGCGATACCTTCGAGGTCGGCTCGTATACCGGCACGGAGGACAACAGCGTGCGGGACAACGTCCTGATCTGGGACAGCGCAGAGGGTGCGTTTACCTATACCGTGGAGGTTCCGGAAACCGGACTCTACTCCATCGAGGCGACCTACTGCCCCATCGTCTCCAACACCTCGGAGATCTCCCTTTCTCTGGCGGTGGATGGCGAAGTCCCCTATGACACCGCCTCCCGTATGACCCTGAACAAGATCTACCGGAACAAGGAGAACATCAAGACCGACAGCGCCGGCAATCAGGTGCGCCCCGCACAGGTGCAGACCGAGATGTGGCGCACCGGCTGGATCGGCGATTCCGACGGACCGTTCAATGAACCCCTCCAGTTCTATCTGGAAAAGGGCACCCATGAGATCACCCTCTCCTCCTCCAAGGCGTACTTTGCGCTGGACACCCTGCGCTTTGCCCAGCCGGAGGAAGTGAGCGATTACGATACCTATGCTGCCGGCGTGGATGCGGCAGTTTCGAAAGATGCCACCCCGTCCGGCGTGGTGCGCATCGAGGGCGAGGATGCCGTCTATAAGTCGGACTCCGTCCTCTATCCCACCTACGACAATTCCTCCAGTTCCATTTCCCCTTCCGACCCCAAGCACATGCTGTATAATACCATCGGCAGCGGAAACTGGGACAAGGCGCTCCAGACCATCACATGGAAGGTTGCGGCAAACACCCTCCCCGGCGACGGCTGGTATCAACTGGGCATCAAGGCACGGCAGGAGGAGATGCGTGGCTTCTACTCCAACCGCCGCATCTCCATTGACGGCAGCGTTCCCAGCGAGGAATTCGATCAGGTGAAGTTCTACTATGACACGGACTTCCGGATGACCGCTGTGGAGAACGCAGACGGCGAGGCAGTGTATGTCTACCTCACCGCCGGCGAAGACCACACCATCACCATGGAGGCGATTCCCGGCGAGATCGGCGACTCCATGCGCCAGCTGGATGCCATCGTGCTGGATCTGAACACTTATTACCGGAAGATCGTCATGATCACCGGTCCGGAGCCGGACAAGTACACCGACTACTATGTCCACGAGAAGATTCCGGAACTGGTGGGCGAGTTCCGGCGCATCTCCGGCGAACTGGAGGAGATTCAGGGACACATCGAATCCCTGGCAAACTCCAAGGGCACAGAGGCATCCTCTCTGGAACAGATGCGCATCATTCTGGAGAAGTGTGCGGACGAGCCGCTGAAGATCCCCAACTACCTCTCCCAGATCAAGGACGATATCACATCCCTGTCCTCGTGGATGCGGGACTACCGTGACCAGCCGCTGGAAGTGGACTATCTGGAACTGGCTTCGCCGGACGAGGATTTCCCCTCCGTCAAGGCGGGCTTCTGGAAGTCCCTCTCCTATAGCTTCCAGCGCTTCACCGCCTCCTGGGATGAGGACTACAGCTCCCTGTCCGCCACCACCGGCGATGATGCCATTGAAGTATGGGTGTCGCTGGGACGGGATCAGGCACAGGCCGTCAAGGATCTGGTGGAATCGGAGTTCCAGCAGCAGTATGACATTCCCGTCTCCGTCAATCTGGTCGTCGGCGGCGTTGTCGAGGCGACGCTGGCGGACAAGGGACCGGACGTTGCCCTGTTCCTCGGCGGCGAATTTCCCGTCAATCTGGCAGTCCGTGGACTGCTGGCAGACGTGTCTGCCATGGACGGCTATGAGGAGATCACGCAGCAGTACCAGCGCACCGCCATGGTGCCCTACCAGTACGAGGGCGGCACCTACGGTCTGCCCCTCACCCGCAGCTGGGCGATGATGTTCTACCGCAAGGACGTGCTCAGCGAGCTGGGCTTCACCAGTGCGCCGGAGACATGGGAAGATCTCATCGACATGCTGCCGGCGCTCCAGCGGAACTATATGTCCGCCGGTCTGGTGCTGCCGGCAGTGGCTGCGGATGCCAATCAGGCGACCATCTCCGCCGCAACGGAATCCGGTCTGACCTTTGCGTCCCTCCTGCTCCAGCGCGGACAGAACTATTATAATGACGCACAGACCGAAACTACCTTTGCCACCAACGCTGCCATTGACTCCTTCGAGATGTGGACGGACTTCTATACCAAGTACGACTTCGACCAGCAGTATGACGCCTTCAGCCGGTTCCGGACGGGCGAATATCCCATCGTGGTATCCGACTACTGCACCTTCTTCAACCAGCTGTCTGTGGCAGCGCCGGAGATCAGCGGGCTGTGGGGCTTCACAGCCATCCCCGGCACGGAGCTGGAGGACGGCAGCGTTTCCCACGCCGTCAACTCCAACAACACCGGCGCCGTCATCTTTAATAAGGTGAGCGAGAAACAGAACGGTCTGGAAAATGCGTGGACGTTCCTCAAGTGGTTCTGCTCCGCCGAAGTGCAGGTGGAGTACGGCACCCAGATCGAGGGTCTGCTGGGACAGATGGGACGCTACGCCACCGCCAGCACCGAGGTGCTCACCCAGCTGGCGTGGTCGTCGGAGGAGGCGGACACCATCCTGACCTCCATGGACGAGCTGGAGGAGATCCCCATCATTCCGGCTTCCTACTCTGTCACCCGAAACATCATGAATGCCTTCCGTGAAGTGGTCAACAACAACGAGAACCCGCGGGATACGCTGATGTCGTACAATCGGGACATCAACGAGGAGATCGCAAGAAAGCGGAAGAACCTCGGACTAGATTCCTAAAGAAGGGGGGAGTTCCCTTGGATACTGCCGAAATTGGCAAAAGAACCCGACAGGAAAACCGGCGGCTCACGTGGCTGGCGGTGAAGCAGAACAAAGCGAGCTATCTGATGATCGCACCGTTCATGCTGTTTTTCCTCGTATTTACCATTGTCCCCGTTGTGATGTCCCTGCCCATGGGCTTTACGGATTTCAACATGGTGCAGATGCCCAAGTTCGTGGGGCTTTCCAACTACACCACGCTGTTTTTGTCGGACAAGATCTTCATCCAGTCTATCCGTGTGACGCTGGTGTTCGCTCTGTTCACCGGCCCCGTCAGCTATATCCTGTGCTTCCTGCTGGCGTGGCTCATCAATGAGCTGCATCCCAAGCTCCGCACGATCTTCACGCTGATCTTCTACGCACCGTCCATGGCAAATGTCTACACGGTGTGGAAGCTGATCTTCAGCGGCGACTCCTACGGCTACATCAACTCGTTCCTGCTGGATCTGGGCATCATCAGCTCCCCCATCCAGTGGCTGACCGACGGGGACTATGTGCTGGGCGTGACCATCGTCGTGCAGATGTGGATCAGCCTGGGTGCCGGCTTCCTGGCGCTCCGTGCCGGCTTCCAGAACATCGACCGCTCCCAGTACGAGGCGGGTGCCATCGAGGGCATCAAGAGCCGCTGGCAGGAACTGATCTACATCACCATCCCCTCCATGGGGCCGCAGCTGATGTTTGCGGCAGTCATGCAGATCGTCAGCTCCTTCACCGCCGGCACCGTGTCCCAGAATCTGGTGGGCTTCCCCAGCACGGACTACAAGGCGCACACCATTATGAACCACGCCTACGACTACGGCTGGATCCGCTACGAAATGGGCTATGCATCTGCCATCTGTATGATTCTGTTTCTTGTCATGTACCTGCTCAATAAACTCATCGGCAGACTGCTCAACAAATACATGGACTAAAGGAGGGTGCGGAAACAATGGCAAAAAAAGAAAAAGTCTACGGCACCCGCCTGAAGGTGTCCTCCAAGCGTGCCGGTCATAAGATCGGCGGAACGGTGAGAATTTTCATCTTTCTGCTGGTTCTGGCGGTATTCATGGCGCTGCCCCTGTATCTGGCAGTGGTCATGTCCCTGAAGCCGGTGCAGGAGCTGTTCGTGTTCCCGCCGAAGCTCTACGTCATTGATCCCACATTCTCCAACTACAGTGCGATGTTCCGCCTGTGCTCCGATCTGTGGGTTCCGTTCTCCCGCTATGTCTTTAACAGCGTCTTTGTCACGGTGGTGGTAACGCTGGGACAGGTCATCTTCTCCTCCATGGCAGCGTTCTGTCTGGCGAAGATCCGCTTTCCCGGCGCCAAGGCGATCAATTCCATCATCGTGGTATCCCTGCTGTACCAGAGCAACGTCATCTATATCATGCAGTACATGGTGCTGGCAAAGCTGGGCATGATCGATACCTATATGGCACTGATCTTCCCGTCCATCGCCGCTCCCATGAACCTGTTCCTGATGCGCCAGTCCATGACGCAGGTGCCGGATGCCATGATCGAAGCGGCAAAGGTGGACGGCGCAGGCATCTTCCGCATCTGCTGGCAGATCGTCATGCCCAACCAGAAGCCGGCGCTGATGACCGTCATCATCTTCTCGTTCCAGGCGGCATGGAACATTCAGGGCGGCACGCTGGTGTTCCAGGAATCCCTGAAGACCCTGCCCACCGTCGTGCAGCAGGCAGCCTCGGCAGGCCTTGCCCGTGCCGGCGTCGCCATGGCGGCAGCTGTCTTTATGCTGGTGCCCCCTATCGTCATCTTCATGCTGGCACAGCGGCAGGTCATCGAAACAATGGCACATTCCGGAATCAAGGACTAAAGGGAGGGTGAAGACTTTGCAGAAAAAGGCAAATCATCTGGCGGCGGCGTGTCTGTCCGTGCTGACGCTGACGGCGGCAATCGGCATGCCGGCAGTTTCGGCGGAACATTACAACGTCTATAACTACGACCGCTGGGGCGAGGCAACGCCGTCGCAGGCAGGCTATGAGGCACAGCGTTCCGTCAGCGGTCTGGATCTGGGCTGCGGGGCATTCCATACCCCCTCGGATCTCTTCCGTGACTGGAACGACCAGTTCTATCTTGTAGACAGCGGCAACAACCGCATTGTTGTGGCAGACCGCACCTTTACCAAGGTGAACCGGATTCTGGAGCGCTTCACGCTGGAGGACGGCAGCGAAACCACACTGAAAGCACCCGAGGGCGTGTATGTGTCGGAGGACACGGGTCTGATCTACATCGCAGACACCGGAAACTCCCGCCTGCTGGCGTGCGACGAGGACGGCAACGTGCAGATGGAACTGAAACGGCCGGACTCCACATTATATGAAAACGAAACCTTCAAGCCCCAGAAAGTGCTGGTGGACAAGGCGGGCAACATCTACATGGTGCTGAACAACATCACCAACGGTGCCGCCATGTTCAACAGCGAGGGCGAGTTCCAGGGCTACTTCGGCGCCAACTCCGTAGACGCTACCGCAGAGGTCGTGGCAAACTACTTCTGGAACATGATCGCCACGGACGAGATGCGTGCCAACTCCTCCCGTAACGTGGCGGCGGGCATCACCAACTTTGACGTGGACGATGAGGGCTTCATTTACACCGTCACCCAGTCCTCCTCCTCCGAGGCGGATCGGGTCAAGAAAGTCAACCCCGCCGGCTATAACCTGTTCTCTGCGCTGGAGGCGACCTTTGGCGATCTGGATTCGGTCTACGACTCCAACACCAATCAGGACTACAGCACCAAGATGGTGGACATCGACATCGACGGCGAGGGACGCATCAACTGTCTGGATCTGGAAACCGGCCGTGTGTTCCAGTACGACGAGGACGGCAACCTGCTGTTCATCCTCGGCTCCACTTCCGACCAGCTGGGCGGCTTCTCCATGAAGGTGTCCGCACTGGAGACCATGGGGACGAACATCTACGTGGCGGACTCCATGAAGAACACCGTCACGATCTTCTCGGAAACGGAGTTCGGCGGTATTGTCCACGAGGCAGTGGGACTCTATAACGCCGGCTACTACGCCGAGGCGCTCCAGCCGTGGCGGGAGGTGCTGAAGCGGGACGGCAACTCCCAGATGGCATACGTGGGCATCTCGTCCGCCCTTTATAATGAGGGGGACTATGAGGGCGCTATGAAATATGCGAAGCTGGCACAGTCCCGTGATCTGTACGACAAGGCGTTCGAGGGCTACCGCTCTGAGTGGCTGAACCGCAACTTCGGCTGGGTCATCCTCGTGGTTGTAGGACTCATCGGTCTGTGGATCTTCCTCCACATCCGGAGCGTCAGGAAGAAGAAAAACCAACCCAGGAATCTCGTGGAAATGCTGCACGAGGGAGAGGAGGAGTGATGCTGCTATGATGGATCTCACACAAAAGCAATGGGTCAAGCACAGTGTGTTCCACCCCTTTGAGGGCTTCGAAGACCTGCGCTGGAAAAAAGGCGGTTCTGTCCTGTATGCCAGCATTGTGGTCCTGCTCTGGTTCGTGGCGGAGATCGTGCACGACAATCTGGTGGGCTACCAGTTCGCCGTCACCAATCCCAAGATGTTCAGCATCGTCCCGTATCTCGTCCAGACCATTGTGCTGTTTCTGGTCTGGGTCATCGGCAACTGGTCGATCTGCACCCTGCTGGAAGGCGAGGGTACCATAAAGAACATCTATGTCTATAGTGCCTATTCCCTGATCCCCTACGTAGTAGGGCTTTACGTCCGGACGATCCTGTCCCACGTGCTGATTCAGGACGAAGTCATCTTTATTACCTGCGTCACAGTGATCAGTACCGTCTGGTCAGTCGTCCTGATGTTCAACGCCATCAAGGCGGTGCACCAGTACTCCATCGGCAAGACGATTCTGGCGCTGATCCTCACTGTGGTGGCAATGCTCATGATTCTGATTCTGGTGGTTCTGCTGGTGGCACTGTTCCAGCAGGTATACGTATTCGTTTCTTCCGTCTACACGGAGATCACCTATCGTGTGAGAGTCTAGAAAGGACGGTGGAAAGACAAATGAACAATTGGAAAAAATGGATCGCCGGCGTGTGCGCCCTGAGCCTCTGCCTGACGGCAACGGCGCTTCCGGCATCTGCGGAAGGCGAGGAGGACATCGACCTCATCTCCGACACCTCGGAGGAAACGCCTGTTGCGGACGGCGAACCGGCTGACGGAGAGGAAACCGCCGAGGAGGCGACCCGTTCCGAGGCGCAGGAGGAAATTACGATTACAGCAGCGCAGGTCACCCAGTACATGGAGAAAAAGAACGCCTGCGACGGCATCACCTTCTACAGCCGTCCGGAGGACTATGAGGACACCATCTCCGACGAGGACGTGGTGGATCTGCTGGACGACATTGAGCTTGCCGGCATCGACGACGAAACCGGCGAGGTGGTCTGCACCCTGGAAGAGGAGGACGACACCAGCGACTTCGTGATCTTCCTCAGTCCGGAGGGACGCTGGCTGGTGTACATGGACACCGATTACCAGAAGGTCATTCAGGTGCGCCAGATCGTCTCCCTGCTGGACAGCGAACTGCTCTTCCAGTCCAGAGATCATAAGACGCTGGAGCTGTACAGCAAGGACTACGACGAGGTGGAGCGCAGCTATACCTCCGACGGCAAGGCAAAGGACGGCCAGGTCACCTACACCAACGAAGACGGCTGGCAGGTGGTGCTCTCCGATACCTGCGATGCCGTGATCTCCTCGGCACGGTTCGTCACCGAGAACGACCGGCTGGCGCTGTATGTGGACGATGACCGTGCAGTCATCGGACTGTACGACAAGACAGCGGAAAAAATGTGGTGGTCTACGCCGGAGAACGTGGGACACGATAAGCGTGCCACCAACACCATCGTGAATGACCTCTCCTCCTCCCTGCGCATGGTCTACGGCGAACCGGATGCGAGAAGCACCACCACGCTCCGCTCCACCGGCGACGGCAAGGTCAAGGTCAAGGACACCGGCGACGGCGTGAAGATCACCTATCGCTTCCACAAGGCGGGCATCACCATTCCCGTGACCTACACGCTGGAGGATGACTACCTGGAAGCACGCATTGAAACAGACGAGATCGAGGAGGACACCTCCCAGACCGGCAAGCTGGTCACCTCCCTCTCCCTTATGAGCAGCTTCGGCGCAGCCTCCGATCAGGAGGACGGCTACTTCGTTATTCCCGACGGCAGCGGTGCGCTGATCCGCTATAACAACGGCAAGACCAGTGCCAAGAGCTATACCGGCTATGTCTACGGCACCGACCTGACCGCCGTGCCCCTCCAGCAGCCCGCTGTGACGGAGCAGGTGTACCTGCCCATGTACGGCATTGTCAACAGCGACAGCGCCATGATGGTGGTGTGCACCGAGGGCGACTCCAACGCCAAGCTCACCGCCAGCGTCAGCGGACAGTCCAAGAGCAGCTATAACGTCTGCGGATTTGACTTCACCCTGCGGGACTCCGACTCCTACGATATGTCGGGGAACAACTCCACCGCCCTCACCGTCTTTGAGGACGGTGACATCAAGACGGATGCCGTGGCGCTGCGGTACTACCCGCTGGAAACGGAGGATACGCCGGACTACAGCGACGTGGCAAACGCCTACCGGAACTACCTCACCGGGGCGCAGGGCGTGACCTCCACCGTGACCTCCGCCGATGCCGGTCTGTACCTGAACCTCTACGGCGGAACAGAAAAGGAGAAGTCCATTCTGGGCATTCCCGTGACACTGAAAAACTCCCTCACCACCTTTGCGCAGGCGGAGGACATCCTCACGGACCTGACCGCAGACGGCGTTTCGCCGGAGGACATCCGGGTACAGTACTACAACTGGACGAATGCCGGCATCACCGGCAAGGTGGATCTCAAGGCAAAGCCCGCCGGCTGTCTGGGCGGCAAGGGCGACTGGGAAGATCTCATGGACTACGCCGGCAGGAACGGCATCACCATCTATCCGGCAGTGGACAACCAGACCTTTGCCTCCGGCAGCGGATACTACACGTTCACGGACACCACCGTCCGCATCTCCGGTTCTTACGCCCGTATCTATCCGTACAATCTGGCGTACGGCAACCAGAGCAGTGCGGAGAAGCCTCTCTCGCTGCTCTCTCCGGCGGCGTTCTCCGAGATCTACGAGAAGCTCACCGGAAACTTCACCAAGAAAAACCTCTCCGCAGTTTCGCTGGGCAGCATGACCTCCGCCCTCTACGGCGACTACGGCAAGAAGGAGATCTGCCGGGACAAGGCACAGGAGATCCTGACCCGGTCCTACCAGCAGATCACCGATGCAGACATCGCCATGCTGGCGGATACGGCAAACGCCTATGCGCTCCCCTATGTGCAGGAGCTGACCGATGTGCCCCTCCAGTCCAGCGGCTACGATGTGTTTGACGAGGACATCCCGTTCTATCAGATGGTCATGCACGGGCTGAAGCCCTACGCCTCCACCGCCGTCAACGCCTCCGCCACACCGGAGGAAACCGTGCTGCTCTCCATTGCAACGGGCAGCAGCCTGCACTATGACATGATCGGCGGGGAGACCAGCGAGCTGAAGGACACCGTGCTGGACGGACTGTACTACGCCGGCGCAGACGACTGGAAGGACAACGCTGCCCAGTCCTATGCGTTTGCCAAGACAGTGACCGCCGGACTGGGTGACCAGCAGATCACCGGCTACGTGCGGGAGGGCGACGTCATCACCACGACTTATGAAAACGGCGCCGTGACCGAGGTCGATCTTGCAGCGCAGACCGTCACCGCAGGCGGCAAAACCTATGCGCTTTCTGAGTATGTCGAGGAAGGGAGTTGGAAGTAATCATGAAAATGGCGTATGAAAAACGAAAGAGCATGTACGGCTACGGCTTCATTGCACTGTGGTTCGTGGGCGCACTGATCTTTTTTCTGATTCCCGTGGTGGAGTCACTGCTCTATTCCTTTCAGGAGATCGCACCGGACACCGGCGGCATGGTCGGCAAATGGGTGGGGCTGGACAACTATAATTATGCCTTTAACGTAGACCCGAACTACCGCCAGTATCTGGTAAAGGTGCTGGAGGAAACCGCATGGAAGACACCGCTCATTCTGGTGTTCTCCCTGTTCGTTGCCGTCATCCTGAACCAGAAGTTCAGGGGGCGCACGTTCTCCCGTGCGGTATTCTTCCTGCCGGTCATCATTGCCACAGGCCCGGTGTATAACATCATCAACGGCAACCTCCAGAGCACCGGCAACAGCGATGCCAGCCAGTTCTCCACCATGTTCTCCACCGATCTGCTGGGCGAGCTGATGGAATTCCTCGGCATCTACGGCATCTCGGACGGCGTCCAGACCACCATCGAAACCGTGTCGGACAACATCTTCGGCATTGTCTGGAACTCCGGCATCCAGATCCTGATCTTCCTCGCCGCCCTCCAGAACATTCCGGTGTCCGCCAAGGAGGCGGCGCAGATGGAGGGCGCAACGGCATGGGAATACTTCTGGAAGATCACCCTGCCCTATGTCAGCCCCATGATTCTGGCGTGCTTTATCTTCACCATCATCGACTCCTTCACCGACCCGAACAACGTGGTCATGGGACGGATTCTGGATCTCCAGTCCGACTGGCAGTACGGTCCGGCATCGGCGATGGCGTGGGTATATTTCGCCATCGTCCTCGCTGCCGTGGGCATCATTACCGCAATCATCAACAAGTTCGTGTATTACGAAGTCGAATAAGGAGGTGGCAAACATGGAAAATGTCAAGGGTGCAACACCCGTTTCTTCCCCCAAGGATGACGCCGAAGTGGGAAACGGCATGAGCAAACGTGAGGCACGCAGAATCCGCATGCGGAGCATGAACAAATCCGAGATCGCCTACATGCGCCGCAAGCGGGTTTTCGAAGCGGTCTGGCCGTTCTTCCGATTCTTCATTCTGTTCGGTCTGTGCTTTGTCATCCTCTATCCCCTGATCTATATGATCAGCTGCGCATTCCGGGATTCCGCCGATATGAGCGACCCCACGGTCATGTGGATCCCCCGCCACCTGACGCTGGAGGTCATCAAAGAGACCGCCGGTGTCATGGACATCTGGAAAACGCTGGGGACGACCCTCCTGCTGAACATCGGTTGTTCGCTGGTACAGGTCGCCTCCTGCGCACTGGCAGGCTACGGCTTCGCCCGCTTTAAGTTCAAGGGCAAGGGTCTGCTCTTCGGCATCGTGGTCATGATGATCCTCGTGCCGTCCCAGATCATCGCCATTCCCCAGTACATGCTGTTCCGGCACTTCGGACTGTTCGGGCTGGAGGTCAACCTCATCAACTCCAAGCTCTGTATGTACCTACCGGCAGCCATGGGCAACGGCATCCGTGCCGGACTCATGATCTTCATCTTCCGCCAGTTCTTCAAGGGACTCCCCAAGGAGCTGGAGGACGCTGCCTATCTGGACGGCTGCGGTCCGCTCCGCACCTTCGTACAGGTCATGATCCCCAACGCATCCTCCTCGTTCCTGACGGTCTTTCTGTTCTCGGTGGTGTGGTACTGGAACGACTACTATGTCAGCTCCACCTTCTTCACCAAGAACCAGACCATTGCGCTGATGCTGAAAAACCTGAGCACCCTGCTGTCCCAGCAGCTGTTCAATAACGCAGATGTCAGCCCCAGAGAACAGATCGTGTGGATGGAGGCAGGCTGCCTGATCTCCATTCTGCCCATCCTGATCATGTACGTCTTCTTGCAGAAGTACTTCACCGAGGGCATCGAACGCTCCGGTCTGGTCGGCTGAGGCGGTTTGTCCCAAAAGCGCACCCCCGCAGGGTTCTCCTGCGGGAGTGCATGGTTTCCCCAAAAGTCTGCGGCACTGGTAGAAACGCACAAACGGAACTGTTGAAAACCTGTTGAAAACTTTTCCCAGCCGTTCCGCAGGCTGCCAAAATCGACGGAAAAGCCTGCTGCTGTCCCGCCGGACTCGCTGAAAATTGTGAAAAAGCTACAAAAACGGGCATGATATTCCCCAAAGAATTTTAAAAAAGTTAGTCGGATGGGCTTGACACGGGCGAAATAATATGTTAAAATACACTTGTAAATTATTTATAAGACCTTTTGCGGGTACTTGTAAATATTCATTTCTTGCCGCTGAACGGCGGCACACACCGGCTGCGGCATCTGCCGTAGAGTTTCATATCAGCAATGTGAACGGGGTGCGCCGTATCCGCCATGTATCATATCTGCCCAAATTGACGGACGGCAATACAAACAAAATTCTTACAGAGAGAGGTAAAAAGAGAATGAAGAAATTTAACAGAGTTCTCGCTGCAGCCATTGCAGTACCGGTGGCTATGGGCCAGGTACTGGCAATCTCCAGCTCCGCAGCAGTAAAGCCGGATGCAGCGCAGATCACCGCAGACAAGCTGCTGTATGTAAATCCGGAGTCCGAGATCAAGGACGGCAAGCAGGTTTCCGACTGGAACACCCGTATGGCCGGCTATGTAAAGGATGTAAACGGCGAGTACAGCGTTGACGCAAAGAGCATTGTTGAAGGCCTGTCCGGCACCGGCAAGTACACCAGCCTGGTAAAGGACATCGTTTCCGCTTCTGCAAATCCGACCCTGACCGTCAAGGACGGCGTTTTCACTGTTTCCGGTGACGCTGATCTGAGCGCTTACATGGTTCCGCAGATTCAGGACAAGCTGAACGAGCTGGGCGTTGACTACACCGTAGACGCTTCCATCCTGAAGACACACTACAGCTTCGTTGTTTCCACCGATCTGGAAAACAGCAAGGAAGCTACCGTAACCGGTTCTATCACCAACGACAAGAACGACACCGCTTACACCGTTTCGGCTTTTGACGAGTACCTGAACGCAGTGGTTGCTGATCTGTCTGCACAGGTACAGGCTGCTGTTCCGGCTGCTGATGTTGCACAGTTCAGCAAGATCCTGGGCGAGGCTGCTGCAAACTACAGCAGCTACACCGAGCTGACCAAGGCAATCGCAGCAAAGTCCTTCGAGGAAACTTCTTATGCAAATGCCGATGCAGTGGTTGCTGCAATCGTTGATTTCGCTGCAAAGAACGGCTTCGAGTCTGCTGCAAGCAAGCCGAAGACCGTTGACGGTCTGGTTGCTGCATACGGCAGCTACTTCGACAAGGGCATCAGCGCAGTAAACGACGTTCTGACCCAGAGCGATGCAAACGTAAAGCTGAGCATCTCTGCTGCTGACATTGCTGCTGTTCTGAACGAGGGCACAAACTTCAAGGCTAGCGCAACCAATGGCGCATATGACCTGACATTCGAGATTCCGGACGCTGAGCAGGACGCTGTTAAGGCTTACGTTGCAAAGCAGAATCCGGATAAGGAATTCGTATCTTTCGACACCGTAAAGGAAGTTGAAGTTACTTTCGCAACAACCGGTACCGTTTCCTTCGATGTAACCCGTACGGTAACATACGAGCTGAAGGATAAGGAAACCACCACTACCACAACATCGGATACCAATACCACCACTACCACAACATCGGATACCAATACCACCACTACCACAACTACTTCTGGCAGCGGTGAGACCACAACCACTTCCGGCAGCGGTGAGACCACAACCACTTCCGGCAGCGGTGAGACTACCACCACTTCCGGCACTGGCGAGACTACCACCACTACTTCTACCGACATCATCCCGATGAAGGATATCGAGAGCATCTCCGTTGAGGTTGGCGAGGGCGTATACTTCTCTGATGAAGAGTCCTTCGATGCTTCTGAGCTGATCGTATCTGCTGTTGCTACCCTGAAGGACGGCACCACCAAGGATCTGGATGCAAGCTACTTTGGCTTCCTGCAGACTCCGGCAGACGTTTACACTGCTCCGTACTACAAGGGCGCAGTTGACATCTACTACGTTGGCGATGCTGACAAGACCGCTTTGGAAGACAAGCCCACTGTTGCAGTTGCAATGAAGGGTGACACTCAGCTGGACGGCGACGTTGACATGGACGATGCATTCGATACCCTGCAGTACTATTCTTCCAGCGCAGCTGGCAAGGCTGTAACCTTCACTGACGGTTCTGACGAACTGCTGGAGAAGCTGGCATTCTATGTAAGCGACATCGACACCGAGTCCAAGGCTGGCAAGAAGACTGACGATGCTGAGATCTCCATGGATGACGCATTCAACATCCTGCAGTATGTATCTTACAGAGCTGCTGGTAAGGACGTTGTATGGTCTGACGTGATCGGCGAGTAAGCAAATCCCAATTCCCAAATTCGTGCGTTGTTACTGTGTCCGGCGTAAGGTGCATATTGCGCCGGGTGCATAACATAGATTTATTTTTGAAAGGAAATAGAAAAATGAAAACTACATTGAAAAGAACAATGGCAGCTCTCTCTGCTGCTGCTATCGTAGCTACATCTGCTGCTGTTCTGGCTGTTCCGACAAGCGCAGCTGGCGGCACTGCAACCATCGGCACTGTTGAAGTAACTGTTGAAGAGGCTAAGGCTGGACAGATCCAGGTTCCGGTAAGCGTTGACAACAACTTCGTAAAGCTGTCCCTGGGCGCTGAGTGGGACACCAGCGAACTGGACTGCACTTCTATCGAAGGCACCCAGTCTACTCTGGCTCTGAAGTTTGCTTTCTCTGAGGCATATGACTTCGCATGGCTGCCGTTCCTGAGCACCGCTGCTGACCGTGACGGTAACGTTCTGGCATATGATGCTGCAAAGAAGGGCGCAACTGTTGCATACCTGACCTTCGATGTTAAGGATACTGACATTCAGCCTGGCGACGTTTACACCATCACTGCAGCTGCTACTGGCCGTGACGGCACAAAGGCACAGTTCGAGAACGTAAACGGCGACGGCGGTCTGACCACTCCGGTTTCCGGCGCTATCGTAGTTAAGGGTGAGCCGACCACCGAAGAGCCGACCACTGAGGCTCCGGTTGTTACCACCGAAGCTCCGGTTGTTACCACTGAGGCTGCAACCACTGCAGCTCCGAAGGCTACCACAACCGCTAAGGCTGCTACTCCGGCAACTACAACCACCAAGAAGAAGGCTGCTGCTTCCACTTCTTCTCCGAAGACTGGTGACGCACTGCCGATCGCTGGCGTTGCTGTAGCTGTAGCTGTTATCGGCGGCGTAGCTCTGGTTTCCAAGAAGAGAAAGTAAGAGTTAACACAGAGTAATCTGTTTCGCAACTGAATTGTGCGCAGTTTCTGCGCCACGCATGAGGGCACTCCCAAAGGCATCCGCCAGAGGGGGTGCCCTCGTTGCGTTTCGATGTTTTTTGAGCCTGTTCCCGCAAAAAAAACCCGTCTCCGGCGATGCCGGAAACGGGTACACAGCAATTCAAATTCTCAGCTCAGTCCGCCTCGCCGGAAGAAGCCCTCCTGCACGGCGTAGATACAGCCGCACAGGAAGCGGTAGCGCTCCTGAATGGGGCTGAGGGACACGGTATCGGCGAAAGTATCCTCGGTGTATTCCCGCAGGTACGTCTGCACCTGTTCCAGATTCCGCTGGGTGAAGCCAAAGCCGTGGAGACATACGCTGTCGCTGAAATAGGCACAGCGGAGGTTATTCAGCAGCAGGCTGAACTTCGCCATGATCTGCTCCGTCACCGGAATCAGCGCCACGTCCTCCTCCGATGCCGTCAGCAGGGAGGCCAGCGTGACCTGCGTCAGGTCGCCGTCTGTGAGCTGGTATAGCGCCGGTGTCTGCGCCTCGGAGAACACGGCGGAAACGTCCTTCTGGATGGCGCTGAGGGATAGTTCTGCACGCACACTGCCACGGGGATAGCCCTCTGCCTCTCTGCCGTCCGGCACGACGATCATATTCTCCACGTAGTACCGGCTGCTGCAAATGTCATGGAGCGGTTCTGCGCCCTGCATGGGGATGGCGTAGAAGTGGTTGTCCCCCCAGTGCAGGAAGAGCTGGCGGTTGCTGATGACGTGGTTCCGTGCCTGATGCTGCACCCCTGCCATGGCGAACTGCGTCACGGCGCTGCCCAGATAGATGGTGGTGTTGCAGCGGTCTGTCAGAAGGCGCTGGAACAGGGGGAACTGCAGCACGCCGTCCTCGGTGGTTTCGCCGCCCAGCTGCTGCCACACAGCGGGCATCACGCCGATGCCGATGCCAATGAGGTTCTTCGAGGTGAGACAGCTGTTTTGCAGCATGGTCTTCGCCGTGGAGGCAATGACCCCTGCCGCATATTCCGCCGTCAGATTGCCGCCGTGGATGATAACCTTCTTGTCCATGGTCTCCAGATTCAATGTGGTCAGTCCGACGGAGATCTCCTTTTCATCCACGTACACGCCCAATGCAAAGCGATACGTTGCATTGATGTCCAGCAGGATCTTCCGGCGTCCCTTCTTGACTGCCGCACCGGGTTCTACCGGCTCCTCGCCGATCTCTTCCAGAATGTGCTGGGAGATCATTTCATTGGTGATGATGGTAACCGCCGCACGGGTGATTTGTAGTGCCGTGGAGATATCCACACGGGAGATCGGTCCCTGTTCCCGCACCACACGCAGGATCTGCATGCGGTTTCTCCGCTTGAGATCCAGTTTACTAATGCCACAATCGTTCATGACGTTCTTCCTTTTCTTTTCAAAACATATCCGACCATCCCGTTTCCGGAATAATCGGATTCTTGCCTCCGGTTTCTCTCACGTACCCATCCGGAGGTTCTCTTATTTATTCATTTTATCACAAATTTTTACGAATTGCAACTGAAAAAGTGCCAAATCCGATAAAATTTACACCGTATACACATTCCGGCAGGTCACGCCGACACCAGTTCCAGCAGCGTGGTAAACAGCTTCACCACCGCCGGCATTGCCGCCATGGACAAAATCGTTGTCATGGCAAAGATGCCGGAGGCGTACACGTCGTTCATGCTGTGCTTCTGGCACTGGAGCGTACACATCGCCGCAGAGGGCGCTGCCATGAGCACCAGCACCACCGTCCGCACCTCCATGGGGATAAAGGACAGGGGCAGGAACAGCAGCGTCAGCAGCAGAGGAATGCCCAGCAGCTTCACGGCGCTCACGTAGTACACCCGTGGGGTGCGCACCGCCTGCAGCAGGTTGGCCTGCGCCACGCTGATGCCGGAGGCGACCATTGCCATCGGCGTATTCAGCCCCGCCACGTAGTCAAAGGTGGTTTGCAGGATTCCTGGCAGCTGGATGCGGCAGAAAAACAGCACCAATCCGATGGCAATGCCGATCATGGTGGGAGAGCAGAACTTTTTCAGGAGGGCACGGCGGTCGTGCTGTCCGGTGAGGAGCATGATGCCGTGCGTCCACGCAAAGCAGAAGAAGATGGTGAGGAACGCCGTGGCGTAGAACACCCCCTCGTTGCCCAGCAGGGCGCTCGCCAGAGGGATGCCCATGAAGCCGCAGTTGCTGTAGATGACGGAGAAGCGCTCGATCTCCGTCTCCCTGCCGGCTTTCCGGCGAATCAGCAGGTACGCCGCCGTGATCGCCACCACGTAGGAGATTGCCGCAATGAGGAACGTCCACAGCATATTCACCACCAGCCGGAACTCGTACTCCACCTCGGAATAGGCGTTCACCACCAGCACCGGCGTGACGATCTCCAGCACAAAGCTGGAGAACTGGCGGCCGCCGTTCTTGTCCACAATTTTCGTGCGGTAGGCGATGATGCCCACCAGATTCAGCAGCAGCATGATCGCCGCCTGCTTCAAAATGATCCATGCCATTGATGCATTCTCCCCGTTTCATCCGCATATTTCGTCCAGTCACAAACAGGTGGAAACCGAGCTGTCGATTTCCACCTGCTTTTTAGTATACCATAAGGTTGTTAACGGCTTGTGTCTACGAGAAAAACACAGGCTGAATTTGTTTTCCGTCCAGCGCAAGGGACACGGTTTCCGGCAGCTGTTCGAAATCCGCCACCAGGGAGGCGGGTTTCTCCGCCGGCGCATCCTGCCGCAGGGGCACGAAATAATAGTGCTTGGTATTCATCAGCAGCCCGATATTTTTCGCCGAGCCACGCAGGGCATCGTTGGTGGCGAGCGCCAGCACCACGGGTTTTTGCCGGCGCAGCATGGATTTCACCGCCATGGTCGCCGTGGTATCCGTAATGCTGTGCGCCAGCTTTGCCGCTGTATTTGCCGTACAGGGTGCCACCGCCAGCACATCCAGCATGGACTTCGGGCCGAGCGGTTCCACCTCCGCAATGGTGCGGAGCGCCTTTTTGCCGCAGATCTCCTCCAGCTCTGCCACACGCACCGCCGCCGTGCCAAAGCGTGTATCCATGCTGGCGGCGTGCTCCGAGAAGATCGGCGTCAGCACTGCGCCGGAATCCCGCAGGCGTTTTGCCTGTGCGAAAGCGGCGGAAAAGGTACAGAACGAACCGGTGACCACAAACCCGATTCGCTTACCTGTCAGATCGTTCATGGGCGAATCCCCTCTCCTTGAGAATGTTGCAGATGGTGTCCGCAATGATCTCGCCCGCCGTCGCCGGTGCGACCTTTGCCGGAAGCGCCAGCGCCAGCAGTGCCGGAATCCCCAGCCGCCGTGCCGCCGCAAAATCCGTGCCGCCCGGACGGGATGCCAGATCGATGATCAGGCTCTCCGGCGGCATCCGGCGCAGCACCGGCTCCTCCAGCAGCAGTGCCGGAACGGTGTTATACACCAGATTGCACTGCGCTGCCGCCGCTCCCAGTTCCTCCGGCGGCACGGCTCGGCAGCCATGCATTTCCGCCAGCGCACGGCTCTCGCAGCGGCGGGCGCACACCGTGACCTCCATCCCGAGCGCACGCAGCCGAGGTGCCAGCGCCATGCCGATTCTGCCGTACCCCACCACCAGCGCACTGCCGCCGTGCAGGGTCGTGGGCATCTGCTCCATGGCGGTCTGGATGGCGCCCTCCGCCGTGGGGACGGCGTTGGCAAGGCACAGCTCCTCACGGCCGAGATAGTCCTCCACCTGCTGCGCCCCGAACTGCGTCCGCACCGCCGGACTGCACTTCCCGCCCAGCACCAGTGCGCCGGACTTCGTGCCGGCCGCCAGCTGCGCCAGAGGAATGGGGGACGACCCCAGCGGTGCGGCAACGGTTTCGCCGTCCGCACTCGCCGGAATGGGCAGCACCAGCAGATCGCAGGGCGCTGCGGGAACGCCCTCCGGACACCAGAGCACGCCGGAAACTTTCCGGTGCTCCGGCAAAACGCCCAGCACGTGCACCTCCGCCTCCAGCCGTTGCGCCAGCCGTGCCGCCGCATACTGCTGCCGCCGGTCGCCGCCGGCAAACCATATCACATATTTGGATCTCATCACTGTCCCTCCGCTTCTGCGCTGTATGCGCTCTTGCCACATTCTATGCGGTGTCAGGGGGAAGCGTTCCGAGGGCGCAGTTTCACGGCGGACACAGCACAGACCGCAAACTCCTCTCATAACTTAGAAGAAAACCTTTTTACAGAAGTCCGACCGTTCCTTTTTCGGGGGATCTGCCGAAAACCCCCCCTGAGAGCTCGTGTTCATAGGCGTCTATCTACGTCTTTTCGGCAAATTTTGTTGC
>OGDF01002507.1_pt1 | contig 24707 bp, 27 predicted proteins | sample 1570141 | NCBI WGS metagenome assembly OGDF01 (sample SAMEA4370581, study PRJEB24528) | human gut metagenome | reverse complement strand
AAATGTTTTTAAAGCTGGGGCAAATCTTTTATAATTAATTTGCTCCAGCTTTATTTTATTATATTAAAGTTCTAAATAAGTGCAATGTTATTAATGTCCGCTTTTGTTCTTTTCTAATATCTACTGATTATTAATGTCTGCTCATTTTATTTTAATATTATTTTTTCTTTTAATGATAATTTTATTTGTTTTGGTTCGTCTATATCTATTCTTTTGTTTTCTAATACTTTCTGTGCATTTAGAGTTGTTATTTCTTCTAGTTTTTCTTCTCCTATTATTTCAGATATTTGTGGTAATATTTCTGGGATTCTTTCATAAATTGTGTTTTGCTTGTGCACATCTGTTCCTAAAAAATGTACCATATTATTTTCGTAAAGTTTTTTTACTATTATTTGTGCTTTTTTTCCATATTGTCCTATTATACTTCCATAATTGCATTGCATTAATACTCCTTTTTGTATTAAATCATATACTAATTCTGGTTCACTTTGTACAAATGTGTATCTTTCTGGGTGTGCTAATACTGGTATTAATTTATATTCTAAGAGTTCATAAATTATGTTATATATGTTAAATGGTTTTGCATTTAGTGGTAGTTCGAATAGTAAATAGCTTGTGTTATTTATTGTTGTTGCTTTTCCTTCTTCTAATAGGCTTATTATATTGTCTGAGAAGTAGATTTCATTTCCTAAATATAGTTCTATTTCTTCGTTTCTTTCTTTTATTGTTTTGTATTTCGCCACAAGATAATCAATCTTTATTTCATTTGGAGGAATGTTAAATTTCTCATCCATGTAACGCAAAAAATCCAATCTATCTTTCCTATATGTAAACGTATCACATACAATAAGTCTTTTTTTTTGCGTATACAACTTCCCTATATCATTAAAGTACTTGTGCTGGCTTTCCGGAAATTCAGCCACATATTTGTCCATGGCCGCCACAAAAGGAAGTCCATAATATAGCGTTACCCACTCATCAAACTCTATAACACTGTCGTTGGGCCAGTTTTCGTGAACAAACGTTGTCTTTCCCGTGGCCGGACAGCCGGCAACTAAAAGTAACATCTAATGAACTCCATGTAGTTAGGCCAGCTGTCACCAGCTTCGCGCCATACGCTGTACGTCCATCCGCTACGTATGGGGTAGCACACGTCGATCCCGCCATGCTGGCCACCGGAACCGTAGCCGGATGCCGTAACACGCATCGATACGCCGCCATTAATGTTTAACACGAAGGTATGTACGGCATTATGCCTGTTGATATCTTCTATCCTGATAAATCCGTTATTCGGCGCTGTATACGTGGTATCAGCGGAGAAGCTCCACCGTATTCCGTCAGGCGCCATCTGTCTGTCACGCGACCACGCCGCGGCCCGAGAGTTAGCAACATTTGTGGCGTCTTCTATTAGGGCGATCTGCTTCCATTTTCCCTGTTCCATGGAGGCCCCAGAGATGTAGGCGCCGCCGTCGCCCCCCGAGACGTTGTTCGCGGGAAAATCAAGGTTGTTGTTGACGCCGTTATTGAGTTTGAGCCGCTTCCCGGTGATAAGTTCTGAGCAGGTCAGCGGGGAAGCGAAGGTCTTCGCGCCCGTTACAGTCTGGTCGCCGTACAACATAAGGGCATTGTCATTGACATACTCGGTGGTGGCGATCTTTGTAGATTTGTCCTGCGCGGCAGGGGTCGGGGCTGACGTGTACACGGCACCTGATGCGTCATAGCCGACCTCGATCGTACCCGTCTGTGTGGGCGCTCCGGCCTCGGTGCCGGGGTGGACGTTGAGGGACAGGGACGTGGAGTTATCTGTTCCGACCCTGAGTGTCAGAGTGCCGATCTCCGCCCCTGTCTTGTCGTACACGGCGATGGATGGCGCCCGCAGCGTATCCGGAGCTGTGCCCTTCGTGACATCAGAGATCACTGCCCCTGCCGGCTCATTCGCGAGTTTTGTGCCTCCGGCGTAGAGGTACGCTTCCCCTGTGTAGACCAGCAGGTACGTACCCCCTGAGATAAGCTCCGTGCCGATGACCTGCCCTCCGGATGTCCGGATGGGGAGCGCTGTCCCGGCATTCACCGAGAGCGTGAGCGGGTCTGATGTCGCCGTCAGAGTCAGAGTGGAAGTCGTCTCTGTGCCGTCTTCCGCCTTAGCCGTCACAGTTCGGGTGGCCTCGGGGCTGTACCTGATGAGGACGAAGGCCCCTTCTGCCGGAAGGAAGTCGGGGATGGACACCACCTTGGCGGGCGTATCGAGCGCCGTCGTGCACGTCCCGAAGAAGACTGCACGGGGATGCTGATGATCCCCGCGGGCGAAGGTGGACGTCTCGTTCCCCACTGTTCCTGCCAGACTGTCTTTTTTGGGCGTCGTGCCCGTAGCCTTCGCATGGCCATAGTTTTTATCCGTGGAGACGCCGTATGTCGTCGCCACGGAAGCGTGACTGATAGGGGGTACGCCGAGATTTGTGCGGGCGTCAGCCGCGGTGGACGCTCCTGTTCCGCCCATCGCTACGGGGTTTATCTCCGTAAGCTCCGTGGCCTTGGTGGCCGTCGGCGCGTTGCCCGTGATAGAACCGGGAAGGTTCCCGTTGCTATCCCTGACGGGGATTGTGTTTTTGGTTGTGCTCGTGGCGGCGTGCCAGCCATCCAGAGTGTCTGCGTCGTTCTTGATCTGGGCGATGTCCACCCACGCCCCATTGGCGTCAAGACGCTGGATTTTGAGCGTATTACTTCCGTCTACATAGTAGTTGAGCGTCCCCGTGGGGGTGTTCACCGTGCCGGACAGGGCGCCTGTAGCGAGCGCCTGAAGGATGTCTGCCACCCCCGGGACGTCTTCCTTTATCTTATTCTCGACGTTTGGTCTTGCAAAATCAGCGGCCATTGTATCTTCTCCAATGCAATAAATTTGTAGCTATATTTGTATCCATTATATATTGTTATGCAATTCTGTGCCAGCAATACACTGACCTGAATGGCGGCATGTTGTTATGAGGCTGATTTCCGCCCGTGCTCTCAGTCTGTACATATTCAGTATTTGAACTCCGCCTTACTGACTCAGCAAAATTGGCTTGGATATTCTGAGTATTGTCTGTATTAGCGTAAGATTGCGGCAATCTATTGTACCGATGTGAATGCAACGGCATCTCATTAATGACCAGCGTATGCGTCTCTTCACCGCCAGTCGTCCCCGCTGCATGCTTTGGCCCAGCGCACCATAAAAAAGTGTCCTGTATCGGTTCCCATGTGCCGCCAAAGAGCTCATGCGGGTCCGTTGGCTTGTCGCTTGTGTAGTAGCATCCTACGGGATGCATCTTGAGCGCGATGGTCTTCTCATGCATCTCGAGAAGTTCTTCGAGCGTTTTATCTGTCATGATATTCTAATCCATGCATTCACTACATGAGTTGGTGGTTGGACGGTATCACTTTTACCATATATAGAGTTAGATCTGGAAGCGTCAAACCCTACCCCTGACGGGTAACCTGTACCACTATATTGCCCAGATGACTGCGCCCCGAGTTCCATATTATAGAATGCGCCATCATCACCCATATAGCTATTGTTTACCTGCCTTGAGAATGTGCCCTTGATATTGGGCAAACCAGCCTCTATATCTGTACCTGCTGGATGCTTATCATCAGAGCATTGCAGTATTTTTCCTTTAACACGTTTCCACCCCCCCCCGAAAATTACATTAGGATCATCATCAGTTTCCGTTATAAAATATGAACCAATCGGACGGCATTCCAGAATTGCTTCCTTTTTCGCCTGAAGTACGGCAGTTTTAACGGCTAAATCAATAACTTGTTGCAGAGTATGATTATTCATCCAGTGTGCCTCCTGCCTCTATGTACGCCGCGCTAATGGCCGCATATGCGTCATCGATCTGCTCCTGGAATGCGGCGATTTTGGCTTCTAGGGATGAGTCTTCCGCGTCTAGGGCCGTAATCTTGGTCTGAATGGCGGAGATCTTCCCCGTGACATAAGACGTCGTGGCGGGCGCGGCCGAGCTGTCATCATCGGCGGGGACAGGCACGGTGACCGCCCCCGTAAAGGTCTTGGCTCCGGTGATGGTCTGATCCGTAGCCAAAGTGACGTACCCGCGAGCCATCTCTGTCACCCAGTGGGTAGAGGCCAGAGCGCCGGAGCTGTCTCCAGCCGCTGGACTGCCCGAGATAGTGCAGGCATCGAATGTCGGAGAGAGCAGTACCCACGCTGCACCGTCCCACCGCTCAAAAGTCTGTCGCGCCGGGTTCCATCTGATCGCCTCACGGTCTACCTGTGTGTCCCGCCATCTGGCTGTGGTCGCCAGCACCATATCGCACTTCCTGTCTGCCATCCCTATACCCCCTGAGCGCGCCACTGGACGAGGCCGTCAGCCCGCTGCCCGTTCACGTCATAGACGACGACGCGGAATCCCGTCGGCTCTTTATCCTCCCCCCGGAAGATGACGATGGGCGTCTTGCCGGTCGAGCTGTCGGCCATAAAGACATAGATCGGCTCCTCGACGTCGAGAAAGTCGACGTTGAAGTCCACCTGCTTGCCCATGAGCATGGGATCCTCTTCCCATCCGGCGGCGTTATCATCGGCCCTGACATACACGGATCCGAAGTCCTGCTTCTTCTTGATTGACGCCTGCACGTGCAGGTTCCTCACGGCCACGGCTCCGCGCGTCCATGTCATGGTGACCCGGACGTATCGGAAGGCGTCCGTGATACCCACGTATCCGTCCTCCGCCGCCACGGCCCACTCCGTCTGGTCTGTGGACGTCTCGATGCGGCATGTGGCCACGGGATCGCCGTCGATAGTCTCAGTCGTCGGAGTGACGATCACGCGGCAGGATGGGATGACGGCCCCCACATCGAAGATCTCCTGATAGTACCCCTGCGTGTCAGAGTACGTCCCCGTGGCGTCTGTGTATGTGCCATCAGCCGCGGGGGACATATACGGGGAGAGATACCCGTAGAAGGCGTTATCTGCCTTCGCCTGCCACGTCACCGAGGCCGCGTCAGTACTCAGTCTGTCTGCCACGGTCTGGCAGTTCTCCGCCCACGTCTGATCCGTGTACGGGCCGACCATGGCCCCTTTACCGTCGAGGAGCATGTTTTTCCGCGTGCCGGAGAAGGCGCTGTCCACATCATAATAGAGCCGAAATTCAGGAGGCTGGGTGATGGAGAGCGTGACGATCTCTCTGGCCCCGTGGTTGCCGGCCGTATCTATGGGGATGACCCAGTACGTATAGTCACCGCCCTTGGTCTCTACTATGGTCGTGAAGAGAGCGGAGGTGTAGCCGAGCTGGACGTCGTACCCGTCCTGATCCACCCTCCCGAAGAGGTAGCGGTCTACGGGAAAAGTGCCGCGCTTCGGCTCCGTCCAGTAGAGCATCGCGTTGTTGTCCAGCGGGTAGCAGCCGGAGAAGGTGACCTTGCCCGGAGCGCGGACAAGGATATCAGCCGTACCCCACTCGGAGAGGTTCCCCGACGAGTCCACGGCCCTGACCATGAAGGTGTGCGTGCCTACGGTCATCTTAGCCTCAGTGATTTTGGTGCCGAGGATGCGGCCGTAGTCGTACTCTCTCGTCTCGATGGTGCCGTCCTCTCTCGCCTCATCCCACTGGCGCACGATGTCGTACCCCGTGATAGGGAGCATGGACAGAGGCGTCGCCCACGATACCTCCACATGGTCTTCCACCACGCTGACGACAGGGGCCGGCGTCGAGGGGCCGGACAGGTCGAAGGATACTTCTCCCCACGCTGACATGTTCCCCGCTATATCTACGGCTCTGACACGGTAGCCGAGGACGCCCGAAGCAGGAGCAGTGAAGCGGTAGGAGTTGGACTTGATTTTGTCCAGAGTCTTGCCGTCGGCGTCCTTCACCTCATAGTAGGAGAGCTCAAAGGGTGACGTGACCTGCTCCCAGATGATGACACACTGCGTGCCGTCCACCTCGACTTTGGGTGCCGGCGTCCCGACACCAGGTACCGTGATGCTCTCTGTCGTAACCCCGCCCACATTCCCGAAGATGTCTTCGGCATAGACTGCGAACTCGTACACTCCTGGTACACGGGTAGGCATAGGCCAGCGTGTAGTCAGCACCTCATCCGTCGTGTCCTTGCTGATGTCATGCACGAAGTAGCGTCGCACCGGCCATGATGTGGAGCAGTCCTGCCACACGACGTGGAGCAGGTTATCGATGATGCTGCCGTCAAGGTCTGGGGCAGCGGGTGGATAGATCTGGATAGACGCTGTGGCCGGGGTGCGGGACTTACGGCCACCCGTATCCACGGCTACGACGCTGTAGGGCACTGTGCCTACAGTCTGTGGAGCGGGGCATATCATACTTGTGGCGATAGTCCGCCCGCCATTTAGCCCGGTCACCCCGTAGTGATCGAGGTCGAGGAGCCTCCAGAGAGATGGCGAGCCCCTGCACGTCCGGAGGCGGATTCGTCTTGCCGATGACCTTGTGCCGCACGGTCGTGGAGAAGTCGGACAGGATGCCGGTCGTGGTGCTCAGCTGGCCTTTGACGTCATAGTCGACGCCCCCATCGACTGACGGATCGAGGATACTGCAGGTGTCCCCGCGGATATCGGTGGAGGTGTACACGTCCCACTGGTCTTCGCTGTCAGCCCTGCGGACAGAGAGTATGACGCTCGAGACATGCACGTCGTTAGGCTGGTCGGGAAGGAGGAAGGTCACGGACATCTGGGGGGACAGCGAGCCATCGGCATTGCGGCGCAGCACCATCTCGTCAGAGACGATACCGAGGATGGACGGAGGTTTTGGCCTGCCTACCTGATAGCGGGTCGCCGTGGTGATCTGGCTGTTCCATGCGGGGATACTCCCCCAGATGGACTGGTAGATATTCGTGGCGGCGTCGCAGAGCGTTATGGTCGCGCAGAAGTTCTCTGCGGGCGTGACGGACAGGACGATACACTCTGCCCCTACCGAGGATGTGACCCCGAAGCCCACGATGTCCCCGACGGATATACCCGTCACATCAGGGTCTACGGGCGTGGATAGGGTCAGCACCCTCGTCTCCGCCGCGGCCACAGTCCGGACGGAGTAGTAGGCATCTGTTGCCTTGTAGTTCGTTATCCGGATGCCGTAGCTCTTCTCTGCGTCTATGGGGCAGTAGTCATCGAGCTCGATGCTCTCGATGAGTTTGTCGTCATTGAGATTTACTTTGGTGACGGCGGCTGAGGTCACTCCCCAGAAGGTAGCGTCATGGATGAGGCGCACCTTATCCCCGCGGCGCAGCGTGACGGACTCTGCCTCCACAGTCACGGTGTAGGTCTCCGGCCGCAGGCGCATCTCGGCGAGCCTGAGACGGCCATGCTTCCAGATAAGATCCGGATTTGTCACGCCGTCCTGCTCGAACTCGATTACGTTTGTCGCGTTGGTCTCGCTGTAGCCGTCATCGTAGACCACGCGCTCGTCTTCCTGGTAGTCCTTCTGCTCATTGATAAAGCGCATTCTGAGGCCGTGCACTTTCTTGAACACCAGCGACTTCTTAGCCTGAAAATTCCACGAGTTGCGCTGCGTGAGCATATCCACCACGGGGGCGTCGGGGTCATCGTAGATGACGCCATGGCCATTCAGGAGGGCGTAGGAACCGCGGCCAGAAGAGAGGATGTTATGCACGACTTCGCCGGCATTCGTCTTCGAGGTGAGGAGCGCGTTGTACCGCCACCCCATCTTTTCACACCATGTATAGAAATTTTTACAGGCCGAGATGTCGAGGTCACCCCACGCGCACGGCTTCGATATGTCAGTGCCCGTCATCACCCGCATGAAGAGCGAAGCGGGGTTCGACGTCTCCGCCCACTTCCACCCGTCACCGTCAGGGACGGGAGCAAGGCTGCAGCACTCGACGTTGAACTCGTCTACGTTGCCATTGAGCTGTTCCGTAGCCTTCAGGCTGAGCTCGATCAGCGTCATGGGATGTCTGGAGTCCCCTACCACTGCCGGCTTCGCCCTGAAACTCTGGAGAGCGGACCAGGCAAAAGTGTCTCTCGTCGTCTCTCTGGTACTCTCGGAGTCAGAGTCTGGCGTCACTCTCCTGAGACCTATCTCGTACTGGCCGGCATGGAGCCACAGATCGATGGAGCGCCGCATCGGGTTGATGGTGCATCCCTCGTAGTGGTAGCCGGACGTCGTCCACGCGGAAGACCCGACTGGCCTGTACCGGCACTCCACGTCTACCGCCACGGCAGAGCCGTTGCCCTCGCTGTCGATATGCTTCAAGCCGTTGTCGAAGATAAGTATGAGCTGGGCGTGCGTGCAGTCCTTGGCCGTGGTGCGGGTCTGCCAGCCAACGGAGTTTTTCATAGCCAGGTTAAAACTTTCCGATGTAGCCGCCGAGCCGAACCAGTCCAGGGCACCGCCAGTCCAGTTCCTGTGGACGCGCCACTCCGCCCCCTGATAGTTCCAGAGGTTGGTGTCCCCCAGACGGGGGTTGGCTACCGTACAGTCGCCGGTCGAGGCGACGAAGAGATAACGGACGTACTGGTCATTCCCGGAGAGTACGCTGTAGCTCTGGGCAGCGAACCTCGGCGCGAACCGCACACGGCCAAGCACCGTGGGGACAGGGCCGTAGGGATCCGTCTTATTCTGAGCTCCGTCGATGGACCATATCTTCTGGGCGGTCTCGCTGTCTTTTGCCCCTGAGAGCTTCGGGGTGCTGACGGGGCAGAGTGCGTTCACGAGGAGCATGCCGCCCATGAGGACAAGGCCGCCTGCCACAGCTCCGGCCACGGCTCCAAGATGCAGAGTCGGGAGGATACCGAAGCTCCATCCGCCGGCGCCGCCGACCCACCACGTAGCGGCCGCCGCCACAGCGATGACAGCGATGGAGAGGATCATGCGCATTGGGTTCTTCCCTCCGCCTCCGCCACCTCCGCCGGCAAGAGGAGCTGACACGGAGACATAGTCCCCCTGGCGGAGATATATCGTGCACCAGCTCTCTCTGGGGATAGGGGTCCCGTTGATGAACACCCGCGCCATGCGGACAATGCCAATGGGCGTACCAGTCTGACGGCACGCCAGACGGAGGCCCTCCATGACGTTCATTCCTGGCATGACGCTGGCCGTGAAGACGTCCATACGCATGAGGGACGGGCGGACACGGACCGCCACTGGCTTCAGGGAAAAAACTTTTTTGTCCGGAATAGCCGGAAGATTACATCTGTGTCGCATGTCTGAGGATCCTCGTGAGGACGTAGCCGGGGATGTGGAGCGGGGCCACATGCACGCAGTGACGCTCCTCCACGTGGAGAACGTGCCCCGTGTCTATGACCATGGCGGCGTGACACTCGATGCCATGCACCGTGTAGAGCGCCAGATCGAGGGGGTGCGGCATATCGTCCCCGATGTCATGCCACTGGCTGAGGCCTGACTGGATGAGCGCGTCTATGCGGTGGAGGGACCGGAAGTGGCGCATCTCCGCCGCCGTGTACGTCAGGGCAGTGTCATCCACCGTGACGCCCTTCTCTCGCCGCATCATCAGGATGCCGAGGCCGACACAGTCAACGCCGGACTCATCACGTCCCATAGCCTTAAAGGGGATACCTACGTACTTTTCCCACCAAAGCATAGCGAACTCCTAGGAAAACAGCCCGGGGAACCGGGATGGATAAAACTGCAGGGCGGGGAAGGTCTGTACCCGCGGGTCATCGATAGTGAGCTGCAAGTTGATAGTGCGCACGTCATACTCGATATCCTCTATCATCATGACCGGAAGAGTCTCGATGATAGTGTCCGGAGCGGAAGCGAAGCACATCTCGATAGTCAGCGTCGGGCTGACGTCGATGTTGCGGATGAGAGCCGTATAGTCACGGTTGACGTTATCGATGGCCAGCGTGGCCTTCACGGAAGAGTCTGTTGTCTCGGGCTGATCCGGCAAAATGAAGCGGAACGGGAGGGCGTAGAAGGTATGCTGCCGGGATACCGTCCCGTAGACGGGCTCCTGCGTCTCGCTGTCGAGCTTGATGAACTTTGTTGCGTCCGAAGAGATACGCACCGGCTCTGACAGCGTCGGGTGTGTGATGGTCATGAGCACCACCAGCGGGTCATCGGAGTCGTACTCTTTTACCCACTTCTTATATTCTTCTGAGGTGATAATGTTGGCCATGTGCTAGCTCCCCGACGTCCCACTGCCGGATGTACCCGTAGTGTCCGACGTCCCTGATGTCCCCTCCGTCCCCTTCTCTATGTATGGCCACATCTCGAGCCTGAGATCGATCTGGTAGTGGATACCGTCCCTCGGCTTCACGACCGGGGCCTCGGCGAAGCGGCAGTACTTATACCTGAAGCTGTCCTCAGGATCCGGCCACCAGAAGGAGCGCCCCTCCACAAGCTTCGCAAACTCTTCAAAAGAGCGGCGCTGGCTCCTGCGCAGGAAATACGAGCACTGGATCTGCGTCATGGCCGAGGATGAGCGCTTGCGCTGGCGCTTCGGGCCGACGTCGAACTCCGATGTAATGACATCTCTACCCATAGTCCGCTGGTACCCGTCGATGAGCGGATCCTGCGGGAGATCTGTGGGCCACATCACCTGAGATAATGCCATATCCTACGCTCCTCTCTGCTGGCGCTTCACTCCGTACACGCCCTGTATGGCCTGAGCGACCATGCCGCCGTTGCCGCGCGTGATGTCCTGCGCCACCACCTGACGGATGTAGACCGTGACGTCCATGCCTCCGTCGTTGTTCCTCTGCTGGCGGGCTTCCGCTTTTGTGCTCTGGCCGCTCTCATTCACTACCTCGATATTTATCGGCACGTTCACGCCGCTCCCTGACGATTCCACGCCGAGCCGGCCATTGCTCATGCGTCTGAGGGGCATGACGGCTTCCGGTCCGGCCTCGCCCATAACGCCGCCCTTCGCGAAGGCCTTAAGGTGTGAGCTGTATGTGAAAAGTGTCGGCCTCGTGACTATCTGGCCGGAGTAGTCACCGATACCGGTGAAGACATTGCCGTTTGCGCTGGCCGTAGCCGTCGGGGCTCCGAAGAACCCGCCCAGCATGCTGGAGAGCGGGCCGGTGATGCTCGCCCTGATGGCGATTCTGGCGAGGTCAGAGATGACGGAGTTGGCAAAGTCGGTGAAGCTCAGCTTACCAGTCGTCACGAAGTTAGCCAGGGCATCTTCCATGCCCCCGAAAACCTGCGAGACGGCGTCAGACATGGACTTTGTCCAGTCTTTGGCTTCTTCGCCGTACTGCCGGAGAGCCTGCGCCAGCGCCATGCGGGGGCTCTGGTCAAGCTGCGCCTTCAGGAGGGCCACGCGGTTCTGGACGTCCTGCATGGGTATCCCCAGAGAGGCCCACTCCTTGGCCTGCTTATCGATGAGCTCGTTCTGGAGCTGGAGGCTCATGGCGTAGTCGCCAGACTCCTCGGCGTACTCCCGGTACCAGTCTGCCCTTTCCTTGAGGTGTTGATTGTTGAGCTGGTCGAGGTCGGACTGGGCCTTGAGCGTGGCCTGCTCCTTCTCGAGTGAGGCCATCTCTTCGGCCTGGGCGGCCGTCGCCTCCTTGCGGCGGATGGTCTCCTGAGCCTTGACGTCCGCGTTCTTTATCGCAGCTTCCTTCTCCGCGTTGATCTTCGCGACCATCCTGTCATAGGTGGTCAGCGTGGGGTCAGATGCCTGCCGGAGTGCCTCCACCTCGTTGCGCATCTTCTCGAGGTTTACAGAGTAGCGCTGGCTGTTCTCTGCAAACGTCTCCGCGGGCGACTTTTTGTGCCCGGAACCTTTCCCTCCAGATGCGCCTATCTTGGCAATCTGATCCTGAAGTGACGCGACAGACTCTCCGATATGCGCGGACTTCCTGTAGGCATCGGCGTCAGCCTGGGTGAGCTCCCCATTCTTCACGGCAGTAGAGAGGAGCGCGTCCGACCTGCGCAGGGCGTCGATCTGCCCCCGCAGTTTCGCCCTGCGTCCGGCGTCAGTCCCAGCGAAGACGTCCTGAGAGGCTTTTCTGATATTGGCGAGCTCCTCGCTCCGCTTGTCCGCTTCCTGCTTTTTGCGCCGCTTTTCAGCGGCTTCGGCGTCTTTTTTGGCCTTGGCGGCCGCGTCCTGCTGGTCGAGTCCCGCGCGCTGCTGCTGCGTGTACCCGTATCCCACCAGGACACCGTTCTCATCAAGGATGGGGTGCTTCTTCGCGCCCTGAGACGCGAGGCGGGCATTCTGGGAAGACTCTTTCTCCGCCGCCGCGGCCTCGTCGTTCCTCGCAGTAAGGTACTCAGTCACGAACTGGATGATATGCCTTGCCGGTCCTGACGCCGCCAGTCTGGCCTTATACTCTTCCCAGGCGTTGAGCATCTGATTGAGCTTGCCCTGGGTCGTATCAGCGGCCTCTTTGGCTGCTTCAGAGAACTTCTCCCTCATAGCGGCGGCCATCTTCGGGAGAAGGTCTTCGGCGGTCAGGTTCCCGTCCGCCATAAACTTGTCGAGCTGGGCGGTGGTCATCCCCATCGCGTCAGCCGCTATCTGGAAAGCGCCGGGGAGAGCTTCACCAAGTTGCCCGCGCATGTCTTCAGCCAGGACTTTCCCCTTCGACATCATCTGCCCCAGAGCCAGAAACACACGGCTCATCTCATCGCCGGACAGCTGCATGGCCGCGCCGGCATCGGTGAAGGCCCTGAAGATGTCGTTCACCTGCGGGGCGAGGCTTGAGTTCATGCCCGCTGCGAAAAATGTCTTGGCCGCCTCGGCGCCGGAGCGGAACTGCTGACCGACGCTGTTGAGCTCGTTCTTCACGAAGTCGAGCTGGGCCCCTCCGCCCTCTCCGAAAATAGTCTGGTAGGACGTCTGGAGCTTTTCCAGCTCCATCTGCGACTCGATGGCCGCTTTCTGGAAAGCAAGGAGGCCGGCCGCCGCCCCGCCGATAGCGAGCTTCGCCGCGCCGAACGCCGCGCCCATAGACTTCATGGCTCCGGACACATCTCCGATGCTGGCCTTGAACTTCGCCATCTGCAGGTTTCCGTATCCGGTCTGCTTCTGGATGTCGGCGTAGGCCTTCGCCAGCTGGTTCTGCTGGGCCGTCCTGAGCATCGCCTGCGAGAGCTTCTCCATCTGGGACGCGCTCGTGCCGGCCTTCTGGGCCAGTTCCTCAAGCCCGCTGATTGCAGGCCTGAAAGAGCTGGTGGACTGCGTCCGGACACGCTTTATGGCGGAAGAGAGCTTCGTCAGTCCGGAGATTGCCTGCGTCGGCGTAATGGCGTTATTGAGAGCATTGGATATGGCAAGGCCGTTCTCTCTGGCGATGCCGCGGACACGGGCAAGGTCCTTCTGAAACTGTGTGTAGTCGCCCCTGACCGCTACGTATATGGCTCCTGCCATCACTTCACCTCAGCTTAAAGGAGTATCCCATGAAAAAAATCATCATCACGCTTATGCTTCTGGCTATGCCCTGTCTGGCTTTCGCAGAACAGGGGGAGGGAGACAAGGAGCTTGCCCTCTTCATAAATCTGACCGGGAACCTCTGCGCCAAGGTCGTCAGCGTACATAAGCTGGAGGTTCCCGACTACTTCGAGGTTCGGTGCATCGAGTACCGCGGGGGGACCGGCACGGTAGACTACCTCGTAAACTTCAAGGAGCAAAAGGTCATCAAGAGGTAGTCTTCCTCCTGCTGGCGGCTCGGGCCTCGTTCTTCCTGATGACGTTCTCAACGGCCCTGACCTTCCGCCAGAATGCCGGGCTCGTCTCGACCCCGAAGTCATCGGCAAGAGTCTTGAGGGCCACATAGTCGAATCCGATCGTCCCCCCGAAGCCTGTACGTATCTGCGTAGCCCCCGCCATGAGCAGCTCCCATGCCTCCTCATTGCCCGGGAGGAGCTCCGGCGGGCGGCCGTCGCAGTCAGCGCAGTGGCACTCGCTTCCCCTCTGGCGGGCGGCCTTCCGGCACGTGTCGCAGAATTCCGCGCCATCACCGGTAAGCCACTCCCAGAGGGATGCTAGTTTTTTTCTTCTTCCCTGAGGCCGTAGGTCTCGGCTGACACACCCCGGTTGATAGCGAGGACGTCGGGGAATGGGAGCTCATCGAGCTGTTCCTGCGAAAATCCGGCCCTGCGGAGGGTCTCCCAGAGGAGGCTCCAGTCAGTAGCCTTCGGCATAGCGTCGATTTCACGGACATCTTTTCCAGTCAGGGGGCGGACGACGACGGTCTTACCGGTGGAAAGTTTTACTTCTCTCATTGTGGTCTCCTAGTCAGCGTAAGAGGCGACGTCATTTTTGAGCGTCACCTTGCAGACGGTGTTCTCGGTCGAGTCATTATAGTAGGCGACGAAGGGGTACTCGACTTTGATGCCTGTCGGCCCCTCCACGGTCGGGCCCTGGTACTGGATTTGCACTTCGGGCAGAAGGAAGGAGAGCGAGGTATTTTCATCTATGGAGAAGGTCAGCTCCAGCGCCATCTCCTTGGAGGTCTGAGCCTCTTCCAGCATGGCCAGAGAAGTGAAGAGACAGGTCACGGAGCCCGTCACGCTCATGATGCCCTCGGGGATATCGTAGAGCTTTCCCTGAGAGCCGAGCGTGCGGGTGTCGGTGTCGAGTCCATTGTCGAACGTAAAGCTGAAGGCCGTGCAGACAGCAAACTCCTTGCCGTCACGCTTTAATGCGGCCTGAAAGTTCGAGAAACGCTTTAACGTTACGGAAGCGGCCTTGTCGTTGTAGTTCGTCTCCGAGAAAGTCCCTATCTGCCCAGCCATGGTGATGGTTGCGGTCAGCTCGTCGTCTCCGCCTGCGGAAAGCTGGAGCTGGCTCACCTTACATCCGGAATAGAGACCGAAAGTCTCAGGCTCTGTGCCGTAGGAGCACTGCAGTACGGTCGAGGGAGACTCCTCTTTTGGCTGGAATACGTGCGTGTATGGGGCGGCATCGCCGCTTGTCACGGGCCTCCCGAAGAGGTTGCGGAGCCACCAGCCGAAGGCTCTGGCGTCTACGGGTACCTCGATGTCGCCGGACGTCTCTACGTTCCCATCAAAAGGCTCCACTGGGTCACGGCGTCCGATCAGCGTCTTGGCGCTGTTCTTTGCCCTGTTCACCGTAAGTTTGAAGCTGTTGATGGGAAGGATGACCCCGCCATGCGTTTCAGGCGCCACACCAAAGGACTCCTCGAAGTCCATCAGGCACTCTGTTTTGTATCCTCGGGCTATCTTTTCGATTGCCATTTTTATTCCTCCAGCATCCATCAGGTATATTCCATAGTGATGCGGTAATAATTTGTTTCAGATTCGTATGCGTCACTGTCCTGTATGAGATGAGCGCCGAAGACGGCACCTCTCGCGGGAACAGCGTCCCTGACGGCCTTCGTCACGGCCTTGGCCTCTGCGTAGGTACGCGCCCAGACGTCGACCTGCATCTCGATCTCCTCGAGGCCGGAGCGTCCCCCCAAGGTGTTGGCGGGCGTGCCGCTGATGCGCTGGAAGGTCACGCACGGGAGATACGTGCCATCGGGGATGATCAGGGCGAAGACCCTGTCTCCCACAAGAGCCTTCAGGGCGTCGTTGTCCTGAAGAGCCGAGAGGAAGACGGCCTCGAAGTCAGCTCCGGTCAGGCTCATGGCAGCTTCACACTCCCGAGCCTCGCGATGACGCTCCGTTTGGCCCGCCGGAGGAAGGAGTGCGCCGGCACATGACCGACCACCCTGCCGTCATGCGTGACCATGGCGTGGCCGAACTCCACGAGGTGCGCGTGCGGCGCCGTAGCCTGGACGATGTATCCCCCCAGCTCGTACCGGGACTTTTTGACACGGATGCTCCGGCGAAGCGCCTGATGCCGTGTCTTCTGACTCCCGTCCCTGAAGGCCGTGCTGGCAGCGGCCGCCGAGGCGACCTGACCCGCTACAGCCTCGAGGATCCTGTCAACGTCAGGCTGTACGCTTCTGACCATAGCCTGAATGTCGGCGTCGGACATTTCTACCCATGCGTGCTCACCGCTGGACCGTCTGCTCATACGAAGCCTCCTGACACATCAGCACCATAGTCTGACGTGTGTTGTCTGGCAGGATTGAGACAATGTTGTATATTCTCCCGTCCTGAGTGCAGAGGCGCCATGACAGGCTTTTCAGCCCGTCACGGTAGCGGATGCGGACCCGCTGCGTGACCTGCGACTGAGCCTGCTGCGAGGCGAAAAACTCCGTGCCGCTCATAGCTTCGAAGGAGGCCCATACGGTGTCACGCTCTACCCACTCCTGGGTCATGCCGCCGTAGGCGTCCTTCCCCTTCACGTATTCCTGTAACGTCACTCTGTGGCGGAGCGTTCCTATCCGCATCAGAACCCCCCGTGGATGACGTAGTCATCCAGAAGACTGTCAACGAAGTTGTGCGAGAACTCCTGAAAGTTCGACCCTATCGTGAAGTTCTCGCGCTGCTCGTAGAGCGTGGCCACGCGCACCCTGACCCACTGCCTGACAGGCTCGGGCACATCGGTGTAGCCGCACGCCGCCCTGATCCAGATCGTACCGGCGGGGAACCCGTCACCGGGGACTACGGTGACGATATCCGCGTCTCCCGCCGGCCGGCTGGACGTGTGCCCGATGGAGTACAGAGACGCATCCACCTCTGACGTCCCCGCGGCGTCAGTCAGGATACTGACCGACGTGCAGGGAACCAGCGGCAGTGTCACCGGCTCCGTGATACCCCCCTCGCACGTGACGAGGTAGTCCCGTCTGGCGAGGACACGGTGCGTGATATGCTCAGCCTCCGTGCCGGCCGAAAGGATCAGGCTCTGGATCAGAGTATCCTCCGCGTCCGAGTCGACACGGAGGTAGAGCTTTATGTCGGCCAGCTCGACCAGCGGGCCAGCCGCAGTGAGAGGGGAGTAGGTCAGTGTCACCGCTTCTTCTCCACGGGCTTTTTGGTCTCTTTCTGGGGCGTGATGGGGACGGCGGCCCCGCACTGCAGAGCCACCTTCGCCACTTCTTCTTCCTCGATGACGGCACCGGTCTCATAGTCCACGGGGATGCACCCGCAGTGCCAGTACCGCCACGGTCTTGTCAGTCTGACCGGCATAGGCTAGGCCGCACACTTCAGGAATTTGACTGCCTGAGTGTTGGCGATCATCGAGCCCACACGCTTCGTAGTGTAAAAGCCGACAAAGGGTTTATTCGTGTAGGGGTCACGCAGGGACCTGATGCCCACACGATCGAAGATGACATATGCCTGCTGGAAATTAGCGAAGACAACCGGGATGGCGCCGGCTCCGGCAGAGGGCATATCTTCGTTGGTCACGTACCCATAGCCGAAGATAGATCCGGGCTGGCCATTCTGCATGGCCGGCTGCCAGATGTAGTTTCCATCCCCGTCCTTCCACTTGCGCATGGTGGCGAGCGTCATGCTGTTCACCATGAACTGGGCGCCGGTACGGTATCCGGCCTTCATAGAGTAGATGAGGTCAATAAGAATATCGGCCGGATCCTTGGCAGGGAAGTTATCAGCAACGCCGGTTGCGATATGCTGCACCGTCCCGAAGGCCCTCGCGGAGTCGGCTTCCGCGGACGTTTTGGCGGTCAGCAGACCAACGGGCTGATTCGTGCCGGTACCGGACAGAAAGGCCTTCCCCTCGAGGACGGCGAAAGACTCGGAGATGTCCTGCGAAAGCTCGCCCTCCACGTCGAAGAAGATGTCATCGAGGGCCTTCTGCGTGACTTCGGGGTTGGCGTAGAGTTCTCCAAAGGAAGGCTTCAGCTGGGCCAGAGTCGGGCCGGCAGTAGCGGGACGGGCGTCAGTCTCGCCCACCCAGCCGGAAGCGGTGCCGCCGAGGTTGACGAGCTTCCTGTAATCCTCCGTGCCGACAGTCATGACCCTGCACACCTGGCGCATGGGGGAGAGGTCAGTCAGCAGGCGCATGATGTCACGGTCCTGCTGGATGGGGACAGCGTATCCGCCATCAGCCGGAGTGCCGACATTCATCGCCTTGCGCTCGATGTCAGCGAGTCCGGCATCGTCGCCCTTACGGACCCACTTCAGCCATGCGGTTTTATGCTCGGCCTGCAGGGCTTCGTCTCCTTCTGCTCCGGGGGCACCGGGGCGGTTCGCCTTTTTGGCAAGCTCATCCACGACAGCGGAGAGACGGCCGAGTTCGTCATTGATGCGGTCGGTTTTCTCTTCCAACTCGGAGCGGGCCTCGCCCTTTTCGAGGGCCGCGAGGCGCTCGTCGTTGGACTTTTTAAATTCTTCAAAGGCCTTGCCCTGCTGTTCAATAAGTTCTCTGATTTCGTCAGACATTTTTAATCTCCTCGCCCTTCAGGGCGGAAATGTTACGCCGCAGAAGCGCGGCTATTTCGGCATCTCCGTCTCCGGCATCCCGCAGGGACAGGGACTTATACCCACCAGCCAGAATACCCTTCGCTTCGCTCCGGGAGAAACCCGCTTCCCGCAGGGCCCTCTCGGCGTCGCGTATAGAGGCACGCTGGCCGCTTTTTACATTTTCAATCCTGGCCTCGTCATTGGCCGGAAAAGTCACAAGAGACAGCTCCACCAGGTCAATTCCGGTGATGTGGCGGATACTCCCGCCGACTATCTCCTCGTCTCGGAAGTCCGTGACATAGTATCCTATAGAGAGTCCGTTGATGGCCGGTCTCGGCGTCATCTTCATCAGGGTATAGAGCTCACGGCCCCTCGGGGTATCAGCGAGCTTCCCCTCCACGTAGAGCCCGTGGTCGTCTTCACGCATCTCTGTCCATACGCCGACAGGCGTCATATCCTGCGAGGAGACCCCCCAGCCTCCATGCTGGGCTAGCATGGCCGGCCAGACTCCCGAAGACTTGAATTGTGAAATTGTAGCAGAGAATGCCCCGGGCTCGATGATGTCATCATAGGCGTCGAGGACACCAAAAACGGAGCCGTAGCCGGAGAAGGTCATCTCAGGCGCGTCGGGGGCCCCGGCGGCCTTTATCTCACATCCTATCCTTGTCCTGAGAAGCATCTTCGTCTCCTTCCTCTGTATTTTTCCCCGGTTCTTCCATGTTGAGCGGAACACGGTATTCATCTCCGCCTTCGTATGGATTCATATCCTCGAGTTCTCGTATCTCGTTCGGGCTGATTGCCCCGATATTGTAGAGCTGAGTATAGAAGCTCGCTCTGTCAGCGCTTGCTCCTCGAAGCAGTGCGTTGACATTGAACTTGAAATAATACCCAAGCCTGCGCTCCTTGGCCGTAAGAAGCCACCTGTCCGCGCTTTTTTCGATGCAAGAATACCACGGCCCGAGGCAGTATACAATATGTTGTATGCTCTTCTGCTCTACTGAGGCGAATGTGGCGGCCTTGTCAGAATAGCCGATCATGACAGGATCAACGCCAAATGCGCGGCATATCTCTTCGACCTGATACCTCCGTGTCTGATCATACTGAGATACATCATTCGTCGCCTGGAGCTGCTGATACTTCATATCTGCACCGAGAACGGCAATCTTCCCTGAGTTCTCTGCGCCTCCGAAAGCCTCTTCCCATGCCTGACGTAGGCTTTTCCGCTGCTGTTCATCAAGGCGCTGGGCCACAGACAGAAATCCTGAGAGGCGGCTTCCGTTCTTAAACGACGTTGCCCCGTGGGCGTCAAGTGACAGAGCGAGACCGACGGCCTCTCTGGCCATAGCTACGGCATTCAGTCCGCACACGCCGTCCCACGCGAGCCACCTGATGTGCCACATGTCCGCCTGGGGGACGGTGATATACGTCTTGTCCTGCAGGGTGATGGAGTACTGCACCTTCCAGCCGTCACGCTGGATGGAGACGGAGCCGGGAGGATACGGCAGGAGCTCGGCGATGCGCCCGTCAGGCAGGCGGTTAATCCAGATATAGGCGTTGCCCGTCAGGGTAAGGTGCATCATTACCATGTGCCAGAACTCGAAGGCATCCTGCCATTCGTTAGGGGCCATGTAGAGGAGATCATAGAGGGGGTGAGCCATCGCCGGCTTCCTGACATCGCCTTTTTGCTGCACGAGGCGGAATGGAACCTGAGCGATGCCGTTGGCGATGGTCCTGACACACGCGAGGACGGTCGAACACTGCAGCGCCGTAGATGGAGTGACGTAAATGCCCGCATGGGACTGGGCGATGCCGTAAATCATCACCAAATCATCATACGACGCGCTTTTCGTTTCTTTTTTTCGCTTTTTCTTAAAAAAATCGAACATATCACCATGCCTCCGCGAAAAATTCTGTTCTCTCAGGCTCCCCTCCGACTGCCCCGTTGAGAGCCATGGCGAGCGCCACAATACCGTCTATCCTTCCCGTGGACTTGATTTTGTCGAATTTGCGGTTCCCTGACGGGTCCTGCTGTACACGGACATTGCTGGCGCACATCGTGAGCACCGGATGCATGCCATGACGGATATTCCCGTTGGCCAGAGCGTCCTCGATGGCCTCCACGGCCGGATTCATATCACGGAAGCCCTGCCCGTGCGGGATCATCCTGAGGCCGTCGGGGTACGCCTCTTCCTTGCCGTCGACATAGGCCTCGACGCCCACGTCACGGAGCTCCCGCACCATGTCGTCAATCCTCCACCTGTCGAACTTCAGTCCGGCTATGTGCATACGGCCCATGAGCTTTTTTATCTCCTGAGCGACAAATCCATAGTCTACCGTCCGCCCGGGTGTCGTATAGAGGTAGCCCTGCTTCACCCACACGTCGTATGGAGTACGGTCCCTTTCTGCCCTGTCCACAAGCCCTTCTTGGGGAGTCCAAAAATACGGGAGGACATGCCAGGGGCCCGTCCCGTCCCTGCATGTCAGCACCAGCGCCGTGAGGTCGTTTTTGGCAGACAGGTCAAGGCCGGCATAGACGGGCAGATCCTCGAAGAGGGATAGGTCAGGTTCGCCGCCGTTATGCTTCCAGACTGCGGGAGTAATGAAATGCGCAGCGCCATCCACCCTCTGATTTAGGTAAAGATTGCGGAATGCCGCCTCGGCCGAGGGGATCCGCTTCGCCCTTTCGGCCGTCTCTCTCATCTCATCGAGAGATCGGAAGTCCCCCAGTGCCGGGTTTGACTTCTTCCAGTTGGTTTCGTCCCACGGGTCATCGGTCATCGGGACCGTAAAACAGAAACACCTGGTCTTGGGGTCGTCTATCTCCCCGCGGTTGACCTTCTCCCCGTAGTCGATGAGCTCGGAGAGTACGGCCGTATCCGAGGCCGCCTGCGTGGAGATGACCCACACCATAGGCTCGGCATGGGCGCCTCTGGACGTCATCATGACATCATAGAGCTCTCTGTCGGCCCCGAACTGCGCCAGCTCGTCGAACACAATGAACGAGCTTGACTTGCCATGTTTCCCCCGCGTCTCGGCTGAAAGGGCCTGATACTCGGAGCCGGATATAGGGTCGAGGATGCGCTTCCGAGATTCCACGACGTTGAGGCGTGCGGAGAGCTCGTCATCGGCGTACACCATGGCCGCCATATACTTGAAGAGGATGGCGGCCTGCTCGCGGTCAAAGGCCACTGAGTAGAGCTGGCCGTTTCTGATAGCTTCCGGCCCGCAGAGGTGGGCAAGACACAGCCCGGCCACAAGGGCGGTTTTCCCGTTCTTCCTCCCGACAGAAAGGATGGCCTGCCTGCAGATACGGCGCCCGTCAGGGCCGACAGGGCCATACACCTGACGCAGGATATCCTTCTGCCACGGGCGCAGGACGATAGGCTGCCCCACGTCCCTGCCGTCAGGGGCCTTCAGTGTCTCGATGAAGGCGATTATTCTGTCCGCCCTGTCCATCACTGCACGCTGGCCCTGTCAGTCTTGTCCGGAAAATCGCCAAACATGAGCCCCGACCGGCCCTTCTCTTTCGCGACATTGGCGTTGCCGAGTCCATTGACCTTCCTGTCTACCCGGGAATTGGCGCACAGACGGAGCTTCGTAGCGATGGCCGTCATGGCGTTGATGGACGCCACAAGCACGTCATGCCACGGAGACCGTCTCATACCGCCGCTGGCTGTAGGGATAACGGCGCCCTCCTCGAGAAGATGCTTCTGCGCCTCCTCGTGGCGCTCAAATTCTTGACAGTACGACTGCAGGAGCGGCCAGTCCCCGGCCCTGAAATAATCGTCCGGGTACGCCGCCACTATATTTTTCCATAGCGCGCGGCCTGTTTTCTGAAGCACCTTGGGGGCGGGATGCGCTTTCGCAGCTCTGCCGCCAGAGAGGCATCTTTCGAGCTCGCCAGCCTTACCTCTTCGTCCCATTTTTCTCCTCCTCATTCCATGGATGCATCGGGTCAGTGGGCATGCCGCTGGCGTCACACCCTCCGATAATTCCTCCATGCTCCTGTCTCTGCTTGTGGGCGTCGTGGCATCTTTTGCAGAGGGCCTGCCAGTTCGACTCATCCCAGAAGAGAGTCCAGTCCCCATGGTGGGGCCTGATATGGTCGACGATGGCGTCAGCACCACGGAGCGGCTTCCCGCAGATGGCGCAGAAGGGGTGCCGGGTTAGATAGTCGGCTCTCGCCTGCTGCCATGCGGCCCCGTACATCCAGCTGAATTGTCCCATGTTGCCCCCTAAAAATGGCCAAAAAAGAATTTTCGAGTGCAAGTCCGGTCTAGAAGCGAAAGGCGGTAAAGATATGACCGCCCCTCCCCCATGTGTCAGCGCTTTTTGCCATTGCAGTATCCATTGTGTTCGTCTGTATCTTTTGTGTCTATTGCATCGAGAGCGCTCATCGCCTGCTTCTCAACACCATGAGTCACCCGAACAATAATAGTCTGGAACAGCTTAGGCATAGGCCACCCAAGATTCCTTGCGTTCGCCATTATTGACAAGGCATCATTGGCACCAAGATACGCGATAATCCATCCGACCATCGGGACTTCGATGCTGATCGTCTTCGACAGCACAATCTGCACAGCTGCGGCGACGAGGATGTACACGCCATAGACAATGAACTTCATGACTCCGCGTTGGAAGATACGCAGAGAGAACCGCCCCTGCCTGATGGCGGCGTAGGTACCCAGCACCATATCCACCACACACAGACAGAGGCAGATGGCATACACTTCTATGGCTATACCGGTAAGCGACGCGAACCATGTACAGCAGGCAATCAGGCCCTTAATGTAGCCGCCGCTAGAGAGCGTCTGCACATAGTAGGCCCAGTCGACGGACAGTGTGCTGGAGGACGGCGGCATCACTTTGAATAGTACTCCCTCAGGACGCCGAGGTCCGCGTTCTTCCTCTCAATGGCGTTCTGGTCTTCCACAAGCAGCCTGACGAGGTCGCCCTGCGTCTTAGCCTGGCTGCGGTCGGGCAGCTCAATGGGAGCCAGCAGTTCCAGAGGCGGGGCCGGACATACAGGCTTCGTTGAGGGTGCGCACGATGTCATCAGGCAGAGGACACTGAGACCAGTCGCGATTACGGTCCAGAGCCTGCTCTGTCTGCGAAGTCCTTTTATCGGCCTGCTCATCAGCTTCTCTCCTTGCCTTCATGGCATCAGCAAGCATCTCTTTCTGTTCCTGCACAGCTCCGAGCTCAGCCCTGCATGCCTCGAGCTCCTGCCGTGTCTCGCGGAGATTCGACCACAGAGCGGCGAGGGCGCAGATCAGAATGGCAATACAGCCTGAAATAAAAATACGTCCCATTACACCCCCAGATACTTCCGGAGGTCATTGACCCGCTTTGTCCATCCACGGATGAAGGGGCTGTACTTCCGGGGTTTCTTAGCAACGAGCCCTTCGTAGAAATCCTGCCTCGCATCAAGAAGGAGCCTTATGTCTCTGGAGTTATCCATCTGTGAGGCCGCCCTTAGCGTCTTCGGGCCGATGTAGCCATCGACGGAAAGGAGCCCTTCTCCGACATGGGTCCGGTTATAGGCCCGCTGGAGCGTGCGGATGGACTGGTGATTCCCGGCGTTCATCCCAAAGTCGAAAACGGCAATGGCGATACTGTCAGGCATAGCGTCGCACCTGAGCGGCTCCCAGTGCTCATGGCGGAAGATGGCCGCAGCCTGGTCTCTGGTAATCTGCTTCATCGCGGCTACCGAAGACGAGGTGATGCCAATAGAGCGCAGAAAGGCGGAGTCCGAGGCCAGCATGTCATTGATCGACTGCTGACTTACCCCCCACTTAGTGGGCCCGCCTGAGTCTGTCGGGTCATTGGAGTACTCGCCCTCGTGGGCGAAAGTAAACTTCAATGCTTTGAGGTATGCGGCTTCGCTCATCTCGCTCCTCCTGAATTTATTTTAATCGGTATGTCGATACTTTCCATTTTTACTCATGTTGTGTGAAAAGTCGACTGGGCTTTCCCACCTGACTTTTACCTATGCTTTTTTCTCGGCCTGTAAGATCCGGTCACGGCTGATGGCGTAGTATTCCTCGGACAGCTCCTGCCCTCATATCTCCTGCCCGGCATATTCCCATAGCGTCATGCCGAGCGACGTACCGGACGTGTCGGGCAGCTGCTTCAGCCAGTCCAGGGAAGGTGACTCGTCCTTCACCTGTACACCCCTGACCTGCCTGCATCCGACAAACCGGCAGTCACGGCTTCCGCCCTGGCCGCCACCGGTGTAGTCGAGTCCTCTCTCCTGTCCGCTCACCCAGGATGACGGGGAGAAGATGTCTCTGATGCCGCCATCGTTGTAGGCTTCGCCCAGGTGATTGAGGTGATCCACGATCCAGTCTTTGCGGCTCAGGGAATGAGAGCGCGAGAACACGCAGTCCCAGACACTCAAAGAGGCGCCATTGTGCGCCCACGCACCGAAGGTGCGGACATCGAAGCACCCCACGCCCCAGTCGTGCACCCAGCAGC
>OGDF01002501.1_pt1 | contig 24742 bp, 15 predicted proteins | sample 1570141 | NCBI WGS metagenome assembly OGDF01 (sample SAMEA4370581, study PRJEB24528) | human gut metagenome | reverse complement strand
AGTCGCGTATCGTGCAATTCAACTACCAGATAGAATTACGTCAGAGTACATGAGCTCAAAAGGGGATTATTGCAAAGTTAGCTATTGTGGTAGGGATAGCCGTTTCCGGCTATTCCCCGCGCAGAGCCGGATGTGTGCTGCTAACGCATCCTGTCAACGACGGATGAAAAGTTATCCACTTATATCTCCACCAACGGCCCAATATTGTATCGTTCGTGACACATCCATTTCTACTTCAGGTATTTGGCGTAGTAGCGGGTGCTAAAAATTTGCCGCAAAACCGCAATATCAGCCCGCAGAGGCGCTCTCCAGATTATCCATTCCTATATTATCTCTGCACCGGATGAATTACTCGAACAACTCAGAAATATGACACATATGCAACTTATCAGGACTCTGGGATCCTGGAGGCCTGATGCCAGTGAATACAGTAATGTTACCAACGTTTATCGCATTACATTGAAATCCCTTGTTCGACGCTATTTCGAGTTTCATGATGAAATCACCAACTTGGATGTCATGATTGCGGCAATTGTTGATGAACTGGCACCTGAACTGATTAAACGTAATGCTGTTGGATACGAAAGCGCTTTGCAGTTGTTGATCTCTGCCGGAGACAATCCCTAACGGTTAAGAACCGAATCAGGTTTTGCGGCGTTGTGCGGTGTCAGCCAGTTTCCCCTATCTTCTGGAAAAACGAACCATTACCGACTTAATCGGGGTGGGGAGCGTGTTGCAAATAGTGCACTTTACATCATCACTATAGGATGTTTACAAACTGACGATAAAACAAAGGAATATGTCTCCAGGCGAGTAGCCGAAGGACATACAAAAATGGAAGCAATACGCTGTCTGAAGCGCTATATCTCACGCGAAGTTTATACATTACTACGAAATCAAAACAGGCATGTTAACTGCATCCCGATAACGTCTTGACTCTTAGAAGGGCGTCCAAGGCAGTCATTATTCGAGCAGGCAGTTCCGGCAGTTATTGTGTCGATACCAGATCAGGCAGAGTATGAGCCGGCGCGGAAAATGCTGGGATAACAGCTCAATGGAACGCTTCTTCAGGAGTCTGAAGAACGAATGGATGCCGGTGGTGGGTTACGTAAGCTTCAGCGAGGCAGCTCACGCCATAACGGACGATATCGTTGGATATTACAGCGCACTAAGACCGCACGAATATAACAGTGGGTTATCCCCAAACGAATCGGAAAATCGATACTGGAAAAACTCTAACTCGGTGGCCAGTTTTTGTTGACCACTTCAGCCATCGCCAGACGCTAACATGAGTTACTCTTGTTCTGGGCTACGTCACCTTCAGGGAACTGGTTATCCTCATTCTTTATTTGTGACATTGTGGTTATTGTGCGACAAACATGGCTATCCCGCCCCATATCCCAGATAAAACCACCTGCTCACGTGCGACAGCGACAATTGTAATATTGACATTCTTTCCTTTGGCCTGAAGTTTTCGAGACCTCTTGCAAAGCCTGAGTTGAGCATCCCATGCTCTGTCAATGACGGGGCGGGGTAAATTTTCCTGATTTTTTGTATTGCCGGACTGATGCGTGTCGGATGCCGGTAACTCCACGCTGCCTCAACCAATAGCTTTCTGGCATAGCTGTTTCCGGCTTTGGTAATGCTGCCCTGATGTCTGCTTCCACCCGATGAATATTCTGATGGCGTGATACCAAACCATGACATCAGTTGTCGTGGATGTTCAAAACGGGTCAGATCACCCAGTTCAGAAATTAATCCAACCGCAGTAATAAACTGAATCCCTCGCATGGCTTGCTGCGCCTCTACTACCGGATACAGCCTCCATTCGGTAACGGCCTCCTTCGGGCGGATTCCAGCCGTTCACATTGTGCCTGCCGGTCTTCTATTGTACAACGGTGTTCGTCAAAAGCTAATTGTCGCCAGGGACTTTCGAATGAGTATTTGCTGAGCCAGTGTCGGTGTGCAGGGCCCCAATCTGCTCGCCCGACATAATGGACCCCATGAACCAGAAGAAACGATTTCAGACGTTGCCTTGCATGCCGTAAATCATCGCGGGCAGATGCCCATGCCCGGGCCAAATCCCGGAATGTCTCATCTTCAACGCCGGATACGTAGACAGCAGAAAGATCTCCTGCACGCAGTGAACGCACAAGTCTGATGGCATCACGGTGTCGGTTTTACCCCGCTCCCCCGGTTTTTTCGGGATAAGTGAGGGGGCGCAGACCATGCAGTCAAAACCGGATTTCACCAGCCGACGATAAAGTCCATAACCACAGGGTCCCGCTTTATAAACGATACTGACCTGCGATGACTTTGACCTGATACGTTGATAAAGATTATGAATGTCAGTAGGTGATGTGCTAATTTTACCCATCAGTTCAACAGGTTCTGAATTGATAGCATAGGAGACAGTAATCGATTCTTTGTGAACATCTAATTCGACGTACAACATGTTATTGTTGTTCATGCTGGCCTCCGTGGTGGAAATTCCAGGGGGGTAGCAACAGCTCACCCATGCGGCTCTGACAACGATGTTAACCCGCATTAAATATCCCACGTTGGACAGCATCTGTCTCACGGAAAGTCATACTGCCTTACGTGCATATTTCACCTTACGCCTTCACTGTCTGTCATCGGAAGTACTGATTTATATTGGGGCTTTGCACTTACTGTCATTCACGGGAAAAGATGGTGGTGAACAGTACGATACTGTCTTGGCTGTTGCCGAGGGAAGATTCAGGAGTGGTAAGGGGGTTAGTGGTGTAAGATGAGTCTGGAGCTCTGACTGGTCAGTGACGCGAAACTCAATCTGCCAGGGTAAACTCCCCCTTGCTTTTGCGCAGAAGCAGTGGGCCTTGGTTCGCTTATGTCCTGCATCTACAAGCGAATGACTGACCGGAGACTCCCATATCTGGTCAGTCGCCCATTTTTATTTTCCACCACATCGGACAAGCATACCGTAATAAACAGCACCAGTCTCCTGTTCACTCTTGCTTGATTTACTGGAATGCTGTTTATGGAGATATCCGGTTGAAAGATTTTACCTCTTCGACAGGACTATAAATTATACAGTAAGAAGTCCCTCGTAGAAAGGGGCTGATTCTCATCAAGTCGGACAGGTTCAAAGTGTTACCTGAATGAGCTAAATGTTATTTACCTTCCTTTCTGTTCATTGTAAATTTTTCTTGCTAACGCAAATCATTATCATTACGATTTTAGAAAAGGGAAATTTATGAAGAACAAATATATCATTGCTCCGGGCATTGCCGTGATATGTTCTGCAGTCATATCATCAGGTTATGCCAGTTCTGATAAAAAAGAAGATACGCTTGTTGTTACTGCCTCCGGCTTCACTCAGCAACTCAGAAATGCACCGGCCAGTGTTTCAGTCATTACTTCAGAGCAACTGCAAAAAAAACCGGTTTCAGACCTGGTCGATGCGGTAAAAGATGTTGAAGGGATTAGTATCACCGGTGGGAATGAAAAACCGGATATCAGTATACGTGGGTTAAGTGGCGATTATACATTGATTCTGGTCGATGGACGACGTCAGAGTGGTCGGGAATCCAGACCAAACGGCAGCGGCGGTTTTGAAGCCGGATTTATCCCTCCTGTGGAAGCAATTGAGCGTATTGAAGTTATACGTGGCCCTATGTCTTCCCTGTATGGTTCCGATGCTATCGGAGGAGTTATTAATATCATAACCAAACCTGTTAATAACCAGACATGGGATGGCGTACTTGGGCTTGGGGGAATTATTCAGGAACATGGGAAATTTGGTAACTCAACCACGAATGACTTCTACCTGTCAGGCCCATTGGTTAAGGATAAACTTGGTCTTCAGTTATATGGAGGAATGAACTATCGCAAGGAAGATAGTATCTCTCAGGGAACACCAGCAAAAGATAATAAGAATATAACGGCAACACTCCAGTTTACTCCGACTGAAAGCCAGAAGTTTGTTTTTGAATACGGAAAAAATAACCAGGAACATACATTAACACCTGGTGATTCTCTTGATGCCTGGACTATGCGGGGAAATCTTAAACAACCAAACAGTAAAAGAGAAACACATAACTCACGTAGTCACTGGGTAGCAGCATGGAATGCCCAGGGCGAAATACTGCATCCTGAAATTGCTGTTTATCAGGAGAAAGTTATTCGTGAGGTTAAATCTGGTAAAGAAGATAAATATAATCATTGGGATCTTAATTACGAGTCAAGAAAACCGGAAATAACCAACACGATCATAGATGCAAAAGTGACGGCATTTCTGCCGGAAAATGTGCTGACCATCGGAGGTCAATTTCAGCATGCAGAACTCCGTGATGACTCAGCCACAGGTAAAAAAACGACAGAAACACAGTCTGTTTCAGTTAAACAGAAAGCTGTTTTTATAGAAAATGAATATGCTGCAACGGATTCTCTCGCCCTGACTGGAGGGCTGCGCCTCGATAACCATGAAATCTATGGCAGTTACTGGAATCCAAGATTGTATGCTGTTTATAACCTGACCGATAATCTCACTCTCAAAGGAGGGATCGCAAAAGCATTTCGGGCCCCTTCGATTCGTGAGGTCAGTCCTGGATTTGGAACACTGACGCAGGGTGGTGCCTCTATTATGTATGGAAACAGGGACCTGAAACCGGAGACCAGTGTAACCGAAGAGATCGGTATTATTTATAATAATGACAGTGGTTTTTCAGCAAGCGCGACTCTGTTTAATACAGATTTTAAAAATAAGCTGACCAGTTACGATATAGGCACAAAAGATCCAGTCACTGGGCTAAACACTTTTATTTATGATAATGTGGGTGAGGCAAATATCAGAGGTGTGGAGCTTGCAACTCAGATTCCTGTGTATGATAAATGGCGTGTATCTGCAAACTATACATTCACTGACTCCCGTCGAGAAAGCGATGACGAAAGTCTCAATGGCAAGTCGCTGAAAGGGGAACCTCTGGAAAGAACTCCCAGACATGCAGCCAATGCAAAACTGGAATGGGATTACACTCAGGATATTACATTTTATTCATCTCTGAATTATACAGGAAAACAAATCTGGGCAGCACAAAGAAATGGTGCCAAGGTTCCCCGTGTTCGTAATGGATTCACTTCTATGGATATTGGTATGAATTACCAGTTCCTGCCAGGCACGCTGATTAATTTTGCCGTACTTAACGTCACAGACAGAAAGAGCGAAGATATCGATACCATTGATGGTAACTGGCAGGTCGATGAAGGACGTCGTTACTGGGCTAATGTAAGAATATCCTTCTGAGAGAATATAGATAACCTGAGGCCGTGCGCCTCAGGTACCAGTATAGTAATCAGTAACGTCAGCTTCCAGGTTGTAATGCTTTTAATTTTGATAAAAATAAACTTAATAAATTACATTTGTTAAATATTGATAATTTTAATTTGGTTTTATTACTCCAGTTATACTCACACTCTATCTTTACACAATTCATCACCATTACACCTCCATAGCCTGTTGATTTAAAAGATTTAATTTCCTGTGAAACAATCAGGCCTGTATGAACCTGATTATACCACATAATCTTTTAACTTATTTAAATTTAACTCTCAGGCTTTTCTGTCAGTAAAATCAGAAAGAATTGCAGGATTTCGTTTTTTTGCTGCGAAGTGAAATGTATCTCATTTTTACTGCCTTCGCCAGTGCGTCAGGCAATGGCAGGTAGTGTACCTGCATTCTGCTGTAACGCGTAATGTCGGGTATTTTACTTAATATGTTTTATGTTTGCATTATTATAAATCACTTTATTGCCTTTTGTCTGCTTTTTAATGGTTCCTGTTTTTTTACTTCTGGCTTTATATAAATGGATGCTGAAGAAATGAAGGCAGTCCACCTTACATAATATTCATGCATGATTTTTATGCTATTCCGACTGAGTGGAAGAAAATAAAGGAGAAAAGAGGATATATATGAACCTCAGAAAAAAACATATCTGTATAGCCATATCACTTGTTCTTAATCCGTTCCCTGCATCACTGGCAGCACAAAACACTAATGTAGTTGAAGTTGATGAAACAGATAAAGGTTACCAAGTTTATGGTGACAATTGGAAAAGTATTGAAATAGGTACAACGAAGGAAGTAAAGAAAAAGAATTCAACCGACCTTAATTTTGACCATAACTCCCCGGTAGCGAAAGGGCATAACTCCATTGCGATTGGTACCAGTGCAGAAGCAGGAGGTGAAATTAAAGACGAAAAAGGTTTTAAGACAGGAGAATCCATAGCTATTGGTGCCAAGGCGAAAGCAACTAAAGAACAGTCAATTGCAATAGGTGGCGATACCAAAGCTACCGGATGGGGGGCTATTGTTATTGGTGGAGATGATTTAACCCCTTTGCATGGTGACAGATTCGGTGATAAAGAAATTCCGAATAATTACTCGTCATCTGAAGCATCAGGAGACGGAAGTATTGTTGTGGGCTCAAGGAGCACAGCTGCAGGAGACCTGTCTGTGTCCCTGGGCTCAATAAGCTCTGCCAACGGGACGGCTGCTAATGCACTGGGAGCCACGGCGGAAGCTAACGGGGATATGGCGACTGCGGTTGGTTTTAATGCGCTGGCTAATGCCAGTAATGCTCTGGCTGTTGGTAGTCAGTCCTCTGCCAGCGGAGAGGATTCCCTGGCTATAGGGGGTCAGAGTACGACGGGCAAAAAGTCCACGGTTGCTCTGGGGCAGGGAGCTACAGCCTCTGCCGCGGAGGGGAACGTGTCCATCGGTGCTGATTCAGTGGACAAGGCAGCAACTCCGGTTTCCGGCGCTACCATTAAGTTAAAGAATGGCGGGACTATTGAATACAAGGGCTTTGCCGGAAATAACGCAGCATCAGTAGTATCTGTTGGTGATACCGATAAAGAGCGTCAGATTGTTAACGTGGGGGCGGGTGCTGTATCTGCCTCAAGTACAGATGCCATTAACGGTAGTCAGTTATATGCGATAGCGAAGACGCTGAAAGATGACCTTGATGCCATTAATCCGACGTGGAAGTTAAAAGACAGCACAGGAAAAGAAAAAGAGGTCGGCAGTAAAAATGGCGGGACTACAGGTAATGAAGTGACCGTCATCGGTAAAGGGGATATTGATGTTACTGTTGATGGAAATGGGCTGAGTATTGATGGCACAAAGCTTGCTGAAAACATCAAAAAAGATGCCATCAAGATTAAAACGGGAGATGGTCAAACACTAACGAAAAAACTTGGTGAAGAAGTTGAGTTTAATGATGCCGGACCAATAAAAACAAAAATTAATAATGGCAAACTTGAGATAACTGCAGAAACAGCCAGTTTTACGCCTGATGGAAATGGTGGTAACGGGAAGATTACAGTAAGCAATGGTGATGACGATAAGCTTGTTACTGCGAAAAAGATTGCTGATGCCATAAACCAGTCTGGCTGGAAAATTAAAGCTGACAGTGAAAATGGTGGGAAAGTTGAGGGGGATAATAAAGAGGAGCTAATTAATCCCGGTGATACAGTTACACTGAAAGCCGGTAAAAATCTCAGCGTGAAACAAAGTAACGGTGATTTTACATTCTCTGTTATTGATACTCCGTCATTCAGCAGTGTTCAGCTGAACGGTAATGGAAAAAACGGAAATGTAACGCTCTCATCCGAAGGTAATAAGCTGACATTGTCAGGCGGTAATGGTGCCGGACAAAATGGTGTTGTTATCAGTGGTGTGGCAAGTGGATTGAATAATAAGGACCTGGCAGGCCTGAAAGCAGACGATGCGGAAATGAAAAATGCCGCCAGTGTTGCAGACCTGAAAACGGCAATTGATGGTGTGTCCACCAGTATGCAGGGTGCAGGTTTCGCACTGAAAGATTCTAAGGGACAGGAAGTGAAACAGTCTCTTGGGCAGGCGATTAAAGTATCCGGGGACAGCAATATCACCACCACAGCAATCACTGCCAATGGAGATAAGGGGTTAAAAATATCCCTGAATAATGACCTGACTGTGGGGGATAAGGCTCCCGGCAGCATCAAAGTTAACGGGGCTGATGGTAAGGAGGCTGTGAGTCTGAATGGTCAGGATGGCACGATTAAACTGACATCCTCGCCTGCTGCGGGTGGAAAGTCTGCGTCAGCAACCATTGCTGTTAATGCAGGCAAAGGTGGATTAACAGATGCTGCCGGTACCACGAAGACACGTCTGACTTATACCCCGGATGGAAAATCACCGGCAGAAGAGCTGGCGACCATGAATGACGGTCTTTCTTTTGAGGGTGATGACGGAAAGGTTATTCATAAAAAACTGAATGAAAAACTGACCATCAAAGGTGGTGCAGAGAAGAATGCTGAAGTGACTGACGGCAATATCCGGGTTGATAATGATAATGGCGGGCTTCTGGTGAGGATGACCAGAAACCTCCGTGATTTGGCCAGCGCGGTTTTTGGTACAGAAAACGGCCCGACAACCCGGATTGACAATGCAGGCATCACAATCACAACACCTGCTGCGGGCGGTGGTCAGGGGAATACGGTTTCCCTTACTGGCTCCGGCCTGAATAACGGTGGAAATCAGATAACCAGTGTGGCCAGTGGTCTGAACGGCACTGCGCTTGCTGACGCCAGTGGAGATGTTCTGAATAATGCGGCCAATATCGGTGACCTGAAAAATGCTCTCCGTGACAGCAGTGCGGCACTGGTGAATACCGGCTTTGGTCTGCAGGCGGATGACGGAAGCAAGGTGAACACGTCTCTCGGGAAGCATATCACGGTTGGTGGTGACGGGCAGAATATCAGCACGACTGTTCAGAACGGGAGCCTGACGGTCAGACTCGCTGATAACATTCGCCTGGGAGATGACGGCAGCGTTTCTGTCGGCGGAACCCGGATGGATAAAAACGGGCTGACCATCAAGGATGGCCCGTCAGTGACTGTGAACGGTATTGATGCGGCTGGCCGGGTTATTTCCGGCGTGAAAGACGGGGTGAATGACCAGGACGCCGTTAACGTTTCACAACTGAACCGTGAAATCAGTCAGGCAACGGCAGCAACGACCTGGGCACTGAAGACTGAATCCGGTGATGAGGCTGTTGCTGTTTCTTCCCAGACAGTTGAAGTCCGCCACGGACAGAATACCCGGGTTTCAGCCATCAGTAAGGATGACAAGGGAAATTACAGCTATGAGATTGATGTGACGGGGATTCCGGTGGAGTACACCGACAGCCAGGGGAACCCGCTTGTCAATATTGGTGGTCGTTTTTACACACAGACCGAAGATGCTGCGACCGGGAAACTGACAATGACGCCGGCTGAGCCGGCCCGTGTCAGAATAAGCAGTGAGCAGCCTCTTGTTCTGACAAATGTGGCGGCCGGAAATGTGTCACCGGTATCCACGGATGCGGTTAACGGGAGCCAGCTGGCATCTGCAGCCAGAATTGCTGGCGGTGATAATGTTGTCTGGAAAGACGGAAAAGCAGCGCTGGCTCCTGACACCTTCAGTGAGCTGACAACTGCAGGTGGCGGTAAGACAACGGTGAATGGTGGTGTACATAAAACACCGGATAATGTGGCTGATGCAGTGAATATGCTGAACCGTGAAGGCACGAAGTATTTTAAAGCTGCCTCTTCCGGTCAGGCAGCAAAAGCGGAAGGGCGTGACAGTATTGCTGTCGGACAGGGGGCCGTTTCCCGGGGACAAAACAGCATTGCCATGGGTAATGGTGCTGAAGTCACGCGTCAGGCTGCTGCCGGCTCTGTTGCAGTTGGCAGCCATGCCCGTGCTGGCCGCGCGAATACCGGGACTTATGCCCTGAACGGTCAGGCTGTTGCGGGACGTACCGGAAGTGATACTGCGGTGGTTTCTTTTGGTCAGCCGGGACAGGAGCGTCAGCTGCAGTCAGTGGCACCGGGTGTGTTGTCTGCGAACTCAACGGATGCCGTCAATGGCAGTCAGTTGCATGCAACTAACCGTCAGGTTGCCGGAAATACACAGGCGATAAACACTCTCGGGAATAAATTCAGTCAGCTGAGCTACCGGGTGGAAGAGCTTAACCGGGATATCCGTGGTGTTGGCGCATCGGCTGCGGCCATGAGCGGGATACCTCAGGCCTATCTGCCGGGTAAAAGTCTGATGGGGCTGGGTGTCGGTGGATATGGTGGTGAAAGCGCCATTGCAATAGGTGTGTCCCGAATCTCCGATAACGGTAAGATGATAATGAAACTGAATGCAGGTCAGAACACCCGGGGTAATTTCTCCGTCGGTGCCGGTGTGGGCTGGCAGTGGTAACAGGGAAAAGCAAGGAGAAATGTAATGTTATTTAGTCGAATGATGATGACGGGTGTGCTGTCCCTGATGCTTGCAGGATGTGGAAATCTGAGTCATGTCACGGATGAAGGAACGACGGAAGAAGTGGTATGGCCTTCTCCGGAGAAGGTGATGTTTAATCATGACGGAACACAGAAAGGTTCGTGGCCACTGCCAGAAAAGTTACGTCAGATAAAGGCGGGTATGAATAAGGACCAGATTTATCAGCTGGCGGGGAGACCACACTTTGCTGAAGGGATGTCTGGTGTAAGGGAATGGGATTACCTGTTCAACTTTACCGGACCGGAGGGGGATTATACCTGCCAGTACAAGATACTGTTTGACCGGAACATGGATGCCCGCTCTTTCTACTGGAAGCCGGAAAACTGTCTGCCGGAGGCAGAGACAGCAGAATACAGGGAGTCAGTCCCCGGTGATATATTATTTGATTTTGATTCATGGACTCTGACAGAGAGGGGGCGTGATGCACTTTCCCGTGTGGCAGAGAAGTTTCAGGCGGGTCATGTTGTCGGGGTGAAGATAGAAGGATTTACGGACCATCTTGGCGGGCAGGCGTATAACCGGCTCCTGTCAGAGAAACGGGCGGAATCAGTCAGGGGATGGTTTATTGCCCGGGGATTCAGGGCTGAAAGGATACATGCAACGGGCCGTGGATATGATGCACCAGTGGTGTTCTGCCCGGATGTGGAGGGCGAAGCACTGAAGGAATGTCTGCGCCCCAATCGCAGGGTTGAAATAACCGGACAGAGCGTTCGTTAATATGCAGTGTAGCCCCGGAATGTCCGGGGCTTTTTTGTGCAGAGCCCCCAGCTAGGCTCTAGGCTGTAATGTCGATCAGTTAGTCGAACAATGGCGACAACTACCTTGAAAAATGCCGCGAATCGGTGAACGATTCAGATGCGATTATGTATTGAAGCGATGTGTCGGGTACTTGGTGTATACAGGATCGGTTATTACGACTGAGTACAGCATGACCCTCAGACAGAAAACAAAGTGATGAGCGGCTAAAACTGGAGATTAAGGTGGCACATATCCGCACACGCGAAACATATGGAACCTAGCTGCTCCAGACGGAGCTGGCAGATAACGGAATTATCGTCGGTCGTGACAGACTGGCACGTCTTCGTAAGGAGCTGAGGCTGCACTGTAAGCAGAAACGCAAGTTCAGGGCGAACACGAACTCTTGTCACAATCTGCCGGTTGCGCCGAATCTCCTGAATCAGAACTTTACGCCTACAGCACCTAATCAGGTCTTGGTTGCAGATATAACGTATGTTGCCCCCCGGAAGGATGGCTGTATATCGCTGGCGTCAAAGATGTTTATACGAGCAAAATTGTCGGTTACGCCATGGGAGAGCGCATGACGAAATAGTTGACGGGTAAAGCCCTGTTTATGGCGCTCAGGAACCAGCGCTCACCTACCGGGCTAATCCACCACTCCGATCGTGGTTCACAGTACTGCGCATACGATTACAGGGCCATACAGGAGCAGTTTGGTCTGAAAATATCAATGTCGCGTAAAGTTAACTGTTACGACAATGCTCCTATGGAAAGCTTCTGGGGAACGCTGAAAAATGAAAGTCTGAGCCACTATCGTTTTAAAAGCCGGGATGAGGCCATCTCAGTAATACGGGAATACATAGAGATTTTCTACAATCGTCAGCGTCGTCACTCTCGTCTGGGGAATATCTCCCCGACAGCCTTCAGGATAAAATATTATCAGATGGCTGCTTAGAAAAAGAACAAATGGTTATGTCCGCTATTGCCTGTACCCCTCACTCCGGCGAAACACCAGATGACTTTTCCTGCCAGGTAAATAGATTCTTCTGAAAAATTGGAGACTAATGTGAAACCTCTGGAATACATTAATTTTGTTAACGTATTGGTGATAAAAAACTCAGCATTATTTATTATATAAAGTTCCAAATTCGTAAGCGTACAGCGAGGGCCGTATTGACGGGGATGTGTTATTCAGCTGGCAGTGCTATGCGCCACGGAAGCAGTTCGCTGACCCGGTTGACCGGCCAGTCTGCTATGACGCCAAGCACATGGCGAAGGTAGCTTTCTGGATCCACGTCATTCAGTTTGCACGTCCCGATCAGGCTGTACAGTAGCGCTCCCCGCTCACCACCATGGTCAGAGCCGAAGAACAGGAAGTTTTTACGACCCAGACTGACCGCCCGCAGGGCATTTTCAGCGATGTTGTTGTCGATTTCCACCCAGCCATCGTTCGCATAGTACGTCAGTGCCGGCCACTGGTTAAGTGCGTACGCGAACGCCTTCGCCAACTCTGAGTGTCGCGACAGGGTCTTCATCTTTTCACGCAACCAGCTTTCCAGGGATTTCAACAGCGGTTTCGTTTTTCGCTGACGTTCAGCAAGCCGCTGCTCTGCCGGCATTCCCCTTATATCCGCCTCTATGGCGTACAACTGACCGATCTGCTCCAGGGCTTCTTCCGTCAGTGCTGACGGGATGCGGACGTGCACATCGTGGATCTTTCGGCGGGCATGAGCCCAGCAGGCAGCTTCCGTTATCCCACCATTGCGATACAGCTCGTTGAACCCGGCGTACGCATCCGCTTGCAGCACACCGCTGAAGCAGGCAAGATGAGTCTGCGGATGGATGCCTTTTCTGTCCGGGCTGTAAGCGAACCACACTGCAGGTGCCAACGCTGACCCGGCATTGCGGTCATCACGAACATACGCCCACAACCGCCCGGTCTTCGTCTTCTTATTACCCGGCAGCAGTACCTGGACCGGGGTATCATCGGCATGGAGTTTGCTGTCAGTCATGACATAGCCATGAAGCGCCTCTTCCAGCGGAGACAGCAGCCGGCAGCATGCATCCACCCAGCCCGACAGCAGTGAACGGCTCAGCTCCACACCTTGCCGGCCGTATATTTCTGACTGGCGATACAGCGGGGTGTGCTCTGCATACTTCGAGGTCAGCACGCGGGCCAGCAGCCCCGGTCCGGCGATACCCCGCTCGATGGGCCGCGAAGGTGCAGGTGCCTGCACGATGGCATCGCACTGAGTACAGGCATGTTTTTCCCGTACCGTCCGGATAACCCGGAAGGCGCTGCGCATCAACTCCAGCTGTTCGGCGGTATCCTCGCCCAGATAGCTCAGTGAACCGCCGCAGTTCGGGCAGCACGGCGCCGCAGGCAACAGCCGCTTTTCGTCACGGGGTAGTGATTCAGGGAACGGCTTACGGGTGCGGGTCTGACGCAACGGACGCTGTACTGCCGGGTCATACACCCTACCAGTCAGCGTATCGCTCTCTTTCTGAAGCCGGTTCAGATCGGCTTCCATTTGTGCGATACGGCGGGAGACTTTTTCGGAACGACTGCCGAAGTTCATCCGGCGGAGTTTATCCAGCTGCGCCTGCAGATGGTCTATTTCGCGCTCCCGGTTGCTCAGCTTTTCCTGCAGGGCGTGGATCAGCGCTTCCTGTTCGGCCAGGCGCTGTTTCAGCAGGAAGATGTCGTCAGAAGAGATGTCGTTCATAAGCCCGTATTTTACCGGGCTTATTCTGTGACAACCAGGATAAAGAGATTTACAGCATGGTCAGGGAGGTCAGCAGCCGCTTGGGCTGTCGCCAGTCGATACCTTCCAGCAGCATCGCCAGCTGCGCCTGTGTAAGGAACACTTTGCCATCACGGGCTGACGGCCAGGCGAAGCGCCCACGCTCCAGCCGTTTGGTCAGGAGGCACAGTCCGTCACCGGTGGACCACAGCAGTTTAACCTGACTGCCGCTGCGGCCCCGGAAAATGAAAACATGGCCGGACATGGGATCGTCTTTCAGCGCCGTTTGTACTTTCGCAGCCAGGCCGTTGAAGCCATTTCTCATATCGGTGATACCGGCAACCAGCCAAATTTTGGTCCCGGAAGGTAACGGGATCATCGCTTCAGTTCCTGTATCAGCAGAGTCAGGAGCTTTTCGCTGACATTGCCATTGAAGCGGAGCGTCCCGTGCCGGAACGTTACCTCACAGCTGATACTGAGGGTTTCCGGGTCCTCTGCGAGCGATTCTGGCTGTTCGGCAGCTACATAGAGAGTCACAGGAAGTAGCTGGGGGCTCTCTGAAGAAGGTAATAGCAGCTTTCCCTCGCGCCATTGTTGTCGCCATTTGAACAACAGATTGGCGTTAATGCCATTTTCAAGAGCAAGTTTTGAGATGGATATCCCGGGTTCACAGGAGGCAGCAACGAGCTGCTGTTTAAATTCGGGAGGATAATTAGGGCAGCCTTTTCGCCTGCCGGGAGTCACATTTTTCTGCATATCTGACACTTTGGTTCCCACTACTTATTTGGTGGACACCACTTTGTCTAATTCGTCAGATTCTGACCAGACGGTTCAGGCTGTACGCTTACCCAAATTCTATGAAGCTTACAATATATTGTTTTTTTGCCTGTGATAATTGCCTGAGGCTAAGTCATACATAATGCCGTTGGAGTTTGCAGGATAAAAAATATCAATTATGTGATATGAAGTAAGAAGTCCATCCCACTCTTTATCTACAGACCTTTCCCTTTGTTGTGATGATTTTCTATCTTGTTGGTTTATATTGTTTTTTGTTCTGGCAATCATCGATGGCTAACTCTCCCCCGATTATATTACATTAAATTTCTTTGTTTTTAAATTTACTTTGTGAAAATTTTCTTCATAAACTGCAAGGATTGTAAGGGTTTTTCAGCTTTTCAATAAAATTGAAGTATCTCACATTTTTATTATCTTCTGTCAGCGCGGAAGATAATGGCGGTAGCTTGGATCAATTCCGGTGTCTCTGCATTTCAATTTTACTCAATATTTTACCCGGTTGCATCATGATGCCTGATTATATTTCCCGCGTGTCCCGGAGGTTCGGGTGAAGAGAATATTATCTTTCTGTTTTCTTTTCTCTGTCCACAACGTGTTCGCTTCTCCACTGCCGGCCCTCCTGAGGGATGCTCTCATTCATGATCCATCAGTGATGGAGGCAAGGGCAGAAGCCACCTCTGCCCGTTCCCGTGTGGAGCAGGCTCGTTCAGCACACTGGCCGGTCGTCACAGCAACAGGCAGTAAACTCCTTTCCCAGAGTCACCGCTACGACTATGACTACGACTCTGAAGATATTTTGCCCGGTATCCGCGGTGAAATGAATATATTCGCTTCGGGAGCTATTGAGGCGGATGTCAGCCGGAGTGAGTCGGAAGCCGAGTATTACCGTTATAAAGTTGATGAGGCTGGCGAGGAAACAATTCGCTCCTTTGTTTCATTATATCTTGATGCGCTAAGGGAAAAGCAATCCATTGCGGTACTTGAACAGAGTCTCTCCCGGCATAACGCAATTCTTAATGATCTTAACACCATCAGTATTCACGATACCGGGCGGGAATCTGAATTTGTTCAGGCCGAAGCCCGCAGGCTGATGGTCCGGCAGCAGATAAATACCCGCACCCGAGTGCTCAAAACCACGCTGGGAAAACTTTCGACCTGGACCACAAATCCGGTAACCGAAGCCGATCTTGAAAATCCTTTTTCCCGGATGACAGAGTCCAGATTGTTAACTGATTTTACGCAGACGCCTCAGAAAGGGAATCCGTCGTGGCTTGCCAGTCAGGCTGATGTAGAGAGTAAAAAAGCGGCGCTGAAAGCGCAGGAGCTTGCCCGGTATCCCCGGGTGGATTTAACGGGATCAGTGACCCGGGATGACAGGCAGATAGGTGTCAGTCTGTCCTGGGACCTGTTCAACCGTAATGCCAGTTATGGTGTCAGTGAAAAGGCCGCGCAGATAGCTGCAGCTACCGGACGACTGGACTCTGTTGCCCGAATGATTGATGAAACCGGACGATTATCGCTGATAACGGTCAGACAAAGTCGGATGGAAATGGAAACGCTCAGACGTCAGGAGCAGGCCTCTGCCAGAGTTGTGGACTTTTATCGTCTTCAGTTCAGGGTGGCAAGAAAGACACTGATTGAATTACTGAATGCAGAAAGCGAACTGTACAGTGTCGGGCTTTCCCGGGTTCAGACGGAGGATCAGATGCTCCACGGAATGCTGGATTATCTGTATTCCCAGGGAATGCTCCTGAAATGGAGCGGAGTGAATCTTTCTGGTGCAGAAGAAAAAGTAACAGGGCAGAAGGACAGATAAATAAGTGAAGAGTATTTTTGAAGGATTATCACAGGTAACGGCATTACTGGGTACACCTGTATCTGCTGAGACGCTGGCTGCCGGTACAGTCCGGACAGATGTCTCCGGGATTGATTTTCGTTCTGTTGGCGAGTTTCTTCGCAGTGAAGGGTTTGATAATCATCTTTCCCGGCGGGCTCCGGAAGATATTCCTTCTCTTGCGGTTCCTGTGCTTCTTTTACTGAATGCACAGGAAGCCATTGTGGTGGTGCGTATTGAGGGTGCCGGCCTGGCCCGGCAGTATCATGTACTCCAGCCCGGGGGACTCCGTAAGACACTTTCTCACGATGAATTAATGGCTGTTTATTCAGGTTACTGCTGGTTTGTTCAGCCACAGGCAACACAGGATCGCCGTTCGGAACTGCCGGAGTATGACATGACCGGGGCATGGTTCTGGCGGGTACTGTGGCGGTTCAGGCCATATTACGGACAGGTCATTCTTGCGAGTTTTATCATTAACTTTCTTGCGCTGGTCAGTTCCCTGTATGTCATGAACGTTTATGACCGGGTCATACCCAATCGCTCCTGGGAAACGTTATGGATGCTGAGTATCGGGGTGATTGCAGCCATTCTGTTTGAGTGTGCTGCAAAGTTAATCCGGAGCTATCTGACGGATATTGCGGGTAAGAAGGCAGACCTGATTATCAGCTCAGCACTGTTAAGGCGGGTGATGGCAGTGAAAATGTCGGACAGGCCGGCGTCTTCCGGTTCATACGCCAGCAATTTGCGGGAATATGAGTCTGTCAGGGAGTTTATGACCAGCGCCACGCTGCTGGCTTTTGTGGATTTGCCGTTTATCCTGCTTTTCATCGGTGTCATCGGGCTTGTGGGGGGCTGGCTTGCTGTTGTTCCTCTTACACTGGTTCCGCTGGTGATTCTGGCAGGAATATTACTGCAGCGACCGCTTTCGCGTCATATTAATGCCTCCATGCGGGAATCATCGCAGCGCCAGGGATTACTTGTGGAGGCACTGGACGGAATAGAAACCCTGAAGCTGAATAATGCAGTTAACTGGGTCCAGCGCCGCTGGGATGGATATACAGCCAGTGTCGCCCGCTCGTCCATACGGGTAAAAAATACCAGTAATGTCATAATCTGCTTTTCCACAGCAGTTCAGCAACTGAATACTGTTCTGCTGGTCATTCTGGGGACGTACCTTATTCACAGTGATGACCCACATAACCGAATCACCATGGGGGCACTGATTGCCGCAGTTATTCTTTCCGGTCGTGCGCTGGCACCGCTTGGTCAGATAGCATCACTGGCCACCCGTTTTCAGCAGGCCCGCCTGGCCATGCAGGGGGTGAATGACATTGTCCGCCGTCCGGTGGAGCGGGAAAGTCAGACACATTATCTGACAGTGAAGGATATCCAGGGAGAGTTTCGTTTCAGTGATGTCTCCTTTTCTTATAAGCCCGGATTACCCGACGCATTGTGCGGTCTGTCGCTCTGTATCCGGCCCGGAGAGCGGGTGGGGATTATTGGCTCAATAGGTTGTGGTAAATCGACGCTGCTGAAAATGATGGTGGGGCTGTACCGTCAGAACAGGGGACAAATTACTCTTGACGGGGTTGCGATGCAGCAACTGGACCCCTGTTTTGTCCGGGATAAAGTGTTTCTTCTGGAACAGAATCCCCGGCTTTTTCTGGGAACTCTGCGTGAAAATCTGCAGCTTTCGCGTCTGCCGGGAAGCCTGTCGGATGTGGATATGATTAATGCAGCCGGACGTTTCGGGTTTGACCGTTTTATCCGGCATCATCCCCGCGGACTTGATATGCAGACAGGGGAAGGCGGTCAGGGACTGTCAGGAGGACAGAGGCAGATGGTTGCCCTGACGAGAATGGTACTGGGTTCTCCCCGGGTGGTACTGCTTGATGAGCCCACGACAGGTCTGGACCTGCAGACTGAATCTGTTGTTCTGAAAGGTCTGAGCCACTGGAGCCGGGGACGCACAATGGTGGTGGTGACACATCGTCTGCAGGTTCTGAATATTGTTGACCGTATTGTCGTGATGAATGAAGGGCGGGTAATGATGGACGGTCCCCGTGATGAAATACTGAAAAAACTGTCAGGGAAACAGCAGAGTGGGGAGAGCAGAGCGATAACTTCATGAGCGTCAACCGGATAAGAAAAAAGAGCAGATATGTTTAACAGTTTGTGGACCGCAGGGATATGACAGAAAAAACGGAACGGAATAAAGCGTCGTCAGAGGTGGTCAGGCAGTCAGACCTGGCGCTGTTGACAGATGTACAGGCAGCCCTTCAGCAGGAAAAGCATCATGCCCTTTTCCTGATGGTGATTTTTCTGCTGGTACTGGTAGTGACGTTTGTTATCTGGGCATGGAACAGTCCTCTGGATGAAGTGACCCGAGGTCAGGGGAGTATTATTCCCGGCAGCAGGGAGCAGGTTATACAGACCCTTGACCCGGGTATACTGAAATCACTTGAGGTCAGGGAAGGCGATATTGTTGAGAAAGGTCAGGTACTGCTGACACTGGATGATACCCGGAGCTCTGCCATGCTGAGGGAAAGTGAAGCCCGGGTGAATAACCTGGAGGCCGTCAGGGCAAGACTCCGTGCAGAAGCTTATTCCGAATCACTGACATTTCCGGATAACGTTCCTGAGGATTTGCGGGAGCGGGAAAGTACGGTCTATTTTCTCCGGAAGACGGAGCTGGCGCAGAGCATTGCCGGTCTGAAGCAGAGTAAGGCGCTGCTGGACAGGGAAATAGCAATGACGCGGCCAATTGTGCGTGAAGGGGCAATGTCGGAGGTCGAACTGTTACGTATGCAGCGTCAGTCAGCGGAGCTGCAGTTACAGATGGATGAGAAACAGAATAAATACCTGACGGAAGCCGGTGCTGAACTGGTGAAGACAGAAGCAGAGCTTGCTCAGGCAAAAGAGAATATGGCTGGCAGAGCCGACCCGGTTGAGCGTTCACGTCTCAGGGCCCCCCTGAGAGGTATCGTAAAAAATATACGGGTAAACACACTGGGAGGGGTGGTTTCTGCAGGACAGGACATAATGGAAATTATTCCGCTGGAAGACCAGTTGCTGATTGAAGCTTATATAAATCCACGGGATGTTGCCTATGTCAGAACAGGGATGCCGGCACTTGTAAAACTGACGGCTTATGACTATGCCATTTATGGTGGTCTTGACGGCGTGGTGACACTGGTAAGTCCGGATACTTTACGTGACCAGAAACGGCCGGGAGATTTAAAACTGGACCCGAATGAAGCTTATTACCGGGTACTGGTTACCACCAGTAATAATTATCTGACAGACAGGAACGGAAAAAGATTGCCAGTTATTCCTGGCATGATAGCCAGCGTGGATATAAAAACCGGGCGTAAAACGGTATTTCAGTATCTGATTAAACCGATAACCAGAATGAAGCAGGCACTTCAGGAAAGATAATAAAAAGGTCTTCCGGGGAAAGTATTTTAAATCAATTTTAAACGGGCAGAATGATTTCACTTTATTCTGCCCGGGTCATTGCGCATGCCTGTATGTGATTTGGGGATGAAGATAATATAAATGTTATATCTGTCAGGGGAAAATAAATCTGAAAAAAGCGGAATGATTAAGGAGGTCCGGTCAGAGAAATAAATTATCTGTAATCTGATTCGTTTTTATTTAATGACTCCCTTTAGCGGATAAAACATAAGAGCATACTGGTTTTATTAACCTGAGGATACTTATATGAAAATGATTTTCACTGGCAAGGTCAGTGGAGAAAAAACAGTACTGACAGCCGGAGCCCGTCATACTGTAAAGGCACAGGCCGGGGAACAGTATGGACTGGTTGATGAGGTGACAGGTCTGGTCCCGGATGGTGTGGAAGCGGACCGTTCTGGTGATGATTTAATTCTGCGTAAAAAGGAAGATGATACAGAAATCCGGATTGAGGGATTCTGGGAAGAATGCCAGCCGAGTGAAACACAGTGTACAGCAGTATTTAATGTTGTGGGTGAAAATGGTCAGGTAACTGAAGCTGTCCTGACCCAGGATGGCCCTGTACTGGAGAATTTCACTGCAGGACAAAGTGGCACACTGGTTGAAGGTATCAATAACGGGATTATCTGGGGGGGGATTGCTTTTGGTGCAGGGCTGGCGGCTATTGCACTGGCTGCCGGAGGCGGTGGTGGAAGCAGTCGTCATAAGCGTGCAACTGAAGATGAGCAGAAGCCGGTTCAGCCTGAAGGCGGTCAGGAGGCTGGAAAAACAGATGTATCATCCACAGGCTCAATTGAGCCGGAAAGTGGAAACCTCTCTGGACGCGTGACGGATCAGGACGGCAACGGCAAGGCGGATGCAGAGGAAGCGGCAGCAGCGGTGGCGGCGGCCACGGAGAAAGTGGAAGCGGCAGAAGCGGCGGACAAGGCTGCGAAGGACAAGCTTGCAGAGCTGAATGCAGACAAGCTGATCACGCCGGAAGAGAAGGCGCAGCTGGAAACGGCGAAGCAGAATGCTGACACCCTGAAGGGTGAGGCAGACAGTGCCGTGAAGGCGTTGCCGGATACAGCCGCGGAGAAAGGTGGCCTGCAGGGTCGTGTGGATGCACTGGATGGTATCCAGGTACCGGAAGTGAACGATCAGGACGGCAACGGCAAGGCGGATGCAGAGGAAGCGGCAGTGGCATTTTACGAACGGGCATTGCCCTCTAATGTATCAGGAGACTTATATCCTCAACCGTCCATATTTGGTGATAAGGTATCTTCTGTTTCTAAGAACTGGTCTACTTTACTTGATAGTAATCCTGGAAGTTATGTTACATCCCAGAGATTAGATTCAGGAGCTAATCAATATAATTACAATGGTCATACAGGTTCTGATGTTATCTCAATTACCGATTCTTTCGGAGGATTAGATAGAACTCAAGTATCTCGCTTCCCGGTTGGTTTATTCACAGGAGAAGGGAATGATTTAATCGTTACAGGAAGAGATTATGGACGTAATACCAGTGCAGGATACACGGATCACTCTCATCGTACTGATATGGGGAATGGAGATGATACCTTGGTTGTTGGTGTCGGAAATAACGATGTAACACTATATGTGAATGAAGAAGGACAACTGAGAGCAACTACTGATAGTTATAATGGTAGTACATCCATTGACTATACTGGGCTCAATTCTTCATCATCAGGTGGAACAATATCAGGAACTGATATTGTTATGGGGGCAGGAAATGATACTGTTCTGGCTTTAGGGTATGAAGGTAATAGTGCGGATGCTATTATTAATACGAATATAGACTTGGGGGCAGGTAATGACTTCATTTACGCTAATGGAGAGATTTCAACTAACAATGGTACTCAGGTAAATATTATAGGTGGAGAGGGCTTTGACACGATATCTTTGGACAATACTACAGTAACAAGTGCTATGTTCTCTGGTTTTGAGCATGTTGATTTGCACTCTACATCTCATCTCATTCTGAATTCAGATGATTTTAAATCTCAGGATATAGAGGGGGAGATATTAAAAATCTCAGGTAGTTCAGGTGCATCCGTGGATGTACAAAACTTCGACTGGGAGAATTTAAGTAGTGCCAATGATGGTGATGTTAAATATTTCACCTATCAGTCCACTGATATTCCTGGTTTAACTCTTTGGATACAGGAGGGTATTGAGGTTAAATAAAAGAAAATCTAAACAAACAGCCCCAGCATGGGGCTGTTCTTTAAATAAGGAAATACTCATGGGACTCTTTAATTATAAAGATTATCATCAAGCGCAAATAACAGGCCTGATCTCTGCGTCTTATAATATTGCAGTATATGCCAATACAGGAAAGGTTCTTGGATTAGGAAGTTTTCTGGTATCCAGGCTATTTGCAAAGCACCCAGATAGGATTGATTATTCTACCGATGTTCTTAATGAAGGCTGGCGTGATATTACAGTGGAAGAACTCAGGTTATCTTCGGAATATGTCGATTCAAGAGGTTTTTATCGCTTTCCCAGTCCGGTTACAGGAAACCCTGCGTCAGGATTTGGTCCTCAGTTGAAAGTTGTTGGGTTGTTTGATGCTCAACAGAATCTACAGAAAATTGCAATATCATTCTGTGGAACAAATGATATCTGCGATATTGTTGATTATACACAGCTCAATAATGGAAAAGCGCTGTCTGAAGCAGAAAACCTGCTTCAAAGTATCAGAGACTTTGCAATCAGTAATGGTTTAAGTGGTGAAGATGTTATTGTCACAGGCTATAGCCTGGGGGGTGGGTTGACTAACATTATGGCCAGACTCAGTGAGTCTCTGGCTGATGGTTTTTATGCTAATTCTGACTATATAGCCTGGGCTTCCCCGCTGGTATTTGACGGGGATGGGAAGGTATTAAATATCGGTTTTGAAAACGATCCGGTATTTCGTGTGCTGGGAGATGGAGCCGGGTTCTGGGAGGCAGTTAAAGCAATGGGGCCGGGCTTGACAACCCCGGATCGTGAATATGACTCTTCTCCTGATAACATTGTTTTATACACAGACCTTTATGGTTCATTCCTCTGGAATATTATCCCCTTTTCTGTGCTTGCACTCCCGCTGGGAAGCTGGAGTGCGCATTTTGCGGGTTCAAAAACTGACGCCTTTGAAAGAATTTTAGGGGCTCAGTTTTACGACTACATGTCACCGGACAGTACAGTCATTGTGGATGAGCAAAGTAGCTGGACATCTTGGTATTCATGGGTTCATGACAAGGGGGATGAGAGTCGTGAAAGACCTGTATTCATCATCGGTAATGATGGCAATAATCTGCTGGCAGGCGGGAAGGGTGGCGACTATATAGAGGGAGGGGGAGGGAATGATAAGATTGAACCAGGTAAGGGAGCAAACAGGGTTGATGGTGGCAGTGGGTATGACACGCTGCTTCTTAGCGATGTAATGGATGACTGGAATATATACAGGGTCAGTGATGGGACGCTGTTTTTCCATTCAGAACGGGGAGCCGGTCTGACTGAGGCAACAGGTATTGAAGGTATCTCTTTTTCTGGTGACTGGAGGAGTAAACTAAGCCCTTATCAGATAGAAGAAGAGCAGATTACAGACCACAGGTATCTTCTGAAGTGGCGTAATAAAAATGTTGATTACGGAAAACATACAGAAGGTACAAACGGAGATGATAGTCTGTTCGGAAATATTATTTTTGGTCTTGACGGAAATGATATATTACATAGTGCCGGGGGAGAAGGAGTAAGTCTTTTACACGGAGGTCGCGGGAATGATTATCTTCATGGGGCTTCTGGTAATGATGAGTTGTACGGAGCAGAAGGTAACGACTGGTTATATGGTGGGGGAGGTAATGATTATCTGTATGGTGGTACTGGTCATGATGTCTTCGTCTTTGATGCTGCTTGTGAAGGGAATTCATTTATCATGGATTTTAATAAACATAAGGGTGAAAAAGATTTTCTGTTTTTATCAAAGGACATTGTTACATCGACAGATGAGTTCATTTCATGTCTGAAACAAACCGGAAATGATGTTGAGGCAGGTATTGCAGGAGGACGGATATATTTCGTTAATACAGCGCTTGAGGATATAAATCACAATTCTGTTTATATTGTCTGATTTTTATGTGTTGAGTTTCTGTTTTGTTTTTTTTGTTTAAAATCAATGCATTGTGTGTTTTGTTTTTGTGTGCGGTTGCGGTGAGGAACGTAAAGATAATAGACTGCAAGTGATTTTGTTTTTTAATTTTAATTTATTGCGCTTCGTTTACCGTTAAATCTGCTCAGATTAATTCATTTTCGCACCGGGTACTCTTTCACTTCTCTCCTGATTATATATTAATTTAACTCTGTGCCAGTATATTGTGTATATCAATGAGGTTGTTTATGAAAATAAATCGACATGGTATTACTTTATCGCTTATTTCCTTTCTGATTGCCGGTGCTCCGGCGTTTGCGCAGGATGACAGTTCCTGGGCGTCTCCGGGCACAGCCTCTGCATCAGAGACCAGCTCCACGGCTGTAGGTGCATGGGCGAGGGCTGGAAAGGCAGGGACAGCTCTTGGCTCTGCATCGTATGCGCATGCGCCGTTTTCCACATCCGTGGGGATGTCAGCTTACGTAAATCCGAAGGCGTCTAATGGTGTGGCAGTAGGTAGCTGGGCAAAGGCTGATGCTTTAAATTCGGTGGCACTGGGTACGGGTGCACAGGCAATGCACAGGTATTCAGTGGCTCTTGGTCAGCAGTCCGGTACAACCCGTGAAAATGAAGTCTACATCGGATATGACTCAGGTGTCACAA
>OGDF01002498.1_pt1 | contig 24759 bp, 23 predicted proteins | sample 1570141 | NCBI WGS metagenome assembly OGDF01 (sample SAMEA4370581, study PRJEB24528) | human gut metagenome | reverse complement strand
CTATTTGTGACGTTGCCCTCATCCGCCCCAGTGTGCGCACTGGGGCACCTTCCCCCTCGGGGAAGGCTTTGATAGCCCGTCAAGTTTTTATGGACAGCATTCTCATTCCCTCCCCGGCGTTCGCCGGGGTGTTTTTCTGGAACGGTGGGGGGTGGGAGAGAATGGGCTTCGGTGGTGCAAAATGCTGGAGAAATCCCCGCCGTTTCCCCATGCAGACTGCGACAGGCTTTTTTGCCCCCGGCCGGTATACTCTGGCTAAAGACGGCATAGATTTGCCAGTTCAGCGGCTAGGAGGGGGAAAGTATGGCAACAAAAGAACGAGCGGGGGAGAAGCTGCTGCGCTTCCCCCGGCGGGACACCGTGAACGTATCCCGTCGGGCGTTTTTGGGCCTGGCAGAGGCCGGGGTGGGCTTTCTGCTGGGTGCGGTGTTAGCCGGGGCGGAGCTGTTTGGGCTGTACGCCCCCTTCGGCGTGGCGGCGGTGGCGGCGGCTGGGTCGGGGGTCAGCGGGTTCTGCACGCTGGCCGGGACCTGCTTGGGGTACTTGTGTTTGGAGGGCCTCACGGACGGGATGCGGTATGCTGCCTCGGCGATTTTGGTCTATGCGGTGGCCTTTGCTTTTTTTGATACGAAGGCCTATCGAAGGGCCTGGTTCATGCCCGCCATTGCCAGCCTGCTGTGTGCCCTGACCGGCATCATCTGCCGGGGCGGGGACGGGTGGCACGGAGAGGACCTGATTTACTTCGTGACGGAAGTCCTCTGCGCCGGGGGCGCGGCGCTGGCCTACCGGGTGCTGTTCCTCCAGTGGCCGGAGACCTTGGACGGCCTGCGGGACCTGCCGCCCAAGGAGACGGCGGGGGTGCTGGTGCTGGGTGGCACGCTGCTGATGTCGCTGGCCCGCGTGGAGCTCTTGGGGACGTTTTCGCTGGGCCGCTTGCTGGCGGCGGTGGGGGTCATGTGGGCCGCCCGCCGGGGGCCGTGGGGCGGGATCCTGGCGGGGGCTGCCGCCGGGGTGGCCCTGGACCTCTCGTCGGGGAAGGACCCGTATTACAGCCTGGTCTTTGCCATGGCGGGGCTGGCCTGCGGCTTCTGCCGGAACCAGCGGAAAATTTTGACGGCGCTGGTCTATCTCATGGCCTGCCTGGCGGCGGTGCTTTGGAGCCGGGCGGGGCTGGACTATCTGGGCCTGCCCATCGAGGCCGGGGTGGGGGCGGTCCTGTTCCTGCTCCTGCCGGGGAAAAAGAAGACAGAGGAGGAGGCAGAGGAGACGGCCGCCCTGCCCCAGGGCATCGCGGCCCCGGAGACCGACACCAGCCGGGAGACCCTGGCCCGCCGCCTGGACGAGATGGCTGGGGCTTTCCATACGCTTTATGACAGCGTAAAGGACACGCTGCACCCGGAGGACAACAACACGGAGAACCCGGCGGAGCTCTTCACCCGCACGGCGGACCGGGTGTGCGTGAAATGCGTCCTGCGCTCCAACTGCTGGCAGCGGGACTATGAGGACACGAAACGCGCCCTGAACGACGCCACGCCCCCGATGATGGAGCGGGGACGGGCGCTGTCCACGGATTTTAACGGCATTTTTCAGAGCCGGTGCGTCCATTTCCCAGAATTTCTGGGGGAGGTCAACCGGCAGCTGACGGCCTTTCTGCGCCGCCGCCAGGCGCGGCGGCGGACGCGGGCGGCGCGGGCGGCCCTGTGCAGCCAATACGCCCGCTTGGATCGCTTTTTGCAGGGGGCGGCGGAGGAGGTTTCCGCCGGCCTGACCCCCGATCTGCCCCGGCAGGAAAAACTGGCCGCTTACTTAAAAAGCATGAACCAGACCGGCGGGGCAGTGTACTACGACCGGGAGGGCCGGCTGCGGGTGGAGACCCCCGCCACCGGCGAGCTGGCCTCCCGGTCGGCCCGGCGGGAGCTGGAAGAGATCTTGGGCACGCCCCTGCGGGAGGGGCAGGTGCGAAACGGGCGCTTGCTCTTTGCCCAGTCGGAGCCGTTTCGGGCCACCGTCTCCCTGGCCGGGGCGCCCCGGCAGGGGGAGGCAGTCAGCGGAGACACGGGCATCTGGTTCCGCCGGGAGGACGGGATGCTCTTCCTGCTCCTGTGCGACGGCATGGGCTCCGGGGCCGGGGCCAAGCGGGAGAGCGCCCAGGCGGGGAAACTGGTGGAGAATTTCCTGCGGGCCGGTATGGAACCGGGGGAGGCGGTGGAGACCGTCAGCTCTGCCCTGGCCCTGCGGGGAGAGGACGGCGGCAGCACCACCATTGACCTGCTCTCCTTCGACCTCTTTTCCGGGCGCTGCTGCGTCCACAAGCAGGGGGCGGCCCCAACCTATATCCGCCGGGGCGGACAGGTGAAGTGCGCCGTAGGGGCGTCGCTGCCTGCGGGCATCGTCACCGGCCGGGCGGCGCGGCCGGACGTCCATAAATTCCGGGGCGAGCCGGGGGACTGGATCGTTATGGTCACGGACGGCATTTTGTGCGGTCGGGAGGACCAGTGGCTGCGGGACGTGGTGACCCAATACACCGGCAGCAGCCCCAGCGAATTGGCCCAGCGCATCCTGCGAGAGAGTCAGGCCCTGTGCCAGGGAGAGGATGATGGGACTGTGCTGGCGGCACGATTGGACAGGAGCCGGGAAAAGTGACCTCTTAAAAGGACAAAAAACAGCCCTTTCGGCGCAGGCATGCCAAAACCTGCGTCGGAAGGGCTGTGGCCTTTTTTAGACTCCGGTCAAATCGAACGTGGGGATGTAGTCGGCCTGAGCGGCCTCCACACCTTGGGTGAAGCCGTCGAGGCCCAGGTTGGTGAAGTAGGCTTCGGCGGCGCGGATCTCGCTTTTCCGCAGGCGGCGGTCCAGGGGCGGATAGTCGGCGGCCTTGCCCCAGGGGGTGTATTGGCTCATCAGGGAGAAGAGAATGGTGTGGGGCGGGAAGGTCTCAGCCACCCAGTCCATCACCTCTTTGGCCTGGTTCAGGCCGCCGGGCAAGAGCAGGTGACGGAGAATGACGCCGCGGGTCAGGATTCCGTTTTCATCCAGCTGATAGGGGCCGGTCTGGCGTACCATTTCCCGGATGGCGGCGCGGGCGGTTTCAGGGTAGTCGGCGGCTCCGGCGTAGCGCCGGGCGGTGTCCGGGTCGGTGTATTTGTAGTCGGGGAGATAGATTTGAATTTTGCCCTCCAGGGCGGCCAGTGTCTCCACCCGGTCATAGCCCCCGCTGTTCCAAACCACGGGGACGGGGAGGGGGGCTTCCAGGGCCTGGGCGACGACGTGGGCGTAGTGGGTGGGGTTCACCAGGTCGATGTTGTGGGCCCCGGCGGCGATCAGCTCGAAGAAGATCTCCCGCAGACGGGCCACGGAGATGGCTTTGCCAAAATCGTTTTGGCTGATGCTGTCGTTCTGGCAGAAAACGCAGCCGAGACTGCACCCGGAGAAGAAGACGGTCCCGGCCCCTTGGGTGCCGGAGAGCGGCGGTTCCTCCCAATGGTGCAGGGCGGCGCGGGCGACCACGGGGGCGTCGGGCATCCGACAGCGGCCCTTGGCCTGGGTGCGGTCAGCCCCGCACTGGCGGGGGCAGAGGGTGCAGTGGGTGGGATCGTAGGAGAGCGTGGTCATAGCAGCCCCTCCTCTGCGGCGGAACGGAAGGGGGCCAGGGCGCTGGGGAGGGCGTAGGTGTGTTCCAATGCGGCCCGGTCGGCCCAGACCCAGCCTTCGGGCAGGGCGGGGGAGCGCAGCTCGGCCCGCTGGGCGGTCATGCGCCACTCGACGTGGGTGAAGATGTGCTTCCCCGTCCCGGCAAATTCCGGTTCTCCGGCCAGCTGGTCGGCAAGGCCCCATTGGGAGAGAGCCTCTTCGGCTGGGGCCAGTTCGTTGGGATATTCCCAGAGGCCCGCCAGCAGGCCCTTGCTGGGACGGCGGCGGAGGGCGACCTTGCCTGCGTGGAAAAGCAAAAACACGACCCGTTCCTCGATGCGCCGGGGCTTTTTGGCGGGGCGGGTGGGGAGGTCCTGGGTGATGCCCTGGGCTTTGGCCAGGCAGAAGTCGGCGGCGGGACATTCGTCGCATAACGGCGCCCCGTTGGGCAGGCAGACCGTGGCCCCCAGGTCCATCATGGCTTGGTTAAACTGGCCGGGGAAGTCCACGGGGATGACGGCTTGCAGGGCCTGGGTAAAGTGGCGTTTGCCCTGGGTGGTGGTGATGTCCGTGTCATCGGCCAGGACGCGGGCGGCAACGCGCAATAAGTTTCCGTCCACGGCGGGGACGGGCTGGCCGAAGCAGATGGAGGCGATGGCGGCGGCGGTATAATCGCCGATGCCGGCCAGGGCGCGGATGGCTGGGTAGTCCGTGGGGAAAACGCCGCCGTGTTCGTCCATGATCTGGCGGGCGGCTTTTTGCAGGTTCCGGGCGCGGCTGTAATAGCCAAGGCCCTGCCACTGCTTCATCAGCACGTCTTCCGGGGCGTCGGCTAAGTCCTGGATGGTGGGGAAGGCCGCCATGAAGCGGGCGAAGTAGCCCAGAACGGCGGCGACGCGGGTCTGCTGGAGCATGATCTCGGACACCCACACCCGGTAGGGGTCAGGCGTCCTTCGCCAGGGCAGGTCGCGGGCGTGTTCCCGGTACCATTGGAGCAGAGGGATGGGGAGCATGGATAAAGTATTCAAGAAAATTCGTCTCCTATTGGTTGAGTAAAGCATTGAGTTCGGCGGGGAGGGGAGAGGTCAAGGCAATTTCTTCCCCCGTGATGGGCTGGAGGAGCCGGATGGAGGCCGAGTGCAGGGCGAAGCGCTGGCGGAGCTCCGGCAGCTCTTGGCCGTAGAGGAAATCTCCGGCCAGAGGACAGCCTAAGTAGGCCATGTGGACCCGGATCTGATGGGTGCGGCCTGTCTCTAAGGCCAGCCGCACCAGGCTTCGCCCCGGACCGGTGCCTACCACTTCGTAATGGGTGCGGGCCGCGGCCCCGTCCGGGCGGACCTCCCGTTTTAAGATGGAATCCGGCTGACGGCCAATGGGGGCGTCGACGCACCCCCGCTGGGGGACGGGGACACCTTCGCAGACGGCCAGGTAGGTGCGGCTGAACTGGCCGGTCTGCAATTGGCGCTGGAGCAGCTCGTGGGCGTGGGCGTGCTTGGCCACGGCCATGAGGCCGGAGGTCCCCCGGTCCAGACGGTTGACGGGGTGAAAGGCGGCGGTCAAATGTTGCGCCTCATAATGGGCCATGAGAAAATTGGCCAGCGTGTCCCCGTGGTGGCCCAGGCTGGGGTGGACGGCCAGGTCGCCGGGTTTGTTCACGATGAGCAGGTCCTCGTCCTCATAGCAGAGGGCCAGCGGGCCGGGGACGGGGGCGATCTGATCGCTGCCGGTCACGTCTCCAACGGCCACGGAGAGGACTTGTCCCGGCTGGACAAAGACGTTGGTAAAGACGGGCTGGCCGTCCAGCAAAATGCCGTCGGGCTGGCCCTTGGCCCGGCGGACGCCGGCGGCGGAGAGCCCAAGCTCCCGGCGGAGCAGGGTGCGGACCTGGCGGCCCGCCAGGGGTTCGGAGATGGATAGGGTCAGGCGGCGCATGAGGGGCCTCCCTTCTTTTCTCTGGTGTTAGCAGTCGGGGTGTGGTATAATCAAAAGCAGAAGCCACCTACAGTTTTTTCGTAGGGGCCGCAGACCTCTGCGGCCCAAACCTGTAGTGCAGTACCGCTTATCGAACCCCCTGCTCCCCACCCATGCGGGCCGCAGGGGTCTGCGGCCCCTACAAAGTGATGCAAAGTAATGCCAAAGTAATGACAAGAGATACGAACGGAAAACGCAGTGCAGAGCAACACGACGCGATAGGGGCAATAAGGAGGTCATCTTTTATGAACGGTATCATTCTCTACGGCAGCCGTTACGGCGCGTCCCAACAGTATGCCCAGGCGTTGGAAGGGCGGACGGGCCTGCCTGCGGTGTCCTACAACGAGATCAAAGACTTCAGCCCCTTTGACACCATCGTGTACATCGGCGGCGTGTATGCGGGCCGGACAGTGGGCCTGGCGAAGACGGTCCGCCGCCTGCCCACGGACCACCCCTTCCGGCTGCTGGTGGCCACCGTCGGCCTGTCTGACCCCAGCAACGAGGACAGCATGCTGAACATCCGGGAGCACCTGGCGGAGGAGCTGACGCCCGCGATCTTTATTCGCACGGCCCATGTTCACCTGCGGGGAGCGATGGATTACAGCATCTTGCAGCCCAAGGATAAGCTGATGATGAAGGGCTTCTGCACTATCCTGCGCCGCCAGCCCGTCCACGAGCGGTCAGCGGAGACGCAGGCCATTCTGGATGGTTACGGCAAGGCGGTGGACTACATCGACTTTGATGCTCTGCGCCCCATTCAGGAATGGCTGGAGAGCGGGAGCAAGTAAAAAATCAACTGATTATAGCACGAAGAGGCGCCCGCTGGCAACTGCCAGCGGGCGCTGTGCGTAGAGAGAAGATAAAGAAGAGAGAATTTGATAAAAATTTGTTGTTATATCAGTAAAATTGTGTTTTAATAAGCATAGTAAACCCTAAAAAATCTAGGAGGAAGGTAGTATGAGAAAAAGAAATGGGATACTATTTCTGGCAGGGGTGGCGATGACGTTGCTCCTAGCAGCCTGCGGAGGAACGGCGGGACCTCTGGAAGACAGCAGCGCAGATGCGCAGGAGGTAGGATCTAACGAGACAGTACAGACAGAAGAAACGCGGAAGCCGGACGAGAGTGTTTCCAAAGAGTTTCAAAATGCATTGAAATCAGCCGAGCGGTATGCCAGCAATCTCCACATGTCGAAGCAGGGCATTTATGACCAGCTGACTTCCGAATACGGTGATCAGTTCCCGGAGGATGCAGCACAATATGCAGTAGATAATCTTGATGCAGACTGGAACGCCAATGCACTGGCAAAGGCAGCGGATTATGGAAACAGTATGCATATGTCGAAGCAGGGAGTTTACGATCAACTGACCTCTGAGTATGGGGAGCAGTTTACAGCGGAAGAAGCGCAGTATGCGATCGACCATGTTGAGGCGAACTGGAAGAACAATGCGCTGGAGAAAGCAAAGGACTATCAGGACAGCATGAGTATGTCCAAGAAGGCGATTTACGATCAACTGACTTCAGAGTATGGAGAACAGTTTACCGCAGAAGAGGCGCAGTACGCAGTGGATAATCTAGAATGAAAAAAGACGTTGTCTTAACTAGTAATACACTAGATAGAGACAACGTCTTTTTTATGCAGTTGTTTTACCGTTATGCACTACGCTGTTGTAGCGCCAGGTGGCCCTCATCCGTCTGCTTCGCAGCCACCTTCCCCCTCGGGGAAGGCATAGGTGGGGCGTTACATCTCTCCGTTGGCCAGCACGTCGCGGTTTTTGATGAAATACTCGACACCGGAGTAGATGGTCGTGAGCAGGATGATCCAGACGCACACCAGGCGCAGGGTGGCGGCGTTGGACAGCAGGAGCATGAGGCAGATGCAGACCATGGTGGAGGCCGTCTTTACCTTGCCGGACTTGGCAGCGGCGATGACGCGGCCCTGCTCCACGGCCACCAGGCGCAGGCCGGTAACGGCCAGCTCCCGGGCGATGACGATGAAGAAGGCCCAGGCGGCCATCCAGCCGGCCTGGACGAACCAGGCCATGGCAGACATGACCAGGAGCTTATCGGCCAGAGGATCCATGAACTTGCCAAAGTCCGTGACCTGGTTGTAGTGGCGGGCCACGTAGCCGTCCACGAAGTCCGTGATGCTGGCCAGGATGAAGACGCCCAAGGCGGCCAGCAGATGGTGGGTGAAGTCCTGGTAGAGCAGGACGATGAAAATGGGGATCATCACCACCCGGCAGAGGGTGAGTTTGTTTGCAGTGGTCATTGGGCTTCCTCCTCGTCGTTGTCATAGCGCACACCGACCAGCTCGCCGTCGTAGAAGTTGGTGACCTTGACGCGGTAGAAGCCGCCGGGGCGCACGCCGCCCTCTTCCCCCTCGAAGTGGACCAGACCGTCAATGTCGGGGGAGTCGGCGGCGCTGCGGCCGTAGTAAAGCTCGGTCTCGTCGTCGTAGCCCTCGCAGAGGACCTCGATGACTTTGCCGACCATGTTCGCACAGTAGTCATCCACGATGCGCATTTGCAGGTCGGTGAGCAGCTCGACGCGGCGGCGCTTCACGTCCTCGTCTACCTGATCGGGATAGGTGGCGGCCAGGCTGCCAGGCTCCGGGGAATAGGGGAAGACCCCGGCGCGTTCCAGGCGGAATTCATGGAGGAACTCGCACAGCGCCTCGAAATCCTCCTCGGTCTCGCCGGGGAAGCCGGCGATGAGGCTGGTCCGCAGGACCAGGCCGGGGATCCGCTGGCGCAGCTTGCGGAAGAGGTCGCGGATCTCCTGCCCGCTGCCCCGGCGGTGCATGGCCTTGAGCACATGGTCGCTGATGTGCTGGATGGGAATGTCCAGATATTTGACGATCTTCGGCTCGTTGGCGATCACATCAATGAGCTCGTCGCTGATCTCATCGGGGTAGAGATAGTGCAGCCGGACCCAATGCACGCCCTCGATGGCACAGAGCTTGGGCAAGAGCTGGGCCAGGGTACGCTGCCCGTAGAGGTCCAGGCCGTAGCGGGTGATGTCCTGGGCCACGACGATGAGCTCTTTCATCCCGGCGTCCACCAGGTCCTGGGCCTCCTGGAGGATCGCTTCCTCCGGGCGGCTGCGGAACTTGCCCCGGATGAAGGGGATGACGCAGTAAGCGCAGCGGTTGTCACAGCCCTCGGCGATGCGCAGCCAAGCCCAGTGGTCGGAGGTGCAGACCACCCGGTCCGTCTCCGGCACGGGGGCGTTGATGTCCCCGAAGAGGGCGGGGCGCTGCCCCTCCAAGGCCTCGTCGATGACCTTGGCGATGTCCTGGTAGCTGCCCACCCCCACGAAGCCGTCTGCTTCCGGACAGCGCTCGGCCAGCTGGTCGTGCCACCACTGGGCCATACAGCCGGTGACGATGATCTTTTTCAGGTTCCCGGCCTGCTTTTGCCGGACGAGCTTGTCGATCTCGCCCATGGCTTCGTCTCTGGCTTCCTTCAGGAAGCCGCAGGTGTTGACCACGGCCACGTCACAGCCCTCGGCACCGAGGGCGACCTCGTACCCGGCTTCATAGGTTTTCCAGATCATCTGCTCACAGTTGACCTGATTCTTGGCGCAGCCAAGGGAGACGAAGCCGACCTTGGGGACGGGGACCTGGACTTCTTCGGGTTCCTGGCGTTCTTGCGTTTCCTGTACGTTATGTTCCTGCATGGTGTTCTCCTGTCATGTTGCGTCAGTCGGTTTGATATTTCCGCCGCTCGATGCCGGCGGCGATCTGAGACCAGGAAAAGCCCCGACGCGCTAAGGCATCGGAGGCTTTTTTACATTCCTTGCGGTCTTCCGGGTCCCGAAGCTTTTTGGCCAGGAAGGCGTCGATGGCGTCCTCTGCGTCGTCCATCTCGGCCAGGGCATCCTCCCAATCGGCCTTGGGCACCCGGCGGCGGTAGAGCTCGTTTTTGATCTTATAGAGACCGTAGCCCTTGGCCTGGTAGTGCCGGACCAGGGCTTTGGCATATTCTGCGTCGTTGACCAGGCCGATGTCCACGGCCCAGGCGACGGTCTCGGCCGCCTGGCGCTCCGTGGCCCCCTTGGCCATGAGTTTTTCATTGAGCTGTCCGGCGGACATGGCCCGCACAGAGAGCATATTGACCGCCCTGGTGCGCAGGGCGGCGGAAGCGGCGGCGGATCGCAGTGCGTCAAAGGCTGCCTCGTCCAGCTCCAGGCCGGCGAACAGGCCCTGATCCAGGACGGTGCTTTCGGTCACCCGAAGCGTCTTGCCTCCCTCCAGGGCCACCGTCCAGGTCTTGGCCGGGGGCGTGGGGGGGAGGAGCTTCTCAATCCTCATCGTCGTCGAAGTCGTCTGCGCTGATGTCGATCAGCTTTGCGGCGGTGGGGCCTGCTTTGCGGGGGACAGCGGGGGCATCCTCTGCCGGGGTGGGCTCTGATGCGGGCTGGGGGGCCCGTCCCGCGGCGCGGGCGGCGGCCTGGGCCTGGCTGGACATGAGCTGGAAGGAGTTCTTGCGGATCTCCTCCTCCACGTGGGCGCAGATATCCGGGTGGTCCTTCAGGTATTGCTTGGCGGCGTCCTTGCCCTGGCCGATGCGCTCATCGCCCATGGAGAACCAGGAGCCGCTCTTGTGGATGATGTCCAGCTTCACAGCCAGGTCCACCAGCTCCCCGTACTTGGAGATGCCCTCGCCGTACATGATGTCAAACTCGGCCTCCCGGAAGGGGGGCGCGACCTTGTTCTTGACGATCTTGGCGCGGGTGCGGTTGCCGATGACCTCGCTGCCGTCCTTGATGGCCTCGATGCGGCGGACCTCCATGCGGACGGAGGAGTAGAACTTCAGGGCGCGGCCACCGGTGGTGACCTCGGGGTTTCCGTAGACCACGCCGACCTTTTCCCGCAGCTGGTTGATGAAGATGACCACGCAGTGGGTCTTAGAGATAGACCCGGCCAGCTTCCGCAGGGCCTGGCTCATCAGGCGGGCCAGCAGGCCCACGTGGGCGTCGCCCATGTCGCCCTCGATCTCGGCGCGGGGGACCAGGGCGGCCACGGAGTCCACGACGATCACGTCCAGGGCGCCGGAGCGGACCAGGGCTTCGCAGATCTCCAAACCCTGCTCGCCGGTGTCCGGCTGGGAGATGAGCATGTTGTCGATGTCCACCCCCAGAGCGCGGGCATAGGTGGGGTCCAGGGCGTGCTCAGCATCGATGAAGGCGACCTCACCGCCCTGCTTCTGGGCTTCCGCCACGATGTGCAGGGCCAGGGTGGTTTTACCGGAGGATTCCGGGCCATAAATTTCGATGATCCGGCCGCGGGGCACGCCGCCGATGCCCAGGGCCAGGTCCAGGGCCAGGGAACCGGTGGGGATGCTCTCGACCTTCACGTTGGGGTTGGCCCCCAGGCGCATGATGGCACCCTTGCCGTAGGCCTTTTCAATCTGGGCCATGGCGGTCTCCAGCGCCTTCTTTTTGTCAGAGGCGGGCGCGGCGGCCTCAAGAGGTTTCTTTTTTTCTGCCATGTGTTTGTTATCCTTCCTCCGGGTCGGCGTCTGGCTCTGGGTGCTCGAAGGGCCGCTGGCCCTCGACCACCCGGTCGATGCCGCCGGTGTCGCGGGTGATTCGGATGTTTTCATAGCCGGCATTGACCAGCATCCAGGCCACGTCCTCGGACTGGCCGACGCCCACCTCGTAGAGCAGGTGCCCGCCGGGCTTCAGGGCGGGCTTCCAGAGGGTGGTCACGGCCCGGTAGAAATCCAGGCCGTCGCTGCCGCCGTCCAGGGCCAGCATGGGCTCGTAATCCTTGACGGAGCGGTCCAGGGCCGGCAGGTCCCCGGTGGGGATATAAGGGGGGTTGCAGACCAGCGCGTCAAACTGCCCCAGGGTGTGGCTGGGGGGCTGGAGGGCGTCGCCCTTTAAGTAGACGGCCCGGCCCGTGAGCTTGTGGCGGCGAATGTTTCGCTTGCACAGGTCCAGGGCTCCGTCGGACAGGTCCACCAGGATGGCGCGGGTGTTTTTCAGCGTGGCGGCGATGGAAAGCCCCACGCAGCCCGTCCCGGCGCACAGGTCCAGCACGCGGGTGTGGCCGGGGTGTTCTTTCAGGCGGCTGATGGCCAGCTGGGCCAGCATCTCCGTGTCCACTCTGGGGATGAGGGCGGCCGGATTGACGAAGAACCGCAGGCCCATGAAGTCCCACTCGCCGATGATGTAGGCGATGGGTTCCCCTGCCAGACGCCGGTCCATGTACTTCTCGATGGTTTCAGCGATGGCGTCGGTGGTGTACAGGGAAAAATCCCGGTAGAGCTGCTCCGGGGTTTTGCCGGCGGCGGCGCAGATGAGGTCCTGGGCCTCCAGTTTGTTGGCTTCGTCGTCCACGCCGGCGGCCCGCAGGGCCGCCCGCGCAGCGTGCATCAAATCATGATAGGTGATGGTCACACCGTTCCCCCCAATCAGAAATCAAATAGGTATTACAGCCTGGGATCACCAGGCATCGGCCCCCTTCTCCTGGGGCAGGACCAGCTTCAGGGCGTGGATCGCCACCTCCAGCATGGCGTCGTCCGGCTCGAAGGTCGTGAAGTTCTGCATCCAAAGGCCGGGTGCGGCCAGGATCTTCGTAAACCAATTGTCGTGGGCCCCTACGAAATGGTTGATCTCATAGGTCACGCCCACCACCACGGGCACCAGGGCCAGGTGCAGCAGGATGCGCACCAGGGGGTTCGTCGCGACGTCCCGGACGCCCGGCAGGGCGAAGACCACGCAGGAGGCCAAGATCGCCACGGCGATGACCACGAAGAGAAAGCTGGTGCCGCAGCGGGGATGGTGCCGGGGCATGGCGCGGGCGTTCTCTACGGTGAGGTCCAGGCCGCGCTCATAGCAGAAGATGGTCTTGTGCTCCGCGCCGTGGTACTGAAAGGTCCTGTGGATGTCTTTCATTTTGGAGCAGAGATAGAGGTAGAGGAAGAAGATGACGAGCTTCACCACGCCCTCCAGCAGGTTCCGCACCCACATGGGGGCGTCGGGGAAAAAGTGGAGCAGGGCGGAGGTGGCTAGGGTGGGCAGGACGATGAACAGGGCCACGGCAAAGACCAGGCCTGCCAGCATGGCCACGCCGGTGATCCAGTTGGTCAGGGCCTTTTCGCCAAAGCGGGTCTCGACCCAGGTCTCGAACTTGCTTTTGGATTCTTCCTCGTCTTCGGGGTAAAACTCCGCCGACCAGGACAGGGCCTTGATGCCCACGACCAGGGAACCGACAAAGCTGACGATCCCGCGGAGAAAGGGGATGCCCAAGATGGGGTAGTTTTCTTTGGTGAACGTGCGGGTCTGTTCCTGCACTTCTAAGCCGCCGTTTTGGTTGCGCACCACGATGGCCTGCTTCTCCGGGCCGCGCATGAGGATACCTTCGATGAGGGCCTGGCCGCCGATGGTGGTGCGGAAGCTGCCCTCCTTGGGGGCGGGGCAGCTGGTCGGTTGCGTTTGATTTGACTGATTTGGCATAGTTTCTCCTAACGATCTGAAAACGTGGGAGAGCGGTGCTGCTGGGGCGATTGTAGCAGACCCCAGGGGAAATTGCAAGGCTCAGGGGGAATTTTCTCGAACTTATGTTCCAGTGGGCAGACGGATCTCCACGAGGCAGCCGCCGGCTTCGTCATCGGCGTTGGAGATGGTCAGCTCACCGTTGTGGCGGGAGATGATCTCCTCACACACGGCCAGACCGATGCCGCTGCCCCGTGCGGTGGAGCTGCCCTTATAAAACTTATATTTGACGTTGGGCAGCTCGTCGGGGGGGATGCCGGGGCCGTAGTCCCGGACGGTGATGACAACGTCGCCGTCATCTGGGTAGATGGCGGTGTCGATGCGCTTGCCGGCTCCACCGTGCTTGGCGGCGTTGTCCAGGAGATTGCAGAAGACCTGGCGCAGGCGGTCGGGGTCGCCGGGGATGGGGGCGAACTCCTCTTCGCAGTCGGTGTGGTAGACGGCGATGCCCTCGGCGGCCAGGAACTCGTGGTAGGTGTAGACGGCGTCCTCCAGCTCAGCCTTGATATCCATCGGTTCGATGGAGAGGGTGAAGCGGCCGTCCTCGATGCGGGAGAACTCCAGCAGCTCTTCTACCATGCCGGACAGGCGCCGGGCCTCGCTGGCGATGATGCTCATGCCCTTGCGCACGTCGCCTTCGTCGCGGGCCTCGCCGCTCATAATGGTCTCGGCCCAGCCGGTGATGGCGGTGAGGGGGGTGCGCAGCTCGTGGGAGACGGAGGAGATAAACTCCTGCTTCATGCTCTCGGCCTGCTTGATGCGCAGGGACATGTCGTTGATGGCGTCGGTGAGGTCGCCGACCTCGTCGTCAAACTTCTTTTCCACTTGGATGCCGTAGCTGCCCCCGGCGATGCGGCGGGCGATGCCGGTGATGTTTTTCACCGGGCCGACGATGGAGCGGACGAAGTAGATGTTGGACAGATAGACCAGGATCAAAATGCTGACGGACAGAATGACGGCAATGAGCGTCAGGATGATGACCTGGCGATCGACCAGGCGCATGGACGTGACGTAGCGCAGGATGCCCACCAGCTTGCCGTTATACAGCAGGGGTGCGGAGACGGCGGTGACGCGCTCCCCGGTCTGGGGGGAGACGCCCCGCCAGGCGGAGATGGTCTGGGTGTGCCGGAGCTGGTTGATGTCCCCGGTGCCGGGCACGGAGCCGGAAATGGTCAGGCCGTTGGAGGAATAGATGACGGTCCCCTCCGGGTCCAGGTATTGCAGCTCCAGGCGGGTGCCGTCCTGGAAAGAGCTGACGTAATCCTGGGCGGCGGAGAGATAGTCGCCGTCGGCGCTGTTGTAGTTGCTGCTGGTGCTGCTGAAATAGTTGACGGCGGTGCGGGCCTTGCTCTCCATGTCGGAGAGGATGCTGCTGTCGTAATAGTTTTTGACGATGAGGCCAAAGACGATGACGACCACTGCCAGGACCATGACGAGGAAGCTCACGCTGTTCATGAGCCACCGCTGGCGGATGCCCCGGACGCGGGTGAGACGGGAAAGGTGCACCTGGAACCAGCCGGGCAGGCGGCGCAGCCAGGTCAGCAGACGGGAGACGCAGGCTTGGAGTTTTTCCATGCGGCGCTCACACTTCCCACTTGTAGCCGTAGCCCCAGATGGTGGTGATGAAGGTGGGGCTGGTGGGCTCGTCCTCGATCTTCACCCGCAGGCGGCGGATGTTTACGTCTACGATCTTCAGCTCGCCGAGATAGCCCTCGCCCCAGACCATGTGCAGGATCTCTTCCCGTGCCAAGGCCTTGCCGGGGTTTTCCATGAAGAGCTTGATGATGGCATACTCCACCTGGGTGAGCTTGATGCGCTGGCCGTGCTTTTCCAGGCTGCGGCGGCGGGTGTTGAGGACGAAGGGGGGCTGGCTGATGACGCCGTCGTCGCTGACGTCGCCGCCGATGCGGCGGTAGAGGGCGTCGATGCGGGCGGTGAGCTCTGCGGGGGAGAAGGGCTTGGTGACGTAGTCGTCGGCCCCGGTCATAAAGCCGGTGACCTTGTCCATCTCCTGGGTGCGGGCGGTGAGCATGATGATGCCGATCTTCGAGTTGCCCGCCCGGATGCGACGGCAGACCTCGAAGCCGTCCATATCCGGCAGCATGATGTCCAGCAGGGCCACACCTACGTCGGGGTTCAGGCGCAGCTGCTCCAGGGCCTCCTCCCCGGAGCCGGCCTCGATGGTCTCGTACCCGGCGCGGTTGAGGTTGATGACCACAAAGCTTCGGATGTTCGCTTCATCCTCCAGGACTAAAATTTTCTTCATAATGTCCTCCCAAAAACCTACTAGATATACGATAGTTCACGGTACCACGTGGGAAAAAGTTTATTGATCGGTGTTCCACCCGGCTTGGTCGGCGTGGAACAGGGCCTTGAGGCTTTCCTGGTCCAGGCCGCAGTCCCAGCTGCTGGTGAGGAACTCGCCGGTGCAGATGGTGCTGTTGGTGCTGGACAGGAGGAAGCGTCCGCCCTGCTGGGCCTGGCGGGAGCGGTCGCTGCCGGTCAGGCAGGTGATCTGTAGGAACGGCTCGGCCTCAGTGGTCGGTTCATCGCCGGTTGCTTCCTGATCGACCCCGCGGGCAAAGGTCACGGTGCAGACGCCGATGGTGGCGCTCTCCTGGCGGCGCATGGAGAATTTGCCCGTCCAGTCTGACGGGATCTCTAAGTACCAGCTGTCGCCGCTGTGATAGGTGATCTTGGTGACGGTCCGGGTGCCGTCAGGCGCATAGGCCACCCAGCGCAGCCACCAAAACGTGGCCTGGGAACTGTCCCCAAAGGAGGGGACGGCTACGGAGACAGGGACTTCTAGGGCGCCGTCTCCGTCAATGTCGGTGGGTTCTACCCCGGCGGCGTAGTGGTAGAGGTCTTTGCTCTGGTGGGTCTCCGGGTTCAGGGCGATGTTTTTCAGGTCGTGGCCCTGGCTGAGGCAGAAGACATCTGTAATGAGGACGTCTTTTTTGTAAAAAGACGTGACGAACAGGGCCGGGGTGCCGTCGGAGAGCTGGCCGGAGGACCAGGTGTCGATCTCGATGGCACCCTGAGACAGGGGGGAGGTGGAGACCAGCTCCATGCGGCCGTCTTGATTGTCATAATAGTCCAGGCGCAGGGGGGTCTCTCCGGTGGCGGCTGGGGCCAGGATGATCTCCTCCTGGTCGTCCCCGTCCAGATCGGCGGTGAGGCAGCGGCCGCTGTTGGCCTTAAAAATCTCTGTGGGCTGATCGCCGGTGATGGTGTAGGCGGCCAGCGTGTGGGTGGCGGCGTTGACCTGCCAGCTGACGAGGATGTCGCCGCCGGCTCCACCCAGGTTGGGGTAGGAGATGAACTCAATGTCGCTGCCCACGCCCTGGATCTTGGCCAGGACCTGGTAGTCCCCGTGCTCATCCTGCTTGAAGATGACGATGGTCAGGGGAGTGTCGGACGAGGTGTCCCGGAAGAAGGAGATGGCCTCCTGCTCGCCGTCGCGGTCGACATCCACCAACTGGATGGCCTGGCGGTTTTCGCCACTGAGGGGGGCGATGGACTCTGCGCTTCCCTTTTCCTGGTTGATGCGGGCCTGGAGATTCACATAGGCCTCGGAGGATTTGGGCAGGGCGTACATCTCGTCCACATCGCCGAAAATGCAGCCGGACAGACCCAGCGTACACAGCACGGCCGTCAGGCAGACCAGCAAGCGTTTTCTCATGGCCGGGGGCCTCCCTTCTGCCCCCGGTCCGACCGCGGCGCGGGGGATACTTTCTAACTCTATATCATACCACAATTTTAGGCCTTTTCCTATCATTTATTTTTGAATTTCCTGCAAAAAAACGCTTGCCAAGCAGGGAAAGGTGTTGTATACTTAGTAGCGATTGAGCGTATGCTGAACGAGTATGCCGGTGTGATGGAATTGGTAGACGTAGTGGACTCAAAATCCACCGGTGGCGACACCGTACCGGTTCGAGTCCGGTCACCGGCACCAAAATAAAAATCCGAACCTGAACTTCTTAACAGAAGATAAGGTTCGGATTTTTTTATTCTTCCTCTTTGTCTGGATCGGGCAGTGTTCCGGATTGAGTGGCTAGTTTTTTCGTTTGCGACTTTACGCGGCGCTCCAGCTTTTTGATGTCTTCGGCGGGTGGAAGTTCCTCTGGCTTGATCCCGCGTTGTCCGAGCATTTCCCGCACAGAACGGTTGTTTTGAACATGCTCTCTTGTGATTGGAGCCTCACCTTGCAGGTCCTTTTCTTCCGTGTTATAGTTGGTCATTTCTGCGGCCAGGTTCTTTGCTGCAATAGAAAGAGTAGGCAAAAAGTCCGCTAGAGGACGAGAATCTTTTACCCCCAGACGCGCCTTCATTTCTTGCGTTGTGTAGCCGCCAAAGAGAGCTTGATCTCCCTTAGAGCGAATACGGCCGAACCCAGCATCATCGACACCGCGTTCATAGATATTTTGGGACAAACGTTTTTCTGACTCCCGAAGTCGGCCGCGTGCTTCCGTTCGCTCAATAAGAGAGATGTGTTCTTCGATCAGCTCTTGCTTCCGTGTTTGTACGGCAAAATAGCTTTGAGCAAACGCGATTTCTTCCTTTTTGGGGTCCCCATTTTGTGCGATAAGATAGCAGGCGTAGCGTGTCAGCATGTAGTCCCGGACATTTCGCTTTGCGCCGCTGCCCAAAGTGACCATTTTCGTGACCTCACGAAAATGGTCAGGTACTATGGCACCGCTCCCTTCACAGGACTCCATGGCGCGGGAGATCGCTTTGTCAAAGTTTTCCCAGCGCTCGTAGCCGAGGAGCGGCATTAGGTCACGAGCATACCAAAACTCGATGTGGGCTTCTTGATTGCTGTGTAGAATGCGGTCGAATTGTTTTTTGATTTGATAAACTCTATTTTTATCCATGATACCCCTGCTTCCTCAGACCAAAGGTCAGCTGCGCTGATAAATCGCCTCCTGAAGGATTCTACGATTATTCTAGCAGAAGCATTCATTGCTTTCAAGAGAAACCATGTGCTCCAAACAGACTTTTTGCAAGACGGGTCGAAGTGTCAGAGCTTCTTGACAAACAGGGCGCGGATGGCGTTGAGGACGGCCAGGATCATCACGCCCACGTCGGCGAAGATGGCCAGCCACATGTTGGCGATGCCCAGGGCGCCCAGGACCAGGCAGATGCCCTTGATGGCCAGGGCAAAGACGATGTTCTGGTAGACGATGCCCAGGCACTTGCGGGAGATCTTGATGGCCTTGGCGATCTTGAGGGGATCATCGTCCATGAGGACCACGTCGGCGGCCTCGATGGCGGCGTCAGAGCCCATGGCACCCATGGCGATGCCGATGTCGGCACGAGAGAGGACGGGGGCGTCGTTGATGCCGTCGCCCACGAAGGCCAGCTTTTTCTTGGCGGGCTTTTCGTTCAGAAGCTGCTCGACCTTGCTGACCTTGTCGGCAGGGAGGAGCTGGCTGTACACCTGGTCGATGCCAAGTGCAGAGGCCACCTGCTGGGCCACGGCGTCGGCGTCGCCGGTGAGCATGACGGTTTTTTCTACGCCGATCTTTTTCAGGGCGGCGATGGCTTCCTTGGCGGTGGGCTTCACGACATCGGAGATGAGGATATGACCGGCGTACTGTCCGTCCAGGGCGACATGAATGATGGTACCGACCTGGTGGCAGGGAACGGACGGGATGCCCAGCTTGGCCATGAGCTTGTCGTTGCCGGCGGCGACGGTGTGGCCGTCCACCTCGGCGGTGACGCCGTGGCCGGAGATTTCCTGGATGTTGTGGACACGGCCCCGGTCCAGCTCGGCCCCGTAGGCTTTTTGCAGGCTCTTGCTGATGGGGTGGGAGGAGGCGCTTTCGGCCAGGGCGGCGTACTCAATGAGCTTGGCTTCGTCGATGGTGTTGTGGTGGATGCCCACGACCTCAAAGACGCCCTGGGTCAGGGTGCCGGTCTTATCAAAGACCACATAATCGGTCTGGGAGAGCGTCTCCAAATAGTTGGAGCCTTTGACCAGCACGCCGGCGTTGCTGGCCCCGCCGATGCCGGCGAAAAAGCTGAGGGGGATGCTGATGACCAGCGCACAGGGGCAGCTGATGACCAGGAAGGTCAGGGCGCGGTAGATCCAGTCGCCCCAGGCGGGGGCCAGACCCAGGGCCAGCATCCGCACCAGGGGGGGCAGGATGGCCAGGGCCAGCGCGCCGTAGCAGACGGCGGGGGTGTAGACGCGGGCGTACTTGGCGATGAAATCCTCCGAGCGGGACTTGCGGGAGGAGGCGTTCTCCACCAGGTCGAGAATTTTGGAGACGGTGGATTCGCCAAACTCCTTCGTGGTGCGAATTTTTAAGAGGCCGGTCATGTTCACGCAGCCGCTGATGATCTCGTTGCCGGGGATGGCGTCGCGGGGGAGGCTCTCGCCGGTGAGGGCGGCGGTGTTCAGGGTGGAGGTACCCTCCACCACCACACCGTCGATGGGGACCTTTTCGCCGGGCTGGACGACGATGATGGTGCCGATCTCGACCTCATCAGGGTCCACCTGGACGAGCTTGCCGTCCTCCAGGAGGTTGGCGTAGTCGGGGCGGATGTCCATGAGCTCGCTGATGTTCCGGCGGCTCTTGCCCACGGCGTAGCTCTGGAACCACTCGCCGACCTGGTAGAAGAGCATAACGGCCACAGCCTCGGTATAGTCGCCGTTTTCCACCAGGCCGATGGCGATGGCACCGACGGTGGCGACGGCCATTAAGAAGCATTCGTCGAAGACCTGACGGTTCTTGATGCCCAGGCCGGCTTTGCGCAGGATGTCATAGCCGATGATGACATAGGGGATCATGTAGGCGAGAAACCGCACCGCCCCAGTGAAGGGGGTAAAGTGCAGGGCGATGAGCAGGGCGGCGGAGAGGAGGATGCGGAAGAGCATCTTCTTTTGTTTTTTATTCACGTTCGTTCCCTCCGATTCGTCGAAGAGGCAAGAAATTTACAGGAAGATCTCACAGTCATCCTCGACTTTTTTGCAGTTTTTACGCACGACCTGCATGACCTGCTTGGGGTCCTGGCCCTCCTCGAACTCAACGTTCATTTTCAGGGTCATGAAGTTGACCACGGCGTTCTTCACGCCCTCGGTCTTGTTGGCGGCGTCCTCCATCTTGTTGGCGCAGTTGGCGCAGTCTACGTCGATTTTATAGGTTTTTTTCATGGGGGTGAGCTCCTTTCAAACTTGCTCAGAAAGCGATGTCAGCGAATATCTGCATTACAATTGAGCATTTGTTCAACTGTTATGCTCACATGATACCACCCTTTCCTCAAATGTCAACGGCTTTTTGGCGGGTCCTTCCGAATGGATGCAACGAATTTCCAAATGGAGCAAAAGGGGGCAAATGCCCTTGTTTCCGGGCCGGGGTCTGTGGTAAAATAGCGGCATGTAACGACGAGAGAAGGGGGGAAAGGGCCATGAAAACGGATTGGGCCGGGATCGTTGCGGAGAAGCTGGCGGAGGTCCCGGAGGGGTATGTGCGGGAGAGCATCCTCAGCCCGGCGGCCCCGGAGACGACCCACCACCGGCTCTTTTTCCAGCGCGGCGGGAAGGGAGCGCTGGAACGGGCCGAGTTATTCCCCGGCCTGACCCTGACCCGGATGTGCATCCAGAGCGAGGATTTCCCCCACCACCACGCCGCCCGACAGGGCGGACTGGAATTGACCCACTGCCACATAGGGCGGGTGGGGTGGTCCATGAAGGAGGGCGTAACGCTCTATCTGGGGCCGGGGGACCTGGCCCTGCACACGATGGACTGCTGCGCCCATTCTGTGTTGGGGTTTCCGCTGGGATATTATGAAGGGGTTTCGCTGACGCTGGACCCGGAGAAATTGGCGGCACAGCTGCCGCCGGTGTTGGCGCAGGCGGGGGTGGACCCTCTGGCGCTGCGGGAGCGGTTTTGCCCCAAGGGGCACCCGGCGGTGCTGACGGCCCGGCCGGAGCTGGAGCCGATCTTCCAGCCGCTGTATGACCTGCCGCGGGCGCTGCGGCTGCCCTATTATACGCTGAAGGTGCAGGAGCTCTTGCTGACGTTGAGCCGGATGGACCCGCCGGAGGAGAAGCAGCCGACGCAGTATCTCTCCCAGCAGGTGGAACTGATCCGAGCCATCCATGACCAGCTCATGGACCGGCCTGACCAGCGCGTGACCATTGAGACGCTGGCGAAAGCGTATCACCTGAACACCTCTACGTTGAAAACGGTCTTTAAGGCCGTGTACGGCCAGCCCATCGCGGCCCACATGAAGCACCACCGGATGCAGGAGGCCGCCCGCCTGCTGCGGGAGACGGACCGGAGCGTGGGGGACATTGCCCAGCAGGTGGGCTATGAGAACCAGAGCAAATTTTCCAAAGTCTTTCGGGAGACCTTTCAAATTTTGCCGACAGAATACCGCCGCCAACAGCGGGGATGAGATGAAAAAACACCAGGGGAACGAGCGAAAAATTCGTTCCCCTGGTGTTTTGCGTGGGTTCAGTGCAGATAGTGTCCCGGATCGATGGTCACGCCGTATTCCCGCAGGGCAAAATGCAGGTGGCTGGGAGAGGCGCTCTCGGCGATGGCGGAGGTGCCGACGGTGCCTAAGACCGTCCCGGCGTCTACCTCGGTCCCGGCCTGGACATTCAGGGAGGGGGAGAGGTTGGCGTAGACACTTTCCATGCCCTTGCCGTGGTCGATGGTGACGGTGGTGCCCATGAGATCATCGGTGGCCACGGCGCTGACGGTGCCTTTGGCGCAGGCGGCCACGGGGGTGCCCAGCTCGGCGGCGATGTCGATGCCGTCGTGGGTGCGCCAGTCGCCCATGGTGTCGTCGTAGGCGAAGACTTCGAGACTAAAATCTCGGTCGACCTCGCCCTCGACGGGCCAGACGTAGCCGGTGGTGGCGGCGGGACCGGGGGTGACGCTTTCCTGCTGGGGCGACGCTGCCGCCGGCGTTTTGCCCTGGTCCGTTTTGGGATCGGTCTGGTCCGATTTGCTGTCCTGCCCCTGGGTGGGGGCGGCGGTGCTCTGGTCAGTCTGGTCGGCGGGGGCTGGCTCTTGGTCCGCGGGCTTGGGCAGCTCCGCCTGGCCGCTGACCACGGCGCTGTCCCCAAAGCCCTCCGGCTGAGCGGTCAGCCCGCTGTACAAGTAATAGCCTGAGATGCCGATGGCGGCGACGCAGAGGAGCAGGATGATGTAGAAGCCCTTGCCCTCCAGAAAGTCGCCCAGCCTGTGCTGTGACGGTTTTTGTTTCATCAGAAACGCCTCCTGCGCTGTGCGCCAGATTGTGTGAGACGCCCACCCCCGGTGGGGGAGCTTGTCTCTGGCTCTATTCTGGACAGGGAGGAGGGGGATTATGCAAGGGGGGTTAATTTTGTTGGATGTTTGTTGCGGGAGAGGGGAGATCCTCGTAGCCTTTTGGAAAACGGATCGAATTCCAATCTATTTTTTTAGCACGGTAGACCAGTTTAGCGTATTCTGTTTCCTTCTTATGCTTTTGGTATATGAGTAAGATGCGCTGCCGGTTTCGGACAGAAGACCTCATGTCTAGGTTCAGTACGGTGTTTGGAGCATATATTTTTCGGCGGGCATCATAAACAACACCGACACAACCGCGGATATTTCCGGCTAATTTCTCGGTGACGAGGACAGGTTTCCTGTCGTAGTAGTCTCCAATCATATTTGCGCCGAGATTTTCAGAACCTACAATGGCAGGGAGAATGGAAAGTTTTCGCTCTGTTGTACCATCTGGCGCCAATTCAAAATCTTCTTTTTTGAGACGGCGGGTACGGCATAGGTTGTAAAAGGTGTTTGGAGAGAGATGCTTGCCTTTTTGAAATTTTACACCGGTTAGATGTAGGAAGTTGGTTCGCTCGAATAAAATCTCTGTGGCAAAGGTCTTGTTTCCGCTGGTATTTGCACTGATAATAAGAAGTGTGTTGTCACAAAGTTTTTCGTAGTACTGATCGGCGCATTGAAACAAAATTTTTAGAGCGTCGTGTTTCTCCATAATATAATCCTCTTTTTTATTTGTACGCAGTAGAAAAGGGAGACTACAGCACCGTGATGCTGTGCGTCTCCCTTTGATAGCTGATTTTATCGTTGTTCGCCAACATACAGCTCCTTCGGAGAAGAATCCTTCTGCTGCATCTCTTTTGGGTTTTATCGTTGCCCACCAACACACAGTTCCTTTGGGAAAATCCCTTCTACTGCATCACTGTCGAATTTTAGGTGTCAGCCACACCAGAGGGATGCCGCCCTCTATCCACTTTTATTATATGAGCTTTCCAATCTGCTGTCAACTGGAAATTTTCTCTTCCATTTTGGGGGCGGGTGTGGTATAGTAGGCCCGACTGGTTTCCACACCCCCGGTCCAACCGGCAGCGTTTTTCTGAAAGACGCTGCCGCTGTATGGTTCGCGCACCATACTCTAAATACCAAAATGGAGGAATTTTTTCGATGCGCTCAAAAACCCAACTTCTGGCCCTGAATGGGGTCATTGCAGCGGCCTATGCCGCGCTGACATTGGTGGCTTCGGCGATGAACCTGGCCTATGGCCCGGTGCAGTTCCGGTTTTCGGAAGCTCTGACGGTGCTGCCCTTTTTGTTCCCCGGCACTTGGCCGGGCCTTTTTGTGGGCTGCTTGGTGGCCAATCTGCTCAGCCCCTATGGTCCCATCGACATCGTGATCGGCTCTTTGGCGACGCTGCTGGCTGCGATTTGGACGGAGAAGGTCGATCGCCCCTGGCTGGCTCCGCTGCCCCCCGTGCTGTGCAACAGGGTCTTGGTGGGCGGGATGCTGGCCTGGTATGAGGTCGGCTTTACCGCGCAGTTTGCTGCGCTGTTCGCCGTCAACGCCCTGTGGGTGGGCATCGGTGAGGCGGTGGTCTGCTATGCGCTGGGGCTGCTGCTGATCCGGGCAGTGCCCAACGTTTCGTATCTGCGCCGCTATGTGCCGGAGTCCCGGCGGTGGATGAAAAAATCGGCACAAGTGAGCTGACCATTCTTTGACAGCATCCCGTTACAACATAAAACAAAGCAGGCCCCGACGCGCGACCGGGGCCTGCTTTTTTGTGCCTTGTGAGAGATTATTTGGTGACGCTGCCCTGTTTTTCCAGAGCGCGGCGGACGCGGCGTAGGGTGTGCTCGATGTCTTGGCCACCGCAGTCTACGGTGATGTGGGCGTATTGCTCATAGAGGGGGACACGCTCGTCATAGAGCATGCGGAGGGTCTGGCCGGGACGGAGGACGACACCGCGTTTTTCCAGGTTCCCCAGGCGGCGGGCCAGGGCCTTGTAACCCAGCTTGAGGTAGACGACGGTGCCGAGCTGGGAGAGACCACGCTGCCGCCGGTGGCGATGACGGAATTGTTGACGTCCAGCTGGGCACAGATGGATCCTTCCAGAGCCAGGAAGCCGTCGCTGCCGTGGGTGCGGATGAGCTGGGAGAGCAGGGCGTGCTCTCGGTCCTGGATGACCAGGTCCGTGTCTAAAAACGTCATGCCCAGGCTCTTGGCGAGTAAGACGCCTAGGGTCGATTTGCCGCAGCCGGGCATGCCGATGAGGATCACATTGTTCATAGGGGGTCGCTCCTCTCGTGTGCGATGAGTTAGCCTGAGTATACCACGGAAAAATGGGCTTGAAAAGAGCGACTTCGCCGAAATTTAGTCCCGCAGGGCGGGATG
>OGDF01002493.1_pt1 | contig 24785 bp, 27 predicted proteins | sample 1570141 | NCBI WGS metagenome assembly OGDF01 (sample SAMEA4370581, study PRJEB24528) | human gut metagenome | reverse complement strand
GAAATTTTGCCGAAAAGATGCGTTGTTAGGCTTAGTGTCAACACGACCTAAATAATCACTTATTATTACAACTTCTGATTTATCGCATCAACTGAATACACTCAAACACGGATAACCGTCCTCATCAGACAGCTATCCGTTTCTTATTCCGCATACCCACAATCAAGCACCCTCAGCTTCGTATGTTCTCCGTCCTGCGGATCAACAATATCATAGCTGATTGAACTGCACCTGAGCTGATTGCAAAGCTTTGTTGCCCGTTTCAGGAAGTCAGGCGGTATCTTGGTAAGAGAACCATCATTTTTTATGAGCTTTACGCCGTTTCTCCGCAAGTCCTCGATGAAGTCCTCACTCGTCATTGTCCTGATCCTCGGTGCTTTCCGCACCCTCGCTCGTTTCAAGGGTGATCGTGTGAGTGTAGATCATGTGGTCATTCAGGCAGTCCAGGGAGCAGTAGCTCTGATTGGTGTCCTGATGCCTGTAATAGCTCTTGCCTGCGGGTATCTCTTTATAACAGTTCGCACAAAACATTATTCTTCGTCCTTCCATAGATAAATCATTGTATCGTACACGGCTCTCTGCGCCTGCATACGGAGCAGATTTCCGATAGCACCCGACTGGTCGATCCGCCCTGACATGACAGCAGCCTGATAATCACGGCTCGACTGCATCAGAAGCTCAGTCTGACGGTTCACAGCGTCCGTGACCTTTGTGTCAAGCTCGTCAAGGTGCTTGTAGATCTCGCCCTTGTCCACGATCTCCTGCAAGAGATAGGGTCGCTTTTCTTCGATGTGGTGCAGATAGTAGCGAATGTGGTCGGTGTGGAACACATAACGCTCCGTTTCGCCTGTCTTGGGATTACGGTGGCGTACCGTCTGTGTGTCGGTATCGACTTCCCACACAGGAGCGCCCTCCACGGTCTGTTTGCTCTTGAATAACATCGCCGTCACTTCCTTTTCTTCGTCATATAGTAGCCGATACCGCCTACTCCTGCGAGAGCTGCCACTCCTGCGATGATCGCAAGCGGATTGGCACCAGAACGCTCGGAATTGCCATCAGAAACGCTTGACAGGCTGTCGGGAGTATCGTTACCCTCTGCGGAAGAATCGCCCTCAGAAGCCTTTTCCGTTCCTCCTGTGACATCTCCGATCACTCTCGGACTGTCCTCGCCCTTATCGTTGATCTCATAACCGCCTGTGCTTTCTTCGGGTTCGTCTTTCAGCGTACTGAACGGAGGAAAAGTATCCACGGTATCGCCGTTGCGGTCGATCATCTGCCAAGTGCCGTTAAGCAGCGTGAAGCTGTAAAAGTTGTCCTCAGTCTCGATCGTCCAGTTACCGCTGTTATCGTCCTCAAAGTTCCAACCGTCGATCAGGTCACGGTAATATTTGCGGTAGCCGTGTGTGACCTCGCCCACATCAGTCCAGTCATATCCGCCTGTGCCGTAGTTCTCATCAAGCCACTTGTCAAGCAGATGATGCTTGTACGATGCTTCGGGATATTCAAGACCGTTATCGCCCTTGCCGTTCCAGAGATCTTCCCAAATGGCGGTTTCAAGGCTTTCACGGTCGGGAGCTTCGGCAGCGTAAGCGGTAAAGCCTGAGCTGATTCACGTTGTTGGAAATACTGCGAACAAGCCGTAAAAGCTCCTGTATATCCTCGGTGCTGAATTTCACAACAAGTGTATCAAAGAATGCGATACGCATAAACTCACTCTTAGACTTGTATCTGCTTAGTTTGAATTTCTGCTCAAGGAAGTCGTATTCTTCCTGTGTCAACCGTACCTGAACGCTCCGTGTTCGCCTGATTTTCTTCTTCATTTTCTCTTCTTTCTATTCGGGGTCTTAGGGGCAGTCGCCCTCTGACAAGCTGTGTATCGGAGCATTCAATTTTGGAAAATTGTAATGCGGAGATACCGTAGTAGCTTTCCTAAATGGATAAAAGTCCAAAACAGCCTAATATCAACATTATAGCTTAGAGAGTGTGATTCTTAACCGATTATACTCTCTTTTATATTTTTTGCGCTTATTTCAAAATTGCTCTTGAAAAACAACACAAGATATGCTATACTATATATGTAATTCAGCGATTGCAGATTTAAGTTCTGCAATTGAAGACAGAAAGTTCAATGATGGAGTGTTACCCTAATGGCGATAAGTTATAAAAAGCTGTGGAAGATGCTGATAGATAAGGACATGAAGAAAAAGGACCTTTGTGTTGCAGCAGGAATCAGTCATGCTTCTATGGCAAAGCTCGGCAAGAATGAGAATGTTACAACGGATGTGCTTGTAAAGATATGCAATGCTCTGCAATGCGATATTGGAGATATTATGGAAATGGTGCCTGAAACAACTGATCGAAAGGATGCAGAGTGATGAGCGTTAAAACAACAAAGGCTCCTGTGGCAAAGCCTATTCTGAAGTGGGCTGGCGGTAAAACGCAGATGCTTGGTGAGCTTATGCCGAGAGTTCCGAAAACATACGGCAGATATATAGAGCCTTTTTTCGGCGGCGGAGCCTTATTCTTTTCTTTGAAGCCTGAGAACGCTATCATAGCTGACAGCAACCCTGAGCTGATAAATATGTATCTCCAGGTTGCACATCATGTTGATGATGTTATTGAGTGCTTGCAGAAATATGAGAATACAAGCGAAATGTTTTATGAGGTTCGTTCTCTTGACTGGCAGACACTTCCGAAAGCTGAAGCTGCCGCAAGAACAATATATCTGAATAAAACTTGTTTCAACGGCTTGTATCGTGTGAACAGGAGTGGGCAGTTCAATACTCCGTTTGGCAAGTATAAGAATCCGAAGATATGTGATATTGATGCTCTGCGACTTGCTTCCGAAGCACTTCGTAAGGCGGATATTCTCTGCGGTGATTATATACTTGTTCTTGAACACTATGCTCAGCCGGGCGATTTTGTATTTTTGGATCCGCCGTATCTTCCCATATCCGAAAATTCTGATTTCAAGAGATATACCAAAGAACAGTTTTATGAGGACGATCATGTTGAGCTTGCTAAAATGATTGATACGCTTCATGAGCGTGGCTGCTACGTTATCCTCACTAATTCCAATCATCCCCTTGTTCACCAGCTTTATGAGCAGTACAAGATAGAGGTCATTCAAACAAAACGGCACATCTCCTGTCATGGCGATACTCGAAAAGGCGAAGATGTTATCGTAACTATACCGCCTGAAAAGAAAAAGAAGGTTAAGAGTGAACCTCTCTCCGATCAGGTGTCGTTATATCCGCCGACTCGCTTTATGGGTTCCAAGAGGAAACTGCTCGGTGAAATATGGAATGTTGCTTCACGCTTTGAATTTGATAGCGTAGTCGATCTGTTTTCTGGTTCAGGTATTGTAGGCTATATGTTCAAATCTCATGGTAAAACTGTAATCAGCAACGATTATATGGCTATGTCTGCAACATTCACAAAAGCTATGGTAGAGAACAATACTGTAACACTTCCAATTGCGGAAGCAGAGAAGCTCTTGATAAAACAAGGAGAAGTAGATCATTTCGTATCTGACACATTCAAGGATTTGTATTATACCGATGAGGAAAACGAGCTGATTGATATACTTCGTACAAACATAGCCGCCATAGATGATCAGTATAAGAAAGCTATTGCGATGACAGCTCTTATCCGTGCCTGCACAAAGAAAAGACCTCGTGGTATTTTTACATACACGGGTCATAGGTATGATGACGGTAGAAAGGATTTGCAGAAATCACTTTCTCAGCAGTTTCTTGAAGCAGTGGAAGCGGTTAATAATGCTGTCTTTGATAATCATAAGACGAATAAGTCTGTAAATGGCGATGCAATGGCTTTAGAGGTTGAAAAGCCCGATCTTGTATATATAGATCCCCCATATTATTCACCGTTATCGGACAATGAATATGTGCGGAGATACCATTTTATCGAGGGACTTGCCCGTGACTGGAAGGGCGTAGAAATACAAGAGCATACAAAAACAAAGAAATTCAAATCATATCCTACACCTTTTTCAACTAAGAACGGAGCGTATGATGCCTTTGATAAGCTGTTCAGCAAGTTCTCTGACAGTATCCTCATTGTTTCATATTCCTCCAACAGCTTGCCTACACAAGAGGATATGGTAGAATTAATGAAGAAATACAAGAAACACGTTGAAGTGGTTCCCGTAGACTATAAATATGCGTTCGGCAACCAGGCTGACGCTAAAACACATAGAAATTCTGTTCAGGAGTACCTGTTTATCGGGTATTGATAGGAGAAATCACTATGGAAGAAAACATTAAAATATGGCTTGTCGGCAATACCGGCTTGAGAAATCCTAACAGAATACAGGAAGGTCTTGCAGTATATGCCAAGTCTGCGTTTGTTGGAAAGCTGCACGGCAGGGATAATGAGATCGGTTTTATGAACCTGCTGAACAAGGAAGGCATTATCCAGAATGAAAGCGGTAAAGATGAATCAGGCAGTCATGCTCGTAAATGGCGCTTGATGTTTGCTAAGAATGGATATATCTATCCGCAGGTAAATAAGAAGGACGGAAACCAGGACGATCTCGGTGCTATGGACGATATAACTCCGTTCGGCAGAACTTTCCTTAAAGCAGATACTTTTCCTGCGGTCCAGGAGTGTTTTCTCAGAGCAATGAGCGTTGAGCAGTTTGAAATGCCTAATAAAATAACCTATTTCTCTCCGCTTCGTTGGATGCTTGCTATCATGTTGGAACTGGAGAAGCGGACAGGCTCTACGGAAATGAGCCGTATAGAATTTGCTTTGTGGGGACATACAACTAATCCAAGCTATGATCTCTCAGAGGTTGTTGACCATATTCTTGATCTTAGACAGCGCAGAGCAAAGGCTCCGGCAAAGCGTACTTTTGATAAAAATGAGATCAAGGAGCGTGGAAAGCATTACGATAAAAAAGCTGACAACTTCCTTGATTATAGTGACATGAATATGCGTTATCTCCGCATTTCGGGAATGTTTCAGCGTAAGGGCAGAGGTATTATGATCGTGCCTGCAAAGCATTTACTCGCTGAGAAGCTCGCAAAAGAAACAGCAACATCGGAACCTCTCATTGACGCATACAAGCAGTTGTGTTCGGGCGCACCTCTTCCGACTGACAATATAGACGTAGCCAAAACATTGCTTGAAGATCTCAAAAAGCAAATGAAGGAACGTCATATCGTTTATGATATTTCCGATCTGCCTCTTGATACTCCTGCCGAGATCAATATAGCAAGACAGCGTTTAGAGGATACACTCGCCAAAACTGACGAGATACAGTATGCTAACGATCAGTGCAATCAGTGGCAGGAAATTGCCGATTATATGTCTCTGCTTATTAAGGGCGGTGGAAAGCTCGTTTACGATGAAGATAACGCTATCGAAATACCGAAAGACGAAACTCCTGCATACTTTGAGTGGACACTTTGGAGAGCTGCGCTTGCGATAGATCACATGGTCAACAAGCCTTATGAGGTTCGTGGCTTTAGACTTGACTCTGACTTTTTGCCCGTAACCGCAGCAGGCGGTGGAAAAGGTGATCTTTACTGCGAATTTGAGGACTTCATGATACTGACAGAGGTTACAATGTCCACATCTTCAAGGCAGGAAGCAATGGAGGGCGAACCCGTCCGCCGCCATGTTTCCGATGCTGTATTGAATTATAATAAGCCTGTGTATGGTCTTTTTCTTGCAATCAGAATTGATACCAACACCGCAGAAACATTCCGTCATGGTATCTGGTATGCCAAAGGCGATGTTAAGCAGAGACTTGATATTGTTCCCCTTTCTTTGGAGCAGTTCCGCAGACACTTCGTTTCCATGTTTGAGGGAAAGCAAGCACGACCTGAACATCTGAGGGATTTGATACTCCAGTGCGAGATGGAGCGTGATAATCTGGAGGCTCCGGCTTGGATGAGGTATATTGACGATGTAGTAACTCAAAGAGTATCAAGATTAGTAAAAGTATGAAATGAGGTAAAATGATGTCAGATGGAATGAATATAATCGAAATAGGCTCTGCAACTGCAAAAGAGGCAGAATCCAACAGTCATACTCCCTCCAGAATCCAGGCAGATACATTATTCACGTTTACATCAGAACTTGAATTTTTAATACCCTATATTGAAAACGCCTGCCTTTATCCAAGATACTGTGATGAAGATATTGAATATCTCAAAATTGACAAATTAAAAAAGATTTATATTCCGATGAAGTGTTTTTGTGATATTAATCTTCATAGAATAAACTGCCACTTAGACTGGTACGGATATTATGGTTTAGCATTTCCAAAAGAGTGGGGTATGAAGAATGGTATTCAGCCTATTCAATATATCAATCCAGAATCAAAGCTAAGTAAAGATTTTTCTGTTGCTTTTAATCAAGTATTAAACGACTCTTCTGAGACAGATGAATTAGGCGATATTATGAAAAGCTTCATGTTGCATGAGCTTATGTATTATAAGCCATATGAAGGAAAAATGAGAAATCGTAGGTCAAAGAAGATTGAGAAAAAGTGTTTTACTGATGAATGCGAATGGCGATATGTCCCAGGTCTATCAGGCACAGAATTTCAACAGATCTATCATGATCCGAATATTATGAATGCTGGTATTATGAACGATATTAGTAATTCGCTCACAAAGGTTGAAGGTATCGCCTTGAAATATGATTATTCTGATCTTAAATATATTATCATAAAAACAACAGACGATTTTGTTAAACTGGTTTCTGTTATTGACAGATTAAAGATTGATGTTAACACAAGGAACGAACTCATTTCAAAAATTATAATATGGGATAAGTCAAAGGAGGATTTCTAATGTTTGTTGATTTTAATAAAGTTTTCGGAAAAACACCTCAAACAGAATTAAAAATACCTCAAGCATTAATTGATCAGCTGAGTTCTAAACTTCCTGATGGATTCATTTATGTTGTGGATAGCAATAATAATCTGACTATTTCTCATGATGGTAAAAAAGATCTAAAATATACTATCAGTGGGATGACTCTTGAACCTACTGATCAACAAAAGGAAATATTAGGAGATGATTTCTCTTTTGATGATATTATGAATTTATCATATAATTCGCAGAAACCAGTGCCAGTAAGATTTAAAGACGACAAGTATGTGAATATTAATGGTACTGATATTTCAATAGAGCAGCTGTCATATAATCCTTTTAAGCCTTATGAACTTGTAATTGATTCAACGTATATTTACCCTTCTCCACTTCCTCCAGCATTTACTATAAAAATAGGAAGCGAGAATACCAAGATTGAGTTGTCGATAAAGAGAATTCCTAACGACAGTCTTGATACAATGGCGTTTAAATCAGATGATAGTAAATGTTTGTCAATAATTTACTACCTAAATCCTGATAAACACTTTTTTTCTATGACAATGAATATTTCACTTGACAAAGCAAACACTGTACAAGAGATAATAGAAGCTATTGAGATATATAACGCATTTATTGAGGGTAAAGGCTATATTTTCGACTCTGTAATTGATGCTCGACTTGATACAAAAAATGCAAGTAGGTATGATGATGAAGCATTTGAATTTTGGAAAAAGGTCAAGGAACTTGAAGATATACTTGGAGTTGTTTTTGATCCTCACGGAAATGAGCTGGAGTTTAATGATGTATGTGATATTGAAGAAATATATCAGAATTTAATCAATAAAGCACCTATCAGACGTAATACAAGCATTAATTCTATAACAAGCAAGTGGGAAGTTCAAAAAGATGGCATCGTTGAAGATACATTAGGGAAACCTATTTATTTTGAGTTTGATGGTAGATCCACAGTTAAACTTTTTGCACAAGAAATAGAGTTGCCTTGCATCGTTGGTATATTCAATGCCGTTTTATCAAGATATGAAAAGAATGAAGCAACAAACGAATGTACCATTTTCCTGGAAAATGAATCTGATGAAAAACAAATGTATACCTCAACGCTCAGATTTCTGAATAAAGAAGAATTATTAAAATATAAAGCTGAGACAAAAGATCGCATAGTACAATTTAGAGATGCAAAAAAAAGACATGAGTATTTAATACGTGAGCAATAAGAGAAATAAGGCGTTGTAAAAAAACAGCGCTCAAAGAGTCGAGATTTCCTGCTTTTGGGAAATCTCGACTCTTTTTTATGCCAGATCGCGAAAATAACTATTTTGGCTGAATTTTGGGTAAAGCAAACACAGCGGCACAAAAACTGCGTTTTTGCCGTGTTAAAAATGTGGAAAATATTTTAAATTTATGCCGCTTTTTTTATTGCAGGCTTTTTCAAGTGGAATTTATGAAGATTAAAACCACAGCAAATCATCGCAATTTCTAAATTCAAGGCTTTTGATCCTCTTCTGCGAGCTCTGGTATATGACCTGTTCCACTTGATAATGCCGTTTGCACCTTCCGACTGGATACTTCGGTTCATACGCAGCAGTGCTCCGTGAATGCTGTTCAGATTGCAGAGCACTTCCTTGTGAAACTTTGTCAGTTCTTCATTCAAGCGAATTTTACGATTCCCTTTGCACTTACAGCATTTTTCTTTTTGCAGACAATTACTGCAATCTTCACATTGATAAAATTCTTCTGTTCTGCCATATTTGTTTCCTCTTACAGGTCTGCTGTAAAGATAATGAAACTTTTTTCCGTTAGGACACATTGGATCGCCATCTGTATCTATCGGAAAATTTACTGCTCTGTACGGATCATCACGATATTTTTTGTCCTTGCTTTCCTTTTCATACATAGTAAATTTCATGTATTTTTTCATGCCGTGTTCTTCACAATACAGATAATTATTAAAGCTGCCGTATCCTGCGTCTGCTACCGGATATTCAGGATATTTTTCGTATATCTGATTGAACTTTTCTATCAAAGGCTTGAAACATTCCATATCAGACGCATATTGTTTTACGTCGAATACTGCGATATATTCATCACAGACACCTAATTGGATATTGTAGCCCGGAAGAAGCTGATCGTTACCCATATAGTCCTTTTTCATACGCATAAATGTTGCGTCACGATCGGTCTTGGAGTAACTATTGCGTTCATCTCCGCATATCTTTATGTGTTCTGCATACTTTTTTAGCCTTGAAATGTATTCCGAAAGCTTGTCATAATGCCTCTGTTCAATTGTTTTATGATGTCCCCGTCCCCGAATTGCAGTTTCCGGGTCAAAGCCGCAAAGCTTTACATATTGCTGCTGTATTTGCTCTAAATACTCAATAGCATATTCTTCACGAATGCCGAATTTTACGCAGAATGAAGAGATCTTTTCATTCATTTCACCAAGCAATTCTGTTATCCTTGCAAATACCTTCAGACGGTTTTTCTCACAGCTTTTTTTCCATACCCAGCTGTATTTGTTTGCGTTGGCTTCTATCTTTGTTCCGTCTATGTAAACGTGGTTGAGGTCAACATTTTCCACCGTAAAAATGTAACTGTTGATATCCGCAAAGATCTCATCTATTTTTCTATTTAGGACATTGTTCATAAAATTGCCTATTGTCGAGTGGCTTGGCGGAGGATTATCCTGCAGCAGCCACATAAAGCGAATATCGGTTTTGCAGAGTTTTTCTATTTTTCGCAATGATTCGTATCCGTTTTCCATAAATGCAAACAGTATTACTTTCAGCAAAGTTTCTTCTTCATATCTTGGACGGCCTGTCCTGCGGTCCTCAGTCGTCAGGTATTTACTCAGGTCAATATGATTCATCACTTCACAAAATGTATATACCGGGTCAGTTGTTTCAATTATTTTTTCAATTTCTATTGGAAATTTTAATTGATATGGTGTATAATATTCTTGTGGTTGGTTATTCATGATACTTTAATTATACCACAAAAAAAGACTGCTGTCTTGCTTTTTGGCAAGATCGCAGCCTTTTTTCTTGGGGACTTTTTTTACAGCCGCTTATTTTTCTTATTCGTCCTCATCACTGCACTCGTCAAGCCCATGAAGTAGCTGAATGTAAACGCATTCTGCTCGGTCACGCTCCTCACCCTCGGTGGACATCATAACTTCGAGGAAATATACCTTAGCTTCCTCGTAGTCGCTCCATACCTCACGCCTGCCGTTGCAAACAGTCGTGACCTTGCGTGATCTCGGCATTGCCAATTCAGGTGTTTTCAACATAGCTGTGTACCTCCAAATCGTTATTGTAGATACAGTATACACGATCATTACGCTTGAGTCCAGCATATCGAAATAATTGTAATAATTCTTGTGAAAGGCGCAGCAATATCACATTTTTCCTCGGTGCAATATGCCTTATGTCGCATTACGCTCTCTGAACGCTCAGGGAGCGTTTGCGGTTTCAGGAGTACAACTTTCCCCATAACCGTCATGGACAGCTCAGAGGGGCTATTCCGTTCGGCAGAGAGCTTGTTATCATTCAAGAGTATCCTTTCTTCTCTGCTGGGTGCGTTTTTTCTCTTGGTACTGCCTGTTACGCTCCTGCTGTTCCTTGTTTTGGAGATAGTTACGCACCTGTCGGGTGTACTTGTGTGCCGTGTCACGCTTAGTGACAAAGGCACAATGCTCAGGCACCAGAGCATTGTATTTCTCTTTCAGCTTGGTGGACTTCGCCTGCAAATCGCACAGCTTAGGCGGTTTCCCTTTGATGTAGTAAGCCTTGATATGCTCGGCAATATACTTGTCGGCTTCTTCAAAAGCGTCGATAGCGGCAGCATTTTTCTTGCGGAAGTGCTTTTGCGTAAATGCAGAACGCTCCTGATACTCCTTGTATATATCATAGTTCTGAGAATGCTGTTTCATCATATTGATGAGCTTATCAATGCCCCTAATCTTCTTGTCAAGCTCGGCAAGCTCGTCCGTGTGGTCATCAGGGTGCTTGAAATTCCAGAAGAAGCCCCTGAGATCGTCAAGCGATGTGATACCGCCAGCTTCAAGGTCAGCGATCATCTTATCGCTGTCACGCATACCCCTGATCTGTGCCCATACATCTTCTTTCTTTTCAGGTGCTTTGCTCTCGGCAGGTGTGGGCTGTGGTGTCGGGGCAGACAGTTCAGGCTTTGACTCGGCGGGCTTGGAAGCAGATGCGTTAAGCATATCAAGCTGTGCCTGCCGTCTTGCTCGTCGGGCAGCAAAGAACTTCTCAACCTGTTCCGCCGCAGCTTTTCTCTTTGCGGTTTCGCTCATTTCGGTGATAGTTTCAGGCTCAGCAGATTGTTTCAGTGTTGTCGGTGCGGTGACTGTCTGCTTCGGCTCGGTCTTTGGAACAACAGGCTTCGGCGGTTCGATAAGCATATCGGGAGTGACATTCTCTGCTGACAGCTTTTCCTGTATCTCCGCAATCTGCTCGGTGATGCTTTCGACGGTGAATCCCTCGCCCAGCGTTTCGGCTCTTGTGAACCTCTGCTGACCATCACCCGACAGCTTGAATTTCAGCTTGTACTTGTTATGCGGAGTGTAAACATACTCGATGCCGCTGGCGGTACAGTTGCGGAGAAAATCAGCAAAGTCACGGCTGTAAAGCATGACCTCTGCAATACGAACACGGAGCTTTTCTTTCCACGACTTGCCATCTTTCTGCATTTTATTCTCGTAATGTGATACACCCTTACCAATCGGTTCAATAACGGATATGCCGTGTTCGGCACATATCTCGTCCGATATTTCACGCAGCTCTGCCCACGCTCTTTCCGACTTTCTGCCCTGATTATGCTCGGTGGTGAAACTCAGTCCGTTATACAAATTTGTGTTGTTAAAAATGATATGGCAATGCAGGTGGTCTTTATCGTTGTGAACAGCTATCACATACTGATAATCGTCCTTGAGATAACGGTCGCAAAGCTCCTCTCCGATCTGCATAGCTTGTCCGGGCGTAACTTCACCGGGGGCAAAACTCTGAATCATGTGATAAGCGAGGATTTGGGTGCGCCCTGTGCCTGTTCCTCGGACTGTTCGGAAGTCCTCGCTTGCTCCTGCACTGTCGCTTCGGCAAGCATAAGAGTTGACATATACACTGTTGACGGTCTTATCATCTCTTGTGATGTAAGCGATCGCTGCGCTGACTGTTGCTCTGATCGTATGGATAGAAGTGTATGCCAAATCTCGTTTACCCCTTTCTTTATCTCGGTAATATCCTCGGCATAGATATGACCTGTGCTGTAAAGTCGCACAAGTATCTGGTTGATATTTGCGCCGATGCGTTTCATCAGACGATTGCATTCGGCAATTTCGGAACGTTCGGGCGTGAGATCAACCCTCGCCCGAACGCAGTCACGGATATACTCCGTTTTGTTTTTATAGCCGTACTGCTCACACTTTGCAATGATGTCCTGCATTTCAGATTCCGTAAAACGTACATTCAGCGTGTAGGACTTCTTCTCCCTCTTGCGTTTCAGGTACTTGCGTTCATCGTCGGTAAGCTCGTCCTCAGACTTGTGTGCAAGGGTATCGTCAAGCTCGGCAGCTACCTCTTTATCCAGAGCATTGTTGATTGCTCCCTCATAGGTCATGCCCTCGAACTCCATAGCCTTGCGCTTGGGCGGTCTGCCACGCTTCTTTTTCTCGGTTTCCATAGTGATGTCTCCTTTGTTTTTATTTCGGCGTAAGCCGATTTTTTCTGACCGCTGTGCGGTCATTTCGGGGCTTGGGGTGTCCCCAACAAGCATTTGGTATTTTCGCTCGCTGTGCGGCGCAAAATACAATGCTTGTTATTTTTGTTGCGCTGTCGCGCATATTTCCAGCCTGTGGGATTTGCATATCACGCAGGCATTCGATGCTCCGTCATCGAATTTGGAGCTATGCGACTTAATCTCTCCGCCGCTTTGGTCGGCGGTCATATTCGCTCACGCTCCAGCGTGATGCTCTCAATATCATCATCTCCAAAATTGTAAACTGGCTCAGCGCAGTTATCGTGCTGGGAGTGCGGCAGTCTGGTGAAAATCGCCCTCAATAGTTATTACCAAAATAATCATGGCTTCGTTAAGCATAGCCTGCGAAAAAACTCACTGAATTTTGGATAGTCTGTTTTTGCATAACGGAGAATATCTCGGCGGTACTTAACGAATGGCAGAATAAATTGGTATTGATATGTAGAAGGTCATAGTTTCTCTGTATCATTAGTGGTAAAAGTGAAGCTGAACACACTGGAGCTTTTTGAAATTCCCCATAACATTCTGTCGAACGCAAAACTCTAATGAAACAGAAAGTTTGAGCGCAATACCAGTAGACAAACGACTTTATTGCGCGCTATAATATTATCATCAGGTGTTATCCTGAAATCCATACTTAGACAGGTGGTGAAATGAATGCGTGGAAATCTGAACGACAACCAAGCGAAGATCAACAACGCTGACAAGGCAGTGAGAGCTGCCCTTAAACGTAAGCGTAAGATCATCATGCAGAGCAAGCAGATCGCTTACGATATGCTCTCCGAGCTTTACGGCAAGGACGGGCAGGAGCTTGTTGATGCTGTGACTGCGGAACACGGTATTATCCAGAAGTTTACCGACAGCGGTATGTCCTATGCCGACATTGAGGGACTTGTGGATAGCTCTGCTGACAAGTACGACAAGCAGATGAGCTTTACTGAAAGCAATGATTCCTATTCGGAGTAACATATATTCCGACAACAAAACGATAGCTGTGATATGGGACGGCTCCTGCCGTTCCGCACAGCTACAATCAAACACAAACAAAAAGAGGGGCAGATAGAGAAAGCGATCCCCTCGCTCTAAAAGCATAGATAAAGAGAAGCTAAAGGAGATACAGCTATGAAAAATAACAATACTGCCGTAGAAAGAGATAAGGCAGGAATGGCTTTTGAACTGAATGAGAAGTTCAAAGACTGCAAGACCGAAACACACGAGTACCTGATTGGTAAACAGAGGTGCGTTGTTGTACGTCATTACTGCGGAGATAAAGACCTCAATGAAGTGCTTTACCGCAACGCTTTTGAACGGGCGTTTTCCGAAGTAATGGCTCTGCACCGCAGTCCTCAGACAAACTGAAAATATTTCCAAAAGGTACTTGCTTTTTTCGGCATTGCGCGCTATACTTATAGCAATGTTGAATTAGGCTGCTTTGGAGGAAAGGAGTAGTAATGTTAGCAAAGCAGACTGATTATATCGTGGGGATATACCTGAGACTTTCAAAAGATGATGAACGTGCAGGCGAATCCCTTTCCATAGAAAACCAGAGAAGAATCCTCAACAACTATGTCCGTGAACAGGGCTGGACGATCTATGATGAGTACGTTGATGACGGTATCAGCGGAACATCTTTCGACAGACCGGGTGTGCAGAGAATGCTTGACGATGCGAAAAACGGCAGGATCAATCTTATCATCTGCAAAGACCTCTCCCGTTTCGGACGAAATTACATTCAGGTAGGTCAGTACACGGACTATATTTTTCCGATGTACAATATCCGTTTCATCGCACTGAACGACGGAATTGATACGCTCAATTCCGATAGTGCAGATATGGATATGATGCCTATCCGTAATGTGTTCAACGAATGGCACGCTGCAAACACTTCCAAGAAGGTCAGGGCTGTTATCGCCGCTAATGCAAAGGCAGGCAAGATGATGACTCCCTATTGCCCATACGGTTATGTTAAGAGCGATGATGAGATGCGTACTCCGATCATTGATCCGTATGCCGCAGGAATCGTCCGCCGAATCTTTGAGATGTATGCAAGCGGCATGAAGCCTTTGCAGATCGCAACTGTCTTGAATGAAGAAGGAGTGCTGACACCGTTTGACTACTATTACAAGCGTATCGGCAAGCCGAATCCCTACAACCACTCGCATCTGTGGAGCGGCAGAAATCTCGAAAATATCCTGAAAAATCCGATATATATCGGGACGCTCGCTCAGCTCCGCACAACAACGGTGAGCTACAAAAACCATAAGCGCATCGACCGTGATGAATCGGAATGGGCGGTCATTGAGAACAACCATGAAGCGATCATTTCTAAGGAGCTGTGGGATAAGGTTCGTGAAATCGAAACGTCTGTCAGCAGAGGAAAGCGTGACAAGAAGGGGGAACTTAGTCCTTTGTCGGGTTTGCTTTTCTGTGACGGCTGCGGCTGGAAAATGCGGAAAGCAAGCACAGGTGGCGGCGGATATATCTGCGGATACCACAACCGCTTCGGCAAAAACTATTGCTCAACGCATTACATCAATCGGGAGCTTATAGAGGGGATAATTCTTGCGGATATTCAGGAAATGTGCGAGCTTGCCAAAGACGAAAAGGCTGCAACAGCAGAGTTCCTCAGACGAAAAAGAGCGTATATTGACGTTCAGAGCATTTCCGATACCAAGCGTATGAAAACTGTCGGCAGCCGCCTTGCAGAACTTGACAAGCTCATACAGAGCGTGTATGAGGATAAGGTCGCAGGCAGGATCGAACCTGACATGGCGTTTGATATGCTGGACAAGTATCAGGCGGAAAAGAAAACGCTGAAAGCTGAGTACGATGAAATGAATGCCCGTTCCGAAGCAGAAATGAAGGACGAAGAAGATGTTGCAGAGTTTATCAGCCGTCTGAAACGCTATGCAGGAGCAACAGAGCTTACCCGTGAGATGTGCCTTGACCTGATCGAATATGCAACAGTCGATGAGAACAACAAAGGTCACAAAGACCGCCCTCGTGTGATACACGTCTATTACAAGCTCATAGATAAACCGCTTACCAACAAAAACAGACTTGCCCTGACGTAATGTCAGGGCATACATTAAAATCATTTTTATCCATTTGGGATAGTTACCGTGCTTGCTGGGTTTGAGTCACGCCCTCTGTGCGTGACTTCAATTTGAGCCTGCGGCTCTCGGAAGTTTCCTCTCTCCGTTAGAGGAATCGGAGCTTTGCGACTGCGGTTGAAAATGCCCCTCACTTATCAAGTACATTTAATAGAAAAACGGGCAAGAAAAACATGAGAGTTCATAGAAAATTTACATTTCAAAGTGCAGAATACTACGACTTACCGAACATAGTGATAGTATATACCGAACCCGATTGAAGTTGCTTGAGTGATATGATAGAATAATAATAAAAGAACCTCACCATTCTGAGAGTTCAGAACAGTGAGGTCTGTTGATGATATTCACCCTGTCCGGATACACATTCAGGACGGGGCGTTTGATTGTAAGCGGAGGTGTTTTCAATGGACCAGGAGAGAATAATTTACATACTCGATTACCTGTCAAGGTATACCGATGAGAAGAAGGAGTATCGTGGACGGTGATGTTTCACACACTCGGCTGCCAAAAGAGAAAAAGCCCGAAGGCTTTGTGACTGATATGTTTGAGCCGGAATACTTTGAGTATGTCACCCTCAGAGTGAAGCGGTATCTGCTTGACGATATGCTTGACGATATGCTTGACGATATGCTTGAACATTTCAGAGACTATGCTTCTATTTCCCCATACTCTGAAACTGACGAGAGTGTGACAATTACCGTTCATGTTGGTATCAACCAGAGGTTCTATCTTTGGGTAATGAGCTATGGTGACGGTATTGAGCTGCTGTCTCCCGTGAAAACTCGCAGTGAGTATCTTGCTGAGGTAAGAAAAATGCTCGGTGCATATCCTGAGTTCAATGTGAAATAATTAGCACATCGGTTCTTGACACTCACGTTCCGCTGTTGTATAATAATACAAGTGTGTTTTTAGAAGGTCATAGCAGTGATAGATGAAGTAACAGCCGGAGCAAAGGTCAAGCTCAGAGAGAAGATAAGCGACAGCGTTCCCATAGGCAGTATTGCCACGGTCTTATACATCGACGATCTCGACAATGTTTTCATAGAATGGGTGAGCAACGGACGGCTGACCTCGTTTTCCAAAAAGAATTTCAAGAGCCTGTTTGATATGGCAGGATAATGATTCATTCAAATCACATAAAAACAAACTCCCCGGAACTGCTCATACGAACAGCTCCGGGGAGCATTATTTCGGGATTATAACTAAGCGAGGTATTATCCCTCAATTGCGATATATTTGTGATTCTCCAGCTTCTTAGGCTCTGCCTTCGGAACGCAGATGTTCAGAACACCGTCCTCAAACTTTGCCTTCACATCGGCTTCTGTAACAGTATCACCGATATAGAAACTCCTCTGCATTGCGCCTGCGTAACGTTCCTGACGGATCAACTTGCCCTTCTCGGTCTTTTCGTCCTTGTCAAGTCCCTTTGCGGCACTGACAGTCAGATAACCGTTCTGAAGCTCAAGATTGATCTGATCTTTCTTGAAGCCCGGCAGGTCGATAACGATCTCATAGTGGTCGTCATGCTCATGAACATCGGTCTTCATTACCTGTGCAGCGTGTTTGCCGTACAGCTTCTTCTCAACATCTCTGTCGAAGTCAGGAAATCTGAAGAAATCATCGAATAAGTTTTCACCGAAAATGCTTGGATACAACATAGGTCAGTCCTCCTTTTTTACTCGTAACATTGTTTCCATTGCTTCGAGCAAGGGGACGGAGGGTTCAGCACCCGGAACCTTTGGTGCTTCTCTGTTCCTTTGTTCTGATTATATTATAGCACTCTGGATTAGCGCTGTCAAGGGGAGAGTGCTAATTTTCACACAGGTTTCATATTTTTTGACAAGAATGTCACATTGGGTTGTGAGCAATAATAATCTGCCAATTGACCTTTTGACCGCAGCATGGTATAATTATCCTATACCCTGCTATACCGATACATACGATGATCTTTGAGGTGGTAATGATGAGGACTTACATAATAGATGGCAATAAATTTTCAAATATCGAAGAATTTTTCGATGAGATAGACCTCATCATGACCAAAGGCATCAGTTTCAAGACAGGACATAATCTTAATGCTTTCAGAGATATTCTTTACGGCGGTTTTGGCTGCCATGAACCGGGAGAGCCGTTTGTGATAAAGTGGCTCAATTATCAGAAAAGCAGAAAGGAACTTGGCGATACTTTAATGTTAGCTATCATAGATAATATCGCTGACCATAATGACACAGGATATGACTGCAAGTTGGAACTACACTGATAGAGGATAAGGATATGGCTATTTACATAGTATTTGACGTTGAAACGCCTAATCGGGCGAATGACCGTATGAGTGCGATAGGAATAACAGCGATAAAGGATAGCAAGATCGTCGCTAACTACTTTTCACTCGTTGATCCCGAAACACACTTCGATTACTTCAATATCCAGCTCACGGGCATAGATTCTGAAAAGGTCAAAGGTGCTCCGAACTTTGCGGAGCTTTGGAAGAAGATAGAGCCTATCATGAGCAAGGGTATCCTTGTTGCCCATAACGCTGTCTTTGATATGAGTGTCTTGCGCTCCTGCCTGCGAAGCTACGGTATTACTTGGAAACCGAATGCGGAATACCTGTGTACGATCCAGATCGGCAGGCGTATTCTTCCCGATATGAAGCATAATCTCAATGTTATGTGCGATCACTACGGTATCGCCCTCGATCATCACCAGGCAGACAGCGATGCCCACGCTTGTGCGGAGATACTGCTCAGATACATGGAAAGCGGTGTCGATGTGAGGGAATATGTAAAGAAGTTCAAACTTTCGCTATAAAGTATAAGATACAAAAAGGACGGTGCTGCCGTCCTTTTCATTCATATGCAAGATTTATAATATGTTTGTCCTGCTTTTCAGCATATTGCATTGTTTTATAAGCTCCGCCGCATTTATGCTGAATACAGCACACCACAAGATCAGACCTGTCAACCATATTTCTATTGCGTATCTGAATAGCCGCCTTCGGGTACGCTCCTGCGGACTCCGCACATACCTCGACTTCATCATAGTAGTCGAGGTATTCTTTTTCGTTATACCGATATTCCGCTTTCATGTATGGCAACACCAGCGTAAAATGCGTATTGCCATATCCATATTCACGGACAGCTCTCTTAATGGCAGCAGAAGCAAGAAGGTCAAATTCCCCATCACGCCCTATAAGGAACTCCACATACTCTTTCTGCGTGATCAGTTCGTGCAGGAGTTTATCAAAGCGATTTTCTACTTCTGATGCCCGTTCAATGCTCCGATGCCCGAAGAAACTTACAGTATATATGTTCAACATTCCGGTATAGCTCGCTTCAAATAATACTATAATTATTATATCAAGGTATCAATGTGGTGTCAAACTGACTGCATACAAAAGAAACCTAAAGTGGTATGATAATAGTGAAAGTGAGGTATTGCTATGGCTATTATAAAAACTTCGTTTACGCTTCGCCTGAATCTGATCGACCACGCAAAGATCAAGAAGATCGCAGAGTCACAAAATCGTTCCATGACCAACATGATCGAAACGCTCGTAAAAGAGAAAATAAAGGAATATGAAAAGGAGAATGGAGAGATTGAGCTTACTGATGAGGATATTATCGGTGAATGAGCGCTCCCTTCATTATGACCGACCTTGATCCCACCGGAGTCAAGGTTCACATATGACGAGATCTGTTATTGGATAACGGCTCTTTTGTTATAATCAAGAAAAATATCCGGTCTAAAACATAGACAAGCATACAACTCGATAATGCGATAATATCATTGACAGTGCCATACAGACATGATCGTTTCATTTCGGTCTATGAGGGGGTGATAATGGATTACTGTACAATGAGATAGGATCACAGTCTGCATAGATTGCCTTGCAGTTTTATTAAGTGGTGTCGCAGTATCGGTACGCAAGTCGATCATAAGCGATAACAGGCGGTCTGAGCAGCTCAGGCCGCTTTTTCTGTGATTAAAGCGTAAAATTTTCGTGAAAAATCGCCCAAACGGAAATACCTGTTTTCTCAGCTTCATATCGAAATCAAGGCAATTATCATGCAGATTCGTATAATTGGCGCAACAGCCAAATTTGACTGAAAAGCATGATTTTACGCTGTTTATTCACTGGCGCTGCATTTTCGTTCGGGAACACCTGAACTCTGGAACTTTGAAGCGATATGGTTTATAATGGATAGGAACGCATTTCAATATGCGTGGACTATACGGTGAACCTATTGCGCAAGGGGTTACTCGATCACTGTATGGTAATTGAATATGATGCGATCAAATGAACGAGTGATGTTTGGTTGTCGGACGGAATAATTCCGAATGACAGTCTGCCTTGTTCATTGGTACATTGCCGTCCGACAGAAAGGATGGTAATGAACATGAATGAGGCATATAATAAACGCTTTAACGCTATCAAAAACGGAAAGCCTTACACATTCGATTACAAAAAAGCTGTGTTTGGCACAACTGATTCTGAGAAAATCGTCAATCTGATTAACGAGCCGCTGTCGAGTGCTTTGTTCCGCTATATGGAAGAACTTGATGTCAGTGTAAATCAGCTTGCGGCGATGACAGGCATCTCGGCAAGCTCTATTTCTCGTTACCGTAAAGGCCGCAGAGGGATAAAGCGTGACTATCTTTGTGCTATATGTATAGCCCTCGGTCTTTTTTCCTGTCGGCAGAGACACCTTTTTACGATCACACATAACGTATTGCCTGACGGTAATGCCACGCTCGATAACAGAGAGTACATCATCCGTGATTTCATGGATGGCTGTGCAAATGACGAAAGATTTTCACTTGCATATTGTAATCGTGTACTGAAAGCGAATAAGGAGCGACCGCTTACTGTGCTTCTCTCTGATATGGAGGGCAGCAAGTAATGAGAAAGTTTTTCTATACGCACTTCGGCGACGATGTTCCGCTCCATATTGAAGATAAATATAACAAACTCAGGCGCAAGGAAATGTGGATCGAGGAGAAAGAAGCGGACTTTCGGGCATATTCCGTAGATTATGACGAGCTTGTGACCGTCATAGCCGATCCCTCGACTCTTCCTGTAAACGAGATCGCAGCCGAAAAAGAAGCCCTATTTCAGTCTCGGCTTGATTATCTGCCTACTGCAATGGAGATGCTCAAAGCAGAATTTCCGGAGGGATATGAGCTGATAAAGGACTATTTTTATAGCACAAACAAGGTAAATTTGATGTATCTCGCAAGCAAATATGGGCTTACAAAGAATATGGTGAGGTATCGTCTCAGGCTCGCAAAGGAGAAACTGAAAGAATACATCATCTTGCATGAAAACAAATAGACCGTTTTGTGCATAGTGCTGATTTTTTTCTTTTTGAAGAAAAAAATCCCGAAAATCTTTCCCACTTTTCTGATTTTCACGGTAGTAAAGTGAAGGGGGTTGATGAAGCAGACATTGAATCCCTCGAATTCCTCCTTCTTTTACGAAGGCTGACCATTGAGCTGAGGGAACGGCACGGCTTCTTTGTCCATTTTCAGGCTGTACTGTTTCCGGAGGTTCGTTTTTCTTTCATTTTTCGATGCTCTATCGAAACTCCTTTCACTATGACAGCAGAGATGCTGTCGGGAGAGCCTGAGCTTCGGTTCAGGTTCTGCCAAAAACATCTCTGAATGCGACAGTTCCATTTCTCCTATTTTAATAGTGGCAGAAATACAGCCACTCCTGCGTCGGGGGCGGTTCTCAGTCCCCGACAATTCAGGAGTACATCACAAACAAAAACACCGACAAGATAGAGAGAGGGTGTTCTATATGAATGAAATTACGATCGCTGTGAAATACGATAATGATAATCCTACTGTCAGCGGACGGGAGGTTCACGCTGCACTCATGGTAGATACTCGCTATAACGATTGGTTTAAGCGTATGTGTGAATACGACTTTATCGAAGGCAGAGACTATTACTCATTTTTGAGTAATAGGTCTGACGGACTTGCAGGAAAGCCGAGAACGGATCATCAGCTCACCATTGATATGGCAAAGGAGCTTTGTATGATACAGCGTACCGAGATTGGCAAACGCTGCCGTGAATATTTCATAAACCTTGAAAAGCAATGGAACAGTCCCGATGCGGTCATGGCGAGAGCGTTACAGATCGCAGACCAGAAACTGGAGCTTGCCAAGCAGCAGAACGGCAGCCTTATCGAAACAACTGCTGTTCAGGCAAAGCAGATAGAGGAAATGAAGCCGAAGGCGACATATTGCGACATGGTACTGCGATCCGAAGGGCTTATGCCCATAACCACGATTGCAAAGGACTACGGCAAGTCTGCGAAATGGCTGAACAAGTGGCTTCATGAACACGGCATACAATATAAGCTGGGAAAGATATGGCTGCTGTATCAGAAGTATGCGGACAGAGGGTACATGAAGTCAAAGACACATACTGTTTACGATAGTAACGGCGAGCCTGACGTCAAAGTCCATTCGTATTGGACGCAGCAGGGCCGCATATTCATATATTATCAGCTAAAGAAAGAGGGTATCCTGCCCCTCATCGAGCGGGACGATAGCTGAAATGCTGTCGGGAGTATCCGAAATTCGGGTACTGCCTACGGTGCTTCACACACACCTCCTTGTTTTGAACGACGGTCGATGTGCCGTCGGGAGCTTCTATTCCTCGGAGTAGGAGCTGCCAACAGTACATCAATCTTTGGGCATAAAAATAACCGACAGACGATGTATTACAGCATCTTGAAAACTGAATATGAAACATCTACGCTAATTTGTTTTCTTTTTCTCCTGAGAGATAGGAGGGATTTTTATGGCGAGCAATGCGGAAAAGAAGGATATTGCGAACAAACTGCGGAAGTATCCGCCTGTGTTGACTGTGAAAGAGGTATGTGAGATCTTGTATTTCGGGACTACCAAAGTTTATGGTATGATTGGAAACGGAGAGATCAGGCGTATCGAACACAGCGGTCGGCATATCAGGGTACTGAAAGCAGACGTAATTGAGTTCTTAATTGCGCACAAAAATGACGGTTAAAAGCCGGACATAGCGCCGAAAATCGGAGAATTGCGGTTCAATAGTCTTGTATTATATTTGGTTCCGATGTATAATAGAAGAGTCAACAGCAGACTTCTACCGCTTTCAAATCGAAGGAGGAAAAATCAATGAAAGCAAGTCTGCCTTATAAGTACATTACTTCCGTAAAGAACGGAAAACAGTATGTTGTTTTTGATTACAAGGACAGCGGAGGAAAGCGTAAGCGCAAGTGGGTGAATACGGAGCTTCCTGAGAAATGCACGAAAAAGGCTCTGAAAGAAGCGGTCGATCAGATCATGGCAGAGTTTGACGAGAAGTTCAGAATGGGAGCGCTTGAAAAGCCCAAGAAGTCCACCTCTGCACCTGTTTCTGCGATGAAAGAGCCGTATGCTGTCATGACTGACACTCCCGAATCAAAGATGACAATGGGTGAATTTGTGAATGAGTGGCTGACGGCAATGCGCCCAAACCTTGCAAGAACTACCTATCAGACATATAAGAGTGCTAACAGGCGATTCGTGGAGTATCTCGATATTCACTATCCGGGTATCACCCTCGGTGAGCTGAGACATAATCACGTTCAGGAGTTCCTGAATCACAAGCTCGATGATGGTTGCAAGGGCAGTGCCGTGAAGCAGTATTATCTTGCTATTCATTCAGGACTTGCCTATGCGGTGAAAATGGAGTATCTTCAACTCCACCCGATGGATAAACTCGTAATGCCGAAAGCAGATAAATATGAAGCTACCTTTTATAATAAAGACGAGCTGAATACGCTGTTTGAAGTATTCAAGAGCGACAGGCTTGAATTGGTGGTACACATTGCCGCCTATTACGGTCTGCGCCGCAGCGAGGTACTCGGTCTGAGATGGGATGCGGTCGATTTCAAGAATAAGACGATCACCATTCAGCGTAAAGTTGTCAGCGATTATGACGAGAACGGTCAGAGAAAGCTCTATGTGGAGACAAGGCTGAAAACCAATTCCACAAGAAGAACACTGCCGCTGATTCCTCACATCGAGAGAATGCTCCTTGAGAAAAAAGAGCTTGAAGCTCACTTCAAAAAGATCTGTGGTTCGTCCTATGATAAAGAGTTTGAAGGTTTCATCTGCCGAGATAATTACGGTAAGCTGATCTCGCCTGAGTATGTGACCAGCCGTTTTCACTACGTCATTACCAAAGCAGGATTGAGGCATCTGCGTTTCCATGATCTGCGTCATTCTTGTGCCAGCCTTTTGCTTGCAAACGATGTTCCGATGAAAGCGATTCAGGAATGGCTCGGACATAGCAACTATGCGATCACGGCAAATCTTTATAGCCACTTGGAGTATAACGCAAAGGTTATTTCTGCGGAGACTATTGCAAGGGTGCTTGACGGCGAAGCGGAACAGCAGAGTAAAGCTACTGATGAAACTACCGAGCCTGAAAAGAAGTCCACAAAGAAAAAGTCGGCAAGTAAAAAGACTACTGCAAAAACAACAGATACGCCTGCACCTAAAAAGTCTGGCGGACGTAAAAAGAAAAGCGACACCCCTGCGGTGACAGGAGAATCGCAAACATCAAGATTATAAAATATAATATCGAAAAATTTATAGCGAGAAAAAGAGAACGAAAATTGAGCGATTTTGGTAGAAAATCTGGTAGAAGAAAACCGGATTTCGATAATATATCTTTCTACCACCGATGATGATAAACCCCATAGATACGGTGTTTGAGCGAATATATAACTGATTTGTTCATATAATGTCGTTGACTTAATCAGGACTATATGGTATAATAAAATAGGTGATGAAAATGCCTAAAACATATAAAATCAGCGCAGAAAATGCGATTGAAATAGAAGAAATAAGAAAAACAATAACAGACAAAAAAGTGGACAGACGGCTACACGCAGTACAGCTTCGAGGAGAAGGATTGACGAATCACGAAATAGCTGAAAAATTAGGTCGTGTTGACACTAAGCCTAACAACGCATCTTTTCGGCAAAATTTCAC
>OGDF01002489.1_pt1 | contig 24799 bp, 18 predicted proteins | sample 1570141 | NCBI WGS metagenome assembly OGDF01 (sample SAMEA4370581, study PRJEB24528) | human gut metagenome | reverse complement strand
CCTCGACGGGGTTCACCACGTAGTGCTTGATGGTCTCGACTTCGGCGTCCGAAGAGCGCCCTCGAGGACGTAGACCTTGGCGGAGCGCACATCGGGACGCTCGCCCTGGGAGATGAGCTGCACGCACTCGCTTGCGGAGTCGGCGCGCTGGTCGAACTGGCCGGGCAGGAACTCGACGGCAAATACGGCATTGGCGCCGCAATCGGGCAGCTCCGCATAGGTCACATCGACCTGCGGCTCGCTAAAAACGGTGGATACGCAGGAGTTGAAGAGCTCTTCGCTGATGCCCTCCACGTCGTAGCGGTTGATGATGCGCACGCGGCTGAGACCCTTGATGCCGAGGATTTCTGCAAGCTCGGCCTTGAGCTGCTGCGCCTCCACGTCAAATCCTGGTTTTTTCTCCACGTAGATGCGAGAGACCATTGTTGCTGCCTTCCTGTCGGTTGGGCGTGACTGCTTAGCTGCGGCGGCGGTCGGCGTCTGCGGTTTCAGAGGCTGCCTTAAGCCGCGAGCTTGATAAACCTCATTATGATACGACAGCAAATCGTTTTTGCGCTCTAGGGCGAGGTCGAATGCTGAATTGCCATTTCTTTGGCGGTGTTGTTGCCTGGGTGGCTGAGGCGGTGATTCCCGATGCGGTTGGGCGGCGATGCTTGATGAGGGCGGATGGCGGTGCTCGATGAGGGCGGACGGCGATTGCCGCGCGCGAGCGGTTAGGAGGCGATTTGCCGTTGCGCGCCGATATGTCGTCCGTGTGGGACGGTTTTCGGCTTCAAAGCGGGATCCGGGGGCGACAAATGCCTGCCATGCTGCTCTCGCCTCGCTTCGCTAAAGCATCGCACCTTAAAGTATCGCACCCTGCAAATTGCGCGCCTCGCTTCGCTTAAGCATCGCACCTTAAAGTATCGCACCCTGCAAATAGTGCGATGCACTCCGCTCTGCTAGCCGCATCCGCTAAAAGGCGATGCGCTCCATCCACTCGGGAATCGGAGTTTGCCGTATACCGGCAATATCGAGCATTTGCGCAAGTCTGCTCGGATTCCAAACGTCGCGCATGGTGAACCGCACGAGTGGATGCCCATAGAGCGAGATGTGCGACTCCCGTTGCCGCTCTTTTACGAGCACGTCCGTCGCAGTTTTTCCTTTGAGGATATTTGCATCGGTGTATTTGACGTACCGGTCCAGCTCGCCCAAGGTCAGACTGTGCGCCATGCGGTCCCATGCAAAATCGTTTCGCATGATGTGCGCCGGGTCGAGTGGGTCGGAAAGCGTGTATTGCAAATGATCGGGCGCAAAACCGGTGGCGATCATGGTTGCACGCGCAAACGACTCCCCGCCGCTTTCTGCGCGTTCGTCTGCATGCAACATGGTCTGACGCGCCGTGAAATGCCGGGCAGCCGGGCGTCCGCGCGACATGGAATCAATAGCTTGCAGAGTCTCATCCTTGTTGAGCGAAAGCCGCGAAAGCGCTGAGTCGGCGATGGACAAACCATCTCGAAATCCAAGCGCGTAAAGACAGGTGCAGACTGTCTGCGCAGGAGACGTTGCGCGCACCGAACCGATGCGTGCGATTTCGGGCTCGCGAAGATAGTGACGCTCAATGTACCGTCTTGGTTTTGAAGAAGGCCGAGAGCTTCCGCATACATGGATACGGTTCAAATGCTTCCAGGACACTTCGAGTCCGTAAAGGCATGCGGCGCTGTACGAGCAGAAAATCCAAGTCGGATGGATATCGCTGAGCGTTCTCACGACGGCGAGATGCCGTTCAGCGGGGTTGAGCCTATCCCAAGTTGATTTGCGGGCAAACATGCCGGGCATGGGGGAAACGACCGTTCTGCCGATTCTGCGATAGAGAGCCTTGCGAAGTCCGCCTGCCGGGGGATCAAGGAGCTTGCCCCGACGCTCCGCATCAAGAAGCAGATTGTGAACGAGTTGGTCGTTTGATTTAGCCATGTTGTCGCCTTTGACGAAGGTGGGTGGGACAACGCTATCAGCCGTTTCTTGTCACTTTCTTGCCGAGGACCTTGTCACGATTTTTAAAGTCGCAGCTTGGGGTTTTGAGGGTATCGATGACATTTTTTCTGCCTATCGGTAGACGGTCGTTTTTGCTCTCTTGGCGGTTGGTCGAGGCGCTTTGCGTGCCGGTTGCTTTTGAGCGTGTCGTCTGGGTGGGCAGACAGGGGAGCGGAGTGTGGCGCGCGGGCGGAGGACGGAGCGTGGCATGCAGTTGACGTTCGGGTGGAGGATGGCGTGCAGCCGATATGTCGTCTGCGCGGGACAGTTCCCGGCCCGAAAGCGGCTCGCGGGGACGACAAATGCTGATATGTCGTTCTTGTGGGACGGTTTTCGGCTTCAAAGTGGTACCCGGGGACGACAAATGCTGATATGTCGTTCTTGTGGGACGGTTTCGGGCTCCAAAATGGGACGCACGGACGACAAATGCTGTTGCAGCACTCTGCGCCGGCGCCTGTTCTGCCCGCGTTGCTGGAGGCGCAGCGGCATTTCCGCACTTGCCGGCATACATCGCGGCGCCTACGGGTACAAACGGCAAATACGAAAGGACCCCTTCATGGCTTTTGTCTCCCTCGCTGTTATCGCGCTTGTCGCGTTTGTTACGCCGTTCGTCGCATCGGCGATTCCCGGAAAGATGATTCCCGAAACCGTGTTTCTGCTGGTAGCTGGAGCGGTTTTGGGACCACATATGCTCAATATCATTCATATCGATGCCGAGGTTTCGCTCGTTTCCGAGCTTGGCCTGGCGTTTCTCTTTTTGCTTGCGGGTTTTGAAATCGACCCTAAGAACCTGACGGGGACCGAAGGACGCTGGGGGCTGGGCACGTGGGTTGTGACGTTCGGTATCGCTTGGCTTGCCGTTCGCTTTACGCCTTGGTTCTCGGTGAGTCATTTCGACGGGCTCGCCGTGACGCTCGCGCTTACCTCGACCGCGCTCGGCACGCTCGTTCCCATCCTGCGCGAGCGGTCGCTCACCGGCACGCGCGTGGGCGATTCGATTCTCGCGTACGGTACCTGGGGCGAGCTCGGCCCCGTGCTCGCCATGTCTGTGCTGCTTTCGGCGCGCACGGGCATCGAGACCCTTGTTGTGCTGGGGATTTTTGCCTTGGCATGCGTGGGGCTCGCGGTGGTGCCGGCGAGGTCCCATAGGATGGGCAATCGCTTCTTCAGGTTTGTTCAAGAGCATGCCGACACCACGTCGCAAACCCTTGTGCGCCTGACGGTGCTCATCCTCGTTGCGCTGGTGGCGCTTTCCGCGGTGTTCGATCTCGATATCGTTCTCGGTGCATTTGCCGCCGGCTTCGTGCTGCGCTTCATTATCCCCGAGGGCAACCATACGCTCGAAACCAAGCTCGACGGTCTCGCCTATGGCTTTTTGATTCCCGTGTTCTTTACGGTTTCGGGTGCAAAGATCGACCTGACCGCCGTGGCTTCGCAGCCGGTTCTGCTCGTGGGCTTTATTGTGGCGCTGTTGCTGATTCGCGCGGTGCCCATCGTGATTTCGATGAGCATCTGCCCTGCTACGCGCGATGTTACGCCGCACGGTCGCCTGACCGTCGCGCTTTACTGTACCACGGCGCTGCCGATTATCGTCGCCGTGACGAGCGTCGCGGTGAACGCAGGCGCCATGTCGCAATCGACCGCTTCGGTGATGGTTGCCGCGGGCGCCATCACGGTGTTTCTGATGCCGCTCTTGGCGCAGGGGACCTATCGCGTCGTCGATGCTGCGCCTGCGGCTGCTGTTGCCGAGGTCGTCGAGGACCCGCGCCATGCAGTATCGATTATTCGACAGCATATCGACGTGGCAAAGCTGCTCGAGCGTCAGCATCAGATCATGACGTCGCATGGATACGGTCGCGCCTACGACGGTGCGCCGACGTGGGACAGCATTGCCGAGCACCTGCGCGAGGACGCCCGGAATCGCAAGAACGTGGACGACCTGATAGCCAATGCAGCACATCAGCTGGCCGATCGCACGCATGAGGACCTCCTCAATCCCGAGGCGATGACACCTCAGGAGCGCCGTCGCATGGAGCGCGCGCGTATAGCGGTGCGCGAGTATCGCCGTCGCATGCTCGAACTCAATGCCTTGGATGATGACGCCGACGAGGACGATGACAGGTAGGCGACGGCGGCGGCAAACGAGCGGCGGCGATGCCAAGCAAGCGCCTGCGTCGGCAAATAACCGACGGCGGAGAACAGCCGGACGGATGACATCCGATGTGTGCCTCCAGCAGAAGACGACGACCGCGAATGGCAACAGCCGGGCGCTCGACAGTCGAAGTCCTGCATCGGCTTATCCGCGCTGCAGCCCGAACATGCGCGCGTTGCGCTCGGCAACCATCATGTTGATTTCGGCGATTTCCATCTCACCGTCGATGTAGGGCTGATACGTTCCAAACGGATCGCCCGCTCCCAAACTGCAGCTTCCGCAATTCTCGCAGCTGCCGTTGCCACATCCCGAGAGAGCCAAGCGAATGATTTCCTCGCGTTCTGCGCGCGTAGTGTCTTTGATGAGTTTGCTTTTTGCCATTTCTGCCCCTTTGTTTCTCGCTATAGCTTTGCCGGCTATAAACCTACTGGCATCATAGGCTTATATGCCACAAAAAACGGGTCGTATTCCTAGAGGGAACACGACCCGCAAAACTCTCGTGATTCAAAATGCTTGGAACCTATTCATAGGGCTCCGTGATGCTTGAGGCTTTTGGACTGGAGCTTGGCCTGGAGCTCGGCTTGAGGCTTTTGGACTAGGGCTCGGCTCGGGGCTCGGCTCATCATAACGCGACTGGGACTCGTCTTGCCATAGTACCATTGAGACCCAGCTTGCCATGACGGCATCGGAGTCCGTCTTGCCACGACGCCATTGGAGTCTGCCTCGCCACGATGCAATCGGTGCCTAGTTCGCCATAACGCCTTCGGTCCAGGCCTCGACGTTCTCGATGCGCAGGACGTTGGCGACCTCGGCCACGCAGTCGACGCCTGCAAGCTCGGCAGCGGCAGCCTGGACGTCCTTCTCGAGCGCGCGGTGCGTGAGGAAGACGACCGAGCAGCTGTCGCCCTCGGCTTTGCCGTCCTCGAGCTGATTGATCAGGCTGATCGAGATGTTGTTCTTTGCGAACACGTCGACGGTCTCGGCGAGCGCGCCCACGCGGTCGGCGACCTTAAGACGGACGTAGTACTTGGTCTCGAGCTCGTCCATCGGACGAATGGCGACGGTGTGCTTAAACGGCTCGGGCTCGGGAAGCGGAGCGCTGCCGCGGCTGATGGGGTCGGCGAGCGTGAGGATGTCGCCGACGACGGCGCTCGCGGTGGGGAACGAGCCGGCGCCCGCGCCGTAGAACATGGTCTCGCCCACGGCATCGCCCACCACGTACACGGCGTTCATGGCGCCGGAAACCTTAGCGAGCATGTGATCGAGCGGAATCATCGTGGGATGAACGCGGACGTCCAGGCCGTTATCGGTCTTATGTGCGATGCCGAGCAACTTGATGGTGTAGCCCAGGTCGTGCGCCACGGCGATATCCTCGGCCGCGATGGTACGGATGCCCTGTTGATATACATCGTCGGTGGTCACGCGCGTGCCGAATCCGATCGATGCGAGAATGGCGGTCTTGCTGGCGGCATCGAAGCCGTCGACGTCGGCGGACGGGTCCGCCTCGGCGTAGCCCTTAGCCTGTGCATCGGCGAGAACGTCGGCGTAGTCGGCGCCCTCCTCCTCCATGCGGGAGAGGATGTAGTTAGTGGTGCCGTTGAGGATGCCGGCGATGGTGAGGATGTCGTTGCCCACAAGGTCGCGCTCGAGGGTGCTCACGATGGGGATGCCGCCACCGCAGGCCGCCTCGCACTTGAGCTGGACGCCGCACGCGCGCGCTTTGGAGGCAAGCGCCTCGACATGGCGCCCAAGCAGGGCCTTGTTGGCAGTCACGACATGCTTGCCCGCGCTGAAGGCCGCCTCGTAGATTTCGGTAGCGGGATGCTCGCCGCCGATAAGCTCGACGACGATGTCGATTTCGTCGTCAGCGACGATATCATGCCAATCGTTCGTGAAGTCCTCACGGGCGATGCCGGCTGCCTCCGCCTGCTCCCAGACGAGGCCGCACGCGCGTTTGACCTTGAGATCGATGCCGTATGCAGAGATATATTCGTCGTGATGGGCGATGATGGTGCGCGCGACGCCGCCGCCGACGGTTCCGAGGCCGATAAGGCCGACGTTTACGGTGCGCAAGGATTCCGCCATGGGTATGCTCCTTTTCGTGTTAGGGCTATAGCTACGTGCGATTATGCGTATGTGCAAACATTTTAGCGGTTACGGCTCCGTATTCCCACACCAATACGCGCACCAATAATTGACCGGGTGGCGTTTTTTGCATACGCGTGGGGTACACGTGGGGTGTTGCAATTACATAAGTGACCTGCGGTTTTGTTCACGCAAGAATTGGGGAGCCGCTATTGTTGCGGCGTATGCCAGCGGCAATGTCAAAATTTGTCCATACTGTTAATTATGCAAAGGAATTGACAACTGGTAGCACTTTTATGTGCTAAAGCGGCTATCCTAATGCGCACGCCGATTCGGGCGTACATCTTTGTGTGTCGCGCAGCAACGTCGCGACGGGAATCGAAAGGAGAGCCGTATGTCGAGCCTCACCGGTATGTCATTCAACCCTGTAATGAGCCGTAGGAGCATTATCGCAGGTGCAGCAGGTCTGGGGGCAGCCGGTATTCTAGCTGGGTGCTCTTCCAACGGTTCTGGTTCCTCCAACGGTGGCGAGTTCAAGATCGGCACCATCGGACCGCTGACCGGCGCTGCCGCATCTTACGGTAAGTCCGTCACCCAGGCCGTCGCACTCGCTTGCAAGGATTTCTCCACCAAGAGCCTCAAGCTCACGAGCAAGGCTCAGGACGACGTCGCCGATCCCGAGAAGTCCGTCACCGCTTTCAACGACCTCGCTGACTGGGGTATGCAGGCGCTCGTCGGCCCGACCACCACGGGCGCTTCGGTCGCCGTGGCCAAGGAGACCACCAAGGACCCCAAGGTCTTCATGATCACCCCGTCCGCTTCTTCCGAGGACGTCACCAAGGGCAAGAGCAACGTTTTCCAGGTTTGCTTCACCGATCCCAACCAGGGTGTGAACGCTGCCAAGTTCCTCGCCAGCAAGTACCCCAACGAGAAGTTCGTCGTCTTCTACAACGCCGGCGACGCATATTCTTCGGGCATCGCTGACGCGTTCAAGGCCCAGGCCAAGAAGTCCAAGCTCCAGATCGTCGACGAGGAGACCTTCAAGGACGACTCCTCCACGAGCTTCACCAACCAACTGACCAAGGCCAAGCAGGCCGGCGCCACCATGATCTTCGCGCCGATCTACTACACGCCCGCATCCGTTCTGCTCAAGAACGCAAACGACATGGGCTACAGCGTCAAGATGATGGGCTGCGACGGCATGGACGGCATCCTGGGCCTCGAGGGCTTCGATACCAAGCTTGCCGAGGGCCTGCTGCTCATGACCCCGTTTTCCGCTGACGATGAGAAGAACGCAAAGTTCGTCAAGGCCTACAAGGCTAAGTACGGCGAGACCCCCGATCAGTTCGCCGCCGACGCATATGACGGCGTTCACGCTGTGGTCGAGGCACTCAAGAAGGCAGGTCTCGGCTCCGACGCCAAGGCCGAGGAGGTTGCCGACAAGCTTCCTGCCGCCATGCTCAAGATCGAGGTCGACGGTCTGACCGGCAAGCTGACCTGGAACAAGAAGGGTCAGGTGCAGAAGGATCCTACTGCCTACGTCATCAAGGACGGCAAGTACGTACAGGCATAACAGCCGCTTGCAATAACGCGGTTTGAAGAACGAGCAGGGCGAGGCTATCCTTTCCCTGCTTGCTTCATATAGGCGGGCAACGTTACGCTCGTGTTTCGAAAGACATTGGGAAACCAATAGGAAAGGGGGATGTGGAAATGGAAGTCTTTATTCAGTACCTCGTCAACGGCCTGTCCATGGGTAGCGTCTACGCGTTGATCGCACTCGGTTACACCATGGTCTACGGTATCGCCAAGATGCTGAACTTTGCCCATGGTGACGTCATCATGGTCGGCGCATACGTGTCATTCTGTGCCACATCGTATATGGGTCTGCCGGGCTGGGCCTCAGTGATTCTCTCGGTTGTCGCGTGCACCGTACTCGGTGTTCTTATCGAGGGTCTTGCGTACAAGCCGCTGCGTCAGGCGGGATCGCTTGCCGTTCTGATCACGGCAATCGGTGTGTCGTATTTTCTGCAGAACGCGGCGCAGCTTCTTTGGGGTGCCACGCCCAAGAACTTCACGTCGCTTGTCACGTTCAAGGTGCCGGATTTCCTGGCCCAGTTCAACGTGAGCGCGGTTTCGCTCGTCACGATCGTGTCGTGCCTCGTTATCATGGCAGGTCTTATGTACTTCACGAGTAAGACCAAGATGGGCAAGGCCATGCGCGCCGTCTCCGAAGACAAGGACGCTGCCGAGCTCATGGGCATCAACGTCAACCGCACCATCTCGATGACGTTCGCCATCGGCTCCGCGCTCGCCGCCATCGCGGGCGTGCTGCTGTGCTCCTACTCTCCGGTTCTTCAGCCCACGACGGGCGCCATGCCTGGTATCAAGGCGTTTGACGCTGCTGTTTTCGGTGGCATCGGCTCGATTCCCGGCGCTTTTGTCGGCGGCATCTTGATCGGCATCATCGAGGCCATGGCTCAGGCATATATCTCCACGAGCCTTGCCAACTCCATCGTGTTCGGTGTGCTTATCATCGTCTTGCTCGTAAAGCCTGCGGGTCTTCTCGGAAAATACGTGCCGGAGAAGGTGTAGGTGAGCGATATGAAATTCCTTAAAGATAAACAGACGCGTCATGATTTCGTGACGTATGCCATGTGTATCGTTGCGTTTGCCGTCGTCTATTTCATGCAGGTCAACTACATGATTCCGCGCATGATCACGGGCCTGCTCGTTCCTATCACGGCATATATCGTGATGGCTATCTCGCTTAACCTCGTTGTCGGTATCGCCGGCGATCTTTCGCTCGGCCACGCCGGATTTATGAGCGTGGGCGCGTACGTGGGTATCGTCACGGCGGTGAGCCTGCAGGAGGCGATTCCCTCCGATCCGATCCGTCTGGCCGTCGCCATCATCGTCGGTGCTGTCGTTACGGCGATTATCGGTGCGCTTATCGGGATTCCTGTCCTGCGCCTTTCGGGCGACTACCTCGCTATCGTCACCCTTGCATTTGGCGAGATCATCAAGGAGATCATCACCTGCCTGATCGTTGGCGTTGACGAGCACGGTTTGCATGTCATCTTCAACATGTCGGGCAGCTCGACGGTCGATGACCTGCACCTGACGAGCTCGGGCACCGCCATCATCAAGGGCGCACAGGGCGCTTCGGGCGTTTCGACCTGCTCGACGTTTATCGCGGGCGCCATCCTCGTGCTTATCGCGCTTGTGATCGTACTCAACCTCGTGCGTAGTCGCACCGGTCGCGCCATCATGGCTGTGCGCGACAACCGTATCGCCGCCGAGTCCATCGGCCTTTCGGTCACCAAGTACCGTATGATCGCGTTCGTTATTTCGGCCGCTCTCGCCGGTGCCGCCGGCGCGCTCTACGGCAATAACTTCTCTCAGCTCTCTGCTACCAAATTCGACTTCAACACATCGGTTCTCATCCTCGTGTTCGTCGTGCTCGGCGGTCTGGGCAATATGCGCGGCTCCGTCATCGCGGCGGCTTTGCTGACGATTCTGCCCGAGGCACTGCGCCAGTTCTCCGACTATCGCATGCTCATTTACGCTATCGTGCTGATTCTCGTCATGATCTTTACCAACAGCCCCCAGGTGAAGATGTTCTTTGCACGCTTTGCCCCCAAAAAGAAAGAGGAGGTGGCGAGCGATGCCGAGTAACTTTGAGTTCAAGAAGGGCAAGATGGTCCCGTATCCTTCGGGCGCCATCGTCCCCGATCGCGACCTTACCGAGCGTCCTGCGCTCGAGTGCATCCATCTGGGTATCGAGTTCGGCGGTCTTAAGGCTGTCGACGACTTTAGCCTGACTATCGGCAAGACTGAGATTGCAGGTCTTATCGGCCCGAACGGTGCTGGCAAGACCACGGTCTTCAACCTGCTCACCAAGGTGTACCAGCCCACGCACGGCACCATTCTGCTCGATGGCGAGGACACTTCGGGAAAGACGGTTTCCCAGGTCAACCGCATGGGCATCGCCCGTACGTTCCAGAACATTCGCCTGTTCAACACCATGAGCGTAGAGGACAACGTCAAGGTCGGTCTCCACAATCAGGAGAAATACAGCTCCCTTGAGGGCGTGTTGCGCCTGCCGACGTACTGGAAGCATGAAAAGGCAGCTCACGACAAGGCCATGGACCTGCTCAAGATTTTCAACATGGAAGATCTTGCGAACGAGCAGGCGGGCGCCTTGCCTTACGGTGCTCAGCGTCGTCTTGAGATTCTGCGCGCGCTTGCCACCAACCCCAAGCTGCTGTTGCTTGACGAGCCTGCTGCCGGCATGAATCCTTCGGAGACCGCCGAGCTGATGGAGAACATCGTCAAGATTCGCGATACGTTCAACATCGCTGTCATGCTCATCGAGCACGATATGTCGCTCGTCATGAAGATCTGCGAGGGCATTTGCGTGCTTAACTTTGGCAAGGTTATCGCCAAGGGTACCGCCGAGGAGATTCAGAACAACGAGGCAGTCATCGAGGCGTATCTGGGCAAGCAGAAGGGGGTCGAGGCTTAAATGGCAGACGCAAAAGAGCCGATGCTCTCTGTTTACAACATCAACGTGTGGTACGGAGCGATTCACGCCATCAAGAACATTTCGTTCGACGTTAACGAGGGCGAAATCGTTGCCCTGATCGGTGCAAACGGTGCCGGCAAGTCGACGACGCTTAAGACTATTTCGGGTCTCCTGCGTTCCAAGACGGGCTCCATCAAGTTTATGGGCGAGGATATTACGCACACGCCCGCCGACAAGCTTGTCAGTCGCGGCCTGGCTCAGGTTCCCGAAGGACGTCGCGTGTTTCTGGAGATGTCCGTTGAGGAGAATCTCGAGATGGGTGCGTACACGCAGCCCGCTTCCTCGATCGCCCCGGGTATCGAGCGCGTTTACGAGCAGTTCCCGCGTCTAAAGGAGCGCCGCCGTCAGGTGGCGGGAACGCTTTCGGGTGGCGAACAGCAGATGCTTGCCATGGGTCGTGCACTCATGAGCAATCCTAAGCTGCTTATGCTCGACGAACCATCCATGGGTTTGGCACCTATCCTGATCGAGCAGATTTTCCAAATCATCGAGGACTTGCATAAGGCTGGCACCACGGTACTTCTGGTCGAGCAGAACGCTCAGATGGCGCTCTCGATTGCTACGCGCGGGTATGTGCTCGAAACCGGTAAGGTTACCATGACGGGCACCGGTCAGGAGCTTCTGCACGATGACAACGTGCGCAAGGCGTACCTGGGCGGCTAAAGGCTGCTTAGTTTTGCTAAGCTGCAAATGCTTCGATGCCGTGCGGGCTTTATTTGGATAACCCGACATCCAACGTTACGGGCTCGACCAAAAGGTCGGGCCCGTTTTTACATGGCTTGTCTCGTACGTGGCCCATTTGCCCGCTTTAACAGTTCGGAAAAATAGTCAGGCTGCCTTTGTCGGGTGCTCCTCGTTCGTTTACGAAGAGCGTACGAGCATGTGTTCCTTTGAAGACAAGGTAGTTGCATTCGGATGCGCGCCTCGGCTTTTCACGGTGTCGCTCGCGTCGCGTTCGGGCTACCATGTACGGAGACAACGAGAGGATGTAGCCCATGCTGTACGAGTTCTGTGCCGAGAATTTTGAGCGTGTCCCTGAGGCAATTGCCGCAGGTGCCAAGCGTATCGAGCTGTGTGACAATCTGGCCGTGGGCGGCACGACTCCTTCTGCCGGTGTGCTGAGCGCGGCGGTCAATTATTCCCATGGGCATGGCGCTCGCGTTATGTGCATGATCCGTCCACGTGGAGGAGACTTTTCCGTGAGCGAGAGCGAACTGCGCATGATGGAAATCGATATGGGGATCGCGGCGGGCGCGGGTGCAGACGGGCTTGTTTTCGGTTGCCTTAAGCGCCGTTCCGGTGGATGGGCCCTCGATCAAATGACGCTCGGTGCCTTGGTGACGGCTGCGGCGTGTTCTGCCGAGGAGGCGGGACGCGACCCCTTTGATCTTACGTTCCACATGGCGTTCGATGCGCTTGAACCCGAGGCGCAGTTCGATGCGATCGACACGCTCGCCGAATGCAACGTTTCGCGTATTCTCACGCACGGGGGCGCGGCGGGAACGCCCATCGAAGAGAACCTCGAACATCTCGCGCAGCTTATTGAATATGCCGACAGCCGTTTGATCATTTTGCCCGGAGGCGGAATCAGCTATAAAAATCGCGACATCGTTGCGAAGGCACTCGGTGTATCCGAGCTTCACGGCACCAAAATCGTTCCGCTTGAGCGGTAGGGGGCTATAGTTTCAAGTCCTGTTCGTTTTTACGCGACTGCTGATGACATTTTGAATTCGTCTTGTTGCGCAGCTTGAGTATCGAGGACAGCGCTGCCGAAATAACAACGCCTGTTGCCAAGATAAGGCAAACGTAAAACTCCGGACTGTATTTATACACTTCAAGTAGATAAGAATCGACAGTAAAAATGCCCAGCTGATATTGGACATACCAACATGTTGCCGCCTCAAATGCTAGAGAACTTAAAATAAGCCCTATGACAATTAAGGCGAGTTCAATTTTTTGCGTCTTATCTGGTAAGGACGTGCGAGAAACGAGCAGCCATAAGAAGAGCGGCACTGATGCGATAAGGCTTATTCTAAAAAGCAGAACGCCAAGCTTCCCTAGAATGTGATCGACTCTGTTTGCCGCTTTATGAATGACCGAACCGTCGCTGGAACAGTCATATGGCACCGCGTTATTGCCCAAGAATTTGCGGACACAGGACATCTCACCTGAATAGTCTTTCGGTAAACCTATGTTTTCACGTGTGGATCCGATAAGTCTGCCATTCATATGTGAAAGCGTTGCGAGTTTTCCACTCGTCCAAAAGGTAAGGCCGATCCAATTACCAAAAGAGTCACTTTGGACAACAGGTGAAACGGAAGAAACGTGCAATCCGTTCTGTTTTTGAAGCGTGCCGTCGTTGAATCCGGTCTCAATCTCGTTTGCGACTGAGGACCAGTATTTTTCTGCGTCTGCGGCATTCCTAAATTGTTTTGAAGCATAGACGCCGTCACGCAAAGCCCAATACGCCATATCGCCGTACACGTCTTTGTTGTCAAACAGCAAGGACCACGTTTTCCAGGAATCCTCGATTTCCGGTTTGCATTGGCGCAGCGTTGGACTCGATCGAAAGGCGTCGTTTAATGCTTTTCTCGAGATCCACAGGGCGGTATGGTCGCATCGTTCGTCTATCTGCGCCATATCGGAGCTTACCCGCGCAAAACTGCCGGAAAACCGTTCGCTTAATAGGGAGCTCCATAATAAGAAGCATTAACACGTCCGATGGCTTGAGTAATAAGGAATCCGCAAAGAAACGGTGCAATAAGCAACATCGAGCGCACAGCCACGCTGACGGCGCTCGTCTTTTTCTGTTTTAGATTCCATAGCCAGCCGATAAACATAACGATGCAGCAGACTGCGGAAAACGGAAGAATCCAGGCGCCGTTCTCTTTAATAATCTGCAAACACGCAAAGGAGAGCGATGCGATAAACGCCCAAGGAACCAGCTTTTCCGTACGTTCTTTTCTTCTGAGGTAAAGCCCTAGAAAACCTGCGAAAGCTGCGATAGAAAAAGGAATGACAAGCCCATCGCGATATATGCGTCTGAACCATGCGGTTGTGAAACATAAGGGCATGTAGAGGAGGACGACATAGAGAGTCGCACGGGCAAAACGATTTTTTATCAGCGGTCTTAGTGCTATGGAAAAAGCCATGCAAGCAAGTACGAGAAGCAGACAGAGTGCGAGCTGATAGCGGATGCCTGTTTTTGCACAGAAGGCAAGAAATATCGGATATCCGGGATTCTTTGCAAGGGTCAGCTTGTCATATTGTCCGAGCCAGTTGCCGCTGTTGATCGACATGCCGAGCTTGATTAAAAGCGAGTCGTCGAATGTGCTGCTCGGTGATAGATCGATGCCGACCGGAGTGCACCATGCGAGCACCAGCCGTGCGGAAGTCAGCAGCATCAGCACCATATAGAGCCAAATGCACCGTTTAGATTTGCTGGCGGTTTTTATCATATTATTTGAGCGCATGGGCGTTGTGGAATCTGTCATCAGCAAGTCCCATCCTGCTTGTCATCAGTGGATAATGCATCATTGCTAGCTATTATGCAGCTTGGCGCGGCCGGCTTGTACGCGCGAGCGCTGCCGTTCGCGCTCGTGACCGGTGAGACGTTCGAATACATGACCGATAATCGATGCGAGTACCTGCTGAAATATTGTTCCGCACATAACAGGGAAAACGACCTCGTCGGGGAAATACTGCGTGGCGATAACGGCGCCCGATGAGATGTTGCGCATGCCGCACGCAAAGCACATCGTGGTCATCTCTCCGTAAGGCAGGTGCATCGCGCGTGCGGCGAGGATGCCGATGATAAATCCGCTGACGGCGAAGAACAAGATGAACAGCGCGACCTCAACGCGTTCCAGGTTCATATGAAGCACGTACGAGCTCATGGCGGTCGAGTTCGAGGCGATGACGCCCATCATCATGAACTTGCAGGCGGGGGAGAGCGCAGGAGAGAGCTTTTCGTGCCCCCAGCCGCGGGTCATTTGGTTGATGACGATTCCCAGCACGGCGGGGATGGCAATCATAAACGCCATGTCGTGCATCATGCTGAACACGTCGACTGACACGGTCGCTCCCAGCAGAAGCTTGAGCGTAAGCGGAATCGTAAGGGGAGAGATGACCGATGACGTCAGGATGATCGTGAGCGCCAGGGTGCCGTCGCCGCCGAACATGCTGATCCACATGAACGCCGTCACGGCGACGGGGACGCTGTACTCGATCACGATGCCGCAGACGAGATTAGGGTTGGACCCAAAGAAGGCCGAGCCGAGCAGGTGCGCTGCGAGTGGCATGACAACCGCCGAGATGAAAAGCGCGGCGATGAGATTTTTGGGGCGCCGGAAGACGTCTACGACCTGATGAAACGTGTTGCTGAGTGCGCCCTGAAATGTCATGAGGGCGAAAAGCGTGGGGACGATCGGCTTGAGATGCCCGATCTCTCCGGGAAAGAGGACGCCCAAAACGACGCAGACGGGGACGATGAATTGCATATGCGCGCCGAGCCAGCGGCCCAATGCAGGCCATGTTTTCATACGGCAAAAACTCCAACGAAGGGTACCTGCCTCTGTATACAGGAACGTGAGTATAGATGTCTTTAATTGCAACCATATTACATGCAGGCACGGCCTTTCGAGAGGATTGAAATACCCGTCTCGCAGTCCGGTGCGACTTCGGGTGAGAGACCTGCGGGCGAATGTCTGCGCAATGCGTATAATAGGGTGCGAACAACAGCTCGGCCTGCCGAAGCGGGCCAATTTACAAGGACGTTCCCATGAAACGCATCTTCTTTGCGGGCGGCGTTGCCGCCTGTCAACCCATTTGTCTGGTTTCAAGCCTCTCTGCAGGGGAGGCACAGAGCCATGTCGTCGCTTAAACAGTCCCATCGCTGGGTTGTTTCTCCAGAGAATCCCGCGCTCGAGCAAGACCTTGCCCGCGGTCTCTCGCTTCCACCGCTTGTGGCGCGCATCATGGTTGCGCACGGTATCTCCTCTGTCGAGGAAGGCGAGCGCTTTTTGACCCCCTCGCTTGACCGCGACTGGGCGGACCCTGCGATTATTCCGGGCATGAAAGAGGTTGCCGACCGCGTTGAGCGGGCAGCGCGCGAAAATGAGGTGATTGCCGTGTTCGGCGACTTCGACGTCGACGGCATCACTTCGACGTGCCTGCTCACCGAGGCCCTTCGCGCGTTTGGCGCGGATGTGCACCCGTTTATTCCGCATCGGTTTGACGAGGGCTATGGCCTTTCACGCGAGGCGCTCGACCGCGTGGTCGACACGTGCCATCCCGATATCGTCATTACGGTCGATAACGGTATCGCGTCAAAAAACGAGGTCGCCGCACTTGTTGAGCGCGGTATCGATATCGTGGTGACCGACCACCATGAGCCGTCGGATTCGGTTCCCCAGGGGGTTCCCCTCACCGATCCAAAACTCGAGGACGAAGGCCCCTCGCGCGAGCTTGCCGGTGCGGGTGTGGCACTCAAGCTGGTTCAGATGTTGGGGTCGCGTTTCGATAAACCCGATTTTTGGCGCTCGCTCGTCGAGGTCGCGGCTCTCGGTACGGTTTCCGACATGATGCCGCTCACTCCCGAAAACCGTGCGCTCGTCTCCGAGGGCATCGCACAGATGCGCGTCACGGCGCGTCCCGGCTATATCGCGCTTGCGGCGCTTACCAAGACCGACCTCGCGACCATCACGGCGGAGGGCCTTTCGTTCTCGCTCATTCCGCGTCTCAACGCAGCCGGACGCATGGCAGATCCGGCCCTTGCGCTCGACTTGCTTTTGGCGCGAGACCCCATCGAAGCAGGGCGTTTGGCTGCCGAGCTCGAGGACATCAACCAGACGCGCCGTTCGATTGAGGCCGAGCTGACCGATTCTGCGCTTGCGCTTGTCGAGAAAACCTATCGCGGCGGTCGTGTAATCGTCGTGGGCGGCGAGGGCTGGCACGAGGGCGTCAAGGGCATTGTCGCCAGCCGCTTGACCAATCGGTACCATGTGCCTGCGCTTCTGTTTTCGATTGAAGACGGCGTGGCGCGCGGTTCGGGTCGCTCCGTGGGATCGGTCAACCTGTTCGAGGCAGTCGAGCGCTGCTCTGATTTGCTTATGCGTTTTGGCGGGCATTCGGGCGCCGTGGGCGTGACGATTGAAGCTGACAAGCTCCACGAGTTCCGCGACCGCTTGGAGGGCGTGCTCGACGAGCTGCCGGAGGAGGCGTTTGAGGACCGGCGCGAGGTTGCCGCCAAGGTTGATCTTTCGGAGCTGTCGATCGAGACGATCGAGCAGATTTCGCGTTTGGAGCCGTTCGGCCAGGGCAACAAGGTCCCGCTTCTGGCGGCGACGGGCGTTTCGATGATCGATCGCGCCACAGTGGGAAAGACGGGCGACCATCTGCGCTTTCTCGCCACAAATGGAGTGTCGAGCGTTGCCGCCATCATGTTCCGTGCCCCTCAGATTCAAAAGCTGGTCGAATGCGATTCCGTTGTCGATTTGGTCTTTGAGGCGGTGGCTGAGCACTGGCAGGGGCGCGTAAAGCCCAAGCTCATGGTCAAGGACATCCTGTGCCACGAGCAGGCGGGTGGCGATGATGCTGTTGCCCTGAAGGGCGGCAACGCTTCTCCAGCGGACGCCGAATCCTCCGCTGCCGAGTCGCAGCATGCTTCCGTTTCCGCTTTCGCATCGCAGTCTCGTGTTCAGCCCGCTGCGCCTGCGTGCGACCTTTCCCGTCGCGCCATGCTCGCCAAGCTTCCGTATACCGAGCTCACGCGCTCGCTTATCCATGCGTTTATCGGTACCAATTCTCCGCACCCGGCTCAGCTCGAGGCGCTCAACTACCTCGAACAGGGTACGAGCTGCCTTGCCGTCATGGCGACGGGGCGCGGAAAATCGCTTGTCTTCCACGTGCACGCCGCGCGCGAGGCCATCCTTAGGCATCGCGCGAGCATCTTTGTCTATCCGTTGCGCGCGCTCGTTGCCGACCAAGCGTTTCATCTTTCCGAAAAGATGGCGCAGCTGGGAATTTCGGTGCGCATCGCCACGGGCGAAACCCCCGCAGATGAGCGCGAACGTCTTTATGCGGGCCTCGCTGCGGGCAATGTCGATATCGTTCTCACCACGCCGGAGTATCTCACGATTCATGCCGATAAATTTGCGCGCTGCCGTCGCATCGAGTTTGTCGTGGTGGACGAGGCGCATCATGCGGGCCTTGCCAAGGGCGGCCAGCGGAGCTCCTATCTCGATTTTCCGCAGACGCTCGCCGCCCTCGGCAACCCCGTGGTGCTTGCCTGCACCGCTACGGCGGATTCATCGGTTGCCGATCAGATCCGAGAGGTTCTTCCCGTTACCGCTACCGTTGTCGACCCGGCGGTCCGTCGCAATCTGCGGCTCGAGGACGACCGCGATCTCGCCAGCCGCGAGAACCGCCTTGTCTCAATCGTCGCATCGGGCGAGAAATGCGTCGTGTACGTCAATTCGCGCGATCAATCCATCTCGCTCGTGCGTACGCTTCGCTATCGCGTGCCCGACTTGGCGGGTCGTGTGGCGTTCTATAACGCCGCGCTTAGCCGCACCCAGCGTACATGCGTGGAGAACGCGTTCAGAGACGATGAACTCACCTGCATCGTCTCCACGTCCGCGTTCGGTGAGGGTGTCAACCTTCCAGACGTGCGCCATATCGTCCTCTACCACATGCCGTTCGGTGCCATCGAGTTCAATCAGATGAGCGGTCGCGCCGGTCGTGATGGGCAGCCCGCCGTGATTCACCTGCTCTATTCGTCGCGTGACGCGCGCATCAACGAGCGTTTGCTTGATTCGCTCGCTCCCGCGCGCGAAGAGCTCGTGACGCTTTACCGTGCGCTCCAAACCATGTGGCGCAGCAGCCGTTCGGCTACGGGGGAGCGAGACCTTGCGGCTTCCGATATCGACATCGCGCAGATGTGCCTTGCGATCGATGCGCGCACGCCTGTGGATGAGCGCGCGGTGCGTCCTGCGCTCGGAATTTTCGAGGAGCTCGGTTTCCTTTCTGTTACGGAATCAAAAGACGAGCGTCACATCAAGATGGTCGACAATCCCGGCCATGTGACGCTAACTCGTTCGATTCGCTATCTCGAGGGCCTGCGCTCGCGCATGGAGTTTTCCACGTTCCGCGCATGGGCGCTCGATGCGCCTGCATCTGATATGCTTGCCAGAGTGAATCGACCCATTACACCTGACGCCTAACGGGGGTCTTCAACATGGACGCCAACACGCGCGCGCAGCACGACGCAACGCTTCAACCGTTCTCGGAGATGCAGCATTACACCAAGGCTGATCAGCTCCCGCCCGAGATTTGTGCCGACAATTACGACAAGCTCGAGCGTTTATGCCATAAGTACATGAACGAGGACGACTTCTCCAAGGTCGAGCGGGCGTATTGCTTTGCCGCCGAGAAACACTGCCATCAAAAGCGTCGCTCGGGCGAGATGTATATCAATCATCCCGTCGAGGTCGCCATCATCCTGGCGGACCTCAAGATGGATCACGATGTGGTCTGCGCCGCGCTTCTGCACGACACGGTCGAGGATACCGAGACCTCGCTTTCGGATGTCGCGAGCGTGTTCGGCGACATCGTTGCCGAGCTTGTGGACGGCGTCACCAAGCTCACGTCCATCGAGGTCGACTCGATGGACGAAAAGCAGGCGCTCAACCTGCGTAAAATGTTTCTTGCGATGTCGCATGACATCCGCGTCATCATCGTCAAGCTTGCCGACCGCCTGCATAACATGCGCAAGCTCGCTGCCCTTCGCGAGGACCGCCGTCTCTTCAAGGCGCGCGAGACCATGGACGTGTACGCACCGCTCGCCGACCGCCTCGGCATGAGCTCCATTAAATGGGAGCTTGAGGACCTGTCGTTTTTCTATCTCGAGCCCGAGGCGTACCAGCGCATCGCACGCATGGTTGCCGAGAGCCGCGAGGTTCGCGAGCGCTTTCTCAACGAGACGATCAAGACGCTCACCGATGAGCTGCATCGCGTGGGGCTCACCGATTTCCAGATCAACGGACGCTCCAAGCACTATTGGTCCATCTATCAGAAGATGAAGCTCAAGGGCAAGGAGTTCTCCGAGATCTACGACCTCGTGGCGCTGCGCGTGATCTGCCGCACCGTGGGCGATTGCTATTCGGCGCTCGGTGCGGTCCACTCGCTTTGGCACCCCATGCCCGGGCGTTTCAAGGACTATATCGCGATGCCCAAGTTCAACAACTATCAGTCGCTGCACACGACGGTTATCGGCCCGACGGCGCGCCCGCTCGAGATCCAGATTCGCACCTTCGAGATGCACGAGCAGGCGGAGTACGGCATCGCCGCGCACTGGCTCTACAAAAAGAGCGGTGGTTCCACGGCCTCCAAGTCGTCCGATGCGCAAAAGCTCGATGACCAGATCAACTGGCTCAAGCGTTCGCTCGACTGGGCAGCCGAGGATGTCGACGACCCCAAGGAATATCTGCATTCGCTCAAGGTCGACCTATTCGATCAGGAGATTTTTGTCTTCACGCCCAAAGGCGAGGTCATGAGCCTGCGCGCGGGCTCCACGCCGCTCGATTTTGCGTACGCCGTGCACACCGAGGTCGGTAACCACTGCGTCGGCGCCAAAGTCAACGGGGCAGTGGCACCGCTTACGCACGAGCTCAAGATGGGCGACCGCATCGAGATTCTGACCAACAAGAACGCCAAGCCGTCGCGTGACTGGCTCGATATCGTCAAGACTCCGTCGGCACGTTCCAAGATCCGCAGGTATTTTGCCGCCGCCACCAAGGATGACGATGCGACTGCCGGGCGCGATATTCTTGCCAAGGACCTGCGCAAACGCGGTTATGGCATTTCGACTCCGCGCTCCACGCGCGCGCTCAATCAGGTTGCCGACGAGCTCAACTTCAAGTCGCTCGAGGACCTTTTTGCAAGCATCGGTGCCGGCAAGACCGCCGTTCGCGCCGTTGGCAACAAGGTTGCAGCCATTCTCGACCCGCGTCCGGCGGGCGAGCTTTCGCAAAAAGAAGAGGCGTTCGACAAGATCGTCCACGCGCCCGCACGCGGATCGAATCGCAAGCCTCGCAAGACCAAGAAAAACAACTGCGGTGTCGTGGTCAAGGGCCACGACGATGAAGACTTTCTCGTGCGCTTGGCGCACTGCTGCAATCCCGTGGCGGGCGACGACATCGTCGGCTTCATCACGCGCGGTCGCGGCGTGTCGGTCCATCGTGCCAGCTGCCCCAACGTCAAGGGGCTCATGGCTCATCCCGAGCGCATGATCGATGTCGTGTGGGATGGTGGCGCAGACGCGCTGTTCCAGGTCGAGATCGTGGTCGAATGCCTCGATCGCATGGGGCTGCTCAAAGACGTCACGATCGCGATCGGCGACGCGGGCGGCAATATCCTGTCGGCTGCCACATCTACGAGCCGCGATGGAATTGCGACCTTGCGTTTTATGATCGAGATTTCCGAGGCGAGCCGCCTCGACCCGCTTCTTGCCGCGGTCGGTCGCGTCGACTCCGTTTACGACGCTCGTCGACTTATGCCCGGCGAAGGCGGGGCAACGCTGAAGCGGAGGCCGTGACATGCAGCTTGATATGGCATCGTGTGGTTCCATCTCGATCGAGACCGCGGTCAACGGACCGATCCAGACCAATACGTATTTCGTGTTTAGCGGCGATGCGTGCGTGATCGTCGACCCCGCATGGGATGGCGAGCGCCTGGCCGATCACCTGCGCAACGTCCATCCGACGGCGCAGGTTGCCGCTATCGTGTCTACGCATGGCCATGCCGACCATGTGGGAGGTGCCGCCGGATTGCGCCGGGCACTGGGCGAGTCCGTTCCGTTTGTGCTGCCCGCACGCGATGTAGAGTGCGCACAGGCCAATATCGCATGGCAGCGGAGCAACTTCGACGTCGACACTCCTGAGCCTCCGCAACCCGACCGGTTGGTCAAAGAAGGCGACACGATCGATTTCGGCTCGGCGCGTCTGCAGACCATCGAGACGCCCGGCCATACACCCGGTGGTGTCGTCTACTTTCTCATGACGGACAACGGTCCCGTTGCCTTTGTGGGGGACACGTTGTTTCCCGGCGGCCACGGTCGAACCGATCTTGACGGTGGGGACGACCAGGCGATCATCGCGTCTTTATCGAAGCTCGCTAAACTGCTGCCGCAAGAGACGCTTTGCCTCTGCGGACACGGCCCCTCGACGACTATGGAACGGGAGCTTCGTGTCAACCCGTTTATCGTATAGACGGGGTCAATTTGCCCGCAGGCGGTCGCATTTCGCTCGATATCATTCGCAAGGTCTGCAATCGAGGGTTTAGCGCGCGTGCATGCGTGGTATCCTAATGACGTTATCGGAGCATCCTACACAGGAGGTTATGTATGCTCGTCAATGCAGCTGATATGCTCAAGAAGGCCGAGGCCGGTCACTATGGTCTTGGCGCCTTCAACACCAACAACCTGGAGTGGACTCTCGCCATTCTTCAGGCTGCCGAGGAGGCCAAGTCTCCGCTGATCATGCAGTGCACCGCTGGCGCTGCTAAGTGGATGGGCGGCTTCAAGGTCTGCGCCGACATGGTCAAGGCCGCTGTTGAGGCTACCGGCACCACCGTTCCCGTCGCTCTTCACCTCGATCACGGTTCTTACGAGGACTGCTTCAAGGCTATGGAGGCCGGTTTCACGTCCATCATGTATGACGGTTCCCACGAGGAGACCTTCCAGCTTAACCTCGACCGCACCAAGGAGCTCGTCGAGCTTGCTCACTCCAAGGGCCTCTCCATCGAGGCCGAGGTCGGCGGCATCGGCGGCACCGAGGACGGCGTGACCTCCGCTGGCGAGCTTGCTGATCCTAAGGAGTGCAAGCAGATCGCTGATTTGGGCGTCGACTTCCTTGCCTGCGGCATCGGCAACATCCACGGCGTATATCCTGCTGATTGGCAGGGCCTTTCCTTCGAGCGTCTCGGCGAGATCAAGGCCGAGGTCGGCGATCTCCCGCTCGTCCTTCACGGTGGCTCGGGCATTCCTGCCGACCAGATCAAGAAGGCCATCTCCCTTGGCGTTTCCAAGATCAACGTCAACACCGACCTCCAGATCGTCTTCGCTGAGGGCGTCCGCGAGTACATCGAGGCTGGCAAGGACAAGCAGGGCAAGGGCTTCGATCCCCGCAAGCTCCTCAAGCCTGGTCGCGAGAACATCGTTGCCAAGACCAAGGCTCTCATGGAGGAGTTCGGCTCTGTGAACAAGGCGTAAATAACGCTTGATATCTCTGCTGGAAGCCCCGTTGGTGGCAACCGCTGCGTTCCCACATGCTTTGCAAAAAGTGCGCAGCGGAAGCTCGCCGGCGGGGCTTCCTGCATTTCATTATAATGGCTGGAGCTTTAGCGTTGCGGTTTGAGGAGCTGCTGTGCCTGTTGTGATTTCTCGTTACCCCCGTAATGGTTCCGTTGTTGGAAAAGGACCGGTGGGGTGTGCGGACGGAGCTGCTAACAAGGACTATCGTTATCTCGATGTTGGTCTGCCTCTCGAGATTGCTCGACTTAAAGCGGCAGGTTTTCTCGATCGGGCCGTTGAAGCCTGCAATCGAATCCTAGCTGCCGATCCGGAACCTGAGCTGGCCGCCTGCGTTCGAGTTGAGCGTCATCGCATGCTTCAGCTTCCGCATGAGTTCTGCGTGACGCGCACAGAGGCGATTGAGCGTGTTCGTCGTGAGTGGCCTGAATTTTCCGAAAAACAATTTAATGAGCTGATCGCACACCGCCGTATCGATTGGCGCTATGTCGATGGCAAACTTTGCGTGCTTGATGGGTTTATCGACTCGCTGCGAATCTATCCCAAAGACGCGCCCGGTCTCGCACCTGATTCCAAATCAGATACCTCAAAACGACGCGCTATGCTTGCTGAGATGCACGAGCAGGGTGGCGCCTCGCGTATCATCACACTGCGAGCGTCGATTTTCGTTCCGGGAGCTATGACGGGGGAGCGTGTTCGCGCATGGCTGCCGATTCCCAAACCGGGCTCATTGCAGTCGCATATCGAGATCCTCGATGCAACCGACGGCGCGATCGTGGCGCCCGAGGACGCGTCGGCACGCACGATTTACTGGGATTCGACTGCTACACGCTCGTTTAGCGTCACATACCGTTATCGCATTGATGCTCCGTATACGGATACCGCATCGGGCGCCTTCGCTTCAGCACGACCGGTTGTCGGCGAACCCGACCCGGTTCCCGCGGACACCGCTGAGGACCGTCCCCATATCGCGTTCACCCCATATTTGCGCTCGCTTGCGCACGGGATTACCGCCGGCGCATCGTCCCAGCTGGACGCGGCTCGTGCCATATACATGTATGTGACCGAGCATGTCGACTATCGCTACCAACCTGCCTATGCCCAGCTCGACAGCATTGCCGACTGCTGCGCCCATTCTCTTCGGGGTGACTGCGGCGTCATGGCGCTTTTGTTCATCACGCTTTGCCGCATCGCGGGGATTCCCGCGCGATGGGAGAGCGGACTCTACGTTGCGCCCGACCATGTGGGACCGCACGATTGGGCACGTTTCTATATCGATGGAGCGGGTTGGCTTTGGGCGGACTGTTCGTTTGGCTCCTCGGCGCGTCGCGAGGGCGATGACATGCGCCGTGCTCACCATTTTGGAAACGTCGACCCATGGCGTATGGTTGCGAACGATACGTTCCAAGCGGAGCTTTCGCCTGTTTGCGATGGTATTCGCCATGACCCGTACGACAATCAGACGGGCGAGGCGAGTGTGAACGGCCGCGGGTGTCGCGATAACGAGATGGCGCGAACGATCGAGCTTGTCGAAATGCAGTCTGCACAATATCGAGCGTAAACTCCTCTGGCTGTGGTACACTACTCCCGCACTTATCGTGCGCCCGAGTGGCGGAATTGGCAGACGCAGTGGACTCAAAATCCACCGTTGGCAACA
>OGDF01002488.1_pt1 | contig 24801 bp, 17 predicted proteins | sample 1570141 | NCBI WGS metagenome assembly OGDF01 (sample SAMEA4370581, study PRJEB24528) | human gut metagenome | reverse complement strand
ATGATGCAATCGAAGACGGTGAATTAGAAGCTGCGGTCGCAACGGACAGTCAGTTTAAAGGATTGTTCCAGTGGGAGTTTTACCAAGATTCATATGATGCAGCTTTTATGGCTCCTTCTCATGAACCGCTATTTGCAAACGATGACGATTTCAGAATCACAGACGACGGAGCTGCAACGCTTGATCTAGATGAAGATACGAAAAAAGCGACAATCAAAGTAAAAGACAACGTCAAATGGTCAGATGGTGAAGATGTAACGGCGGACGATGTGATTTTCCCTTACGAAATCATTGGGAATAAAGATTACACTGGTATACGTTATGACGACACTTTCCGTAACATCGTAGGTATGGAAGAATATCATGATGGAAGTGCCGACACAATCTCCGGAATCAAAAAAATAGACGACAAAACAGTTGAAATCGAATATAAAGAAGTAAACCCAAGCATGCTTCAATCGGGTGGTGGTATCTGGTCATATGCAGCACCAAAACATACGTTAGAAGGTGTAGCAATCAAAGATATGGAATCAAGCGATCAAGTACGTAAAAATCCAGTAACTTTTGGCCCTTATTACATGAGTAATATCGTTGCAGGAGAATCAGTAGAATACTTGCCAAACGAGCACTACTGGAATGGTACGCCTAAATTGAAAAAGATCACGATGAAATCTGTACCGATTGCAAGTGCAACTGAAGCATTGAACTCTAAATTATATGATATGATTTTCCAAATGCCAACAGATACTTACGATACCTATAAAGAAATTGCTGGCTATACAAACTTAGGCCGTGAACAAACTTCTTATACTTATCTAGGATTCAAGTTAGGTAAATGGAATGCAGATACAAAGAGTGTGGAATACAATCCAGATTCAAAAATGGCTGATAAATCATTACGTCAAGCAATGGGCTATGCACTAGATAATGATGCAGTAGGTGAACGTTTCTATGCAGGTTTGAGAAGCAATGCGACTTCATTGATTCCTCCAGTATTCCAGTCATATCATGATGATGAGATGAAAGGATTCACACAAGATCTAGACAAAGCGAAAAAACTATTAGATGATGCTGGCTACAAAGATGTGGATGACGATGGTTTAAGAGAAGACAAAGATGGAAATAAACTAACAATCAACTTTGCTTCGATGTCCGGTGGGGAAACAGCGCAACCATTGGCAGATTACTATATCCAACAATGGAAAGAAATTGGTTTGGATGTCCAATACACAACAGGTCGTCTGATCGAATTCAACTCTTTCTATGATAAATTAGAAAACGATGATCCTGAAATCGATGTTTACCAAGCTGCTTGGAATACAGGAACTGATCCAAATCCAAGTGGACTATGGGGACCGAATGCAGCATTCAACTACACTCGTTATGAATCAGAAGAAAATACAAAATTGATCAACGATATCAGTTCAAGCCAAGCATTTGATGAAGACTATTTGAAAGAAGCCTATCAAAAATGGCAACAGTATGCGTTTGAAGAAGCATTTGCGATTCCAACGTTGTTCCGTAACGAAGTATTGCCAGTGAACGACCGCGTCAAAGACTGGGATTGGTCTTATGATGTACCAAACCCATGGGCAAATGTTTCTGTTACAGCAGATTCACGTTCATAATCAATAAAAATGACCGAAAAAGGGCGATGTCCTTTTTCGGTTTTTTTAATTATCGTTATTTTTGATAGCAAATAAAAATAAATGTAGTTTTTTAAAACTTTATTTTAAAAACACGTTGATCATAAATGTGTTATTATATATAATTTAAATAGATTTTAAAGAAGGAAAATGTATAAAATCTGCGTTATTTAATTTAAGTTGAATAAAAATTATTGTTATTTTAAATTGATGGGAATTTTTCGTGTAGTTAATAAAAGAGAAGGTTCACACTTATCTCTTTTTAAAATAAAAAAAGGGGGACCGAACGACTGTCGCCTTTGCTTGTTCAAGTATGTTTCAATAGTCACTCGTGAGACACTTTAGGCACTCAAAAAAGGGAGCGGATACAAATGAAGAGAAATGTGAAAAAGATGATAGCAAGTTCATGTACACTTATTGCCTTGAGCAGCTGGATCGCACCAATCAATGCCGTTAGTGCGGCTGATCCAGCCGCTTCTTTCTTCTAAACGATGAAAAAAATCTATCGCTTCTTTTTTCTATTCACAGTCACCAGTTTTTTTATATGCTATTTCTTTTGCTGGAACCGAAATGATCAAATCAGCGATTCCAGAAATCCATTCATCGATCATCATCGAAGCAGCGAGTGGTGAAGAAAATCAGCAGGAAATGTACCAGACGATTACTTGACCTTGGTCTCAAAAGAGGAGCAGAAAATCAAAGAATCCCTCGAAAAATTTCAGGTAGACCATTTGATAGACAAAAAATATTTCTCTTAAGCGGAGGAGAACAGCAGCGAGTTGCTCTTGCTCGTTTATTTTTGAAAGAACCAAAGATCATCTTTGCAGATGAGCCAACAGCCTCTCTTGATCAAAAGAACAAAGGAATCGTCCTTCAAGCATTACAAGAACTGAATGCAAAAGGAGCTACGGTCCTTGTGGTCACCCATGATCCAACATTGGCAGCAGAATTCGATTATGTGTTGGACATGAATGAATGGAAGAAATCAATCCAATAAACCTTATTTATGTGTTCATTCTGTTGGTTTTATCTGATAGTTTACCAGTGATTGGACTGTTTTTTTCAATCGTTTTATTGAAAAGTCATCAGCCAAAGATTCACCCACGATGGATAAAATGGTGTGTGTTCATTTCGCTCCTTTTTCAAGTGTTACTAACGGTGTTTCTTCTATTGAGCATTCATGTTTCAGAGGTTCAGCTAGGACCCGTCCAAGAAGTCATTGAAAACATACGAGAATAAGGGATTGTACAAAAAAAGGAATGTGACAATAGTCGTGTCACATCCTTTTTTTGTATGAACAGTGTTCAATCAGCTATTCCACGGTATTCGTTCAAGAAACGGCAAAATATGAGAAGCTGTCTTTTTGTTTATTTCTCTAATACTCCGAACTAAACGGCTTTTTCACAACCTCTCGTCAATCACTAGGATTATTAAAGCTTTACTTACCTTTTACCCGAACCATTTCAAATTTAACAAAAAACCAGTATAATAAGGAAGTATCGAAAAAATATCCATAAAAGGAATGTGGAAAATGGACAACCAGCTGACAAAAGAACTAAAAGAAAATTATAACATCGTTTTTCACGATCTAAATTTGCTTGAACAAGCTTTTACCCATTCATCCTATGTGAATGAGCATCGCAATCTGCAATTATCGGATAATGAACGACTTGAATTTTTAGGAGATGCCGTTTTAGAATTGATGGTTTCTCAGTATTTATTCCGTTTATATCCTCATTTGCCAGAAGGAAAATTGACAAAAACACGAGCAGCGATCGTTCGCGAAGACAGCTTATCGAAATTTGCCAAAGAATGTCACTTTGATCAATATGTTCTGTTGGGCAAGGGAGAAGAGAATTCAGGAGGACGTACGCGACCAGCATTGCTTTGCGACCTATTCGAAGCTTTTTTAGGCGCGTTATATCTTGACCAAGGATTCGACACGACCCATGCGTTCATCGAAAAAGTGATTTTTCCTAAAGTCAAAGCAGGTGCTTTTTCACATGAGATGGATCATAAAACAAAATTGCAAGAAGTCTTGCAAAAATCAGGTGATGTATCGATCGAATACCGATTGATCAATGAAGAAGGTCCAGCTCATGAACGAGTATTTTGGATCGAAGTTTACGTAGATGATCAATTGATTGGCACTGGACAAGGAAAATCGAAAAAATTAGCAGAACAAGCTGCGGCGGAAAATGCATTGGCAGCACTGTAAAAGTAAGTGAGGGAAAGCTTTGTATTTGAAACGAATTGAAATAGCCGGTTTTAAATCATTTGCAGACAAGACAGTCATTGATTTTGAAAACAGCGTCACAGCAGTGGTTGGACCAAATGGCAGCGGAAAAAGCAATATTACAGAAGCTATCCGCTGGGTATTAGGAGAACAATCTGCTAAAAGTCTGCGAGGCGGAAAAATGCCGGATATCATCTTTGCCGGTTCCGATACCCGTAAGCAGCTGAATATTGCAGAAGTCACAGTGATTTTAGACAATAGTGATCATTATCTGCCATTGGAGTACAATGAGATCAGTGTAACCCGCCGTTATCGACGGACTGGGGAAAGCGAGTTTTTCATCAATAAACAAAGCTGCAGATTAAAAGATATCCAAGAATTGTTCTTAGATTCTGGATTAGGAAAAGAATCGTTCTCAATCATTTCTCAAGGAAAAGTAGAAGCGATTTTCAGTAGTAAACCGGAAGACCGTCGTGGGATCTTTGAAGAAGCAGCTGGTGTGTTGAAATACAAGCAGCGGAAAAAGAAAGCAGAACAAAAGCTTTTTGAAACAGAAGACAACCTCAGCCGCGTCCAAGACATCATCCATGAATTGGAAGAACAGTTAACTCCTTTGGCCGCTCAGAGTGAGGCAGCAAAGGAGTTTTTACGGCTAAAAGAAACACTGACTCAAACCGATGTTTCTTTGATGGTTGCTGAAATCAAGACAGCAAAAAAAGATTGGGACAACAAACAAGCACAGCTTGCGAAATTCAATCTAGAATTAGGCAAACTATCTGAGTCGATCCAAGAACAAGAATCCATTTTGGCGAAGCAGCGTAAAGAAAATGCGCAAGCCGACCGTCTGATTGAAAAAAATCAGCAAGTATTATTAGATCTTTCGGAAAAACTGAAGCAGACAGAAGGACAAAAAGATGTTTTGCAGGAGCGGACAAAGCATACACAAAAAAGCTCGCAAGAATATCAAACTTCATTAGCAGAAGCACAAAAAAAGGTTAAACATTTTGAAAAGCTTCAAGAAAGCTTGATGAAAGAAGCAGCAGAAAAAGAAACAGAGATCCAAAAAGCTGAAGCAAATCTCATAAAAACACAGCAAGAATTAGAAAAATACCAAAAATCAACGAAAGAATTATTGGCAGAATTAAGAGATCAATATGTTGATTTGATGCAAGAACAAGCAGCTGTAGGAAACGAACTGAAGTATCTGGAACGTCAATATGTACAAGAAACAGCAAAAAGCAAGCAGACGTTAGCCAAGCAATCGGAAGTAGAAGCATCAGTAGATCGATTGATCTTACAAAAAGAAGAATTGACACAAAAGCAGGCGCAGCTAAAATCATCTTTAACTGAAACAAAAGAGAAGTTAGAACTGATCCAACGAAACGGGAAAAAGTTCCAAGAAGCATTAGCAAAAGAACAGCCTAAAATGTATCAATTGATGAATCAAGTCCAGCAGCTGCGTGCTCGTCAGAAAAGCCTTCAAGAAATCCAAGAAAACTATTTTGGTTTTTACCAAGGCGTTCGATTGGTCTTGCAGCATAAACAGCAGCTTTCCGGTATTGTCGGAGCAGTGGCTGAACTGATCGACGTCCCTGCAGATTTCACGTTAGCCATTGAAACAGCTTTAGGTGGAGCAGCTCAACATGTCATCGTTGAAAATGAAAAAGATGCTCGGCAAGCCATCACGTATTTGAAACAGCAAAGAGGAGGAAGAGCAACATTCCTTCCGCTGACGACAATCAAACCAAGACAGTTACCAGCTCATATATTGACACAAGCAGCAGCTATAGAAGGGTTTATAGGGATTGCCAGTGAACAAGTTGCTTATCCTGATCAAATTCAAACAGTGGTTCAAAACCTGTTAGGAACGATCCTTTTAGCAAAAGACTTAACTAGTGCCAATGCGATCGCGCAAACGATCCGCTATCAATACCGAGTGGTTTCCTTAGAAGGCGACGTGATGAATGCCGGAGGATCCATGACAGGTGGAGCGAACAAACGAGGAAACCAAGGCAGTTTGTTTGTACAAAACCAAGAATTGAAACAGTTGACTAGTGAATTCGAAGAAGCAGATAAGCAACTCCAAGTGCAAGAAAAGAAAGTTCAGGAGCTGCAGCAAGAAACAGCTCGTTTAGCCGAAGAACAAGAAGTTTTGCGTACACGAGGCGAACAATTACGTTTCGAAGAACAAGAAGCGACAAATCAGTTGCAAAACATCATAAACGAACTTGAACGTTTTGAAAAAGAAAAGCAAATCTCAACTTTTGAGACACGTGAGCTACAGCAGTTTATCGAAGATTACGAAAAACAAACGAACGAGTTGAAAGACAAACAAACAGATCTTGAAACGCAACGTCAACAAATCGACGAAGAGATCAAATCTTTAAGTCAAGAAAGTGACCAGATGGAAGCCAGAAGAGCACAAGTGCAAAGTCAAAAAGCACAAGAACAAGCAGATCTTGCTGTCTTGAAAGAGCAGTTTAATCATCTGCAGATCCAGCTCCGCGGTGCCCGGGTCCAAAAAGCAGAGGCAATCGAACGTCAAGAAGCGATAGAAAAACAGTTGGCGACATTGACAGCAGACTTTTCTGATCATGAAGTCACAGAAGAAAGTTTGGAAAAACAAATTGACGAATTATCTGCTCAGCGAGAAACATTGAAAGCTGAGTTGGCAAAAGCCAAAGAGCAGCGAGATAGAAGGCAGAGGGAAATCGATGAGCTTGAAGCAGTCTTGGCAGAGCGTAATCGTGAGCAAAAAGCACGACTGTCGGAACAATCCAAATTAGAAGTCCAAAAAGACCGAGCTGAAATGATTTTAGATAATCATTTGACCTATCTGCAGTCAGAATATCAGCTGACATTTGAGAAAGCTTCCCATGACTATCAAGAAATAACCGATATCGAAGACAGCAGAATAAAGGTTGCCTCCTTAAAAGAACAAATTGAAAAGCTAGGACCAGTAAACTTAAATTCAATCGAACAATATGAACAAGTCAGTGAAAGACATACCTTCTTAGCAACACAGCGAGATGATCTGTTAGCAGCGAAAAACCAGTTGTTTGAAACGATGGATGAGATGGATGATGAAGTGCGGACAAGATTCAAAGAAGTATTTGAAGCTATCCGTCAAGAATTCAAAATTGTCTTTCCTAATATGTTTGGCGGCGGTAAAGCTGAATTAGTATTGACAGAACCAACGGATCTGCTGAAAACAGGTATTGAGATTGAAGTACAACCTCCTGGCAAGAAACTGCAAAGTTTAAGTTTGCTTTCCGGAGGAGAACGAGCACTTACAGCCATTGCGCTGCTCTTTTCTATTATCCGTGTCTGTCCTGTTCCATTTTGTATCTTAGATGAGGTAGAAGCAGCGTTAGATGAAGCAAATGTGAAACGTTTTGGTCGTTACTTAAGCGACTTCCAAGATGACACACAATTTATCGTAGTCACACACCGCAAAGGAACGATGGTCGCAGCAGATGTACTGTACGGAGTGACGATGCAGGAATCCGGTGTATCAAAAATCGTTTCTGTACGGATGGAAGATATCAATGAAGAGGCGAAAATCAACGAAACGAAAGTGTAGGAACGAAAATGATCAAATTAGTAGCAATCGATTTGGACGGTACATTATTAAATGAACAAAAGCTGATTTCAGATGAGAATAAACAAGCATTAGCACAAGCAAAACAGCAAGGGGTCAAGATCGTTCTATGTACAGGACGCCCCTTAGCTGCAATGGCGCATTATCTGCAAGAATTAGGGCTGGTAGATGAGGGTGATTACAGCATCACTTTCAACGGCGGTTTGGTACAAAAAAACGATACTGGTGAAATCATGGAAAAGAAAGTGATGGAAGTATCAGATATCCAACGCTTATACAAATTGGCTCAGCAATTGGATCTGCCACTAGATGTTTTGTCTGACAATGTGGTTTTACAGCTGCCTAGTGCCCCAAGGAAGCAATCCTTGTACAATGTGTTGAATAAGCTGCTGCAATTCCAACCAGCGGATATAAGCGATATTACAGATGAATTTGTGCTTAATAAGGCAGTAATCGCTTATGACCAAGAAGAATTAGATCCTAAAATCAAAGAAATACCAGCAGAATTCCATGAAATGTATGAGATCATCAAAACGAGAAGTATGCTTTTGGAATTTATGCCAAAAGGTGTCACAAAAGCTTATGGTATTTCTTTATTGGCAAAAGATCTTGGTTTGAAACAAGAAGAAATCATGGCAATCGGTGATGAAGAAAATGATTTACCGATGATCCAATACGCTGGTCTAGGCGTAGCGATGGAGAATGCTGTGCCTTTCGTCAAAGAAGCAGCAGATTTTGTGACAGCCAGCAATGAAGAAAATGGCGTAGCCAAAGTGATCCAAAAATTTGTATTAGAGTAGGGGGGAGTCAAATGGGATTTTTTGATAAAATCAAGCGTGCTTTTACTGGCGAAGAGAAAACGGAAGAAGTTGAAGTACAGGAGAAGTACGACAAGGGTTTAGAAAAGACGCGTAAAACATTTGGTGAACGGATGAATGAGCTGTTTGCCAATTTTCGAACAGTCGATGAAGACTTTTTTGAAGAATTAGAAGAAACACTTATCGGGGCAGATGTAGGTTTTGAAACAGCGATACGAATCACCGAAGCGTTACGTCAAGAAGTGAAACTCAGAAATGCGAAAAAATCGGCAGAAGTCCAAAATGCGATCATCGAGAAACTTGTGGATCTCTATGAAGCGGAAGGAATCAATGAAGTAAATGAACTAAATATCCAAGAAGACGGACTAACAGTTATTTTGTTTGTCGGCGTCAATGGTGTAGGGAAAACAACAAGTATTGGTAAACTTGCCCATCAGTTCAAAAACGAAGGTAAAAAAGTATTGATGGCAGCAGCAGATACCTTCCGTGCTGGAGCAATCGACCAATTAGTTGTCTGGGGCGAACGCGCTGGTGTTGAAGTTGTTCGTGGCAATGCAGGCGGCGATCCAGCAGCTGTCGTATTCGATGCTTTGGAAAGAGCAAAGACAGAGCAGGCAGATGTTTTACTAGTTGATACTGCAGGCCGACTGCAAAATAAAGTGAACTTGATGAACGAACTAGAAAAAATAAAACGAGTAATCCAGCGGGAATTACCAGAAGCACCCCAAGAAACACTACTTGTATTAGATGCAACAACTGGTCAAAACGCGATGGTTCAAGCAAAACAATTCAAAGAAACAACAGATGTGACCGGTCTTGTTTTGACAAAATTAGATGGTACAGCAAAGGGCGGTATCGTACTTGCTATCCGTAATGAATTGCATTTACCAGTGAAATTGGTTGGGTTGGGTGAAGGCATCGATGACTTGGAGCCGTTTGATCCAAACGATTTTGTCGTTGGATTATTCAAAGGATTGCTAAAAGAAGAATAACCTATGTCTAAAAAGCAGGAGCTGTGACAAAAGTTGCAGCTCCTTGTTTGAATGATTGTTTTTAACATAGCTGTGTTTTTGATGCCTTCATTTTTATACTTATTTGTAAGCGGTTCTCAAACAATTTCGTTCTTTTTCTTAGACTTTTTGATTATAATTAGATTCATATGAATTGGAGGTCACTTAATGATGAATTTTAAGCAATTATTATTGCATGACAATGCGCGCCCTTTTATCGACCAAGCTCGATTTGGTATAGAACGGGAAGGACAGCGGGTTGATCTTGCAGGAAATCTAGCAAAAACCGATCATCCAGCAATCTTTGGCGATCGATCCTATCACCCCTATATCCAAACAGATTTTAGCGAAACACAGACAGAGATGATCACTCCTGTTACCGATTCTATTCCCGAATTATTTCAGTATCTGGCTGCTGTTTATGATGTGACTGCTCGTTCTATACCGAAAGAAGAGATGATCTGGCCATTAAGTATGCCACCTGCCTTACCGGAAAAAGACGAAGCGATCATTATTGCAAAATTAAAAAATTTCGAAGATGTCTTGTATCGACGTTATTTAGCAAAAGAATACGGGAAGCGAAAACAGATGGTAAGCGGTATCCATTTCAATTTTGAATTTGGCGATGAGTTGCTAAGAACATTGTTCAGCCATCAGGAAGAATTTCAAGATTTTTCCGAATTCAAAACAGAACTTTATTTGAAAACGGCGAGAAACTTTATGCGCTATCGCTGGATGATCACTTATTTATTCGGTGCTTCACCAATGAGTGAGAAGAACTACTTTTTAGATGAATCACATCCGCAAGAACCTGTTCGCAGTATTCGTAACAGTGCGCTGGGCTATACGAATCATCCAAATGTGAAAGTTTCCTATGCTTCTATGAAACAGTATTTAGCAGATATCGAGCGAATGATCGAAGAAGGGAAACTTTCGGAGGAGAAAGAATTTTATACACCGCTTCGTTTCCGAGGCGGAAAGAAAGTCGCAGATTTAGCAACAACAGGTGTTCGTTATATTGAATTGCGGAATATCGATTTGAATCCTTATGCAAGATTGGGTATCAATCCAGAGCAAGTTCGGTTCTTACAATTATTCCTGATGTACATGTTATGGACAGAAGAAAAAGAAGACTGTGACCAATGGGTAGCAGAAGGTACGACTCGAAATAACAAAGTAGCACTAGAACAACCATCAGATCAAACAGAATTTCATCAAGAAGGTAGAGAAATTCTTGAAGGGATGAAGCAAATGCTGGTTGAATTGGATTGGTTGGATTCTCTTTATTTAGTGGAGGATGCATTGACACAAATGGATCATCCCGAACAAACGTTAGCAGCGAAACTCTATCAAGAAGCACAGCTATCGAGTCAGCAAGAAGTTGCTGTGGCATTGGGACATCAATATTATAAAGAAAGCCATGAACGTCCCTATCAGTTGGCCGGTTTTCGCGAAATGGAACTTTCTACTCAGATATTTATGTTCGATGCCATCCAAAAAGGTGTCCAAGTCAAAGTATTAGATGAGTCGGATCAATTTTTGCGTCTGCAATTCCAAGACCATGTAGAATATGTGAAAAATGCAAACATGACAAGTAAGGACAGCTATATCGTTCCGCTTATCATGGAAAACAAAACAGTAACGAAAAAAGTTTTAAAAGAAACTGGGTTCCGAGTACCAGGAGGCGCAGAATTTTCATCCATGGAAGAAGCGGTAAAAGCTTATCCGAGATTTGCCGAGCAGGCATTTGTGATCAAACCTAAATCAACCAATTACGGGTTAGGTATCACGATTTTCAAGGAAGGAGCTAGTCTGGAAGATTATCAAGCAGGTTTAGCCATTGCTTTTCGTGAAGACAGTTCGGTTTTAGTAGAAGAATTTATGCCGGGAACGGAATATCGTTTCTTTGTAATTGATGGAGAAGTCCAAGCCATCATGTTGCGAGTCCCTGCTAATGTTATTGGTGACGGTATCCGAACAGTGAAAGAACTTGTTGAAGAAAAAAATAGTGACCCTTTGCGTGGAACGAATCATCGTGCACCGTTGGAATTGATCCAATTAGGCGAATTAGAACAATTGATGTTGAAAGAACAAGGGTTAACGATCGAATCAGTTCCCCAAGCCAATCAAATTGTTTATCTAAGGGAGAACTCAAATATCAGTACGGGCGGTGATTCGATCGATATGACGGATGAATTTTCTGAAGCTTACAAAAAAATCGCCGTTTCTGCGGTAGAAGCACTAGGAGCTAAAATCAGTGGTATTGATTTGATCATACCAGATAAAGAAATCGATCCTACAACCGATAAAAAAGCATACGGGATCATCGAAGCAAATTTCAATCCAGCGATGCATATGCATGTTTATCCTTTTGCAGGAAAAGGCAGAAGATTGACGATGAATGTATTGAAATTGTTATATCCTGAAGTATTTTAAACGAAAAAGCTTTTGACAGATTGTCCTATTTGATGTCAATCTGTTCAAAAGCTTTTTTGCATGTAAAAATTTATGTGTTTTTTCGTTTTAAAATAAACGATTCCAGAAGCTTTTTTTCTTTTTTGGTTTTTCTTTTTCAGCTGGCGAAGAGTTTTCTTCTGGGTATTTTTTTTCGATATCGATCACAGGTTCATTTACTGCTTCTTTTGCTGTTAAGAGCAATCCGAATTCCTCAGGATTTGCAGTGACGTGATCGTTGACTACAGTGAAACGGCTATTGTTTTTCGTTGCTAGCTGGATATATTGGTTTTGGACAGAAAGGGGTAGAGCCCCATTCAAGAGTATGGAAGCATCTGGATGTTTTTTGAGTTCTTTTAAAAAGTTCTCTTTGTTTTTTGGTTGGATCATTTCAGCAACAGTCATACTAAGATAGCAGCGTTCCCTGAATGTCCCTAAATATTTATGCTGTTCTTCAGGGTTCACTAAAGGTGTACCATAAAGTCCCTTATCCAAATGGCTTTTTACATCATCTTGTGCCATAAAAAATACCCTCCTTCTTCTCTTTGTCTTTCTTACGATTATAGCATATTCCCAATAATACCTAAAACATATGAAAAAGCGGTTGCTTTTGTTCAACGATTCACTTAAAATAAGAATGAAAATCATTCTCAATTAGAAAGGTGGATTGGATGCGCTACGGACGACTAGTAGCATTATTAGTTATTTTAAGTAGTATTTCATTGTTCATCGGAGTATCGAATGTACAATTGTCAGAACTGCTCCAGTTAGATGGGCAAAGCTTACAAATCTTGCTAGCGACTCGTTTGCCGCGAACGATTTGTTTGATCCTTGTGGGAGCGACCAGTAGTATTTGTGGGTTGATCATGCAACATTTGACCCAAAATAAATTTGTTTCACCAACGACTGCGGGCACGATGGATAGTGCGCGTTTAGGTATTTTAGTGGCCATGATTTTCCTACCTGGTGCATCCTTGATCGTCCGATCCTTGACTGCATTTTGCTTTGCTTTCGCAGGAACATTGCTTTTTTTATCCCTTACGCGATTGTTCTCCCAGAAAAATCAATTGATGCTTCCGTTGATTGGGGTCATGTTAGGGAATATCATTGGTTCAGTTGCTACTTTTTTTGCTTATCAATTCCAGTTGGTACAAAATATGACTTCATGGCTTCAAGGGAATTTTGCGACTGTGATACGAGGAAATTATGAGTTATTGTATGCTGTTGTTCCATTGTTGTTCTTGGTTTGGCTATTTGCTTACCGATTTACGATCATTGGTCTGGGCGAATCGTTTGCAGTAAATTTGGGAATAGATTACCAGAAGATGCAGCTTTTAGGTATTGGCTTGGTTTCATTGGCTAGTGCAGTCATGTTGATCATGGTAGGAAGCATTCCTTTTATCGGAGTGATCATTCCGAATCTTGTCTCTAAAATATATGGAGATCAAGTGCACAAAATCATTGGCGTAACTGCTTTAGCAGGTAGTTTGTTCTTAGTATTTTGCGATCTTGTCGCTCGTGTGTTGATTTTTCCTTATGAAATACCAGTCAGTGTGATCGTTGGAATCATCGGTGGGGCTATCTTCCTTTATCTTCTGATAAGGGGGCGACGATATGCTTAAAAAGCCGTCTATTTTTATTGGTATGCTTGTTCTAGTTCTATTTGTTACGGGAGTGTACTTGACGATCCATACATATGGAAACTGGCATTTTGCGTGGGCATTGAGGAGTAAGAAAATTTTTGCATTTATCCTTGTCTCGCTAGCTGTCAGCAGTGCCACAATCAGCTTTCAGACAATTACGCATAACCAGTTTTTGACTCCTTCAGTATTGGGACTTGAGTCGTTATATGTCCTTGTCCAAACGGTCCTTTTCTTCTTTATCGGAGGAGTGACGATGCTTCAGCAGACAGGTACAGGTTTTTTCTTATTGAACGTTGGGCTGATGGTCGGGTTGAGTCTGTTGTTATTTTTCTTTCTTTTGAAAAAAATGAAAGCAAATCTTTTTTTGTTACTGATGTCAGGGATGATTTTAGGCACGCTTTTTGGTAGTGTCAGTACCTTTTTACAAGTCATCATGGATCCGAATGAATATGATTTGCTTCAAGGGAGATTATTTGCAAGTTTTGGCAATATCCAAAGCCAGTATCTTTTGCCTGCTTCTTTGATCATTATCGGCTGCTGGTTCCTGTTATTTCGATATCGACATGTGCTAGACGTTTTCCATCTTGGGAATGAACAAGCTGTAAACCTTGGGATAGACACAGATCGTTTTGAATTTTTGATTTTATGTTGTGTCAGTCTTTTGACAGGGACATCAACGGCTCTTGTGGGTCCAGTTACTTTTTTAGGGTTTATTGTCGCAAATGTCAGTTACCGTGTATTTTCTACTTATCGTCATGGTCAGCTATTTATCGGAAGCTTTCTGGTAGCTATGCTGTTTCTGACAGGCGGACAGCTCGCAGTAGAGCAGATTTTCGGCTGGAATACAACAGTGAGTGTCGTTGTTGAATTTGTCGGAGGAATTTATTTTGTCACAAAATTGATTCGCGAAAGGAAGAGTATCTTATGATCGATTTACAAAAGGTCAATAAACTGTACCATGGAAAATCAGTGGTCAAAGATGTACAGTTAACGATTCCTGAAAAGAAGTTGACTGCTTTTATCGGTCCAAATGGTGCTGGAAAGTCAACGGTGTTGTCGATGATCAGTCGTTTGATACCAAAAGATACAGGTGAAATCTATTTAGACCATAACGAAGTAAAGGCTTGGAAATCCAATGAATTAGCCAAAAAATTATCGATCCTACGACAATCGAATGAAATAAATGTCCAAATTACTGTGAAAGAATTAGTAGAATTTGGACGATTTCCTTATACGAAAGGAAAATTGACGACAAAAGATCAAAAAATCGTTCAGGAATCACTGGAACACCTCGGGTTAGAAGAAATAGCAGATCAATCGATTGACACTCTTTCAGGAGGTCAACTCCAACGTGCGTATATTGCAATGGTACTAGCGCAAGACACGGATTATATTTTACTGGATGAACCTTTGAACAATCTAGATATGAATTTTGCTGTTCAAATCATGCAGATCTTAAAAAAGTTAGTACAAGAAATTGGGAAAACGATTGTTATCGTTCTTCATGATATCAACTTTGCTGCAAGTTATGCAGACGAGATTGTTGCAATGAAAGATGGACAGTTATTTACGCAAGGAACGACCCAAGAAATGATAAAAAAAGATGTATTGGATGAATTGTACGAAATGGACATACGGATTTGTGAGATTGAAGGCCGCAGATTCTGTCTTTATTTCTAAAACTAACATTAGGAGAGAAGAGATGAAAAAATTAGTAGTAGGTATCTTGATTCTAGCATCATTTGGTTTAGCAGCATGTGGAAATAGTAACAACACCAGTCAGGCAGATACAAAGAAAAGCAGTACGCAAGCTGAAACAGCATTAACGATAAAAGACAGTAATGGCGATCAAATCGAGGTGCCAAAGAATCCTGAAAAAGTCGTCGTATTCGACAATGGTTCTTTAGATACGATGGATGCTCTTGGTGTTGGAGATAAGGTAGTTGGAGCAGCTACGAGCAGCCTTCCTGAGTATCTTTCCTCCTATAAAAAAGTGGAATCAGCAGGTGGGATCAAAGAACCAGACTTAGAAAAAATCAATCAGCTTCAGCCAGATCTGATCATCATTTCTGGCCGGCAAAGAGATTTTCAAAAAGATCTAAGTCAAATCGCTCCGACTATTTTCCTTTCTTTAGATGCGAAAAAGCCATGGGAATCTTTCCAGCAAAATGTCACTACTTTAGGGGAAATCTTTGGGAAGCAAGAAGAAGCCAAAACTCAATTAGAGGAATTATCCAATGCAATCGATCAGACGAAAAAGAAAGCAGAAGCGTCTGATAAAAAAGCACTAGTCACACTTGTGAATGAAGGGCAATTGTCAGCCTACGGATCAGGTTCTAGATTTGGTTTCATCCATGATTTATTTGGCTTTGAACAAACGGATGATCAAATCGAAGCATCCACTCACGGTCAAAGTGTTTCTTATGAATATGTGCTAGAAAAAAATCCGGATATCTTATTTGTGGTAGACCGAACAAAAGCTATTGGTGGAGACGACAGCAAAGATGATATTTCTGCCAATGAACTGGTAGCACAAACGAATGCTGGTAAAAATCAGCAGATCATCTCCCTTGAACCAGATGTCTGGTATTTAAGCGGGGGCGGTTTAGAGTCAATGAAACTGATGATCGAAGATGTGGATCAAGCATTTAAGTAGAATCAAAAATAATCGAAAAAATTGAACCTACCGCTAAAAGTTAGATTTTCCAGCTAACTTTTAGCGGTAGGTTTTTATGTGTTTGGGAAATCTTTTTTCTTTAATACACAGGTTAAAGCGCTAATTTCACAACCTTTATTCACGCATGTGTCTCAGCAAGCGGCTGATAGTTGATGATCTGCATTTTTCGATAAAAATCGGCAGGAAGCTTACTCCAACGTTTTAATAATTGATAGAAATAACTTTCTTCTGCTTTGATCTTATACTCGCTTAATATCAATCCAAAACTATTCGTTTGTTTTGCAGCTAATTTTTTATAGATATCCAATGCTTTTGTTTTATCTTCATTGACAAAAAGTGTTTTTACTTCAATATAAGAACCCTCGATGTTTTGTGTTTCTTCGATAAAATAGATACTTTTTATATATTCTTTCATAGTGATTCCTCCAAAGAAGTCTTTTTATTTGATAAGTTTACTTTACCGAAGAGTTGTTAATAATCCGTGAACAAAAAGTTATTCTTTTTCCAATAGTTATTAAGGGATGTTTATTTTTTAGAATATACTTTGTTATTTAAGGAATGGATAAGGTTGGACAAATAACAGGTTGCTTTTTGGAGCCTGCTTCGCTATAGTAGAGAAAAAATAACGAAAGAAGCGGATTTAGATGGGAGAAGAAATTAAAACAGACCTTGTACTGGCAGAAAATCAATGGATAGAAACAGAACGACTTATTTTACGACCCGTCACTTTAGCAGATACAGAGGATGTATATGAATATGCAAGTGATGAGGTAACGACACGGTTCCTCTTTCCCGCAAACCAATCATTAGCAGAAACAAGAGCAACTATTACTACATCCTTTATAAAGGATCCTTTAGGAAAATATGGTATAGAACTAAAAAAATCAGGTAAACTGATCGGAACGACAGATATCCGTGTGAATGACCACAATGGGACTGCCGAAATCGGTTATGCGCTCAATTCTGCCTATTGGGGAAATGGCTATATGCCTGAAGCTACCGCTGCTTTGCTGAAACTAGGTTTCGAAAAATTAGATCTTGTAAGGATCTTTGCTACCCATGACGTGAGAAATTCCAATTCGGGGCGGGTAATGGAGAAGTTACATATGAAAAAAGAAGGATTGATCCCAGATGCTGAGCGAAGAAATGGCGAAGTGGTTTCTTTAGTGATAAGAGGAATCACAAAATCCGAATGGTTGGCTCTCCAACAAACAGGAAACAGCTAAAACCAGACAAATTAGTTGCATCTGATGAATAAAGTGATTATTCTATGACGTGAGGTGATACAGATGAAATTAGAAGTGACAAAAGAAGCACAAGAAGTATTGAAAAATAAATTAGAAGCAGATGATCAACTTTTATTAGATATCGAAAACGGCGACGGTCCATTTGCAGAAAGCCAAGTCAGTTGCCAATTAGACACGGCATTTCGATTGATCATTGTTAAAAAAGATACACAAACAGATCTAAGTCTTTATTCTGTAGTGGCTGATACACCAGTTGGACCAATCAAAATTAAAGACAGTGCAATACTTTACATGGATGATCCATCAACACTTGCTTTAGAACCAACTTACAATAGTTTACAATTAAAAGGACCAAGCGGTTTGAAAAAAGGCAACTTGCAAGTTGTTCGAAAAGACTAGAGGGATAAAATGGGAAAATTGGCGATCATCAGCGACTTACATGTGGACATCAATAAATTCGGCGAATCAGAGCTGATGCAGCTTTGGCAAGTTTTGCAAAAGCACAAGATCACTCGGCTTCATCTAGCCGGAGATACGGCCAATAAAGTAGATCGATGCCTAGCTGTTGTCGAATTTTTCGTCAATAAAGGATTATCTACGACCTTTCATTTCGGCAATCACGAGTTGGCAGATGTGACCAATGAACAGATGATGGACCATTTTCCAGACCCACATTTTTTAAATGAACGGTATATTGCTTTAAATGAGCAGACCGTTCTTTTAGGGATGAATGGCTGGTACGACTATCAGTTTTCCGAATTGAAAGATTACGATGCAATCGTACGAATGAAACGTTTGTATTGGTATGATCGGTTCATCCAGCGTGGGAAAACAGATCTCGAGGTCAATGCAGAAATGCTTGCAGCTGCAAAAAATTTGCTAGACCAGTTGGAAGCAAAAAAGCTTGAGGTCATCTTATCCACTCATTTCGTCCCTAAACGAGCATTTATCGTGTATCAATCTGCTCCTTATGAGCGTTGGAACAAATTAAATGCGTTTTTAGGATCAGAATCATTCGGAAAATTACTAGACCATTACTCAAATATCAAGCAAGTAGTTTTTGGTCATACGCATCGGCGGTTCGAAGATCAGTTGATCCATGGAGCAATTTATAGTTGTCGACCATTCGGTTATTATTATGAATGGCAACTGACTCGTGATTTTGTTTTGAAAGAACAGTTGTTAGACAGCTATGATCCTATGAAATTACGTGTACTCTTGCGTGCCCATCATCCAGCTTTCCAGCACTATCAAACACAACATTTGCAAGAGGAATTTGAACAAGCGATGACGATCATTTCGTATTGAGACAGCATTAGCGATGTGTAAAAGAAAATCCCTGTTAAATATAAGGATAAGTAAGAGCAGTAGATCCATTTATCGTGGATATGCTGCTTTTTTGCTGTGGAGAATAGTTAGCGAATGTTTATTTGATCAATTGGTTCATAACATAGGGAGTACTAGATGCAAGCGTTTATTCTTTTTTTATCTGATACTGTCAAAAAATAATATAATATGTATTTTTTATTTACTTATAATAACTATTGATTGCAGTCTTGACAGTCAAGTCATATTTGATGGATGGGGGTGTGAGACGTACAAATGATTTTAAAGACTATGACAGCTATAGTTCTAATTTTAATTGCATCAAGCGGCAATAGAAAAATAAGAATCAAAACGGACTGATAATCACCTAACAACTAATCGACATATATGAGCAGACACGGGACGATATTCTTCTCTCTCATAAGTTCCGTAAAGCAAACATGTGCTATGGATCGATTGTATATTTATTAAAAAAAGAAAGAGGGATGGCAATGATGAAAAAAGAAACTATATTAGTAGCAACGATGTTATTCAGTATGGCAGTAAGTGCGACTTTTGTCTCTGCAGCTGAAGTATACCCAAAGGAATATAACACAGACGGAACGATCACATTTGAAGCAGGAGATGAGGGAATAACTCCTCCAGTTGATCCGGAAGATCCTGATCCCAACGTCCCTGTCGATCCAGTAGACCCTCCAAGTCCTGGAACAGGAGGAGCATTATCGATTGATTATGGATCAAAATTCAAATTTGGGACTCAAAAAATTTCTACTGCAGATAAAACGTATTATGCATCTGCTGATGAAATGACTGATGGTTCTAAAAAACCGACATATGTCCAAGTGACAGATAAAAGAGGAACACTATCTGGGTGGAAATTAAGTGTAGCCCAACCAGAACAATTTAAAACTGCCAGTGGGGACGAACTAGTTGGAGCACAGCTGAAGTTTACGAAAGGACAGGCTGTTTCTTTGGTTGATCCAACATATACACCTGAAACGGTCAATTCTGAATTAACGCTGACACCAGGAGGAAATAATACGTTAGCAATCAATGCTAAATCAGGAACAGGTGTGGGGACTTGGGTCTATCGATTTGGTGCGAATGAAAATGAAAATAAAGATGCGGTACAGCTTTCGGTACCTGGTACATCGGTCAAGTTAGCACAACAATATTCTACTAAATTAGTTTGGACATTAGAAGATACACCTAATAACTAGTTTACTTGCGAGAACAGTTCATCTGGGAATTCAACGATCAGGAGGAAAAGATATAGTGAAAAAGAGAAGAATCGCGCTCATTTTAAGCAGTCTATTAGCGACTAATATCTTTCCGATTATAGGGTATTCTTTGGAATCGAATCAGTTGGTGAATGATAATAGAAGAGTCGAAGAAAGCAAAGAGGCTTCGACACTCGATCGTTTAACAGAATCCAGCCAGATCCAAGAAAGCAGTGAGAATTCAAGTACTACTGACAGTAAAGAGACCACTGACAAAGAAGAATCTGAAGAGTTAATCAAACAGCCATTAGAGAATGCCCCGACTTATCGAGTGGGGCTGCCTAATGATCCCAATATTATTTCTATTGATAAGATTTTTCAACAACCTATCGGCACCAGCACATCCATATTGGAAAACGGGAAGCTATTGCAACTGAATCCAGCAGAGAGGTCTCAAAGAGGAGCTATTTGGTCAAACAATAAAATCGATTTACGCTCAGATTTTACATTTAAATGTTATTTATATTTAGGAAATCAACGAGATAAAGCAGGAGATGGTATGACTTTTACATTGACTGGTGATTCTAGAATGGCTAATGATCCCAGTCAAGTTATCGGTTCCCCAGGTATGGGAATTGGTTCTTATTCGACTCGATCAGGACAGCCTTATGTCGCAAATGCACTCTCGATTGAGTTCGACACATATAAAAATAGTGGCTCTTCTGATCGAATGGATCGTGAAATAACTGCCGATAATAAGGGACATGGACATGTCGCCTTTGTCACTCCTAAACCAAATAACAACAATTATTCCGGAGAGCATACTGGCGTAACAGTAGCACCTACCTTTCTCTCTGATGGTACATGGCGTACATTAATCATTCAATGGGACGCGTCTCAAAGAAGTCTCACCTATGATCTGGAAGGTGTCGGTCGCTCTTCTCACATTGTACCTGATCTCATCAGTCAATTCGGTTCTACAGAAGTAAATTGGGGATTTACTTCTTCAACAGGTACATTTTTTCAAGAAAACGCTATCGCGATGACACAACTTCCATCTAATGTGTCATCATCAGCTGATGTAAAAGTCAATGATAGTGATTATGGGGGCATCGCTGAAGTTGAAAGAAACGATAAGATAACTATCAGAAATACATTGAAAGTTACTGGGAATTTTCTTGAAGATAAGAAATTGGAGACTAGTATAGACCTACCACAAGAATTAAATATTCCTGAGCGTATCTTGATCAACGGAAATCAAGTTGATGCCAAAGATATCCTGATAACAGGAAACCGAGTCACACTCAATCTAGGAGATTATTTTGTTCTTGGAGATACATTGATTATTGAGTTGGAAACAGACTTGCAAGAAGTCATTCCCGAAAAGATACTGACTATGCACTTTGAATATCTTGAGAATGCAAAGTTAATTGAGCAGTCAAATGATATCAGTCTGACGATTGCGAAGCTGAAGGAAATAGATGTCCATGTTTATTATAAAGAGAATGAGAGTCAAAATGATCTCGCAGAAATGAAAACAATCACTGGAAAAATCGGAGAGAATTATAAAGAAGTTCCTATTGATATTGAGGGATATGTTTTTGACTCTGATTCAGCGAATACAGAAGGTGTCTTTTCCGAAAATACAGCGGATATCTATTTTTATTACAGAAAAGGAAAGCTTTATCTTTCAGCGGCTCCTCAGTATGTAGATTTTGGGCAACATAAAATATCCAATAAACCATTAAGTGTATTTGGGCAATTTTCAGGTGGATTGAAAATCATGGATGAACGGGCTTCTGGAGGTTGGATATTACAATTGAAACAAGAAAAAGTTCTTACAAATGGAACGTTTGAACTCCCGGAAGCTCTTTCGTTTGTTACTTCTGAAGAGACAACGGTTATAGGGTCATCTGCTGTTACGATTTTTGAAAGTGACCAAAAAGGCGAAAGTGATTTGTCTGCTATTTTAGATTCTACATCTCAACATGGAATCAGAATAGATATTCCTGTAGAAAATCAAAGGATTGGAACATTTGAGGGGAAACTATCCTGGATTCTTGCAGATGTTCCAGAAAATTAATAAAAAGAGAAGATGAGGACAAAAGCATGGTTCACCAAGGACAACAGGAACCATAAATACTTATTTCCTGCACAGCTTAAAATGGCAGAGACACGCTTTTGTTCCCGTCTTTTCTTACATATGATGAAAGGAGCGATTTTCTTGAAACCAAAACAGCAATTATTTATAACACTCCTAGTTATTATAGGGACACTTTTTAACCAGTTACCAGTGACAGCTAGTGCATTCAATTTTTCGGTGACGCCAATAACTTCAGAGAATCAGATCGATAAAAGAAAAACTTATTTCGATCTCCAACTTGTTCCAGATCAGGAAGTAGAATTAAAAGCAGAATTGAGAAATGATACGGAAAAAGAAGTGAAAATCGACATTTCTGTGAATAGCGCAACGACTAATTCAAACGTAATGGTTGAATATGGAAAAAATGAGATTGAAAAAGACGAAAGTCTAATCTTTGATCTGATTGACTATGTGAGTTACCCAGAGACAGTGACACTGGAACCTAAAAGCGTTCAAACCGTGGTTTTTCATGCCAAGATGCCAAAAGATCGATTCGATGGTGTATTGGCTGGTGGAATCACATTCAAAGAAATTGTGACGGAAAAGGATCAAACAGAAAACAAGGATCAAAGCTTATCGATTGAGAATGAATATGCCTATACTGTTGCCTTGTTAATGCGACAGACACTGAATGAAGTTGCTCCTAACCTAGTACTCCATGAAGTTAAACCTGATCAAATCAATGCAAGAAATGTCATTTTAGCAAACGTCCAAAATGATCAAAAAACCTATATCAATCAAGTAGTTATTGAAACAAAAATTACAAAAAAAGGACATTCTGAAGTTTTATATCAGGAGGAAAAAGAAGGATTGCAGATTGCGCCGAATACAAACTTTTCTTTTCCAACAGCTTTGAATGGTCAGCCACTAACTCCAGGCGAATATCATCTCACAATGACCATTCTAGGAAATGAAAATGAAAACGGAAAATTCTCAAGAAAAAAAGAAAATACCACCATCAACTATACCGACCAATGGATATTTGAAAAAAGTGTTTATGATAGACGGGAAAGAAGCCAAGGAATTGAATACGAAAGATGTGACGATTAAAAAGGCCAATAATTGGATCTACATCTTGGAAGCGCTGATTTTCTTGTTGTTCGTTTTAATACTTATCCTTTGGTTTATTTTGAGAAAGAAAGAAGAGAAAGAAAAGTAAAATCAAAATAACAAATAATAGTTTTTCCTTATTGCGTGATATTTAAGTCCTTTTTCGATAGTATAAAATGCTTTTGTATTAGCGTAGATGCCTATAAGTAAATGATATAATCATTATAACTGGTATAACAGCAAGAATGGTCAATAAACGGATCCTCCAGGTTGTGTAGCGTACAGTTGGGACGATGCAGAAGAAGGGATAGTAGCAGTGAAGGAATGGAAACAGCAATATACGTAGAAAGAGCTGATGGCTAATAAATTATGAGTTTTTTTAAGCAAGGAAGATTATAGAAGTTATTCATTACTTAAATATTTAGAAGCAAGCTCAAATTTATCAGAATCAATCTCGGATATTCAAGAGAAACTATCGTTATCGACATTTCTCTTGAAAAAAACTATCGATAAGCTAAAACATGATTTACAAATGTTCGATTTAGAGAAAAATTTTCGTCTAACTGTTAATGAATTGATGATATGTTTGGAAATCAATGGTAAAAGTTCTAGTAAAGCCCTATTATCTCGCTATATAACAGATTCTTTATCCATGAAAATGGTATTGGCTTTCTTTCAGGAAAAATATATCTCAATAGAAAATTTTGCTGAACAGCATCATGTGAGTTATTCTGTGGCGTATAAAGTATTGCAAGGGCTGAAAAGAAATCTAAAAAAGTATCAAATTTTTTTTGAGAAAAGAAAGTTGACAGGAAATCCTAAAAACATCCGCCTTTTTTTATATAATCTTTTTAACTCAACAGAAATAAGTGTTGAAAAGTTGTATGCGCTACCTATAATTATAAAAACAGAAAAAATGGTAAAAAATTTAAATCGGTATTATCCTCTTTCCGCTTATGAAAAAAAGAAATTATTCCACTTTTTAGCAATCAATCTATTGTCTGAACAAGAAGATTCTTTAGATATTGTCAACAATCAGCCGCTATTTTTCTCAGATATAGGATTTTTCTATCTAAAAGGAGTACTGGAGACAGAATCAGTTGTTTTTATCTGTAAGATCCTCTCGTGGCTTTATCTCCATGATAAGTTAGATCAAAAGTATTTGAGGAAAAAAGAAGATGAAACAATCGAATGGTTGAATGAGCGGTTCATTGAAAGTTTTGAAAAACGGTTCAAACGGTTACCGAAAGAAACGAGAAAATCGATCCAAAATGAGTTAACCAAAATACATTTTAAACTTTTGCATTATACCCTTAATAAATCGGATGAATTTCCACTAGATATTTCTTTTTTTAATCAAAACTATCCTACATTTTATTGCTATCTATTAGAGTATATGAATGATCTAATGTCAAAACACAAAGAGTTGCTTCAAGATAAATTTTTTCTTTTTTTCAGTTATTTATTGTTATTGATCAATCACATACCCGTTCAACTAGTTTCTGAGCCAGTAAAGATCATCATCGATTTTTCCTATGGTGCTGCCTATAATCGATTTATCAAGAAAAATTTAAGTTTGTACATTAATCTGAATACGGAAGTGATAGAGGCTGGAAAACTTGATTTTCCGGATGTTATAATCACGAATAGAAACAATTTATATGAAGAAAGTGTGTCTCAAGTAGTGGTTTGGCTTGATCCGCCAAGAGCAGTAGACTGGGGGAACCTTA
>OGDF01002486.1_pt1 | contig 24819 bp, 17 predicted proteins | sample 1570141 | NCBI WGS metagenome assembly OGDF01 (sample SAMEA4370581, study PRJEB24528) | human gut metagenome | reverse complement strand
AAGGTATAGCTTTTTTGCAAACCTCCAAAACTTTTGCAGGAAAAAGTTGGATTTTCAGCTTGATTTTAACAGAAGTTTATAATTAAAGCGCATAATTGTGGGCGTACACATTATAATATTATATGCAGGCGAGAAAGGAAAAAACTTGCAGAGCTGGAAAAACAGTATTCAAAACTTGTCGCAAATGTTTATTGTTAGTAACTTTACACTATAAAAGCCTAACAAGATACAAAAAAACTGCTATGAAGAAAACGGACAAGAATGTTGCGCAGCTCACCGATGACGAGATTCTAGAGGGGTTCCGCAACGCTGACGAGCATATCGTGAAGGAATATTTCTACGGATACTGCCGCGTGGCGTACTGCATATACGACAGGCGCTATGACTTGCAGTATAAGCCGGGCATGGATTTCTACTCGCTGGCGCATGAGTATTACCTTGCGCTCATCAAGCACGACTTCCGCCAGCTGGAGGACCGCAAGCCGTCGATGTCGCTGAAGACATGGATGGTGAACGGGTTCCGCTTCCTGGTGCTCGACAAGTTGAAGGGTCTGAAGAAGGAACGGCTGATGGAGAGTCTGGAGGAGCGGATGGGCAACACGCGCCTAAAGTTCGACGTGCACGACGACGAGTTCGCGGAGGACTTCCGCGGCACAATCGACGAGATATGCCGCACTTACTACGGACGCGACAGCCGCAACTCTATAATTCTGCAAATGCTTTTCGTAGAGGGATTTAAGGGCAAGGAGATTGCGGCGCAGCTCGGCATCAGTCAGCCAGCCGTGACGGAGCGATACAACCGCATGATGCACGATGTGGTGGTGCCATATTTCAAGCGCTATTTCGTGACGAACAAATACGGATTGCCAACGGAACACGAGGAATACATGGCAGACAAACGCTGTTCTATAATGCCCAGTCTTTCTGCTGGCGCAAATCGAGACTTTATATTTAGAGATATGGATAAAAAGAGGAAAGGACGCGTCACTCCAGAGTGGATTGACGATTTGCAGGAAAACCAAGTGTTTGTTTTTGGCAGCAACCTCGCCGGAATGCACGGCGGTGGGGCTGCTCGCATTGCGCGTCTGCGCTTCGGAGCCGTGATGGGCAATGGCGTGGGTATGCAGGGCAGAAGTTACGCCATCCCCACGATGCAGGGCGGCACGGAGACGATACGCCCGTACGTGAACGACTTCATCGCTTATGCCAAGGAGCACCCTGAACTGACGTTCCTCGTGACGCCTGTCGGCTGCGGCATAGCGGGCTTCGAGCCCGAGGATATCGCGCCGCTATTCGAAAATGCGTGCAACGTGGAGAACATCTGGTTGCCGGAGAGCTTCTGGGAAGTGCTTATATAGTTGAGAGCTTCTCCAGTTGAGAATTGAGAATTGAGAGTTATCTCAGTTGAGAATTGAGAGTTGAAAGTTGAGAGTTATGATATGTTTTGCAGTTAACTCTTTTGTATGAGATATAACATAGGTAATCATAACTCTCAACTTTCAATTCTCAACTAAAACAGCTCTCGTTACTTCTTTTATTTATCAAAGAAGTCGCCATTCGGCATAGCCTCTCCCTTCGCCACACAAGCGCAATAACGTGCTCGCGAGCGATTCTCGCAGGCGAACATCTTCTTCGTGCCCTCCTCGTCCTCTTTGAAAGAAAGGTGGTTGTCGATGCCCATGTCAGCCGCTATAGCCTCAACATCAAGGTTGTCGGTGCCGATGAAGGTGAATGTCCATCCCTGCTTCTTCAGTTTCTCGATGAGGTTCTTTATCATACGCAAGCTGTACTCCTCGCTGCAGTTCTCCTCGCCGTCGGTGACGATGGTGACGAGCACGTTGTCGCCCTCAGCTGCCTGCGCGTTGATCTTCGCGATGCCCATGCCGATGGCGTCGTAGAGCGGTGTACCACCGCACGGACGGTAATCGCGCATGCTGAGTTTGCGTACATTGTCTGCCGGCACGTTGTCGTAAAACATGTTCCTGTGCGTGCTGTCGAAGGTGATGAGCGTCACGCGCTGCTCAAGTTCGCTGTGCGCTTTCTGCATCTTGCGTATTGTCTCAAGGGTCTCGTTGATGCCTACCAATGCCTGCTTGCGGATAATCTCCATGCTGCCACTCTCGTCTACCACCAAAAGATTGAATACTCGTTTCATAATTCTTGTTTTTTTAGTTGTTTATACTATGTTATTTTCGTATTGTGCATGCCCGTTTGCGGCGTGCTTTATACATTATAAGAATTATGGAGGCGGGAAATTAAGCTGACCTATCATTTTTTTCAAAAAACAATATTCGGCGAGCATGAAAAGGTAGGTTTTAAATCAGATTATATCACAATAAAAAATCCGTTTAATCCGCTTGGTCAGTTGTTAAACAAGTAACAAACAGCGGATTAAACGGATTTTAAGAGCTAAATGTATTAGGCTCCTATATTAGCGTACGAAGAGCAGTTCGCGATACTTCGGGAGCGTCCAGAGTTCGTCAGCCACGATAAGCTCGAGCTTGTCGATGTGGTAGCGAATCTCGTCCATCTTCGGAGCCACAGTGTCGTGGTAAGCAATGGCCTTAAGGTGCTCATCCTCAATGCGGTTAGCCACCTTGCGAGCCTCAACCAGCTCCTCTACTCCATTCTCTATAATCTGAGTGCGCTCGGCAATCTCCTCGATAATCTTCTTGTTGCGCGAAGTGAGATTGTCGGCTGTCTCCTTCGGGAAGATGTCGTACATGCTCTGCACGTTCTTAGCCAAACGGCTCTGATAGTGAGTGCAGACAGGGATGATATGGTTCATAGAGAGGTCGCCGAAGACGCGTGCCTCAATCTGAATCTTCTTGGTGTAGGTCTCCCACTTCACCTCGTTGCGAGCCTCAAGTTCCTTGCGTGTCATCACGTTCTGGCTCTCGAACATACGGATAGAATCCTCGTCGAGGTAGCGCTCGAACACCTTCGGGCACGAAGTCTCGCAGTCGAGACCGCGACGTTTAGCCTCCTCAACCCATTCTTCAGAGTAGCCGTTGCCCTCGAAGTGAACCGGTGCGCAGGTGTGGATATCCTCGCGAACGACGTCGAGAATAGCGCTCACCTTGTCGGAGCCGTTCTCGATGAGAGCGTCTACGCGCTGCTTGAACGACTGCAGAGCCTCAGCAACGGCGGTGTTGAGCACGATCATTGCCGACGCGCAGTTAGCCTCGGAACCTACGGCGCGGAACTCGAAGCGGTTGCCGGTGAAGGCGAAAGGCGATGTGCGGTTGCGGTCGGTATTGTCGATGAGAAGTTCTGGAATTTCAGGGATATCGAGCTTCAAGCCCAGCTTGCCTGCCACGTCGAAGAGTTCGTCCTTGTCAGAAGCGGCGATATGGCTGAGAATCTCTGTGAGCTGGCGTCCGAGGAACGACGAAACGATAGCTGGAGGAGCCTCGTGAGCGCCGAGACGGTGAGCGTTTGTAGCGCTCATGATAGACGCCTTGATGAGTCCGTTGTGCTTGTATACAGCCATCAATGTCTCTACGATGAAGACGATGAAGCGGAGGTTGTCCTCCGGAGTCTTGCCAGGTCCGTGGAGCAGCACACCGGTGTCTGTAGAGAGACTCCAGTTCTCGTGCTTGCCCGAACCATTGATGCCTGCGAACGGCTTCTCGTGGAGCAGAACGCGGAATCCGTGGCGGCGAGCCACCTTCTTCATGAGCGACATGAGAAGCATGTTATGGTCGATGGCGATGTTGGTCTCCTCGAAGATCGGTGCCAACTCGAACTGGTTGGGCGCCACCTCGTTGTGACGAGTCTTGCAAGGGATGCCAAGCTCAAGCGCCTGAATCTCAAGATCCTTCATGAACGCCTGCACACGCTCGGGGATAGCGCCGAAGTAGTGGTCGTCCATCTGCTGGTTTTTAGCCGAGTCGTGGCCCATGAGCGTACGACCGGTGAGCATAAGGTCGGGGCGTGCCGAGTAGAGTCCCTCGTCAACGAGGAAGTACTCCTGCTCCCAACCGAGGTTGGAGATGACCTTCTTAACCTCCGGGTAGAAGTAGTGGCAGACAGCCGTAGCCGCCTCGTTCACGGCGTGGAGCGAACGCAGGAGCGGAGCCTTATAGTCGAGCGCCTCGCCGGTGTAAGAGATGAAGATGGTAGGGATACAGAGCGTGTCGTCGATGATGAACACCGGCGATGTGGGGTCCCAAGCCGAATAGCCGCGTGCCTCGAAGGTGTTGCGTATGCCGCCGTTCGGGAACGAGCTTGCGTCAGGCTCCTGCTGTACGAGCAGCTTGCCAGAGAACTCCTCTATCATTCCTCCCTTGCCGTCGTGCTCGATGAAGGCGTCGTGCTTCTCGGCTGTGCCCTCGGTGAGCGGCTGGAACCAGTGTGTGTAGTGAGTGACGCCGTTCTCGTCTGCCCATTGCTTCATGCCTTTAGCCACAGCGTCGGCTATGGAGCGGTCGAGACGCGCACCGTTGTCGATGACATCGATGAGCTTTTCGTACACTTCGCGCGGCAGATACTTGTACATCTTCGCACGGTTGAACACGTTTTTGCCGAAGAACTCCGACGGACGTTCTATCGGCGTAATCACTTCAACTGGTTTCTTGTTGAAAGCCTCGGCTACAACCTCAAATCTTAAATTTGCCATTGTCTAATTGGGTATTTAGTCGTTATATTGTTTTTTATTGTTTCTCGTTGTATGTGTCCGACACTCGCTTCACAAGTGTTTAGTGGGTGGAGCGCACCCACTCGCCTATTCTTTGCATCGCCTCCTCGCAGTCTTCGCGTTTTCCGAAGGCAGTGAGGCGCACATAGCCCTCGCCGCTCGGTCCGAAGCCAACGCCCGGTGTGCAGACCACGCCCACGGCATAGAGCATCTGCTCGAAGAATCGCCACGAGTCGATGGCGTGCGGCGTCTTCACCCAGAGATAGGGAGCGTTTCTGCCGCCGAACACCTCGAAGCCCATCTGCGTGAGCGACTCGCACATCAGTTCAGCGTTACGCATGTAGTAGGCTATCGTGTCGCGCACCTGGCGCTTGCCTTCCGGCGTATAGATTGCAGCGGCGGCGCGCTGCGATATGTAGCTCGTTCCGTTGAACTTTGTCGACTGGCGGCGCTCCCAAAGATGGTTGAGCGATATGCGCTGCTTGCCGTCGAGCGTCACGGCTGTCACCTCCTTCGGCACTACTGTGTAGCCACAGCGCACGCCGGTGAAGCCAGCCGTCTTCGAGTAGCTGCGAAACTCGATGGCGCATTGCTTTGCGCCGCGTATCTCGTAGATAGAGTGCGGTATGTCGTCGTCCTGGATGTACGCCTCGTAGGCTGCATCGTAGAAGATGAGCGTGTCGTTAGCCAGCGCATACTTCACCCACTTCTTCAGTTCTGCCTTCGGGAGCACGGTTCCCGTAGGGTTGTTCGGGTAGCAGAGGTAAATCATGTCTACGCGATGGTCGGGAATCTGCGGTACGAAGCCGTTCTCAGCGGTGCATGGCAGATAGTTGACGTTGCTCCAGCGACCGTCTTCGAGCACTCCGGCTCTACCGCACATCACGTTCGAGTCGATATATACGGGATAAATCGGGTCGGTGACGCCGATGGAGTTATCCCAGCGCACAATCTCGCCGATGTTTCCCGTGTCGCTCTTTGCTCCGTCGTTGACGAACACTTCGCTCGGGTCGAGATGTATGCCGCGCGGTGCGAAGTCGTTCTTGATTATCGCCTCGCGCAGAAAGTCGTAGCCGTGCTCCGGCCCGTAACCGTGGAACGTATCTGCCGAAGCCATCTCGTCTACTGCTTTGTGCATTGCCTCCACCACAGCGGGGCACAGCGGCTGCGTCACGTCGCCTATGCCCAGACTGATGACGCGCATCTGCGGATGCGACACCTTGAAGGCGTTCACCTTCTTGGCTATGTCTGCGAACAGATAGCTGTTCGAGAGTTTCAAGAAATGTTCGTTAACCAATGCCATACTCTCTAAATTTTTATCTTGAAATCCTAAATCGTAATTTTTAAATTTCTATTTCTCCATCAAAGACGAAAGCCGCCGGCCCTGTCATATAGACATGCCCGTCGGCTTCATTCCATTCGATATGTAAGGTGCCACCATCCATAATGATGGCGCTACGACGCGATGACTTGCCCACAATCGCTGCCGCCACGGCTGTAGCGCAGGCGCCTGTGCCGCATGCCATAGTGATGCCGCTGCCTCGCTCCCACACTCGTGTGCGTATGGCGCCGTCGGCCTTAATCTCGGCGAACTCAATGTTGCAGCGTTCGGGGAAAGCCGAAGCCACCTCCATCGCGGAGCCGTATCGTGCCACGTCGAGCGTGTCGATATCGTCGACGAAGCATACAAAGTGGGGGTTGCCCATCGACACGAACGTGCCGTGGAACGTGCGCGAACCGACGGTAAGCGCATCGCCTGCCGTCTCGTCGTACTGCTCGGGCACGTGGAATGAGGGCGCAAGCATGTCGACCGTTACGCTCTCCACCTTATTATTATGTATATTGTCCGAACCGCCGCCAGCGTTTTCGCCGTCGGCGAGATGCAACGTCAGAATCTTTACGCCCGAGAGTGTCTGCAGGCGTATAGTTGTCTTGTCGGTGAGTCGGCGCTCGTAGAGATACTTCGCGATGCAGCGCGACGCATTGCCGCACATCTTAGCCTCCGATCCGTCGGCGTTGAAGATGCGCATAGAGAAGTCGGCGTCAACGCCGCCGTACGGTTTGCCGATAAGCACGAGTCCGTCGCTGCCGATGCCTGTATGGCGGTTGCTCCATGCGATGGCTGCCGCAGACGGGTCGGGCACATCGTACTTCTGCGTGTCAACGTAGATGTAGTCGTTGCCTGCACCGTGCATCTTTGTGAATCGTACCGACTTTCTCATTTTTCTTATCCTTTTACCTTAAAGCGGAGCCCTGAAACAGCTCCTATTATTATTACGACTGCAAAATTACAACTATTTGCGCAAATACAAATGAATTGACGGAGCATTTTCGTAATAATTAGCACAAAGTTTCAAATTGAAAGCACTTTTATTAAAAATGCTTTCAATTTGAGAATTTTCAGCACCATTCGGGCGTTTCTGGTTACAATCTATTACAGCAGCGCCTTTATTTCTGCGTCGAGATCCTTTATCTGTGCGTCGCGCTTCACAACGTTGCAGTTGCGATCGAGCAGGAAGAACGTTGGCACCTGCTGCACGTTGTAGAGTCGGAGCACCTGCTGCGACTCTTCGTCCATGCGTGTGCACACCCAAGGCAGGGCTGCGGTCTGTGTCTTCCAGAAGTGTTCGTCCTCGTCAAGGCTCACCTGATAGATTTCGAAGCCCTGAGCGTGATACTTGTTGTAGAGTTCGCGGAGCATCATGATGCGCTTCATCGACTCGCCGGTGGCGAAGACGTGGAAGTCGAGCATCACCACCTTGCCCTTCAGCGACGAGAGGCTGCGCTGTGCGCCGCGGTTGTCAGTGAGCGCAAAGTCGAGCACACCGCTTGTGTTTAGCTTTGCGGGGTCGAGCGTCGCCTCAGCCTTGCTGCGCAGCATGCGCACCTCCTTCATGCCTTCGATGGCAATGTTGTGAAGGTTGGCGCCGCGCTCGGCGTTGGGATAGAACGCATCCCAGCTGGTAGCCACTGCTGCGAAGACGCGAACGTCCTGCTCGGATGTGCGCGGATTGAAGATGAGCATGGGCTGACCGCCGGCATAGAGCGTCTGGAAGAGTGCGAAGTATGACGAAGCCTTCATCGGCGCCTTGAAGATGTAGCGGGTCTTCACGTCGGTCTTGTATGCCTCAACCACCTTCTGCACACTGTCTGCCACGGCGTCGGCGCCGAGCAGCGGGTTGCGAGCGATGTTGTTGACGCTCTGCTGAAGCTGCATCTGCATAAGAGCAAGCTCCTTGATGCGCGAGCAGTCGTCCGATCCGCTCACCTCATAGTCGGAAGCCATTGCGGGATATTTCGCCTTCACGGTTACGGTCTCCGTAGAGTCGATGGCTACGTTTATGATTTGTCCGGCGATACGCAGTCGGTAGAACTCAGGGGCTGTGACTGCCTTGCCGTCGAAGGCGAACGCGCCGTCGGCAGAGAGCTTCACGGAGTCGACTGTCTGAACGCCGTTCAGACCCATATTCTCGAAGTAGAGCACGGAGTCGGCAGCGTTCTCGATGGCGCCTTCTACGTGGAACTTGCGCTCGTTGCACGAAGCGAAACCGAGCGCTGTAAGTGCTGCGAAGGTGAATGCAGCAATCTTTTTAGTCATTATATTCATCGTCGTTTTTCTTGTTTGCTTGTTTTAACATGCAAACTTACGCATTATTTTCGGAAAACAAGCAGAAAGAAGTGAATTATTAACAATCGACCGGGTGCTGCGGAGGCCGGAGACCTCCGCTACTTATGCGTTTTAGAAACTCTGCAGCCACGCTTTCAGGTCGAGCAGCATCTCGATATGAAAGCGGAAGTTGGTGTGCAAGCCGTAGCCGTGACCGCCGCTGGGATAAACGTGGAGCGATGCGGGCACGTCGTGGCGGTAGAGTTCGGCGTAGTAGTTGACGCCGTTCATGGGCTGCACCACGTGGTCGTCGTCGGAGAGGGCGATGAAGGCGCGCGGCGTGACGCGTGTCACCTGCATGTCGGTGCAGTACTTCTGCTCGTCCTTCTTGCGTGCGTGCTCGCCGAGCAGGTTCTTGCGCGAGCCCTGATGACAGTAGCCGTCGAGCATCGTTATGACGGGATAGAAGAGTATCTGGAAGTTGGGCTTGGCGTCGTCCTTTGAGAGTGTGGCGACGGCAGAAGCGAGGTGTCCGCCAGCAGAGAATCCCATGATACCTACGTTGTCGGCATCGATGTGCCATGCCTGTGCGTTGCGGCGCACAAGGCGCAGGGCTTCCTCAGCGTCGCTCACGGGCACCTTAGGGTTGCCGGCTGGCATGCGATAGTGGAGCACGATGGCGGCAATGCCCTGGTCGTTGAAGAACGGTGCCCAGTCGGTGCCTTCGTGTCCCATAGCCAGATGCTCGTAGCCTCCGCCGGGGCATATCACTACGGCGCGACCCGTGGCATACTTTTTCTCGGGCAGGTACACCTTCACGTATGCGGTGTCGCCCAAACTATTGTTGTTGGGGGCTTTCTTCTGCCAGAGCTGCACGTCGAACGCGCGCTGAGCGAGCGCCGGAGCGACGAGAACGAGGCAGAACACTGTGAGTATTACGGACTTGAGCACGACCATAGAGCCGCGCATCGGGTATGCGAAGTATTTCATTTCTGTTACAAAGATTGGTTTTTAGAATATTTATTTGCAAAGGTAACACTTTTTTTGTAATATTGCAGTGCAAAAAAGCGCTTTGTAATAATTAATTAACATTATAGAAATGCATCCATTAGAGAAGTTCGAGTACTGCCCGCGCTGCGGCAGTCATCATTTTGTAGAGAACGGTGCGAGAAGTAGGAAATGCGAGAACTGCGGTTTCGAGTATTTCATGAATCCGAGTGCAGCCAACGTGGCTATCATACGCAACAGCAAGGGCGAGATTCTCGTCACGCTGCGCAAGCAGGAGCCGGCAAAGGGCACGCTCGACCTGCCTGGCGGCTTCACCGAGATTGGCGAGACGTCGGAGGAGGGTGTTGTGCGCGAGGTGATGGAGGAGACGAACCTCAAGGTGACGGCAGCTCGCTACCTTTTCTCGCTGCCTAACGTATATCGCTACAGCGGCATCGAACTGCCTACGCTCGACATGTTCTACGAGTGTGACGTGGAGGACGAGTCGGTGCTCGCCGCCAACGACGACGCTGCGGAGTGCATGTGGATAAAGCCCGAGGATATACACACCGAGCAGTTCGGCCTGCGCTCTGTGCGCTGGGGACTGGTGAAGTATCTTGAACGACAGAAGTAACGTGGGGTTCTCTCTTTCTGCTGAGATATACTCCCACAGATTTCACGGATTTTCACGGATGCTATCTTTAGGGGGTGCACTTGTCTCAAGTGCACCCCCTTGAAGGCAGCCTATTACCAATCCTTATACGGGTGTACGAGCAGCTGCGAGTTGTAGTAGCGGCGGTCGCCCGTCACTTCCTCGCCGATGAAGCTGGGCTTTGCGAACGGCTCGTCCTCGGAGCCAAGCTCCACCTCGGCAACTACGAGTCCGGCGTTGTCGCCGAAGAACTCGTCGACCTCGAACGTGTGGCGCCCGTCGGGCGACTTCACGAGCCAGCGGCACTTGTCTATCACTCCGCCGCGGCAGAGCTCGAAGAGGTGCTCCGCCTCGTCGTTCGTTATCTCCTTTTCAAACTCGTAGCGCGAGAGTCCGGCACGGTCGCTGTGACTCTTGATGGTGAGCCAGGAGCGGTCGTCGCGGGTGCGGACACGCACGGTAGCCGTCTGGCAGGGCATGTATCCCTGCTTGATACGGCTATGAGAAAAGGCAGCCGACTTGTAGTCGCTGCCTTCACGTATAAGGAACTTACGTTCTATTTCTAATCCACTCATATCTTGTTTCTTATTAAAGCGGCGACGGGCAGACATACGCCCGCCCATCGCTTTTTTGTTACTTATTAAGACTGTGTAAAGGTCCAAATCATGTACGCTATCGTAAGTCCGACGAGCGTCCAGATGATTCCTTTCACTACTTTCTTTGCTTTCTTCTCTTGTTCTGCCGCATACTTTGCGCGGCGCATATTACTTTTCTGGCTCATAGTTATTTGATTTTTTTTGATTGTTTATTCTTTAAGTCCAATAAGCCTAGTCCTCTAGAAAACCTAGAAAACCTAGCATCCCTAGAAAACCTATCCCCATAGAAAAACCCAGAAGCCCTCTTACTCCTCCTCGCTCACTGGGAACTCCATGAGATACGCCTTGATGAACCCGTCTATCTTGCCGTCCATCACGCCGTCGACGTCGGTGGTCTGATAGTTGGTGCGGTGGTCCTTCACGCGGCGGTCGTCGAAGACGTAACTGCGTATCTGGCTACCCCACTCTATCTTCTTCTTGCCCGCCTCAATCTTCGCCTGCGCTTCGAGACGCTTCTTCATGGCGCGGTCGTAGAGCTGCGACTTGAGGAGTCGCATGGCGTTGTTGCGGTTCTCGAGCTGCTTGCGGCTCTCGGTGTTCTCGATGAGGATTTCCTCCTCCTCGCCCGTGTCAGGGTCGGTATACTGATAGCGGAGGCGTACACCCGTCTCCACCTTGTTCACGTTCTGACCGCCTGCTCCGCCCGAGCGGAAGAGGTCCCAGCTTATCTTCGACGGGTCGACATACACCTCGATGGTATCGTCGACGAGCGGCGACACGAACACCGAAGCGAACGACGTCATGCGCTTGCCCTGCGCGTTGAACGGCGACACACGCACAAGACGGTGCACTCCGTTCTCGCTCTTGAGAAAGCCGTAGGCGTACTCGCCGCCCTCTATCTCCATCGTGACGCTCTTGATGCCTGCCTCGTCGCCCTCCTGAAGGTTGCTTATCGTCACCTTGTGGCCGTGAGCCTCTGCCCAGCGCATGTACATACGCATGAGCATCTGCGCCCAGTCTTGGCTCTCGGTGCCGCCGGCGCCGGAGTTTATCTTCATCACGCAGTCCATAGGGTCTTCCTTCTGGCGCAGCATGTTCTTCAGCTCGAGGTCTTCGATGGCAGAGATAGCCTTCGAGTAGTCGTCGTCTACCTCCTCTTCGGTTACGAGTTCGTCTTTATGGAACTCGAAGGCGAGCTGCAGCTCGTCGGCGAGCTGGCGCACGTGGGCGTAGCCCTTTATCCAGCGCTCCAGCGTCTTCACCTTCTTCATCTGCTCCTCGGCGCGCTTAGGGTCTTCCCAGAAGTCGGGCGCCTGCGTGCGGAGCTGTTCTTCTTCAAATTCTACTTTCTTTTGGTCGATATTAAGATAGCGCTTGAGGGCATCTGCGCGCTCAAGCACATCCTTCAGTTGGTCGGAAGTGATCATCTATATTTCTATAATTAGAAAGGTTGAGGTGTTGTGATGTTGAGGTGTTGACATTTGTCACCATATCAACATCACAACACATCAACTTTATTCTTCGTACATTTTGTCTATTTCCTGCTTGTAGTTCTTGTACACCACCGGTCGGCGTATCTTCAGCGTATTGGTGAGTTCGCCCGACTCCATAGAGAAGTGGTGCGGGATGAGCGTGATGCGCTTCACCTGCTCGTAGTGGGCGAGCTGCTGCTGCAGAGTCTTGACACGGTCAAGAATCATCTTGTTCACCTTCGGGTTGGCGCAGAGGTCTTCGCGCGAGCAGAACTCGATGCCGTGCTCTTTTGCCCAGTCTTCTACGAGGCGGAACTCGGGCACGATGAGCGCCGAGACGAACTTGCGCTCGTTGGCGATGACTGCCACCTGGTCGATATACTTGTCGACGAGGATGAGCGACTCTACGAGCTGCGGCGCGATATACTTGCCGTTGGAGGTCTTGAAGAGGTCTTTGATGCGGTCGGTGAGGAAGAGTTCGCCGTCCTTTATATAGCCAGCGTCGCCGGTGCGGAAGAAGCCGTCCTCGGTGAACGCATCCTTGTTGGCTGCGTCGCGGTGATAATAGCCCTTTGTGATGGTCGGACCCTTGAGCAGCACTTCGTCGTCGTCGCCGATCTTCACCTCAATGCCACCGATAGGACGTCCTACGGAGCCTATAGTGCAAGGCTTGTTGTCGCGGTCGCAAGATACTGTGGCGAGACTCTCGGTGAGTCCGTAGCCTACAACCATATTGATGCCTACAGAGTGAACAAAGCGCTCCACTTCGGGCGACACGCGGGCGCCGGCTGTCGGGAAGAGGTTGCTGTTCTCCAAGCCAATCTGCTTGCGCACGAGGCTGAGTATCATCTTGTCGAGGAGTTTGTACTCCATAGCGAGCCAGGGCGAAGGACACTTGCAGCGCATCTTGCATTCTACATTGTAGCGGCGTCCCACTTCGAGCGCATGGCGGAACATCTTCTGCTGAAACGAGCTCGAGCGTTCAATCTTCTCCTTCACTGCCTGATATACCTTCTCCCAGAAACGGGGCACGGAAGACATACATGTAGGATGGGTCTCGCGCATCGACTGCTGTATCTCGTGCGGGTCGGTATTAATAATAATGTGTGCTCCCTCTGAGAAGCCCAGGTATGAGAAGCCACGCTCAAAGATGTGCGTGACGGGGAGGAACTGTATAATGCGGTCGTTCTCGCCGACTTTCACCACGGCATCGTTGGCTGCGAGCGCAGCGTCGTACTGACCGTAGGTGAGCATTACGCCCTTCGAGTCGCCGGTGGTGCCGGATGTGTAGAGTATGTTGCAGAGGTCGTCCATAGACGCCTCCTTATAGAGCTGCTCCACCTCCGACTGGCGCGGCAGTCCTTCGCCGTGCTTCAGGAAGTCGTCAAAGTATAGCGCTGCGGGGTCGTGCGTAGAGATGCGCACCGAGCGGTCGAACACGATGATGCGCTCGAGCGTGTTGCAGAGCGCAAAGATGCGGTGCGCCTTGTCGTACTGCTCCTGCTCGCCTACAAAGATGAAGCGCACCTGAGCGTCGTTAATCATATATTGTATCTGCTGCTCGGATGCTGTAGCATAGAACGGGATAGATACAAGCTTCACGCCATAGGCGCCAAAGTCGGTAACGAGATACTGAAGACAGTTCTGCGAGAACACAGCTATCTTGTCGTGGGGCTTTGCACCGAGATTGAGAAGGGCGTTGCTCGCCTGCTTCACCAACTGCGAGAAGCGGTTGTAACTGATCTTCTTCCATACTGAAGAGCCAAAGTCTTTATAGGTGAATGCAGCGCGTTCGCCATACTTTGCCGCCAATTTATGGGCGATTACCGAGAGATGACATCTTGTTTGCATAAGCTTTGTTTTAGCAAGACTGCAGCGTGCAGCCTATATGATTATGCAAAAATACGCTAAAAATAGGAAAGAACAAAAAAAACGATAATATATTTTTCGCAAAACAAGAAACGCCGTAAGGTAATACGGAAGAATGTAGCGGAAATATCGAATAATAAATAAAAAAAGCGAATGCTTCGTCAGCCGCCAGCTGACCAAACATTCGCTTTATATTATAATGTATAGAACCTGCTTACTTAACGATCTTCTTGCCGTTAACGATGTAGAGACCCTTGCCGAGCTTCGAAACATCGTTGCCGAGATAGCGTCCGTCGATAGAGTAAACGCCTGTAACAGCCGGCTGGTTGTTCATCTCAACGTTCTCTATGCCAGTAGTACCGGGATCGGTTACGAATACTTGGTCGAGGAAGTAGCGCAACTCGCCCTGGAAGGTGAGCTTCATCTTGCCGTTACCCTTGATAGTGGTAGAGAAGTCGCCCCATGCGCCTGCTGGCATAGTAAACTCGCTATTAGCGAGCGAGCCGTTGCTTGCAGACACTTTGAGTGTTGTGCCACTACCGTCGTTCCATGCAGCAGCACGGAAAGTGAGTTTCGCCTCGCCGTTGAGTGTAAACTCAGGTGTTGTAACCTTTGAGTCGCTGCCACCGTTCTTTCCGACACGCAGACACTGGCTGCCACCACGCAGATACTCGCCAGACCAACCAGGTACGTCCGTTGTCAAAGTGCCAGTTGCAAAGTTTGCATCCAACTTGCTGCTCGGCTTGAACTTGCCGTCGTTGCCACCCGTACCAAGCGACTGATCGAAAGTCTCGTACAGCACGTAGCCATCAACTACGCCAGTACCGAGATTATGGTTGGTAAAGGTGAATGATGCCAATCCGCCTGTTACGTTCATCTTAGTGAGCGAGATATTCATAACCTTCGAACCAGAAGCATTCTCTGTGTTTGCAACGTCTGCAGGTTGTGTGGCGTTGGTGAGCTGACGATAGTTATCTCTTGTACCGAACACGTCGCCAGCCTCCGTCGTAGGAGTCTTCTTGTTGTCGGCAGGGATGAGAGTGATACGCTCAATGTCGTTTATACCCTTGTGGAAGGTGTTAGGCATGTTGTAGTCCCAAACGGTCTTGTCGTAAGTGATGTGGTTTACGAGGATGCCGCCTGCAGCGATATACTTGTCCCAACCCTTACGCTGACGGTTCTCGATAAGATAATACTCGTCTTTGTTCTCCGGGTGGTAGAAGATATAAGCGTCGCCACCGTCTGCTATGGTCTTGATGTCTGAATAAGAGGCGTTCTCAGTAAGCTCGATAGGGTTGATCCAGCCTGCTACCATCTTCTCGTATGCTGTGTAGCCAGCCGGGCAGTATGTGTCGCCGTTGTAACTACCAGAGCACATGAGGTCCCATGTACCCATACCGTAGTTGCCGCCGTATTCGATGTCGTAAACATCGGGGTAGCCCATACAGTGAGAGAACTCGTGGCAGATTGTGCCGATACCTGCGAGCTTGTTGCCACCGTTCACCTCGTTAGAGCAAGCATAGATAAAAACGCGCTTGTTGCCGTAGCGTGGTTTCGTAGGCAGCTGCGACTTGTGCGGCCAGATTGTCTCTGCGCCGCCGCCGGTAGCTTCGCCTTCGCCAGCATATACGACGTAAACCATCTCTACGAAGCCGTCGTCATCCCAGTCGTACGGAGAGAAGTCGAGACCGTCTGCGTGAGCCTGGCCACAGGCTCCGGTGATCATGCCCTCGGCGTTCTTGTCGTAAAGACGGTTGCCCTGATTGTCGGTGACGTTCTCGCCGTAGCTCTTCACCGAACCGAGTGTGTACGGACCTACAACGTCGAATGTGATATTGAACTGGCCGCCGCTCTGTGCGCTGAAGTAATCGGAAACGCTACCCATGAAACCGTTCTCGCTGAAGCCCTTTTCATTGGCAACACGTGTGTAGAACGCTTTTGGGTCTGCCATAGAGAACTTCTTGTCGGAGAACTGAGCGAGGATGATAAGGCAACGCTTGTCGCCCTTGTACTCCATCTTCTTGGCGTTTGACTTAACGCGGCGCATATCGCCAGCCACGTTGCCCGCCTTTGTGCGGAGTTCCTTGTTGATCTGACGCAGCTGATCCATGTCAGCTACACGAAGTCTGTTCTGTGCATCCACTGTATAGCGGTTGCCTGAAGCGTCCTGCCAGAAGCTCATGAACTCATCGCCACGCAACTCCACCTTCACCTCAGTGCCGTTCGGGAGCTGCATAGTGCGCCAGATGCCACGCTTCGCAGGGATGGCGTTAGCAACGAGTGTTGTTGCGAGAGCCAAAGCCAGTGTAAAGATTTTTCTTTTCATTCTTGTATTTGTAGATTTTCTGTTTTAGATGAAACTGATGATGCAGAAGCTGTTCTTTATCATCAAACTTAAAAAAGTGCATAAAAGGAGAGCGGTGCTTCTATGGTTGAAGCACCCTACCCTCCTTTAATTTAGTATGAATTTGGATGTAACGTTGTTACTCCTTTGTCAATACGATATCAGACATTGTTTCTATCAGCGAAAGTCCACCGGTGTCAGGATTAGTAAATATAAATCCAATAGTTGCACCTGACTCAAACTTGATAGTCTTGAAGTCGTCCTGCACCTCACCTTCAACCGGTGACTGTGAAATATTATTACCTTCAAGGCGACCCAACAGGATATCAACTGGCTTAGAAATGCCTTGAAGTTCAAGACCCGTATACCAGTTATACTTCATAAAGTTAGTGAATGAAACATAGCAAGTATTATTGGCACTATCGTAGTTGAATGAGAGCTGAGCCTTAGACTTTTCGAGAAGTATATCCTCAACATAGAGAAGCTTGTTGTAGATGTATTCTGAAGGATCGTCAGCACCGGTGATAGTCACCTTCTGGGTTTGCACAGCGCCATTGTAATCTTTGTATGTCATCGTCCATGTACCCTGGAGACGATCATACGGCTCATGGTCGTTGTCGCGAATTTCAACAGTAGTGGTCTTCGCAGCTTCGTTAAGCTTGGCGTGTTCTACCTTTACGATAGTCACCTCGAATGTACGCGGATCGTTGATTTCTTCATTGTCAACCATCTCGAGCTCTACATAGCCTTCCGAACCAGTGATGTTGATTTTCTTGGTTGTTACGTAATAGTGAGTATTCTCAACAGCAGTATTGCTGCCTACCTCTCTTGTCTCTACGGTAACGCTAACCATACCGTTTGTTGGGCCCTCCACCTTGATAGGCAGAGAAACGATGCCAGCACTCTCTCTCGGAGAGATAGTTGCTGTACCCATGCTTACTGTTACATCAGCTGCCGAGTTTTTCTTTACATCGTCGTCAGAGCAGGCACCCAAGAAGAGAACTGCTACTAAAAGCGATAATAATTTAATGTATTTCATATTGAAACTATTCTATATTGTTTATAAATGCAAATTAATAGCCTGGGTTCTGCTGACCCTTCATCTGCGGGTTAGAGTCCATCTCGTCCTTCGGGATAGGCCATGTGAAGCGGTAATCGCCAGCCTCGTACTTCAGGTTCTTGCCGACATTGAACATAACACCGTTGATCTTATCGAGTTCGGGGTCGCCAATTTCGAAGTTAGAGATGCGCTGGAAGCCCTGGTTAGTACGACGGAGGTCTGACCAAAGCATACCTTCACCGATGAACTCACGCTTACGCTCTGCCAGAGTCTGCTTGATGAGCTCATTTGCAGAGTAGGTCTTGTCCTTATAACCAGTGTAGCGCTTCTTGCAGAAGTCGTTGAGGTATTGGTTAGCCTGCGAAAGTTTGTCGCCACCAAGACGTGCACCTGCCTCAGCAGCTATGAGGTACATCTCTGAAGTGCGGAACACCTTTGTCTTGTTTACGAACTCGTTCTTCGTAGTATTGATTGAGGCGTTGCCTGGATACTTGCAGAATATGTAAGCCTTGTATGACTGGCCCTCAATCAGGAAGTCAGAGTACTGAGTAAACCAAGCATCATAACGGATGTCACCCTCGTTCTCAACGAACATCATAAGAGTGCCATAGTTAGGAATGTAGTAAGGATCAGACTCGTCTTCCTTCTGGAAAATGCCACCGTTTGAACCACCCTTCTCTGTGTCTGACATGAACGGCTGGAAGATAATCTCCGAGCCAGTATCGTTCTTCCACATCTTTGTGAACGCAGAGCGCAGAACGAGCTTATACTTGTTGCTTGTGATGATAGATGTAGCCTTGTCCCATGCTGTCTGGTAGTCACCCTTCACGAGTGCTACACGTGCCTGCATCGCAGCTACAGCGTAAGAGGTGAGATAAGCTGTCTTATCTGTCTCGTACTGCTCTGTGAACTTATCCGTATAGCCCGACTCCTCATACGCCTTGAGTACGTCGTAAGCAGCCTGGAGGTCAGATTCGATGAGAGCGTATACCTCAGCGAGTGTCGCACGTCCAGGATACTTTGTTACATCACCCGTAGGGCTATATGTCGTAACGAGAGGCACACCTGAGTGCGCTGCGTTCGGGTCGGTCTGTGTGTACGGCTTGCTGTAGTGCTCAACGAGGTTGAAGTAGCCGAAGGCACGTGTGAACAGAGCCTCGCCCTCGTAGCGTGCGAAAGCCACCTTCTGCTCGTCTGTGTAGGCAGACGATGCCCTAAGACCTTCAGCCTTACCGATGAGCGCGTTAGCGTTAGAAATCATAACGTAGTTGCTCGACCAGTAGCCAGTTACATTTTCGTTGGTAGGATAAATCTGACCGTAAGAGAAATCGCTAAGGTTGTTACCGTTGCTGATAAGACCATTGAAACCGTCGAGCTGGATATCTGTGAGATAGACGAATGCACCAGAGGTTACAGAGCGCAAATTGGTGTAAAGCGTATTGCGGAACTGGCGCAGGTCCTGAGAGTTCTGGATGGCAGTCTCCTCTTCAAGTCTGTCAACCGGCTTCAGATCCATATCGCAGGAAGAGAAGGCCATGGCTCCCAGCAGCATCATTGAAATATATAACTTTTTCATTTTATTTCCTGATTAAGTGTTAATATTAGAAAGAAATCTCAGCACCGAATACAAACTGGCGTGTGTTCGGGTAGTTGAACTGCACGAGGTTCATATCCGGCTCCGGGTCGTAACCCTCGAACGAAGTAATGGTGAAGAGGTTGCGTGCGATACCGAATACCTTCACGCCCTTGATGTAGCGAGTAGCCTGCATCCATTTCTTCGGGAACTCGTACTGGATCGAAAGAGTCTTCATGCGGAGGAACGAAGCGTTCTGAAGCATCTGGTCGGTGAACTGCACATCGTACTTAGCACCCGGGATATCTGTTATCTGACCTGGAGTTGTCCAGATGTTGAGCATCTCTACGCGCTGGTTCCAACCGGTAGCGAGCTGCGGGTTAGCGATGAAGTAGTCGTCGTTGATCATCATGTACTTACCTGCTACCCAAGCGAAGTCGGCGATGAGCGAAACGTTCTTGTAACGGAAGTTGGTACCGAAACCGCCTGTCCAAGGAGCATAGCGCTTCTTGCCAAGGAATACGGCGTCGCGTTCCTCGTTGAACTTCTTTGTCTTGTTGCCGTCCTTGTCGTAGTAGAGCGGAGCACCGGTCATCGGGTCAACGCCTGCGAAGCGTACCTGGTAGAACTCACCGTAAGCGTGGCCTACAGCCATCTTCAGACCTGTGTTAGCGAGGACGTACTCGTCGCGGCCCTGGAAGAGCTCTGTGATTTCGTTCTTGTTGTAGCCTACGTTAGCCTTGAAGCTCCAGTAGAAGTCCTTTGTCTTGAGAATGTCTACGTCTACGTTTGCCTCGACACCGGTGTTGGTCATTGCTGCCACGTTACCGATACCTGATGAGAAACCAGTAGTCATTGAGTAAGGAATCGACATGAGCATGTCGGTCGACTTGTTGCGATAGAAGTCTACCTGGAAGTGAGCGCGGTCGAAGATAGAGAAGTTAAGACCTACGTTCCACTTTGCTGTTGTCTCCCATGTAAGATCCGGGTTGCTCATCGATGCGATGCCGAGAGAACTCTCACCATTGTAGAGACCGCCAACACCGTAGCTACCGAAGTAGCCGTATGAACCTGTACCAGAGTCGTTACCGGTTGTACCGTAGTTAACGCTGAGCGAGAGGTCGTTCAACCACTCTACATCCTTCAGGAAGTCTTCCTTCTTGAGATCCCACTTAGCACCTGCTGACCAGAATGTACCCCAACGGTGGCCGGGAGCGAACTTAGAGCTACCGTCGCGACGGATAGAACCAGTCACGTAGTACTTCTCCTTGTAGTTGTACTCTGCATTAGCGAAGAGTGAGTTGGCTACTTCCTCGCCGAATGAGTCACCAAGGTCGCCCGGTGCAACGGTTGTACCATGAGGGAGGAGGAGAAGACGTGAGTCGGTTTGACCCTCTGAGTAAGCGCTGAGACCGCGTGAACGCTCGATACGAGTCTCCTCACCGAGGAGGATGCCTACGTAGTGGTCGCCAAACTGCTTGCGCCACTCTGCTGTGTGCGAGAGTGTGAACTGATAGTAGCGGCTTGTAGAAGCCGAAACGCTACCCTTCATCGCATCAATCTTGTTGCCCATGCCGTCTACGAATGCGTCGTACGGGCTGAACGAACCGTGGTTCATGCTCTCAAGACCGTTTATCGACTGCAATGCCTGGAATGTGAGACCCTCAAGCGGAGTGAATGTCTCGGTGACGCTGGTATTGAGAGTGAGCTTGTTGCGATAGTAGTTGCGGTGAGCGTTGTACCACCAAGGCATCACCATGCCTGAGTACTTAAGACCGATAGCACGATCGCCCTTGATCATCTTGCCATTCTCGTCGATTGTGTACTGATAAGGAGTATCGAAAGGCATTGCCTTACGTGCGAACACGAGCGGGTTGGCAGCGTAGATACCACTTGCGCCCCACTCTGCATTCTGCGAGTAGCGCTGCACACCGAGGTTTGTTGTGAAACCAATCTTGAAGAAGCGGTTCAAGCGTGCGTTGATGCGTGCGTTAAGAGTGTTACGGTGCATCTTAGACATCTCGATAAGACCGTCCTGCTTGTGGTGGTTGAACGAAATGTAGTAGTTTACGGTCTGACCACCGCCCTGCATTGTAGCATTAACGTCGAGTGTTGGAGCAGCGTTGTCGATCATCTCGTCGCGCCAGTTGGTGTTGATGTTATACTTGTCAACGAGTGTGCGAACCTCGTCTGACACGGGCTGGCCGATGAGGTCGCGGAACTTGACATACTGCTTAGAGTTCATCATCTCTACGCCGTCGCTTGTAGGACCAGCGATACCGTACTGAGCTCTAACGCTAAGGCTTACCTGCTCGCTGTACTTACCCTGCTTGCTGGTGAGCACGATAACGCCGTTGGCAGCACGCGCACCGTAGATAGCTGTAGAAGCAGCGTCCTTGAGCACTGTGATGCTCTCGATGTCAGCCGGGTTGAGTGTTGCGTAGAACGCAGCGTCAATCGGCGCACCGTCGAGGATGAAGAGCGGCTGGCTTGATGACTGGATAGAGTTAATACCGCGCAGACGGATTGTTGCTGATTGAGACGGGTCGCCGGCTCCCGAAAGTACCGAAAGACCTGATACCTGACCTGCAAGAGCGTCGGTGAAGTTCGGAGTAACGATGCTCTCGAGCTTCTTCTTATCGACAGAAGCAATAGAACCTACCACTGAACCCAACTTCTTGGCAGAACCGTAACCAGTGATGACTACCTGCTCAAGTGTGTGGCTGTCCACCTGGAGCACTACGGTCATGTTATCGCTTGCTTTAACGCGCTTAGAAACCATACCGATTGACGAGAACTCGAGCTCAACGCCAGGCTTGCTGACTGAGAGCGAGAAGCGTCCTTCAATGTCGGTAACTGTACCGGCTGTCTGCGAACCTACCACCTTGACTGTAGCGCCGATAACGGGCTCACCGTCTTCAGAGGAGGTGACAATTCCGGAAACGTGAGTTTGTGCCATTGCCATTCCTATACTTAGGAAGAGACAGGCGAAAAACATCATGATTCTTTTTTCCATATTAATTCTCTCTCTTTAAATTAATTAATTATTATAATTTGATTTTTTGTTTTCACATTGTATGTGTCGGGAGCGGTCCCCGTTTTTTACCTGTATTACATTATTCTAATTTGAAAAAAGCACACACGTCGTCACGATACCTTTTATATAAAAAGCAGCCCTCACGCTTCGAGGTTAAGAAACAACAGAATGCGTCTCAATCGCCTTAGTATCCTGCAACGTCTGGTAAATTAAATTTTAAAATTCATTTGCAAATTTAATAAATAATTGTTTCCCAACCAAATATTTTAACTCAAAAAGCGAGGTTTTATTACGTTTTTTCTGCAATTCACACCAAAACATGATAATTTTATTAATATTTATAAGTTTTTGCGAACTTAAAAAAACAAAATGACGCCAAATTTCCGTTTGCCCCAATAATATTATTATGTCAAAAGGTTTGCGCACACAATATGAAAACAACAACAGAAAGATCATCAAGTTTCGGTTTTCGCACAGCGTTTTATGTTATTTTGTCAACTAAATATTAAGGAGTATTAATGCAAATGCTCGGTACTTGGCTGGTTGCGTTTCAAGATATCCGACCGGGCGGCGGACGGAATCCGATCGGACGGCGGACAGAATCTGATCGGACGGCGGACGGAATCCGATCGGGCGGCGGACGGAATCCGATCGGGCGGCGGACGGAATCCGATGGAAAGCGTGATGCCTTCAAGGAGGTGCTTTCAGGGGGTGCACTCCCTGAAGAAAGCGTTGAAGAATAGAAACAAAAAGCCGCCGGACATGTGGTAATGTCCAGCGGTTTATACATTAATATATAAGGTTCTTAAAGGGGGTGCACCCCCTGAATTTACTTCACGATCTTCTTGCCACCAACCACGTAGATGCCCTTGCCGAGCTTCGACGCGTCGGTGCCGAGGTAGCGTCCGTCGATGCTGTAGACGCGGTTGTCTGCGGTCTTGTTGGCTACGGTGATGCCGTTGATGCCGTCAACGATTTCCTTGAACGTATTGTCGAGAATATTGTTGTTGTCGCCACCGCAAACGTTGAACGAGATGGAACCCTTATAGCGCTTGATGTCGGTGATAGGGATACCGAGGTAGTAGGTGTCGTCGCTATTCTTGTTGTAGAGCTTGGCAGCCGGCTCCGACTCGTCGGTGAACTTGTTGTTCTTCGTCACGCCCCTCACTACGTACGGGTAGAGGTCGCCCTGCAGCGAGTAGAGGTCGCTCATCTCGCGCGAGCCGTCGGCGTTCACTACCGTGCAGCACTGAATCTCCTGTGTGCTTGCATTCACGCTGTTGTTTGTCCAGCGCGACGGCACGTAGTTGACGTGCACGATGAGCAGGCCGTTGCAGCCGTAGAGTTCCTTATCCCAACCGGTGTTCTGGCGGTTCTCCATGAGGAAGTACTCATTGGTGTTCTTGGAGTTGTACATGATGAACGGGCGTCCGTAGTCGGATACCGACTTCATGTCCTTGACGGTAGCCGGAGAGTTGAGCTCTATCGGCTCCACCCAACCTGCGTAGATGCGCTCGAAGGCTGTGTAGTTGCACGGTACGAAGCCGTTGCCGTTGTAAGGGCCCTGGTCCATAACGTCGAAGACGGCCATGCCGTAGCCGTCACCGCCGGTTGTGTCGTACATATCGGCGAAGCCGAGGCAGTGGGAGAACTCGTGGCAGATGGTGCCAATGCCAGCAGAGATGTAGTTTGAAGAACCCTGAGTTGCGGGCTGCAGCTCGTTGGCGCAGGCGTATGTGTTCACCTTACCTGTAGGATACTTGAGCACACCGCAGGGCCAGGAGCGCAACTGCGACTCGTGAGGCCAGATGGTGCTGGCAGAACCGCCCAACGCCTGACCCAGACCGGCGTAGAGGAAGAACACTTGGTCGGCTTCGCCGTCGCCGTCCCAGTCGTAGTCGGCGAGGTTCACCTGGTCCTTGATGCCGTCGCATGCCTCCTTAATCATCTTATATACGTTCACGTCCATATATGCTCCGTCACGACCGTAGTAGCCGTAGTTCTGCGACATCGTAACGGGACCAACCACGTCGAAGTCGAGCTCGAACTGACCGTTAGACTGTGCGAGGAAGTAGTCGCGCACGCTGCCAACGTAGCCTTCTGTGGGGTCGATGAAGTCCTTACCGTTGATGATCTGCTTGTAGTACTCGAGGTCGTGTCCGTCGGCGAACTTCTTGTCCTTGAAGTCGACGAGCACCACCAGACCCTTCTTCACGCCCTTGTATGTGATGTGGTCGCCACCGAGTCCGCGCATCTTGTCGTCGGCACCTTTCAGCGAGCTGTTCACACGTGCGAGGCGTGCGGCGCGTCCCTGCTCGGTCTTCGCACGGCGTGCGGCAGCGGCTGGCTTCTGCGCTTCGAGGTCGAACGCCTCGAACACGGCGTCGTCGGCAGTAGCACGATAAGCGGTTCCGTCGGCGCCTTCCCACCAACTCAGGTACTCGTCACCACGCAGCTCCACCGACACCTTTGCGCCGTTGGCAAGTGTGATAACCTTCTGCAGCTTCTTAGCCGGAACGGCGTTGGCTGCGGTGCCGAATGCGAAGAGCATTGACAGCATCAAGTAAAATTTCTTCATTTTAGATATATTGATTGTTGTTTATTGCAATATGCGGAACATTATTCGCAGCAAAATTACTCAAATTGTTGCAAAATGACGAACACAGCGGTTTATTATTTCAATATTTGCTACATTTTTAACAATAAAAGGTAGCAAGAGGCTGACATTCATTTGATTATTGCTTTCCAGCAAACGACTAAACAAAAAGACTCCCACAGATTTCGCAGATCAGCACAGATGCTTTTTGTTCGAAAGTTCTGTGTAAATCTGCGGAATCTGTGGGAGTCATTTATCTAATTCCGTGAGTTCTGTGAATTCTGTAGGAGATTATCTCAGCAGAAAGTTCTGTGTATTCTGTGAATTCTGTGGGAGATTATCTCAGCAGAAAGTTCTGTGAATTCTGTGTATTCTGCGGGAGATTAT
>OGDF01002483.1_pt1 | contig 24842 bp, 20 predicted proteins | sample 1570141 | NCBI WGS metagenome assembly OGDF01 (sample SAMEA4370581, study PRJEB24528) | human gut metagenome | reverse complement strand
GACGAAAAATTTGACGACGCATCTGTCGCACAATCTTTGTGCGGTATTGCCTAAACTATGCGACTTTGCGCACGGAGATTATTCCGGCAGCTGGTTGATCAGGTGCACCAGGAATCGCAGCAGACTCATGGAGTCGTCGCCGCCGATACCGCCGCCGGCAGCACAATCCGCATTCTTTTTCTGCTGGTCGTTCAGCTCGACTACGCCGGCAACTGCTTTGTTCAGCAGAACGGCATCGGACAGATCCACATCACCGTCCAGATTGACATCGCCATAGAGAACGGAGTCATCTGCTGTGGTGGTTTCGCCGGTCGCCTCAGTGGTAGCTGTGGTGACGGAAGTTGTGGTAGTGGTTTCTGTGGTGGTGCCGGTTCCGGTGGTTGTTGTGGTACCGGTTACTTCGGTGCCGTCGCCCACCAGTTTCAGCACGCCGAAGCCGCTGGTGTTGATGTAGCCCTGACCGGTGAGGTCGTTCCAGTTGGCCATGCTGGTACGCTTGCCGTCGCCGGTGCCGTCATCGTTGACCTGTACGTCAAAGCCTACGATCTGGTTGGCGTGGAACGAACCGATGGTGTACGGAATTGCCACCTCGACGATATAGCCCTTGTCGGTCTTTTTCGTGCCGGAGAGGAATGCGTCAGTGGAACGTCCGTCGGTAACGGTCTTGTCGTTCTCGTAGTTGATGCGGCACTGAATGTCGTCGCTTTCGTAAGAGGAAGTCTTGTGGTTGTTCTCGTCGAAGAATACTTCCACGGTGTCCTGCTCGTAGGCGTTGGCACTTGCCACGCTCAGTACGGGATCGGTGACTTCAGTCAGCACATAGAAGTAATTCTCGTCCCAGAGCATCTTGGAAACGGCGGTCGCACCGTTGCCCATGGAGTAGGTGTTGACATCAATGGTGTTGGCATCTGCCCATGCGGCATCGATGTCCCCGTCAATGGTAATGGGTGTTTCGGTCTTGGTTGCTTCGGCATACTTGGGCTGTTCTGCGAGGGTGACAATACCGCAGGTGGGCAATGTGTCCATTGTTTTCCCTGCTGTTCTGGCAAGATAATTGTTTTGTGCGTATTCTGTATCGTTCCAACCAGCTGCATCGCTGTAAACATCCAGATATACAGTATCGCCTACCTTGCCTGTGAGTTCTTGTCCGGAAATCATGGCATATGCATCCACATACGCATCATTTTCCTCTACAAAGCCGTTCCAGATGAAGTCGCCTTTCTGATTGGTTGTGCTACCATACAGAAAGACTTGTGATACATATGCATCGCATCCTTCAATGGTGATGTCATCAGACCAAACCGGATTGTAAACACGGACCACCATGCCTTTATCTGACCATGCAGCCTTAAAGTATGTGGTTCCGTTGTTCAGATACTGTGCCGTACCGATTTCCAATGCCCGTTCCAGATCGGCATCTGTGCCGTCATAGCGGTATGCCGTCATGGTCTGGAGCTTTTCTACTTCGGAATCGGTGTCGATCACGGCGTAATAGGACGGCTTTGCCTGATAGTCCTTGTCAAAGAGCAGGGGATAGCCGCCGATCCAGCTGGTGGAGTCGGTGATGCCCCAGAGGACAACGGCGGACAGGTTCACGCCGGAATCCTTCATTTCCTTGTACATCTTGAACACGTCCTGATACCGCTGTGCCAGTGCCAGCTGGTTGGCGTGTTCGTTGGACTTCTCGGAAACGTCCAATTCGGTGACCTGTACTTCCAGTCCCAGGTCTGCATACTGCTGCATGGCGGACTTGTACAGATCAATGGTGGGATAACTCATGGAGATGTGGGACTGCATGCCCACGCCGTCGATCAGGTTCTTTTCCACCAGCGGTTTCAGAATGTCGCTGATGATGTACGCCTGCTTGTTGGGAGAGTACTCGTTGTAGTCATTGTAGAACAGCTTGCAGCCTGCCGGTGCATACTTCTTGGCGAACTCAAACGCCAGCGGGATATAGGACTGGTCGCCGTAGACCTTGACCCATGCGGACTGTCCGTCGACCTCGTTGTTGGAACCGGCGTCCCGAATGGTGCCGGCATCGGAAGCAGCTTCATTCACCACGTCCCATGCGTAGAATTCCACATCGGGGTAATCCTTTTTCAGCGTTTCCATGACGGTCTTGATGTAGTTTTCCAGACGCTTGGTCATCTTGTCCTTGGAAACCCATGCCCCGTTGGGATCGAAGTTTTCCTTGAAGAACCAGTCCGGTGTCTGGCTGTGCCATACCAGCACGTGGCCACGTACCGGAATCTTGTTTTCGCCGGCAAACTTCAGCATCTCGTCTGCTTCATTCAGAGAGATCTGGGGCATGGTGTCATCGCCGGTCTCTGCCACATACTTCTGGGACAGTGCCTGATCCAGCACGCTGTCCGGTTTCAGCTCGTTGCCCAGTGTCAGGCTGTTGTAGTGCTTTTTGATGAGGTCTTTGGTGGCGCCCTGTGCAAATTCCGAGCCGGTGCAGGCGCAGCCGATCTTGAAGTAATCGGAATAGGCGTCTTTCAGGGAAGCAATGTCGTCCTGAATGGTAGGATCCGGCAGGCGTTCGCCGACTGCATCGTCCATGTAGAAGTTCATGAGATCCTGTTCCTTGGGGGCACTGGTGTAGCCGGTCTGTACATAGATATAGAAGTTGGTTGCACCCTCCGGCGCGGTGAACTCGCTGCCCACATACTGCCATTCGCCCTTCTTTGCGGTTTCGGTGGCGATGGTGTAGTAGTTCTCCTTGCCGTTGTAGTCGTATTGCAGGTTGATGGAGAACTTCTGGGTGTCGGAGTACTGGTCGCCGTCATAGAGCACGTAGGTGCCGACTTTGTAGTAGCCGCCGGCTTCCATGATGTCAGCCACACTGCGGGTCGAACCGTTCCAGAGTTGGGTTCTGCCGGACACATACAGGCTGGCGTTTCCGCTGTGGGCATACGTGGTGGAGCGCTCTGCTGTGGCGCTGCCACGGCCGTTCCAGCTCTGTGTGCCGTCCTCGAAGTCCGATTCGAACTTGTCGTCCAGCTTGATCTCCGTCTTTTCGCCCTTGATGACCACGTCATCAATGTAATAGGTCTGGTCGGTGTTGGCGTTCGGCATCTCCACATAGAGGATCATGCCGGTAGCGCCGCTGGGAATGGTGTAGTTGCCCTTCATCTCCACCCACTGTCCGGCAGTCGCCTGCGTAGCAGCCACCTGTTCATAGTGGTCTGTGCCGCTGGTGTCGGTGTAGATCATTTTGATCGCCATGTTCTGCTGACCGCTGCCCTCATACATGGCGCTGGCAGAGATCTCATAGCTCTGTCCGGCAGCCACGATTCCCGTCAGAGAGCAGCGGGGCGCACCCCAGTTTGCGGTGCGGTCGTAGCAGTACAGGGAGGTTCCGCCGCTGTGCGCCTGTTCTGTGGACAGGGACAGACTGGAACCCACGCCTTTCCAGGCGCCGAATCCGCTTTCAAAGGTGTCGTTCATCAGCTCTTCCGGTGCGGCGTACCCCACCAGACCGGTGAAAGACATACTGCTGACTGCCAGCACACCCGTGGTGACGGCAGCCAGAATTCTTCCGAATTTCATGTAACATTCCTTCCTTTCCATGTTTGCTTTTTCGTACAAGAGCATCAGCTTGTCGCTATGCTGCACCTATTATAACATTTTGAAAAACATTTTGTCAATATTTTTGATAGGAAAATTGCGACGCCGCAACTTTTCTGCCGTTGACTTTTCCGGCATTTTATGGCATAATAAGACCATATCATTTCGAAAAAGGGGTCGATGACAATGCATTGGGAACAGCAATACCGCAAGGCAGTCACGTTCAGCTATGACGACGGCAACGAGCAGGACGAGAAGCTGCTGGAAATTTTCAACGATTACGGCATGAAAGCGACGTTTCACGTCAACACCGGCTTAGACCACGACCACGGCACGTGGCAGTATCGGGATCGCCTGTGGGTGCACCGGCTGAACCTGCGGGACTGCCCGTCGCTGTACCGTGGCCACGAGGTCGCTGTACACGGCAGTCTGCACCAGAATCTGACAGAGCTTTCGCCGGAGGCGCTGGAGGAGGAGCTTGGCGGTGATCTGCGTGCCATCACGGAGATTTTCGGCACACGTCCGGTGGGAATGTCCTATCCCTACGGCGTGTACAATGACACCGTGGTGGAGAAGCTGAAAGAACTGGATCTCCGGTATGGACGGGGCGTGGCTTCCAGCCGCAGCTTTGCCCCGCAGAAAGACCTGCTGCGATTCCAGCCCACCTGCCACCACGATGATGCGCAGCTATTTTCGCTGGCGGAGCAGTTTCTGGCGATGGAGCCGGAAACGCCACAAATCTTCTACATCTGGGGGCACAGCTACGAATTCGAGGGCAACCGGAATTGGGACAGAATGAAGCGGCTCTGCGAGATGCTCAGCGGAAAAGCGGACATTTTCTACGGAACCAACGCCGAGGTTCTGCTGGGCGGAGGTGTGTGAGATGGAGAAAGTGCTGTTGATTGCCATTCCGCAGGCGGAACAGGTGGAGCAGTTGGCCGTGAAGCAGCATCTGCGTGCAGTGCATATCCAGCCCTCCGCATACGGTCAGAGTGTCGGGCAGCTTGCCGGCTATGCCGTGCCGGCGGATGCTGCCGGAACTGCTGCGGACGAATTGCCGCCGACGGGACTGCTGGTGTTCTGCGGACTCAGGAACAGCCATATGGATCGTTTTTTGCAGGGGCTGCGCCATGCCGGAATCGAAATTCCGCACAAGGCAGTGCTCACCCCCACCAACCAGCACTGGACGGTATTCCAGCTGGCGTGGGAACTGGAGCGGGAGCGCCGGTCACTGAATCAATAAGAGCTTGTGTTCATCGGAAATATATGCGGATTTTCGAGCAAATTTTTTTGCAGACAAGGCAAAAATTTGCAGGCATACTTTCGTATGGCAAGAATTTTTCACGCAGTATGCAACAAAAATTGCCGAAAAGACGTAGATAGACGCCTATGAACACGAGCTCTAATATTTGTATAAAGCAAAAAGAGCTGCCACATCCATTTCTGGATGGGACAGCTCTTGTCATACGGTTACGATTCCTGTTCGGTATAACGGCAGCCGTTCCGATAGCCGGAGCAGCCGTAAAACGGGGTGTCTGTTTCCCGCAGTACCAGATCTTTTCCGCAGATCGGACACTTGCGGCTTGCGGCGTGCTCCTCACAGTAGGAGAGAAGCTGCTGGGCAACGCTCTGCATTTCCGCCGGCTTCATGCGCTTGAGCCGGCAGGCGTTGTAGCGCTCTAAGATGAAGTTGGGCAGATTCTTGACGTAGGTGATTGCCTCCACGGCATCCTCCGGCGCTTCGGAGCGATCCAGCACGGCGGATTCGTTCGCCCAGACCACCGCACTGTAAAAGCGGTCCAGCCGGTTACGGGAGAAACTCTGATAAACACGGGAGAGATATTCCATGTGCTCTGCGTTTTGGGAGAGAGGACTTTTCCAGCGTTTTCCCGTGTCCTGCGAGATAAAATCCCCGCAGGCATCGATGCGGAAGTCGGCGTTCCAGTTCTTGGTCTCCAGCACAAAGATCAGCTTGTCTGTGATGACAACGAAGTCCACCTGTGTTGGGATGGTGCCATATAAAAAGTGCAGGTCTTTTAGAATTATCATATACATTGGGGTGCGCATAAGGGTGTGCAGCGTCAGCTGTTCACCCTCCATGCCACGTTCGGCGATGCGCTTTTTGATCTGGATGTCCTTTCGGCGATCCTCCGGCAGCGCCTTTCCGTATAGACTTAGATAGCGCTCCAGACCTGCGGTTTGCAGTGCGGAGGATAGGGCGGCGTCTTCGTTGAAAATGACTGGATTCTGCGGTTCAGTCGGTTTGCGGTGGAACAGTCCCATTGGTGTTACTCCTTTTTTGCGCACGGACAGCGCTAGAATAGTAGTATTATAGCACATCTGCCGATTTCTGTCAAATTTTGCGGGGAATCGGCAGCTTGTCTTCTCTGACGCTTTGTGATGTGAGATCTGCGGACACAGCATGCCGTGTTCCTACAGAGTGCGTCACAAGATTGCAAGAACAGTCACAAAAGGCATCGTGCAGCAACAAAACAATTTCAGAACCGTTGCCCCGAAAAGGCTGCTCCAGCTGAGCGCAGCTGGCGAGGTGGGTGAGAAAAGCGACAGCTTTTCGAGGACGGAGCGAACAAGACCGCTCCGCCCTGTGTCCCGCTTGCTGTTTCTTGATTTTGGAAACATTCCAGTGGAATGTTTCCAACGAGTCCTAGCACTCCCACTGACAGCACTTCATATCCACGCAGCCATTTTTTCGAAACGTCACACCTTCCGCCAGAAGCAGCTCCCGCTGCTCCGGAAAGTTCGGCGCAAGCCGTCCGGCTTGGTTGACGACACGGTGACAGGGGTAGCTGCCGTAGTGCTCTGCCTGATGCAGCGCCCTGCCCACCAGCCGTGCGTTTTTCGCTCTGCCGATGAGCCGTGCGATCTGGCTGTAGGATGCCACTTTTCCGGCGGGGATCTCCTCCACAACGGAGAGCACCTCATAGACAAATGCTTCGTTCCAAACTGATTCCATTTCATTCATCTCCTGAAAAGTGGGATGTCCTGTGTGCGGTATGCCTTGGGAGAGATGCCGTACCGTTTCAGGAATTGCCGTTCGAAGTGCTCATAGTGGCGATATCCGCACTGCTCTGCGACTTTCGCAACGCCAAGATCTGTGCTTTGCAGAAGCATGGCAGCATACTCCATGCGGCTTTGGATGAGATCTTGTGTAAAGGTGATGCCAAAAAACTGCTTGTAAAGCTTCTGGAAAGCAGAGCGGCTCATGCGAACTTCGTGGGCGGTGTTGTCTACCGTGCGTGAATCCCATGGACTGCGGTACATCTTTCGGCGAATGGTGGCAAGCATTTCATACCGGCTGTCTTTTGGAAAAAAAGAATTCTGGTACAGCTGTTCGCTGAGTTTATCCCAGATGAGCGTCATATAGCAGGATGCGCTTTCTTTGCGGTATAAATTTTGCGAATAGGTTTCATAGACGATTTCTTTGATGCAGTGGCTGAAAAAGTTTGGCTCCTGCACGGGAATTGGCGTTTGGAACGGAATTTTCCGTGCGGAAAACTGCGCAAATTCTTTCCCTTCAAAGAGAAAGTGTACCCAGTCGTTGGCGAAGAGCTGCTGCGGACAGGTGCGGTAAAATTGCGGTGCATCTTTGGGATAGAGAAAGACGCTGTTTGCCGGAACCAATTGGTCGACGCCATCCAGCGTGACAATGCAGTCTGTTTTCAGCAGCAGCAACAAATTGTCCCCGCTGCCCTTGGGACGGTCGATGATGAAATCGGTATCATGACAGTGGTTGTATCCGGCGTTTCGAATCTCCATGGGTTGCTCCTTTCGAAATATATAAAACATCATATATTTTACATGATATATCATTGCAAGTGTTTTGTCAATCCTGTATAATAAAAATATCAGATTCTTCCCGAATTTGTGGTTCCAATACCAAAACGGGAATCGCATTGTTTGCGCATTTTTTTCCCGTTTAAAATTTGCAAGGAGGTGTACGGGAAGCCGAAACTCTGTTCCAAGTTCCGGCTTCTTTCCGACATGAAAAAGAAACGAATGACCAAATTGCTGGCAGCCATTTTGTCTGGTGTGCTGCTGACATCCACACTGCCGGCAGTATCGCCGGTGTCCGTACTGGCTGCGGACAACCTCATCAGCAATTCTACCTTTTCCAGCGGGACATCCGGCTGGGGCATGTACAAAGAGAGCGGCGGTGCTGCGACGCTCTCCACAGAAGACGGAAAACTGGCGCTGCATGTCACCAACACCGGCAAGCTGACTTATTCCGTACAGCTGAACTATGACATCATTCCGCTGTACAAAAACGGCGTTTATCACCTGTCCTACGAGATTTCTTCCGACACCGACCGCTATGTGGAGGGGATGATCCAGCAGAACGGCGGAACGTATCAGTCGTATACCTGGAAGGGTCTGAACCTCACTTCGGAACCGCAGAAAGTGGACTATGAGTTCACCATGAAAGCGGATACGGACATCATGTCGAAAATGGTGTTCAACTGCGGAAACGAGGGCGAGGAACTGGGCGAACACACCATCTATCTGGACAACGTGGTTCTGGAACTGGTGGACGACAGTCAGGTGGACTATTCCGAGATTCGTGCCTATGAACCGCCCATTGTCATCAATCAGGTGGGCTATCGCCCCAATGCGGAAAAGGTGGCAGTGTTCCGTGGGATTACTGACGAAACGGAATTCTCTGTAGTCAACGCCGAAACCGAGGAAGTGGTCTATACCGGCGAGCTTTACGGCGAAACCAATAACAGCAGCGCCGGCGAAGTTGAATGGATGGGAGATTTTTCTGCTGTTGAAGCACCGGGAAAATACTACATCACCTGCGGCGGGCTGGATCCGTCCTACACGTTCGAGATCGGCGAGGACGTGTACAGCAACCTGATGAAAGATGCTGTGCGGATGCTGTATTTGCAGCGCTGCGGAACGGAGATCGAGGACGACACGTTCCATCATGTGGCATGTCATACCACCAAGGCGAGAGTGTACGGGACAACAGATGAATACATCGATGTCAGCGGCGGCTGGCATGATGCCGGAGATTACGGGCGCTATACTGTTCCGGCAGCAAAGACTGTGGCAGATATGCTCTATGCCTATCAGGCAAATCCGGCACTGTTTGGCGATGATGTCGGAATTCCGGAGAGCGGGAACGGCGTCCCCGACATTCTGGACGAGGCAAAGTATGCCCTGACTTGGATGCTGAAAATGCAGGATCCGGAGACGGGCGGTGTGCACCACAAGGTCACCTGCGAGAATTTCCCCGGTTATGTCATGCCGGAACAGGAGACGGGCGAGCTGATCGTAACGCCGGTTTCCACCACGGCGACCGGTGACTTCTGCGGTGCAATGGCGCTGGCATCGGAATTTTTCGGGGAGAGCGACCCGAACTTTGCTGCCACCTGTCTGGATGCGGCGAAAAAGGCATGGAATTTCCTGGATGCCAACCCGAATCTGATCTTCAAGAATCCTACAGACATCACCACCGGCGATTACGGCGACTATTCCGACAGCGATGAGCGGTACTGGGCAACGGCGCAGATGTTCCGTGCAACTGGCGAAGAGGCCTACAAGGAGAAGCTGGAGGGCATGTATTTGCAGACGGGTATGGACTGGACGACGATGGGCGACTACGGCAACCTTGCCATTTTGACAATGAAAGACGGCGAAAGCAAAATCGAAAGCGTGTATCAGAAGGCGTTGAGCGCCATGAAGAAGCAGGCAAATACTTTCGTTTCTACCTCAAACAAGACACCTTTTGGCGTTTCCATCTCAACATTTAATTGGGGCAGCAACATGACAATCGGAAACGCCGGCGTGATTCTGGGTGTAGCTGCGCAGATCACGGGGGACGACGCCTACCGGCAGGCAGCAGAGGACGACCTGAACTATCTGCTGGGCAAAAACGCCACCGGCTATTGCTTTGTCACGGGATATGGCACGCTCTGTCCGCAGAATCCTCACCACAGACCGTCTATGGCAAAGAAGCAGGCGATGAAAGGCATGCTGGTGGGCGGTGTCAACTCCGCCAAGGAGGATAGCGCAGCCAAGGCATATCTGGCAGGCATGCCCAGCGCCAAGTGCTATGTTGACCACTCGGAGAGCTACTCCACCAATGAGGTCGCGACTTATTGGAATTCCCCGCTGATTTACCTGTTGGCTCTGGCGCAGACAGAAGAAATACCTGAACCTGCAAAGGGTGACGTAAATCTGGACGGCGAGATCAATCTTGCCGACGTTGTTGCGCTGCAAAAATACCTGATTTATGCGGAAACATTGACGCAGGATCAGTGGCAGCAGGCAGACTTGACAGAAGACAATGTGGTCAATGGCACAGATCTGGCATTGCTCCGCAGCAATCTGGCGATCTCTTAACCGATACGATTAACCATACAAGTAAACAATACAAGCAGCATTGAAAAACGGCTGGCACGTTGCGAACGGTGTCAGCCGTTTTTGCTGTCCGACACTTCGCTTCGCTGGTAGAACTTCCGGCGGTATTCCATGGGAGTGAGACCGGTTTCCCGCTGGAAGCACTGGATGAAGTGGCTCTGGGAGGCAAAGCCGTAGTACGCCCCGATTTCCGACAGGGATATTTCCGAGGTGGTCAGAAGCTGGGCAGCGGATTGAAGCTTGGCGGAGAGCAGGTATTGGTGCAGCGTTTTTCCGATCTCACGGCGGAAAAGTGTGGAGAGATAGCTGCGGTTCAGCGAGATGGCATCGGCGATGTCCTGCGTGGTCAGCTTCTCGTGAAGATGAGCGGAAATGTAGGAGATCGCCTTGGAAACATGGATGGAATAGGCGTGGGCACGGCGCACCTCCTGCATGCGCCGGGTAAAATCCCGAATCATGGCGTTGTGCAGCGCAGAGATCTCGGAAACTGTGGTCAGACGGTCCATGCGCTGGATCAGAATGTCGCTCAGCGTATAGGCGGTTTCCCGTTCCATGCCCTGTTCTACGCAGACACGTGTGATAAGAGCTACCGCCACCACAAAGTGATAGCGTGCGTTTTGCAGCCGGTTTTCCGACAGCCTGCCGTACTCGATTCCGTCATAGACGGTTTCATCCTGTTCGGCGGTACAGTAGCGGGACACGGTTTCCATGTCGCCGGACGCAACGGCGTTATAGAACTGGAATTCCAGATTGTATTCCAGATGCTGTGTCTGTTCCTCCCGCTGCTGAAACAGATGTTTGTGAAGCTCCTGTTCGATGTTCATATAGATTTTCACCTCCGCTGTAATTATACAACAAATTCGAGAAAAATGCAACAAAAACGATATACGATGCGCCAAAAAACACGTATAATAAAGACATGAAAAACGAGGAACTCCCAAATCGAAAGGATGGATGACAATGCGTACATTGGAAGGATATCTCCACGGTGTCAATCTGGGCGGATGGCTCTCGCAGACCAGCGATACCTCCGCAGAACATTACACCACATTTATCACAGAGCAGGATATTGCAACCATTGCGGAACTGGGACTGGATCACGTGCGTGTGCCGGTGGACTATATGCTGCTGGAGGAAGAGGACGGTACGGAAAAGCCGGAGGGTTACGTCTATCTGGACAGCTGCCTGAACTGGTGCAAAAAGCACGGACTCCGCATGATTCTCGATCTGCACAAGACTTACGGCTATTCCTTTGATCCGCTGGACAAGACCGATAAGACCATCTTTTTCCACGACGCATCGTTGCAGGAGCGGTTTTATCGTCTGTGGCGGACACTTTCCAAGCGGTATGGCGCAGAATCGGATACCATGGCGTTTGAGCTGCTGAACGAGATCGTGGAGCCGGAGGTCGCAGAGGCTTGGAACCAGATCGCCCTGCACGCCATTGCAGAGATTCGGAAGCAGGCGCCGGACACCTGGATCATTTTCGGCGGTGTGATGTATAACAATGTACTGAGCGTTCCCATGCTGGCAGAGACTGCAGACCGGAAAGTAGTCTATACGTTCCACAGCTATGAACCCATGATCTTCACCCATCAGGGCGCATACTGGGTACAGGATATGCCGGCAGATTTCCGCATTGCCTACCCCAAGTGCCTTGCGGAGTATCGTGAGGCAAGCAAGATCCTTTCACAGGAACTTGCCGGTGCGATCTATGCAGACGACCTGAAGGAAATGGGTGCAGACTTTTTCGAAACCCTGTTTGCGCCGGCGCTGAAGATTGCGCAGGAGCGTGACATTCCGCTGTATTGCGGAGAATACGGTGTGATTGATCTGGCGGACAACGACTCCAAGATTCGCTGGGCTGCGGATATTTGCAGCGTGTTCAATAAGTACGGCATCGGCAGAGCCTACTGGAATTACAAGGGCAAGGATTACGGCATTGTGGATATTCCGGACGCTGCGGTGCAAAAGCAGCTGGCGCAAAAGCTCTAAGGCAACATCATATCTATCTCTCATCGAAAAAGCACGTTCCATGGAATCCACGGGACGTGCTTTTTTGTCATATGCTTGGAAGTTACCGGGCATCCGGCAGTGCTTCTACCATGGTGCGCAGTGCCTTGAGGTTTTCCTGTGTGGTGCTGTCGGAGGTGCGCTTTTCTCCACGGTAGACGGATTCCACCGTCTTTTGCGCCTGCAATCCGACCTGTTCGTAGTCGTTTCCGGTGCCGTTATAGCATGCCTCCAAAAACGCACCATAATAAATGGTGCTTACCATAGCGCCGGAATCAGAAAAGTAGCTGTAGACGTTGTCCTGCAGGAAGCCGACAGCCTCCTGAATCTGGTCAGCGGTGGCTTCTGCTGCGTCTGCCTTGGCGTTGGCACGGAGCTCGTCCACCTTGGCGCTGGTGTCAACTGCTGTTTCTGCCGGTGCGCCGGAAATCTTGGCAGAGGTTTCGCCGGAGTCGCTTCCGCAGGCGGTGAGCGCAGCGCAGAGTGCAATGGCTGCCATCAAAGCTGCAACTGTTTTGTTTTTCATGCTTGTCATCTCCTATTGTCGGGTTGGGTGAGAAACGAATTCAACAAGAATATCATACCATAGTTCTGCAATGTGTGCAATATGTGTACCAAATTGTAACGAATGTGATACTGCTTTGTCGCTTTCACATTGCCTTGCGGTACAGCGCTGCGATTTCCGCTTGCGTGAACACCACCGGATGATTGGCGACACCGGCAGCGGAAACCTTCATGCAGTTCTCCGCCATCCACGGGATATCACGTTCCGACAGCCCCAGCTGGGAGAGGGTGCAGGTCAGCTCCAGACCGTGCAGCAGCCTGCGCAGCTGCGGGGCGCAGTCCTCTGCGGTCTTGCCGCCCAGAAGCTGGGCGATCTTTCCGTAGCGGACGGGGTCGCCGTGACAGGATGCCTCCGTGATGACCGGCGTCAGCGCAGCCAGCCCCTGCCCGTGGACGATGTCCTTTAAGCCGCTTGCCGGATGTTCCATGCCGTGGGGGAGTGTGACGCCGGCGGTGTTGATGACCATTCCGCCGATGGTGCTCGCCAGAGAGATCTTCTCCCAGCTCGTCCGGTTCGTACTGTCCCTGTAGACCGCCGTCAGATTCTCCGCCAGCAGCGAAATGGCGTACAGGCTCAGGGCATCGGTGAACGGCTGGGAAATGCGGGAGAGATACGCCTCCATGCAGTGGCACAGGGCATCGAATCCCACGGCAGCAAGCACCTTTTTCGGCATGGTCATCATGCACTCCGGATCGACAATGGAGACCTTTGCCACGATTGCGTTGCAGCGCAGGGACTTCTTGTCGCCGTTCTCCGGATTGGTCAGCACGGCAAACCCGTTGCCCTCGCTGCCGGTACCGCAGGTGGTGGGGATCAGGATCAGCGGAAGTGCACGGTCGCTGGCGGTTTTTCCGAAGATGTAGTCGTTGATGTCGCCTTCATTCACTGCCAGAAAGGCGATTGCCTTGGCGCAGTCCATGATGCTGCCGCCGCCAATGGCGACCACGCAGTCGCATCGGGAAGCTTTGGCGAACTGTGCGCCCTCGATTGCCGTGGTGGTCAGGGGATTCTGCTGCACTTTGTCAAAGAGCACGGAGTCAATGCCGGCTGCATGCAGGCTGTCTTTGACACGGTCGTACAGACCGGATTTTTTGGCGCTGCTTCTGCCGGTGACGATGAGGGCACGTGTTCCGTAGGGCTTGGTCAGTTGTCCGGTTTCGCTGACCCGTCCGCAGCCAAAGACGATGTTGACCGGAAGAAAATAGTTGAAGTTCATTGGAAAAGCCTCCTGCAAGATTTCTTTTTTTCCATTATACCATAAATTCAAAACGCCGTAAAGCGGATTCTACCTAAAAAAGAACGGATTTTGTGTTCGATATTTTTGGAAAACAAAAGCAGCAGTGCCGAAAGGGTACCGCTGCTTCTGCTTTATCAGAAAGAGGATGTCAAATGATTATGCGCTTTTCTGCGGCAGGGCGTTGACGAGGTGCACGAGAAACTTCAGCAGTACCATGGAGTCGCTGCTGTCAATTTTGCCGTCCGCATTGCAGTCGCCGTTTGCTCTTGCAGTGTCATTCATGGAAACCACGCCGGCTACTGCCTTGTTCAAAAAGACGGCATCGGCAAGGTCGATCTCGCCGTCCAGATTGGCGTCGCCGTACAGCACCTTGGCAGACAGCGTAGATTCTGTGGTTTCGGCGGTCTGCGTGGTCTGCACGGTAGTGCTTGTGGAGGAGCTGGTGGTTTTCTCGGCGGTAGCGGATTCTGCTACGGTTGTCGATACCACAGTTTCCGTGGTTGCGGGAACGGACTCTGCGGCAGTCGTTGCAGCCGTTGTCACCACTGTGGTGGCAGGCTTTGCTGAAGTCGTGTCTGCCTGCGTGGCTGTTGTGACAGTTGCCTTAGCTGTTGTGGTGGTCGTGGCAGTCGTTGTGGTGGTTGCTTTGGTGGTTGTGGTAGTCGTTGTTGTCGTGGTGGTGGCAGTTGTTGTCGTGGTGCAGGTCTGTACCTCCCACTTCTGGCAGGCGTTGCCGTTTGCCGTCCACTGCTGGACATTGGCACCGCTGCTGCGGTCGGCATTGGCAACCTCCACCGCTGCGGCATCGTAGGAGGTTCTGGTGAGAATGTTATAGGTGCCGTCCGGATTTTTCACGAATTTGAACAGATGAGAGCTGGACTTGTTGTTGGTGACGATCTCAATGTTGGCACCGTTGGCGCTGCCGGTGGAGTTCAGATAGTAGGTCTTGCCGTCGGCGAGCTGGGAGATGATGTAGTAGTAGCCGCCGCCGAATTCTTTGAGCGTCCAGGAGTTGTGTGCAGCCGGTTCGTTTGCGCCCCACTGCTGGACATTGCTGTTGTCCTCCGCCTTGCCATTGGCGACTTCCATGTATAGTCCGCTGTTGGTGTTGCGGAACATGTAGGTTTTGGAGGTGTCCATGGTGCAGCCGGTGTCGGAAACCTGTGTCAGCTTCCACTGCTGGGAGGTGTCGGAGAGGTTGACTGCCCACTGTACCACGTTCGCACCGGAGTCCTTGGAGGCTGCCTGCACTGCCACGCAGCTCTGGTCGCCGCTTGCCTTGGTCAGCAGGTAGTAGATGCCGTCAGATGCCTGATAGAACTTGAAGCGCTGGGCATCGGCATCGGTGGCAGACCAGATGCCGGCATTTGTGCCATTGTCCGGCGAGTTGCCGGAGATATCCAGCAGGTAGGAAACCTTGTCGCCGATCTGGGGATAGAGGGTGTAGTAGCCGTCGCCGTCGGAGAGCACACGCCAGGTGTTGTGGGAGGCAGGTTCATCTGCGCCCCACTGCTGAACATTGGCGCCGTTTTCCGTCTTTCCGCCGTCCACTTCCAGATACAGTCCGCTGTTGACGTTCTGGATCATATAGACTGCGCCCTCATTCAGGACTGCCGGTGTGTATTCTTTTACGGCGTTGCCGTATTCCGAGTCAAAGCTGTCGGTGAGGAAGGGTGTGTCATAGACCGTTGCAACATATTTGGAGAGGCTGCTGTCGGTGATGTACTGGCTGGAGGATGCACCGGCGTATTTGGATCCTTGGTGTCTGTGCCCTTGGTGTTGTATGCATCCAGCAGGGTATAACCGTAGTTGTCCTGCGGATTCCAATTGTTTACCGTTTTGGGTTTGTAGTTCAGGGGTGTTGGCGTATCTGTGCTGGACTTGGCGGTATAGGAGCCGGAATCCCGATAGGGAGAGGTGTCGGGCTGAACGATGATCTCCCGTCCGGCTACCGACTGGAACCGGCAGTTCTCGCTGACTATGTTGGATCCCTCACCGCTGATGATCTGGTTGCAGCTGTTGGGCACATAGGTGTCATCGCCGGAATAGTAGTTGCTGTAGATGTGACCGGTGCCGTTTCCGATTTGCGGGCAGCGCCGCACGCACTCATCCCACCAGTTGTACATCAGGGATGTGCGGCAGCGTGTGGTCTCGTCGTTCTGTGTGCCGTATGCCACCGTCCAGAACCGATTCCTGAAGATGTTGTAGGAAATGGTGATGTAGTCCGGACTTCTTCCGTTGTCCTTGGCGTCCAGATAGTCTTTGTATGGCGTGTTCAGCCAGATGAATTTCCCCACTTCGTCATAGCCATTTCCGGTGTGATCGGAATTCAGGTAGGAAATAAATGTGCAGTGATCCACCCAGATCTGTCTGGAAGACCAAATGTTGATCAGGATACGGTTGGAAACGTTTTTGGCGATCATGTTCAGATTGCGAAAGACGATGTTGTCGCTGGGACTGTCGTCCACGGCGCCATAGGTGTCGTTGGTGCGGAACTGAGAGTCATAGATAGTGTTCTTGCTGTAAGAGCCGATGATGGTCTTGTTGTCCCGAATGCGGGTGTGGGATTTTTTCTGCATGTCAATGTCTGCGGTAATGACAATGGTCTGCGGGCCAACGGAATTCAGCTGCTTTTCCAACTCGTCAGCGGTGGAGACAAAGACTGTTTCGCCCAGTACGCCGCCGATGGTACCCGCTTTTTCGTTTCCGCCGGCAAGGGAATTGGCAGCAAAGCCCTCCAGTCCGAACAGGTTCAGCTTCCACTTTTGTGCGCCGTCGCCGGTGTAGGATGCCAGCCCGACGGTGTTGTTCCCCTGATAGTAGGTGAGGGCAGCACCGGTGGAAACGCTGGTGATCCTGTAGTAGAGGTCGTATCCCTCGAAGTCCTTCTGGACGCTCTCAATGCGCCAGTTCTGAGAGGTGTCGGATGCTCTGTTCGCCATGGTGCAGGCGGTTCCGCTCGCCGTCAGATACTTGCCGTCTGCGATGCTGACGATTTGATAGACACCGGCGGAAACATAGTCGATGCGCCAGTTCTCCGAGGTCGTGCCGGCAGATTTCTGGGTGTTGACAGAACTTCCCGTGCTGTTGAGGTTGCGGTTGGTGGTGTATGCACCGAAGTTCACTGCCTGTACCGGATAGGACGAGGTGTCTGCTGCCGAAGCTGTCGGCAGAGCAAAGGGCAGCTCCGCCAACAATCCGACAAGCAATGTGAATACGGTCAAACATACCGTGATAAGATGTCGTTTTCTGTGTTCCAATTTCGGTTCCTCCTTGTTGCATTTGTGGAATATGTCTATAGTTTATCACAAAATCAGAATGATTTCAATCAGCTATGATGCTTTTTTATAAGAGATTGTGCTTTTCTTTTTCTGTAGGATAAAATATTTCTTATGTTTCAGATTGACATGGCATCCGTTTTTTCTTATAATAAAGATATGGGAATCTGAAAAGACATGGGAGGGGATATCATGCGGAGAAAGCGGATCATTGTGCTTTTGGCGGATATGCAGTCGGAGTACAATCACACATTGATGGAGGGCATCACCAAACAGGCGTACGCACTGGATATGGACATCGTGACATTTTCGTTCTTTTCCAATCTCGATCAGGACACGCCGTTCCAGACGGGCGAAGAGAACATTTTTTCCCTGTGCCGGCCGGAGTACGCCGACGGGATTCTGATGCAGAAATCCAACTTTCAGAAACAGGCGGTGCAGCAGCGCATTGCGCAGTTTTGTCAGGATTCCGGACTGCCATATCTGGATATGGAGCTGGAAACGGCAGGCGACCGGTATCCCGTCTGGAACGACCGGCGGATTTTTCGGGATTTGGTGCGTCATCTCATCACAGTGCACGGAAAAAGAAAGATTTTCTGCCTGACCGGGCCGGCGGGCTTTCACCAGTCAGAAGACCGGCTGGCAGGCTTTCGGGATGCCATGGCAGAGGCGGGACTGCCGGTGACGGAGGACATGATATTCTACGGGGACTTCTGGAAGGCTGCCGGAAAGCAGCTGGGGCAGGCAATCGCCGACGGCGGCGTGGCGTTTCCGGAGGCAGTCGCCTGTGCTAACACTTGTATGGCGGAAACGCTCATTGCTGCACTTCAGCGGAACCGGATTCGGGTGCCGGAGGACATCGCCGTGGTGGGATACGACCCGTTTTTCAACAATGTCCTGAATGTGCCGTCCATCACCTGCATGGCGAATATGAACTATAATCAGGGGGTCAGCAGTGTTTGCCGTCTGTACCATCGGATGACGGGTATCTGCTGCGATCCCATTCCGCTCCGGCCGGAGGTGCTGGAACCGGCGGAGAGCTGCGGATGCACTGTGTCCCATCACGGCGTGTTTGCCAAGTACCGGAAGGATTTGGCGGAACAGCTGGAGTTCGCTTCTTTGCTGCAATCCAGCGGTATGATTCAAAAGCTCTCTGCGCCGGACAATCTCATGGCGTTCGCCAGGAAGCTGCACCATGTGCTGTACCTCATCCGCAGAATCAAGGTGTTTTACTTCTGCATCTGCGATGACTGGGACGGCATCAGCAATACCAGTGGCGACACCTACCGCACAACCGGCTATTCCGACTCGGTGTTCCTGTTCCGGCAGGTGTACGGGAGCAGCAGCTATGAGATGGTGCATCTGCGGGAACTGCCGGAGATCATCCGGAATCCGGAGAAACCCACTGCCTATCACTTCGTTCCCCTGCACTATGAGGATCGGTGCTTCGGGTTCCTCGCCGTGGAATTTGAGGGAGAGCAGTACAGTTTGGACAAGCAGTTTCTCACGTGGACGGAGTACGTCAGCTTGGGGCTGGAAACCATGCGGATTCGGAACTACATCCGGCGGTTCAGCGAACGGGTGCACCTGACCTCCATTCGTGATCCGCTGACCGGCATTTATAACAGGCGGGGCTTTGAGGAGCTGTCCAGCGAGATCTACGAGCAGTCCATTCTGCAAAACGAGAAGTTCCTGCTGATTGCCGTGGATGTCTGCGAACTCCACGAGATCAACCGCCGGCTTGGGAGCAGCACGGGAGACCGGATTCTGATGACGGTGGCGGATGCGCTCAGCAGCAGCTGTCTGGGCAACGAGATCTGCTGCCGGTGCAACGGCGATAACTTCTACCTCATCGGCTCCTACGCTTACCGCTTTGACGCTGGAAAAACGCACATGGAGGCGATCCGGCAGTATTGCAGCAAGCATCTGGCGGAGGACACCGTTCGCATGCCGGTGAAGCTGGAGATGGGCTGCTTCTGCGAAAAGGTCAGCAAAAACGTTCCCCTGTCGGAGATCGTGGCATATGTCAACCAGATTGTCCGGCAGAAACAGGTGGAGGCGGAAAAGACGCTCGCCTATCGGAAGAGCATGGACGAGCTCCGGCAGAAGATCTACCGCCAGCCCCAGAAAAAGTGGAACATCGAGGAGATGGCGCAGATGCTGCTGCTGAGCCGTGCCTATTTCCAGCGGCTGTATAAGAAAAATTTCGGGGTCAGCGTGATGGCGGATGTCATCGCCGCACGCATTGCCCTCGCCAAGAAATACCTCGCCTCGGAGCAGAACAGTATTGCCTTTGTGGCGGATGCCTGCGGCTATCGCAGCGAGATCTATTTCATGCAGCAGTTCAAGAAAGAAACCGGCATGACACCGGCGCAGTATCGGGCCAAAGCGAGGGGCGAAACACAGGCGTGACGGAAAAAATTGCGGGTTTTGGTTGCAACTGGGGACGGCTTGTGGTATACTGGAGATGGTGAATATGGATCAGGGAGGCGGTGATGATGAGTTTAACCATATATTCAGACAGGCACAGACCGCCGGAAGGTGTGAACATCATTACGCAGAATGATGTGTATTTTAATGGCGCTGTGGAACTGACGGGGAGCAAGCTGGAAGCTGTCATACTGCATCACATCGACAGGGCGAGGTATTGTTCCAGCCGAAGCTTTTACGGAATTTCAAGCGGCACCGTGCCGGTTGACAAAAATCAGCTGAGCACCGGGACGAAAACCCTGCTGAACGTGCTCAGTAACCCTGCGCTGTGCTTTGATCTGCGTGAGTGCGGAGACAATGCGCTGGAGCTGCTGCCGCTCATCACAAGCGGTACCGTCTATTGGGATATCCCGTTTATCGCCTATGTGGGTGATGCAAATTGTGACATCATATACAACGGCAGGCACTATACAGACTTTTATGCGTTTTTAGGAACAGTCAATGAGGGCAGGTGTGACGGGGATGAAGATTGATTGGACATACAAGGGCGTTTCGGACATAGCGTTACACGTTGACCTGTCGGATCAGGTTGCCATATTATTCAGTGATTCCGGGACAGGAAAGACGTTCCTGTTTCAAATGCTTGCATCGTATTTCGTCATCCATGGGATTCCCTATGAAAAATTCGACTACAGCAGTGAAAATAAGGAGCTTGCGTGGTTCAGGCAGAGCATGAAAAAAGCGGATGTGGTACTGCTGGATAATGCCGACTTGTACATGACAAAAGCGTTGTTTCGTGATCTGAAATCCTGCGGGAAACAGGTAGTGATAAGCATAAAGCATACGGAACGGTTGGGATCATTTGAAAACTGCGGGTTCTACACCGTCGACTATGATGGAAAAAGCCTGAGAACAATGCGGGAAAACTGCGGGCTTATTGTTTGAAAATCATGAAATATGCCATCTGGTTATACTTTGCAAATGGGAAATCGAAATTTATAGGAGATAAGCTATGAGTAAAATAACAATTTTACTGCAGAAGATGAAATCTCTGTGTGACAGTAATAATGGTAAGGACACATTTAATTCTCCAGTGACGGCGAAAGAAATATCTGATTGGGAGATTGCGCATAACGTAAAGCTTTGTAATGAACTGAAAGAATTTTATCTTTTCAGTAATGGTATGAATTTACGTATCTATTTCTCAACATTCAACATTTGTCCGTTTGAAAAAATCACCTTTAGAGAAGATGGCTTATTTGGATATGGAGAATTTGAAGGCTATATGAAAATAGGTGATTTTGTGGGAGACGGCTCAATAATATGTATAGACAGAAATTATAATGTTTGCTGTATATTTGAAGGTGATTCTGAAATAGTCAAATATTCACTTACAAAATTAATTGAAAAAGAACTTGAACATCTTGAAGAAAAAATCGAGTACAGAAAATAGAAAGAAAAAATAACTAAGTTCTTATGCGTAAATTCCAGTTTACCAAAGTGATAATATTGTACCTTGAAACAAACTGCTGAAAAGAAGCAGTCAAATGGGGAAACAAATATTGCCGGCAGCACATGTAATATGCGACAGAATCAATAATTGCCTGCGCCAAAGAACAAGCGAATTCTTTGAACGTCCGCAGGAACAGGAGGAAACAATGACAAAGATCGATTTAATTACAGGCATTCTTGGTTCCGGAAAAACGACGTTTCTCCGGCGCTATGCGAAATATCTGCTGGCGCAGGGACAGCGGATCGCCATTCTGGAAAACGATTTTGGTGCAGTCAATGTAGACATGCTCATGCTACAGGATCTGAAGTGTGAGAACTGCCGGCTGGAGATGGTCTCCGGCGGGGGAGATGCGGACTGCCACAAGCGGCGGTTCAAGACGCAGCTGATCGCACTGGGGATGCAGCACTTCGACCGTGTTCTGATCGAGCCGTCCGGCATTTTCGACATGGACGAATTTTTCGACACCCTGTATGAATCCCCGCTGGACCAGTGGTTTTCCATCGGCAGCATCCTCGCCATTGTGGATGCCACCATGCCGGAGGTGCTCTCCGGGGAGATGGAATACCTGCTGGGATCGGAGGCAGCGTGCTGCGGAAAGCTGCTGCTGAGCAAGTTAAAAGCCGGCGAACCGGCGGAGGAAGCTTCGGCACGTGTGCTGGCACATCTGAACCGTGCCCTCGCCGGAATCCAGTGCCGGCGGCAGTTCCAGCTGTCCGACCTTCTGGCGAAGCCGTGGGATGACCTGACATCGAAGGACTTTGCCGCAATCCAGAATGCAGGATACCGCAGTTCCAGCTATGTCAAGCAGTTCCATATGGAAACGCTGCAAAGCGAGGTGCACTATTTCATGCACGTGCGGATCCCGCAGGAACAGATCGTTCCAGTGGTGCAGCAGGTGATGCAGGACACGGAATGCGGAACGATTTTCCGCATCAAGGGCTCGCTCCCCGTCGGGGATGACGGCTGGCTGAAAATCAACGCCACACGGGAAAAAATCGAGACAGCACCGGTGCCGGATGGACAGGCGGTGCTGATCGTCATCGGAGAGGGCGTGCAACGGGAGAAGATCGATGCCGTGCTTCGTCCGCTGAATACCGATCCGGCGTACGTTTCTGTGTGAGAACAGCTTCTGATCAAACTAAGAAAACCGCCTGTGCACTTGGAAAACTCCCTGTGCACAGGCGGCTTTTTTAAGAGCTCGTGTTCATAGGCGTCTATCTACGTCTTTTCGGCAAATTTTGTTGCATACTGCGTGAAAAATTCTTGCCATACGAAAGTATGCCTGCAAATTTTTGCCTTGTCTGCAAAAAAATTTGCTCGAAAATCCGCATATATTTCCTATGAATACAAGCTCTAACGGTTCTGTCTGCGGTATTCGGTGGGTGTGATGCCGGTGTTGTTTTTGAAGTGGCGCATCAGATGAAACTCGCTGGTGTATCCGCACTGCTCCGCAATGCGCCGGAGCGGCAGGCTCGTCGTGGTCAGAAGCAGCCGTACCCGCTCCAGACGGGAACGGGTGATGTCGTTGGAGATGGTTTCCCCAAACACCTCCTTATAACTGTGCTGGAGGGAAGAAAGGCTCATGGAGAACTTCTTCGCCAGCGATGCCACTGTACCCACCTGATCAATCTGGTGGGTGATCTGATAGTGCAGGATCATCAGGTTGTCCAGTTTTGTGGAAGGCGTTTGTGTGATGATCTTCTGCGTCTCCTGAAGCTGCCGGCTGATGTGAAAGAACATCTGCTTCAGTTCCAGCTCGACCATGTCCATGTGATACGGTCTTGCCGTGTAAAATTCGTAGGTCATGCTGCGGATGTGTGCGGAGATCGTAGCAGCATCTGTCAGCTGAACCGGCTGGTTCAGCGGAATGCCAAGCTCCGGAAACAGCTTCTGATCCTGCGGCTCTACGGTGAAATAGAACCAGTCGTCCATGTACGTGTCATCGCAGGCGGCATAGTACTGCGGGGTATTGCCGGAGTACAGGAGAAACGAGCCTGCCTGTGCAATCTCCTCTTTTCCGTTTCGCCGGATCAGTGCTTTGGTCTGAAACAGCAGGAACAGCCAAGCCTGTCCGATTCCGTTGGGGTTGCTCATCACAAAGTCTGCATCGTGTCCATGATGATAGCCAATGCTGTGAATTTTCATAAGATCACGCCTTCCGCAAAATTATACTCTTATCATACCATGTGTTTGCACGCTTTGCAATACAATTTCAAAAAAATGCAGAAAATGTATGTGAAAAATGCAGGATCTTATATTTTGTTTTCCATGGATTCATGTTACAATAAAATTAAAACGAGAGCAAGTTCTTCTGAAATTACGGTATTTTAAGAAAGGAATCAAACTGCCATGAAAATATGCAGTCAGATCATAGCCGTTTTCTGCACAGCTGCCGTTGCGCTGACCTCTGCCGGCGTGACCGCCTCCGCAGAACCTGCCTCCGCTATGCGGGACATGACCACCATGGAGCTGGTGCGGGAAATGGGACTTGGCATCAATCTGGGAAACACCTACGAATCCTGCGGCGACTGGATCGCACAGTGGGGCGACGGAACGCCGGAATCCTACGAAACCGCCTGGGGCAGTCCGGTCATCACACAGGAGATGATTCAGGGCTACGCCGATGCCGGATTCCATACGCTTCGTGTGCCGGTGGCATGGTCAAACCTGATGGGGGACAACTACACCATCAGCAGCGCCTACCTCGGCGCAGTGCAGGAGGTCGTGGACTGGGCGCTGGACAGCGACCTGCACGTCATTGTCAATCTGCACTATGATGGCGGATGGCTGGCAAATTTCCCCACGGACAAGGAAAACTGCATGACCAAGTACAAGCGCATCTGGACGCAGCTCTGCGATGCTTTTGCGGATTACGGGGACTATCTGGTCTTTGAGTCCCAGAATGAGGAACTCGGCTGGGATACGCTGTGGAACCGCTGGGGCGGTACGACAGGCAAGGAGGAATCCTATGCGCTGGTGAACGAGATCAACCAGACCTTTGTGGACATCGTCCGTTCCTCCGGCGGCAACAATCCGGAGCGACACCTGCTGATCTCCGGCTATGGCACGGACGTCGACCTGACCTGTGACAGCCTGTTCCAGATGCCGCAGGATCCTGCGGGACGCTGCGCCGTTTCGGTGCACTACTACACCCCGTCAGACTTTGCGATTCTGGAGGAGGATGCCAGCTGGGGCACTATGCGCAGCACATGGGGCACGGATGCGGACTTTACCCAGCTGAACCACTATATGGATATGCTGAAAACGACCTTTGTGGACAAGGGCATTCCGGTTATCATTGGAGAGTATGGCTGCCCCAAGAAAAACAAAGACGCCGATTCTGTGCGCCTGTTCTTGTCCTCTGTGTGCGAGGCAGCGTATTCCAGAGAGATGTGTCCGGTGCTCTGGGATGTGACCGATCTGCACTATAACCGCAGTACCTGCCAGATGAATGACAGCGTGCTTCAGGAGAACTTCAGGAATATTCGGGAGAAGTATCAGCCGGAAACGCCGGCTGCTGGCGATGTGAATCAGGATGGCGCATGTAATCTTGCCGATGCGGTGCTGCTCCAGAAGTATCTGCTGAACCAGATGAATCTGACCGAGAAACAGGCTTCGGCAGCTGATGTTCAGGCGGATGGCACAGTCAATGGATTGGATTTGGTGACGCTGCGTGCGATGCTTTGAGAAAAATTGAGAGAATGTTGTGAGGGATACGGTGCGCCGTGTCCCTTTTTGTTTGCGTATCATAAGTTTCGTTGAAAACGTTCCACCGGAACGTTTTCAAAATCAAGGTGCAGCAAGCGGGACACAGGGCGGAGCGGTCTTGTTCGCTCCGCCCTCGAAAAGCTG